>Ga0265296_1003600_pt1 | contig 14178 bp, 12 predicted proteins | sample MunlanPumphouse1_FD_189073 | JGI IMG/M metagenome (GOLD analysis project Ga0265296, IMG submission 189073) | Groundwater microbial communities from a municipal landfill in Southern Ontario, Canada - Pumphouse #1 | ecosystem: Environmental > Aquatic > Deep subsurface > Groundwater | place... | reverse complement strand
TAATAAAAAGTGTCTTTCAGGATAAGCTCGATATTGCTTCTCCAAAGTTTGTTGCCATCTCTGCTACGCAGTCCGAGTTGCGTTATCTTCTGACAAAGAGTAGTTGTCGAATAATTACCAGAGGCATAGAGCTCAAATAATTTTTGTATTAAATGTCCTCGCTCTGAATCGGGCACAATATCCTTTTTCCCGTTTTCAAGGTCAATGTTGATGTAGCCGATGCGGGGCTTTCCAGCCCACTCGCCATTGCGCCTTTTCGTTTCAAAAGCTCGCTTTGTGTTATCGCTGATGGCGTTTGAGTAGTATTGCGCCAAGCTGACCGCGATATTGAAGTGAAATAAATCTGTTGCGGGAGAATCCCGATACAAAACGAGATTGTCTGACGGGAAGTGCAGTTCTATTTTTCCATCTCGGCGCAACCTTTCAAGATCGGGCAGGCCGACAAGAAAATCTCTTGTTAGCCGATCAACTTTGTCGCAGCAGAGCGCGACGACTTCTTTGAAGCTACTAATGTAGTCAATAATTTTCTCAAATTCTTTTCGATGCTCTTTATACGCGGATTCGTCAAAGATAAACTCCTTGTCGAGCTCAAGCCGCGGCACTCGGTCAATATAGCCCCGCATTCGCGCCTGCTGCGCTGGCAGAGAATTACCCGCTTCTTTTTGTTCCTGTGTTGATACTCTGGCAAGAATTATTGTTTTCATGTCTATTAAAAATTATTTTCCCAAAAAATAACCTCTCTCTGATTTAGGCAAATTGTATTTCTTCTCAAACTCGTCATAAAAGATTTCCTCGGGCACAGAGTGTCGGTAGTATATATATGCTTGCCCGTCTATATTATCCCAATCTGCACTTGGGGTTGGGTAGCTTCTTTCACATATTTCGCAACTATTACTTAGAGGGCTTTTGACTTTATGCATCCACTCAAATCCATCATATGGATGCTTATACGAGGTGTAATGTCCACAGTATTTACATCGAACCTTTAATGCTGACTCTAACAACCCGAGCTGGAATATGGGTTTTTGTTTGCGGTGGAATAACTTATAGAGAAACGATCTCAAATACCACTTCATAATATCTTTTTTATACGCTTCATATAGCAAGTCCTTTTCACTTTTGATGGTTTTGATAACCCTGTTGCATATGTCAATAAATGGTTCAAGTTCGATTATTAGTGAGGGATGAGTATCAATTGTTCTATTAAAGCACTTGAGGGCATCCTCATATTCACCCTGATTGTATTTATTTAAGCCACCTTCCAAAGAGTCGAGGATGTCTTGTTTATTGGATCCCAAATCTTTTTCTATTCGTTGCAAAAATCTATTAGGTAGAGTTTCGAAATCTTTGGAATCCGCTCGTTCAAATTCTTGCCCATCAATAGTTTCGAATTTATGTGTGATTTTTATCATAATTCTTTATATGTTTAGTTTTTCCCTTATGCGCCGTTCTTCTTCGCCTTGAGGCACGAGTTCAAACTCAAAACGGTCATTGAGCTTCATTGTGGTCATCCGAACTTTTACCTGTTCAACATCGCCCTGCATCTTATTCATCGTGTCAAACACATCAATTTTATACTGCGTATCGGGGCTGCCTGTTAGTTGCTCGCCTTTGCTTTCAACGACATACAAAAACTCAAGCGCACCTTCTTTATTTTTGCTTGCGATAACAAAATCGGGCCTGATTTTATTCTTTTGCCAGCCCTGAATGGCATACCAGCTTTTTTCTGCTTTATTTCGAGCCCACCAAATTACATTCGGGCTATCTTCGATATATTGCACTACATCTCGCTCCAAAGAATTGAGCGTGCTTACATCAACATCCTCGTATAAGTTCAATCGGTAAACAGACCGAATACTGTTTGAAACTTCGTCTTTTTCGGGCATCGAGAATCCTGTCTTTCCATCATCGGAAACGACAAGCAACAATGTTCCTTTGCTGACAAGTTCCTCGAATGCCGCTCTTTCCTGCTCGCGTTTATGCTTGATGAGCCGTTTTTCTATTTCTCTCGCAATGTATCCTGCATCACGGTCAAGCGTTTCTGCGTCAAACTCCTTTTCCAGTATCGCAAAAATCTTTCCTGCAATTTCGTGGGCAATAAAAGCGTTCTCAATCGTTTCGTATAGGCGTCTGGTCAAATAGAGAGCATCAAACCGAACTGATACATTCGCTTCAACCTTGCGCTCTCGAGCTCCTTCCAAATCAACGACAACTTCGGTCTGGACCCCGCGCCGTCTGCCTATTGTCGGCTTGAGTTCCTTGAGCCACGAATCAACGCGAATTGAATCCCAATCAACCCTCTGCTTCACATCTATGTCGTAAGAAAATCTGCGATGGCGTTGCCCGTCTTTTACGAGCCAAACTGGCAAAAACAATGATTCGGGATATTTTTTGCGAATCTCTTTTTTGATAAAAACAAGCTGTAATTGATTGATGGCAGTTCCTCTTGTGTCTTGCACTTCAATTCCCGATACGACATCGCCCAAGCCCTCATCCTCAAATCCTTGTCGGACCCGTTCAAGAACTTCCTGCGTATGTCCGCTCGCAAAGAACACATAGCTCTCGTCAAGATCGGCAACTTTTGTTTTCTTGGCATACGGCTGACGCAGTATACGGCCGACAAGCTGCGTCATTGAGGCATTGTTACGGGCATTTGGTATCACGCCGAGAATATAGGCAAACGAACAATCCCAGCCCTCTTTGAGCGCTTCCTTTGTGATGATGTATCGTATCTCGCTTTCCCTTGAGAGAAGTTTCTGCTGTTTTATTTCATCAAGCGATGCCGATTTTACTGCAATCTCATGTTGCGGCACGCCCAAGCTCACAAGCAATTCTCGCACATCCTCGCTATGCACGCGGCCTTGGCCACGCTGATCTCGACCCGTGCGCTCAACTTGGATAAGGGCAATGGGCCGAATGTATGTGCTTTTATTTTGCTCAAGTTTTTTGCTTTTCTTTTCAAGTTCTTCTCTTTGGTGTTTTACTGACGCAAGCATTTCTTGCCAGTCCCGATTCGGGCCCCGCAAATGCATTTCGAGTTTTATCATTTCTTCTTCCTTGAGGTCGCGGCCAGCCACAGAAGAAACGATATTCATTCCGCGCTTTGGTGTAGCCGAAAGTCCGATAACAACCGATGGATTAAGTCCGTCAAGCGTAGCGCGGGCAATATCAGTAAACATTGTATGGAGCTCGTCCACGATCAGAAGTGGCTCCAGTGTTCGGATGACATTGCCCAAACTGGTTTTTATCTGCATCCGTTCATATAAAGAATCCTCGGTCTTATCAAGGTTCGGTATTTGTTCGGAAAGTGTTTTGTGCAGGTCATAGCGATTTTCAAGCGGGAAAAAATCGGTATATCCGCCGCTATCTTCAAACATTTTATTGACTTCCGTGTTCCGAGCAGATTGAATCATCAGCATAAGCACAACGAGATTTTCTTCCACATCCTGCCGTCTGATCGCTTGTCCTTTTTCAAGTATGAGCGTTCGGTTGCCACTTGCTTGGTCAAGAAACTGCCGATATACATGGCTTTTGTTTTGCAAGTTTTCAATCGTTTGCCGATAGATTTGATCGCGGTGCGTTATCCAAACCACAAGTCCAGTTTTCCGCTTTGCAAAAAGGTTTTGGTAAGCGCGGATAGTTTCAATGGCAATAAGCGTTTTGCCACCCCCTGTCGGCATTTTTATACAAACGCGAGGGTAGAGCATACCTTTGCCCGTTATCGGCCTGTCGGGATATTGTCGGTATTTCGGATGCGATCCAAAAGCGCTGGATACATAGTCATCAGTCGCAGCTTTGCTTTTATCCAAGTGCTCAAAGAACTCCTCTATGTCTTTGACAACTCTTTTTTGATACTCCTTAAGCATGGTTATGTGGCTCGTTCAAATAAGTTATATGGGATGCTGACAAACTTGATATTGAATTGCTCAAGCGCTTCGTCATCCAAATAGCAGGCAGGCGCGTAAACGATTTTCTTGTCTGAATCCTTTTTGTGCGTCTTTTGCGCCCAATCAAGCGTGATAGCAAGTTTCTTGAGCGCATCGGCATTTTTCTCGTAGATAAGATAAACGGATTGATGGTCTGTTTTGCCGACAAACGAATCTTCTTCTTTTATTTTCTTTTCGTCTGGATGATTTTTGCCTGTCGCAAGATAATATACATACTTCGCAAACTCTTTATATGTTGGCAACTTGCCAGTAAGGATTGATTCGGCATCAATGGACGAGCCGAGCGTATAGTAGCTGAAACCAGCTTTGTATTTTTTATTTTTGATGATCCGCTTTACTCGTTCTTGTGTGATTTCGTGAACCCATTTGAATCCTGCTTGGTGTGCGGGGCTTTTTTCTTTTATTTTTTCTGGTAGCTGGACAAGTATAAACTTTCGATTACCGCTATCTTCTTTATTGAGATTTAGCACCGCGTGAGCAGTTGTCCCACTACCAGCATAAGAATCCAAGATAATTGAATCTTTTTCTGTTGAATAAGTGAGTAAGTATTTTATCAACTCACTCGGTTTTGGATTCTCAAAAAAATCTTTTACGCCGAATAACTCAGTCAGCTCTTTTGTGCCATCTCCTGTAAAAGCAAGGTCAAAGATAATACTGCGTTCTTTTATTACTTTTACCTCCCCATCCTCGAAGTAGATTTTTTCATAAGGAATCCATTTGCCGTCTCTTTTTATCCATTCAACCAAGCCGTCTGTTACAAGTCCTTCTAATCTTTTTTGACCAACGCGCCATCTGCCCTCAGAGCCGTCTGGAGCTACTGGATAAACTTTTTTACCGTTAGGGGCTTGTAGCGGGAAATACATTGACGGCCGATCTTCTCGTCTTGAAGCACTGCCCCATTTTGCGAGTTTTACCGCTTTGTATTTGCCGTCCTTATCGCTTTTACTAAAAGCGGAACCGTCTTGAGGAATCTGTTCATCGAGCCATTTGAAAGAATCCGTTTTTTTGTAAACAACGATGTATTCGTGTTCTGTTACAAAGTATTGATCGGTTTGACCGCCGCCTTCCTTCTTGCGCCACACAAACACGCCAACGAATTTATCTGAGCCAAAAACCTCGTTCAGTAGATTGATGAGATTGTGAATCTCATTATTATCAATACTCACAAAGATAGCCCCATCGTCAGTGAGAAGCTCTCGCAATAGTTTTAGCCGTGGCGTCATCATACTCAACCACTTGTCGTGTCTGGTAAGATCATCTTTCCCGACAACCTTTCCAATCCATTCTCGAATTGTTGGACTATTCACATTGTCGTTGTAAGCCCAGCCCTCATTACCTGTGTTGTATGGTGGGTCAATGTAGATGCATTTTATTCGGCCTTGATATTTGGGAAGCAAACTTTTGAGCGCAAGTAAATTGTCGCCCTCAATGATAAGGTTTTCTTCCGCGTCCGTTCCTTTAAGCGATTTTTTCGCGTCCTTTTCCAGCGTGTGGTAAGGGACCGACAAATGATGATTCCAGACCGCCGATTTTCCTTTGAATTGTAGTGTTGCCATAATTTTTTATAGTTCTTTCTTAAACGATTTTAGCCAGCTATTAAGATCGTGAAGTGCGTTATTTTGACTTTCCGTAAATAACTTTTGCACATCAACATCGAGCTTCAAGCTTTTCTGGTATTGAATCAACCTACTTTTAAGGGCATCAAACATTTTAACAATATCGGCGCCAGTCAAGCGGTTTTTGGCAAGAAAAGAGTTTATATCGCGCATCTTTGATAAATCAGCATGAGCTATATAGGCATGTCTCAGATTTATTATCTTCTCGGAAATTCCGTTTAATTCCTCGTTATTAAATTCCTCATTATTAAATGTCTTGCCCAAGCCACCGTTAAATGGCTTTCCTAAATCACCTTTTCGCTCAAGTAGTTTTGCAAGTCCAAGCAAAGCACCTGTTTCCAAGCTGAGTAGTAAAGTATTCCAAGTAGCCGCGTTTGCTTCGTATGCATCGTGATTTACTCTTTTGTGTAAATAACCATTAAGTAGAAACTGTCTGTATGTGAACAGGAAATCCCAAACTATATTTTCAAAATCAGTTTTATTGAACATTTTATTTCGTTTTCGCTTTATTCATAAATCGCTCAAACTCGGACCTCTCAATGCGAAACTCCTTGCCGATTTTGTATGCCTTGAGCTTGCCCGCGTCTATGTAGCGGTAAATCGTCATCACATTGAGCGATAACATTTCCGCAAGTTCTTTGGCTGTGTAGTATTCGACTTGTTTTTTGTCCTTAGGCATATGCTTATTATGATACTTTACTTTTATTTACAGGGCAAGTGGACTTGCCCACAGCTCGAAACGGCTTGTATCTCTTGAACTCTCGCTTTATCTGGTCATACCACTCTCGTGGTCGCAACTTGCTCAAGTCGGTTGTTATTTCTCTCAAATCCGCTACCAAGCGATACCAAGTGCGATCATTGGTCCTTTTGGCCAACGTCGCGCGTAATTCTCGCAACCCGCTGCCTTCACGGGCAAGAAACAGTAAGCCCGTGAGATAGATCGCTGTTTTTCCTTTGGCGTTCTTGCGAGCAAGAAGCACTTGTTTGAGAAGGTCTTTTGTCGTGAGCGAATACGCGAAAAGGGCAACGCTGTTTTCGGCAACCATTGTATCCCAATAATGCAATAATACCGCTTTACTTATTTTTACGGAAAACACATCTTTGAATGTCGGGTCTTTTGCGAATCCCAGTTGCTTGAACAAAGAATTGAGTTTTTGTTTCTGACTAAGCCGCACTTCTATCCGAAGTATCTCGCGGGGTTGCTCTCTTTTGGCAAGCGGCTCAAATAAACTCAATTGCTTCGCGGTCTGCTCTTTGTCTATGGATCGCTTCTTGCCGCGTATGAGATCGGCAACTTTGTCGTAGATGACGAGCGAGTGCGCTTGCGTGTATGCGTATAAACTTTGCCCATCGTTCATATAGCGGGCCCGCGTAAGATCAAATCGTTTATTGAGGTTTATTTTGCCAAGCTCGCTGATGACATATTGCGAAGTGTAGCCGTTTTTGAGTTCTATATTTTTGGAGTAGTGGACCGCTCTGACTTCCGCGTTCTTGAGATTTTCCGCAGTAATGATTACACCCATTCTGCTCAAGCGGTCCCGTAGCGCTTCGGCAACGGCTTCAAACTGCGATTCTCGTAATTCATCAACATTATTTTCGTATATGAGCTTCGGAGCCGAAAACTCAATCTTAAGCGTTGATTCCCATTCCAATTTTCCGTTCTTGCGCTTGTATCCCGTAAGTCGAGGGAAGTATCGGCCAGTTTGTTTATCACGCGGCGAGGGATTTTTGACGAACTTGTCATAAACCTGCGTCCGCGCTTGCAGGTCCCACGGCTGAACGCCGCTTGTCGTTAGATCAAGCGTTATGATTTTCGTTTTTGGAAGTGAAAGGATGATGGTATCAATCATTGTTTTCTTCGTTAATTTCTGCCCAAAGCTTCGGGTTTCTTTTAGCAATTTTAAGCAGCAAGTCATACAAACCCACGATGTTGCTTCGGGATTCAAAATCCGAAAATATCTCGTCCACTTTTTCTTGCGAGATCGTTCGGCCTTTTTCGTTGTCGTCTTTTTTGCGCAACATAAAAACCCGAGGTTATACCCTCAGGTTATATGTCGGCTGTTTGAGGACGGCTTAAGACAAATCTAAGACAAGTATTTCGGGTCTATCTTGGCCGAGTATTTTGTCGTAATGAAGAAATCGGGGAATCCCTTTGCCGTGAGTTTTATGCCAATTTGATAAATTGCGTTGTAATATCTTTTTACTCTTTCCTGTGGTCTGCTTCGGTCAATGCGTTCGGCAATGTCATCAAAGAACCATTCCTGTGCGAGTTCCTTTTGGTCCGCGAACATAACTCGTAGAGCATGGTATTGATCAGAGTTCTTTTGAATTTTTATCTCTACGCCGCGGACATAAAGGCGCGATCTTTCATCGTCAAAGTAAAGGTTAGTCCGTTTCAGCTCAACGCCAAGCTCTTTGAAGAACGGCGGCAAAAGTTGAATCTTTGCCGTATCTCGTAAATCCTCGACTTCCTCGCTGTAATGCCAGTTATTGCCAAGTGAAAGTATGCGGACATAGCTGAGCTTTTCAAAAGCAAATATCGTGTGTTTGAAAAGGAATTGTCGCGCCGCGTATCGTTCTTTTAAGTTTTCTTTGTGATTATCCCCGTCGTAACGGGCTATTTGTCCAAACGGGTTCTCAAAGACAAAAGCATTCCCGAAGTTTTCGTGCATTTCCCGAAGCCGTTCAAGCATCAACTCTTTGTGTTTATTGAAGGTATAAATGTTCTGATTTTGTAAGACGAGAACCTCACCAATCCGTTTTTTGCGGGAAGGCATTGCCAGTCCGTTATTTATGAATTTATCCAAATAATTATTCAGGTCATCTTTGAGTTTCTCAGCGGCTTTTTCGTCAGGCGCAAACTCAAACGATGTCCAATTTACAATATCGGTAGCAATCTTTTTCGTGTAAAATCGTTCTGAATCTTCGGACTCATTTATAGCCAATATCCAATCGCTTTTCTTTATGACTTCTTCAAGGTCAGCAAGGCCGAACTTGTCAGCGAAAATCTTTGAGAATAGCTTGCCTTCCGCTGATTGCGGTTTCTTTTCCATTTCATCCAACGCCCATTTATACGCGCCCTCATAATCTCTCGGTTCTTTTGGCGGGGCGAATATCTTTTTATCTTTTATCGCGGGCCCGCCTTTTATCGGCGCCCCAATATCCTCAAACATATCTTTAAGCCCGTGCTTCTTTTTGTATTTTTCAAACTCGTCCAATTCTTCGGCGTATTTTTTGTAAGCCGCTTCGTATTCTGGTAGGGGCTTGTTGGTTTTCGGGTCAATAAGGTTTTTCTCGTATTCCTCGGCAAACGCATAAGTCATTGTCGCAAAGTTTTTCAATTCAAATTCGTATTCTTCCGCTACTCGCAGAAGAAACTTGATTTGCGTTTTGTGGTCCCATTCAAGCGGTTGGACCGAGGCAAGAAAAAAGTGATACGAAGCGTGTTTACCAGAGAGGTGGCCTCGACTTATTGCGTCAAGCATAAAAAGGGCGTTGTCATCGACATAACGCCCAAGTCGTGGGTCGTCATCCCACGGCATTTTCCACTTTTTAAGAGTTGTTTGCGCCTTTTCCATCGTTCTTTACTTTACTTTACATTTTGACATAGTTCAAATGAAAAATAAAAACCGCTTCCAATAAGCAGTTTTTGAGGCCATTTCTTAAGCCGCATTTGAACCCTTGACTTGAACAATATAATATGCTAAAATGTAACTGTGGATTACTTTGCTATTTGCTAATTTATAATAGCGATAGTATGCTAAAGATATGATGCGGGTGTAGGTTTTTTGTCTATGACCCGCTAAACAACGCCCCCTTCGGGGGGTTGTTGTTTTTATATATAATTGAAGCTATTTTTCAAAAACCTTGAAATAAACTTGCGTTGTGTGTTCAAAGTTTTTAGCCAAAGTATTTACCATAAAAGTTTGGCGTATTTTATCAACGAACACATCCTTTCTTTTTTCTATGAGTTCTGATGTCATTCCATTATCCTTTTTGAAATCATACATAACAGCACCCAGTAATACATCAGTCAATTGCATCAACATATTTGAGTGGGATTCTATACTCAATACGCCGAATACGTTATCAAATTTAATATCGACATTACTGATAGTTTCATCTCTTAATTTACTTAAAATCGTATTTTCAAGAGAAAGTGATTTGTTAGCTGGTTTAGATATTTCATCGACAATAATACACATATTATCGTTTGGCATATTAGTCATTTCCTTAGTAATCAAATTAGCGGTGTAGTAAGTATAATTTTCCCAAGCATCATGAGTATTACTGTTGCTAAACGATGGATTATTTTTGTCGATAAGCATGGTCGAAAATCTATTTTCTTGGTCCGAAAGGAAAATGTCTACCATTTTCTTATAAAATGGTTCAGTCGATTTCCTCAGGTTATCAAATTTCATTTCAAAGTGACTATTGCTACTTAATATACGAATTGCCTCATCCTTATTACCGCTGGCAATAAGTTTTTCGATATGCACCTTTTTATTGTTCTTGGAAACGCTAAATGCTGGCTGCCAATTTTTTACAAGCTTGTCAATCATGTCGCCGACGTTTCTAATAACTAAAAGGCCTACTCCGAAAAAACGATCTCGGGCCAGTATTCCGCTTGAATCAACAAAACAAAATCTATTCATACAAATAATTCTACTAAAGAAAACTTAATTTTTCAAGGGGCTTGCGAACAAATAATCTATTGTGTCATAAGTGATATTGTGGAGATGTTCAACCATTCAAACTCTTGTAGCATTTGCTTCCAATCCACTGTTCTGAACTTGTCCAGCGAGGGGAGCCAAATTGTATGTTGTGAGTTTATTGCCTCGGCGCTTCGCGCCTCGGCAGGCAGATTGTATAGTATTTGCCAAGATTTTTTTGGTTCAATCGCCACCTTTTGCGAAAGCAAAACGCGGTTCGAGCCAATCCTTTTGAGAAAATCCCGTCCCGCGACGGGATTTTCTTGCAAAGCGATAATTTTGGCTTGTTGAGCCACTAAAATGAATTGTCTGGCCGGTTCGAGCCAATGATTGCCGTTTCGCTCAAAATCCTTTGATTTTTCGGAAAGCTCGCTTTTTTCGTTGATGATTTTTTCTTTTTTGGCGGTGTATTCCTCGCGCGAAATCGTGCCGTCCAAATGAGCGTCTAAAAGTATATCGAGCTTTCTTTCAAGCTCTTTTATTTTGTCTTTGAGATTTTGAGCGAAAACGGCTCCGCTTTGGGCGGCCTCCGCTTCTTCCTTGTTTATTTCCGTGAGCATCCACTCCGCCCAAGCGGAAGACAAAGAAACTTTTTGAATTTCGTTTGCGACTTCTTCGGCCAAAACTTCCTCGCGGATATATTTCTGCGAGCATTTTTTATCCCGCTTTTTGGTGCAACGATAATAGTTATGCCCTTTTTGCGTTTCGGAAGTGATGGCGCATCCGCACTCGCCACAATTAAGCATATTTCTAAACGGATATTCTTTTTGGCTCGGTTTTTTCGGGCGCGAACGATCCGCCATCACTTTTTGGCACGCTTCAAAAAGTTTCTTTGGAATCATTGGCTCATGCTTTCCGTCATACATTTCGCCGTTGTATTTAAACACGCCGTAATAAAACGAATTGGAAAGTATGCTTTGGATATTGGAAACGGAAAGCATATTTTTCTTTCGGCTCAACAAGCCAGCGGAAGTTATTAACTTCCGCACATCTTTCAGAGAATAATTGCCAGTTGCGTAAAGTTCAAAAATTTTCTTGACGAGGCGAAATCTTTCGGGGTCTTTATACATTGTGTGCTTTAATAAATCGTTCAAGTAGCCAAGTGGAGCGTAGCCGGGCAATTCGCCTCGGCGCAATTTTTGACGCAACCCTCTTTTGGTATTCTCTGAAAGATTATCTACAAAGTATTTTGATTGCCCAAAAGCGATATTCAACATGAATTTGCCTTGCGGAGTCGGCTCAAACCAAAATGTCGGGGATTTTAGCGCTTTAATTTTTCCAGTATCAATCAGAAAAATTACTCGTCCGCCGTCTATGCTGTTTCTTGCTAATCTGTCGGGGTGCCACGCTAAAATCCCCTCGGCCTCGCCACTCTCCATTCGTTTGAGCATATCGTTGAAAATCGGTCTGCCCGGCTCTTTGGCAGTTTGCGATTCGCGAAAAGTCGCGGCGATCAAAAGATTTTCCCGCAAGGCAAATTCCTTCAATTCCGTTTCTTGCGCTTCCAGCGACAAAACTTGTCTGTCATCTTCGTCTGTTGATTTTCTAATGTATAAAAAATATTTCATATTGCTTTTGGGCTGTTAAAAATTATCGCTTTGCTTTCCGCCTTCGGCGGAATAAAAAGGATTGGCTTATAAACTTTGTTTATCCGTTGCTTCGCAACGGCGAACCGCGTTTTGTTTTCGCAAAAGGTGGCGATTGAACCAAAAAAATCTTGGCAAATACTATACAATCTGCCTGCCGAGGCGCGAAGCGCCGAGGCAATAAACTCGCAACATACAATTTGGCTCCGAACGCTGAACGAAATCCGAACTTTTTTTAGCGAAAATCCGAACGCTGAATTTTGAAAAACTTTTACGCTCGGGCGGGCAAAAAGGAAGGGGGTTGGGGGGAAGGAATTTTTGCCCGCCATCGCTTGCCCGTCCGAAGCCGAAAGGCGAAGGAGGGCTTTTCCGCCGCCGCCGAATTTTGTTTTTCGCTTTGCGAAAAGTGCCGCCAAAAGAGATGTTGCCCTTGCCCCAGCCCTCCCGTGCGCGGGCAACAGATTTACTCCCCTTGTTATCATAACCTATTTTGGGTTATACCACAATAGGATATACAATACAAACAGGTATGTCAAAGTCAATTTATTCAAAAGAATATAAAGGTGTTTTAGAAAAGCTTAAAAAAGCCCGTTTTGAAGCTGGTCTGAAGCAAGAGGACGTGGCTCATAAATTAAAAAAGCCCCAATCTTATATTTCAAAAATAGAAAGGGGCGAGAGAAGAGTTGATATTACCGAATTAAAAGAGTTGGCAAAAATTTATAAAAAGAATATAAACTTTTTTGTTGAATAATTATGTCTAAAATTCAAGAATTATTATCAGGCAAAACGGATCAAGTTGACTATGAAAAAATAGTCAAAGATTATCCATGGATTATAAAAAGGGGACAAAATTGTATTTTGAGTCCAGATAGCGATGGTTTATTATGTGGTCTATTTATGTCCACTTATTTAGATTGGCAAATAAAAGGTTTTTATGACGGGAAGGTAATGTTGTTAGATAAAGATATTTCGGCTAAAGATTGCGTATTCTTGGATATGGAAGTTTTTAGAAAGGGTATAAAAAGCGTTGGCCACCATATGGTCCAATTTAATAAAAAGAAAAAGCCGTCAAATTGGGATAATTATAAAAATTGTATTCAGCCAAATAATTTACGAGATTACGACGGATATAATGATTTTCGTTTGAAATATCCGTTAGCAACAATACATCTTTTAATAGGGATAGTTGGCTCAAAAATAAAATTCAAAATACCAGAAACCGCAATCCGTGCTTTATTTTTTACCGATGGAACTTTTAATGTGCTTTTTAAGTATCCTGAAAATGTATTGAATTGGCTGAATTTTTTACGGGCATATGAAGATTCTAATCCGTTAAAAGATGTTTTTGAAAACGAAAAATATAGTGTCTTTTCTCTCATGAAAGCGATGGACGAATTTTTTAGAAAAAGGGATGAAATTAGCGTTATCAAAGAAAGAGGAGATAGATTAAGAATATCCGAAACTGACGGGTCGTCAATTAATATCGAGAAGCATAATGGATTTTATAAGATAAATTTAGAAGCAAAAGAAAGAATTGAAAAATTTATCAAGATTTTATCAGATTTAACTGGTTGGAAATATAATCAAGGAAGCTGGACTTGGGAAAATCTTAAATTGCATAAATTTACAAAGGGTGATTTTACCGGTCAAAAAATACGCTTAAATAATAAAACATTCGAAGAGTTTCTATTGAAAAAGCCGCTTACTTGGGCAATGACAAACGGTCAAAATATTGAATACACTCTCGAAAAGCCCGACAAGTTACAATAATGTTTCCGGTATCCTTCGTATTCTTTCTTTTGCTAAATTGCAATATTCTTCCGAAATATCAATACCTATATAGTTTCTTTTTAAATGTTTTGCCGCAACAGCAGTTGATCCGCAACCAATAAAAGGATCAAGAACGATTCCATTTGGCGGACAAAAACATTGAATAAAATCTAAAGGTATCTTATCGGGAAACACTGCGGGGTGTTTTCTTTTTAATTCGTCTTTATCGCCGGCCATCAAATAATCCCAAATTGTTCCTCTGCATTTCATTAGGTTTATTGGTCTCGTTACGGTTTTTGTCGTTGTTCCGTCCGTTCTTCTATTACCGCTTCCTGTCATAATTTTCCCACCGTGTTTTGATGGTACCTTTAACGGTTCTTTATTAAAATATTTTGGTCTTGCGCCTTTCAAAAAAATTGGTATATACTCATGATCAACTCTAAATCTATATTTCCACCACGCCCCCTCGGTTCCGTGTTTTCGATATATAACAGTTTCAAATAACTTAAAACCGATATTATCAACCCAATCTACGATAGTTCTAAAA
>Ga0265296_1003599_pt1 | contig 14186 bp, 12 predicted proteins | sample MunlanPumphouse1_FD_189073 | JGI IMG/M metagenome (GOLD analysis project Ga0265296, IMG submission 189073) | Groundwater microbial communities from a municipal landfill in Southern Ontario, Canada - Pumphouse #1 | ecosystem: Environmental > Aquatic > Deep subsurface > Groundwater | place... | reverse complement strand
GAAACCCGTGCTCGCGCTCGCGGGCCGACGACAGGTCGGACGGCCCCGAGAGCAGCCCGATCCGGCGGTGCCCGAGCGCGACCAGGTGGGCGGCCGCGACGCGCCCGCCGGCCCGGTCGTCGGCGAGCACGCGGTCGAGCTCGGCACCGTCGACGTCCTCGTCGAGCAGCACCACCGGCCGCCGCTCCGCCACGGCCGCCGGGACCCGCGACCAGCGGCGCGCCGAGAGGAAGATCAGGCCGTCCAGGTCGTCGCCGAAGTCCGGCCGGTCCGCGCCGGGACCGACGTCCGGGTCGGGCAGCAAGACCGTCTGGTGCCCCGCCCGGGCCAACGCCCCGTGCAGCTCGTCGATCAGCTCGGAGCCGACCCGACTGCGCAGGTCGTCGACCACCAGGCCGACCCGACGGCGCACCGGGATCCGCGTCAGGCCGCGCGGTCGGTCATCCGGCGGCGCGCGTCGCGCAGCCGCGCGTGGGCCCGCTCGTCCATCCGGTCCTCGCTCCAGACCGGCGCCCAGCGCGGACTCACCTGGACCTCCTCGACCCCGTCGAGGGCCGCGACGGCGTCGGTGATCTCCGAGACGATGCCGTGGGTGAAGGGGCAACCGGGCTCGGTCAGCGTGATCTCGACGGTGACCCGTCCGCCGTCGACGGCGATCCCGTCGACCAGCCCGAGCGCGACCACCGAGGTCGGGGCCCCGGCGGCGACCATGCACGGGTCGTCGACGCCGTCGAGCGCCCGCCCGACCGCGCGCACGATCGCGTGCTCGCGCGCGACGCGCGCGTCGGGCGCGACCGCCGCGGGGTCGGCGACCATCGGCTCAGACCCCGGCCCGGCGCCGTCGGCGGCCACCCGCTCGGCGGTGCTCATGCTTCGACCTTGGCAGCGTCGGCGTCCATCACCGTGCTCCACGGCTCGCGACGCCCGTCCGCGGCGATCCTCCGCGCGAACTCGTCGTCGGCCAGCGCGGCCCGTCGCTGCACGGGGTCGATCCCGTGCATCCGCAGCAGGTTGCCGCCGAGGATCAGCTCGCGCGCTCGGGCGTCGAGCGTGGCCGGGACGTCGTCGGGCAACTCGAAGTCGGCGAACGCCTCGAGCAGGAACCGCGGGTGCGGATTGGTCGCCGCCGACGAGTAGAGCACCCGCTCGGGGCCGGCCTCGGCGAGGAACCCACCGAGGATCTTGCCGAACGCCGCCGGGTCGAGCAGCAGCTTCACGAAAGTCACCTCCAGCGTCACGTGGACGTTGGGGTGGTTCATCAGCAGCATCCGGGTCTCGTCCATGAACATGAACCCGGCGTGGACGATCTGGAAGTTCAGGTCCGGGAACCGCGCCGCGGCGCGGCCGATGTCGTGGACCCGCATCGAGTCGGTCGAGACCGGCCCGAGCGGCAGCGCCTTATGGACCGCGATGTTCTTGATCCCCAGCTCCTGTGCCAGCTCGAAGACCGGGTACGCGAAGGTGTCGTCGCCCATCTCCCAGTAGCGGGTGCGACCACGGACGTACTGCGCGGGGTACATCTTGATCCCGTCGGCCCCGAGCTCCCGCACCTGGTATTCGAGCGATTCGAGCGCCTCCTCACCACGGAACAGGTCGGCCGAGGCGTACCAGATCACCCGGTCCGGGAAGCGGCGCTTCAGCTCCGCGCCCTTCTCCATCGCGACCAGGCCGTCGCGGTAGGCGTCGAAGATCGGCAACGTGTGGACGCAGCAGATGTCGGTCTCGCTCTCGAGCAGCATCGTCTCGATGAACTCGTCGGTCCCCCAGTCCCGCGTCCACTGCTCGCGGGTCATCTGCTGGTCGGGCGGGTTGATGTAGGGGTAGGCGCTCCACATCACGTCCGTGAACATCTGCCCGTAGCGGCCGCGCTGGTTCTCGGCGGTGAAGTTGTACGGGTGGCAGACCGCGTCGACGATCAACGGGCGGGGCGGCTGCGCGGCGGGCTTGGCGTCATCCATGGGGGCTCCATCGGTGGATTCGGGAAGCAGGCGGGACAGCGGCGGGGGCGCGCCACGGAGACCGGCTGCTCACATTATGCATACGTAGTCATAGGGCTGCAAGAGCAAACTCGCGCAACCGGGAGGGAGGACGCCGCCCCGGCCCAACGCCGACCGGTCGTCGTTCGACTCCCCCGGGACGACCAACGACGACCGGTCGGCATTCGACGGACCCGGTCGTCGCGCGAAGCGAGGCGGTCGGACGTCCTCGACGTCCGACCGGTCATGGTCACTCCGCCGTCGTCGGGTCCAGCAACGGCACGACGCCGGTGCCGATCGCCCGCAGCGTCGGCCACGGGTCGGGCATCGTCAGCGGCGGGATCACTCCGGTGATCCCGAGCGCCCCCAGGCCGTTGATCCGGTCGGCGACCTCGCGCGAGGTGCCGGCGATCGCGAAGTGCTCGACGATCTCGTCGGGGATCGAGGCCGCGTACTCGGGGCTGTGCAGCCACTCGACGTAGCCCTGCTGGCCCCGCGCCTCGGAGCCCTTGCGCTCGATCTCGGCGAGCGTCTCGGCCAGCGCCGGCGGCAGGTCCTCGTCCGGGATCGCCAGCGCGGCGGCCCGGGCGATCGCCCCGGCCTGACCGCGCACCTCGTCGCGCGCCCGGCCCGGATCCTCGTCGTCGACGGCGATCGGGATCATCGCCTTGACCAGGAAGCCGTCGAGCGTCTGGCCCGATTCCTGGCGACCCTGCTCGACGTTGCGCAGCGCGTAGGCCATCACCTCGGGGTGGATCCCCAGCTTCAAGTACACGCCGTCGGCGCTGCGACCCGCAGCCTGCAGCGACTTCGGACCGGTCGAGGCGAACAGCACCGGCACGCGGCGGGCGCGCCAGTCCTGGGTCAGCGTCGCCTCCTCGTACTCGACGGCCTCGCCGGACCAGAGCCCGCGCATCAGCGCCGCGGTGTTCTCCATCCGCTTGATCGTCGCCCGTTTCTTGCCGAGCGACTGGACCGCGGTCTCCCCCGTGCCGACGCCCATCTTCAGGCGTCCGCCGGAGAGCTCGTCGATCGTCCCGAGCACGCTGGCGATCACCGCGGGATGGCGGCTGACCGGGTTGGTGACGCCGGTCCCCAGCTCGACGCGCGAGGTCCGGGTCGCTGCGACCGTGAGGGCCGCGTAGACGTCCCGGAAGAGGCTCTGCGAGTCGGCGATCCAGACGCCGTGGAAGCCCAGCTTCTCGGCCTCGGCGGCCAGGTCGCCGACCTCGGCGATCGGCCGGTCCGGGTGGAAGCCGACGCTCAGCGTCGGACGCGGGGTGTCGGTGCCGCTCATGAGGTGGGCACCTTGGCCAGCACGCCGCCGTCGACCAGCAGCGACGCGCCGGTCACGAACGAGGCGTCCTCGGACGCGAAGAAGGCGACCGCTCCGGCGATGTCCTCCGGGGTGCCCATCCGGTTGAGCGGCGCGGTGGCCGCCGACGCGGCCTTGGCGGCGTCCGGGTCCTCCTGCTCGTCGAAGTAGCCCTGCAGGTTGGGCGTGAGGATGTAGCCCGGGCAGACCGCGTTGACGCGGATCCCGACGGACGCGCCGTCCAGCGCCATCGCCTTGGTCAGCGCCAGCACCGCGCCCTTGGACGCCACGTACGCGGCGTCCTGCGGGAAGGCGGCGAACGACGCGGTCGAGGCGATGTTGACGATCGACTGGTCGCGGCCCTGGCGATCGTCGGCGGCCATCAGCGGCCACAGCACCCGCGTCAGCAGGTGGATGCTGCGGACGTTGACGTCCATCTGGTCGTCCCACTGCTCGTCCGTCAGTTCGTGCAGCGCGCCGACGACGGTCTTGCCGGCGGCGTGGACGACGATGTCGGGCACCCCGTGCTCGGCGATCGCCGCGGGCAGCTTGGCGTCGACCTCGTCGCGCGAGCTGACGTCGAGCGGCAGCACGACCGCGCGCTCGCCGATCTTCGCCTTGGTCTCCTCGAGCGCCGAGGCGCGGCGGCCGACGAGCACGACGAACGCGCCCTCCTCGGCCAGCTTGACGGCGGTGCCCTGCCCGATGCCGGTGCCGGCGCCGGTGACGAGGGCGATCTTGTTCTGCAGTCGCATACGTATGCCTTACATCGGGAGGGCGGGCTCGCCCGCCGTCCAGCCGCCGTCGACGGGCATCACGACGCCGGTGATCGCCGACGCCAGGTCGCTGCCCAGGAAGAGGATCGAGTTGGCGATCTCGACCGGCTGGAAGAACCGGCCCAGCGGCACGCGGCGCGACACGGCGGCGTCCAGCTCGGGGGTCATCTGCTTCTCGGCCATCGCCGTCAGCGTGAACCCGGGGCAGACGGCGTTGACGCGCAGGCCCTCGGCGGCCCAGTCGATCGCCTGCGAGCGGGTCAGCGCGGCGACGGCGCCCTTGCTGGCCGAGTAGGCCGACTGGTGCGGCAGGCAGACCAGGGCGGCCTGCGACGCGACGTTGACGATCGCGCCCTTGCTCTCCGACAGCGTGGCGTGCAGCTCACGCGCGGTGTGGACGATGCCCATCACGTTGACGTCGAAGTTCTTGCGGTAGTCCGCCGGATCGACGTCCTGGGCGGGCTTGTTCTCGGTGATCACGCCGGCGCAGTTGACCAGCACGTTCACGCGGCCGTGCTGGGCGACGGCGGCCTGGGCGGCCTCGCGCACGGAGTCGGCCGACGAGACGTCGACGATCCGGTGGACGACGCCGGGCTTCTCGGTCGACGCGGGGTCCCGGTCCCAGGCCTCGACGGTGGCTCCCTCGGCGAGGAAACGTTCGACGCAGGCCTCGCCGATCCCGGCGCCCCCTCCCGTGACGACGACGACGCGGTCTTGCATCAAGCTCATTCGGTTCCTCCCGGTTCACGGAGCAGGCCCAGCGTGCTCTGCAGCGCCGACTCCATATGGATGTTCATCGCCTCAGCCGCCGCATGGGGATCGCGGGCAGCGATCGCCTCCACGACGCGGGTGTGCTCTTCGAAGGCCTTCGGTGCCCGCATGGTCAGGAACCCCGACCGCGCTCGCACCAGCTTCAGTTCCTGGTTGACGAGCGCCAGGTAGCGCGCCAGCGCCTCGTTGCGGGCGCAGCTGACGATCAGCTCGTGGACGTCCAGGCGCTCGGGGTAGTGCGGCTCGACCGCCGCCTCGACGGCGTCGCGCGAGCGATCGAGCAGTCCGCGCAGGGCGCTGATCTCGTCCGCGCCGGCGCGCTCCGCGGCGAGCGCCGCGGCCTGCCGCTCCAGCGATCCGCGGACCTCGAACAGCTCGCGGACCTCGCCGACGTCGAGCTCACGGACGAACGCCCCACGGTGGGACTCCATCCGCAGCAGGCCGTCGCGCGACAGCCGCTGCAACGCCTCGCGCACCGGCCCACGGCTGACGCCGAGCTGGAACGCGATCTCGACCTCGTTCAGCCGCTCACCCGGAAGACGGGCGCCGCGGATGATCTCCTCGCGGAGCGCCGCCTCGACCTTGTCGGCCAGGGTGTGGCCGACCCGGTCGATCGCGGAGCGCCCGTTGCTGCTGCTGCGGCCGGCGGTGCTCATGCGCCGGGCCGCGTGGGGTGGGCGGGGCCGATGTTCATGCAGACGGTCTTCGCCTCGGTGTAGTCGTCGAGGACCGCGTGCCCCATCTCCTTGCCCCATCCGGACTGCTTGGTCCCGCCGAACGGCAGCGCCGCGTCGAACACGCCGAAGCAGTTGACCCAGACCGTGCCGGCCTCGAGCGCGTTCGCCATCCGGTGGGCCTTACCGACGTCCTCGGTCCAGACTCCGGCGGCCAGGCCGAAGGCGCTGTCGTTGGCGGCGTCGACGACGTCGTCGACGTCGCGGAACGGGATCACCGAGACGACCGGCCCGAAGATCTCCTCGCGGACGATCGACATCTCGGGGCTCGCGTCGGCGAAGACCGCCGGCGACAGGAAGTACCCGGCGTCGCCGACCACCTCGCCGCCGGTGACCAGCTCGGCCCCCGCCGCGACGCCCGCCTCGACGTAGCCGCGGACGACGTCGCGGTGCGTGCCGGTGATCAGCGGTCCGACGTCGGTCGTCGGGTCGAAGCCGTCGCCGATCCGCAGCGCCTTCGCCGCGTCCGCGACGCCGGCCACGACCTCGTCGTAGACCGCTTCCTGGACGTACAGCCGCGAGCCGGCGGTGCAGACCTCGCCCTGGTTGAAGAAGATGCCGGCCGCCGCGCCGGCGATCGCCGCCGGCAGGTCGGCGTCGGCGAAGACGACGTTCGGGCTCTTGCCGCCGAGCTCGATCGAGACCCGCTTGAGGTTGCCGGCGGCACCGCGGACGATCGCCCGGCCCGTCTCGGTCGACCCGGTGAAGGCGATCTTGTTCACGTCGTCGTGGGCGACCAGCGCCGCGCCGGCCTCGTGGCCGAAGCCCGGGACGACGTTCAGCACGCCCTCCGGCACGCCGGCCTCGAGCGCCAGCTCGCCGAGCCGCAGGGCGGTCAGCGGCGTCTGCTCGGCCGGCTTGAGGATCGCGGTGTTGCCGCAGGCCAGGGCCGGCGCGACCTTCCAGGCGCTCTGCCCCAACGGGTAGTTCCACGGCACGATCAGGCCGCAGACCCCGACCGGCTCGCGCCGCGTGAAGGTGTGGAAGGCGCCCGGGAACGAGATCGGGATCGTCGTGCCCTCGAGCTTGGTCGCCCAACCCGACATGTAGTGGAACAGGTCGGCGGCGCCGGTCACGTCGTAGGCCCGCGCGCTGGCGAAGGTCTTGCCGTTGTCCAGCGCCTCGAGCCCGGCCAGCTCGTCCAGGTGCTCGAGGATCAGGTCCCCGAGCCGCCAGAGGATCCGCGCCCGCTCGGCGGGCTTCAGCCGCGGCCAAGGGCCGGACTCGAAGGCCCGCCGGGCGGACCGGACCGCCCGGTCGATGTCCTCCGAACGGCCCTCGGCGACCTGGGCCAGCTCGGCCCCGGTCGACGGGTCGACCGTGGCGAAGGTCGCGCCCTCGAGGGCGTCGACCCGTTGACCGTCGATCAGCAGACGGGTGTCGCCGATCGACGGGGCATGCTCGCGCGGACGGGGAATCAGCACGCTCATCTCTCTCTCCCTGATCGCGTGCGCGGCTCAGTCGCCGATCTTGATGCAGACGGTCTTCGTCTCGGTGTAGTCGTCGAGCACGACGCCGCCCATCTCGCGGCCCCAGCCGGACTGCTTGAACCCGCCGTACGGCATCGCGGCGTCGAACACGCCGTAGCAGTTGACCCAGACCGTGCCGGCCTGCAGCCGCTCGGCCATCCGGTGCGCCGTGCCGGCGTTCTCGGTCCAGACACCGGCGGTCAGGCCGTACGGGGTGTCGTTGGCGCGGCGGACGACCTCGTCCTCGTCGTCGAACGGCAGCACGTTGACGACCGGGCCGAAGATCTCCTCGCGCACGACCTGCGAGTCGTCGCCCATGTCGGTCAGGACCGTCGGCTTGACGAAGTAGCCACCGTCGGTGGTGTACGTCCCGCCCGCGGCCACGGTGCCCTGCTCGCGACCGAGGTCGAGGTAGCCGGCGACCTTGGCGTGGTGCTCCTTGCTGACCAGCGGGCCGATGAACGACTCCGGATCGAAGCCGTCGCCGACCTTGATCGCGTCGGCCGCCGCCGAGATGCCGGCCACGACCTCGTCGTAGACGCTCCGGTGCGCGAACAGGCGCGACGCGGCCGCGCAGGCCTCGCCCTGGTTGTAGAAGACGCCGTCCGAGGAGCCCTGGATCGCGGCCTCGATGTTGGCGTCGGGCATGATGATGTTCGGCGCCTTGCCGCCGAGCTCCAGCGTGACCTTCTTGAGGTTGCTGGTGGCGCCGTGCACGATCGCGCGGCCGGTCAGCGTCGAGCCCGTGAACGAGACCTTGGCGACGTCGGGGTGCTCGGTCAGGGCCACGCCCGCGTCCGTACCGAAGCCCGGGACGACGTTCAGCACGCCGGGCGGAATACCGGCCTCGAGCGCCAGCTCGCCGAGCTTCAGCGCGGTCAGCGGCGTGACCTCGGACGGCTTCAGCACGATCGTGTTGCCGGCGGCGAGCGCCGGGGCGCACTTCCAGGCGGCGATCGTCAGCGGGAAGTTCCACGGCACGATCAGGCCGACGACGCCCAGCGCCTCGCGCCGGGTGTACGTGTGGAACTGACCCGGGAACGAGATCGGGATCGTCGAGCCCTCGATCTTGGTCGCCCAGCCCGACATGTAGTGGAACAGGCCGGCCGCGGCCGAGACGTCGCCGTCGCGGGCCTGCAGGAACGGCTTGCCGTTGTCGAGGGTCTCCAGACCGCCGAGCTCGGCGGCGTTCTCGAGCAGCAGGTCGCCCAGCCGCCAGATCAGCTTGGCGCGCTCGGCCGGCTTCATGTCGTGCCAGGGGCCCGACTCGAAGGCGTTCTTCGCGGCCTTGACGGCGCGGTTGATGTCTTCCTTGCGACCCTCCGCGACCTGCGCCAGGACGGTGCCGGTCGACGGGTTGTAGATGTCGAAGGTCGCGCCCTCGGCGCCGTCGACGCGCTCGCCGTTGATCAGCAGACGGGTGTCACCGATGGTCGGAGCGTGCTCCGAGACGGGGGAATTCGTCATGGGGTGAGGCCTCTCAGGCGGATGCGGCGTGGTCGTGGATCAGGACGCCGCGGATGTTCTTGCCGGACTTCATGTCGACGAAGCCCTGGTTGATGTCGTCGAGCTTGTACCGGGTGGTGACGAGCTCGTCGAGCTTGAGCTTGCCGGCCTTGTACTGGGCCAGCAGGCTGGGGATGTCGGCGATCGGGTTGCAGTCGCCGAACATCACGCCCTTCAGGCTGCGCGACATCGTCTGCAGCTCCTGCGGGTGGATCGGAATGACCTCGGTATCCGGGCCGAGCGCCACGAGGACGCACGAGCCCGACTTGGCGACGGTGCGGAACGCCTCGGCGATGATGTCGCCCATCGCGCGGTCGACCGTGATGATCGTCGCGTCGGTGCCCTGCCACTCGGTGCGCTCGTGGATGTAGGGGAGCGCCTCCTCGATCGAGGCGAAGGTGGCCGTGGCGCCGAACTGGCCGGCGCGCTCGCGCTTGGACTCGACGGGGTCGACGACGACCACGTGGGTCGCGCCGGCCGCGGCCGCGCCCTGCACCGCGTTGACGCCGACGCCGCCCATGCCGACGATCAGGACGACATCGCCGGGCTTGACCTTCGCCACGTTCGTCGCGGCGCCGAAGCCGGTCGCGACGCCACAGGAGACCAGGCAGGCGACGTCGAGCGGGATGTCGTCGTCGATCTTGATCGCCTGCTGCTCGGAGCAGACGATGTGGTCGGAGAACGTGCCGAGGCGGCAGAGCGCGCCGAGGCCCTTCCCGTCGCGGGAGAAGCGGTAGGTGCCGTCCATCGACTTACCCTGCTCCATCAGGTAGCCGTTCTTGCACAGGTTGGAGCGCCCCGTGTTGCACCACTTGCAGACGCCACAGACGGGGATGAACGAGGTGCAGACGTGGTCGCCGACCTGTACGCGGGTCACCTTCGACCCGACCTTCTTGACGATGCCGGCGCCCTCGTGCCCGCCGACGAACGGCAGCTCGACCTGCAGGTCGCCGTCGGTCAGGTGGGCGTCCGAGTGGCAGAGGCCCGAGGCGTGGACCTCGATCAGGACCTCGTGGTCGTTCGGCTCGCCGAGCTCGAGGTCGACGACGTCCCAGTCGCGGCCGACGGCCTGGATGATGGCTCCACGGGTCTTCATGCGTTGTCCTTTGTGTTCGAGGTCGAGCCGTCGCCGGACTTGGCCGCGGCGAGCGCGGCCTGTCGAGCGACGTTCTGCAGCCGTCGGGCGTTCCGCTTGCGGAGCACCTCGGCCAGGATCACGGCGATGATCAGCGCCGCGCCGTAGAACAGCTGCTGCACGTAGTTCTGCGCGCCGAGCAGCTGAAGACCGGTCGTGCCGGTGCCGATGAAGTACAGGGCGATGACCGTGCCCCAGGGGTTGAAGCGCCCGATCTTCAGCACCGTGGTGCCGAGGAAGCAGGCCGCGAACGCCGGCATCAGGAACGACGCGGCGGAGTTCGGGTCGGCGCTGCCGGTCGAGCCCGCGAGCACCACGCCGGCGAGCGCCGCGATGCCGCCCGAGGCGACGAGCGCGAGCACGCGGGTACGGGAGACGGCGATGCCGTTGAGCCGCGCCATGTCCTGGCTCTGGCCGACGAACAGGAAGCGCTGGCCGAGTGGGGTGAACTCGAAGACGTACCAGATCACCGCGGCGACGATCAGCGCGTACCAGAAGTCCGCGGGAACGCCGAAGATCGTCTCCTGGAGGACGAAGTCCGAGAGCACCGGGTCGATGCCCGAGATCGTGTTCGACTTCGAGACCCAGAAGATCACGCCCTGGATGAACGTCGACATACCGAGCGTGACGATGAACGGGTTGATGTTCCATCGCACGACGACGACGCCGTTGACCAGGCCGATCACGCAGCCGACGAGGATCGCGAACAGCGCGGCGAGCCAGACGTTCCAGCCGTGCTCGACGTTGAGGATCGCGACGAGCATCGCCGAGAGTCCGAGCGTCGAGGCGACGGAGAGGTCGAAGTCGCCGACGCGCAGCGGCAGCAGCAGGCCGAGCGCGAGGATCAGGAGGACGGCCTGCGAGCCGAGCAGGCTCGAGATGTTGCCCTCGGTCATGAACCGGTCGGTCGCGAACGAGAAGAAGATGATGACGGCGATCCAGACGCCGATCAGGGCGAACCGCTCCGGCTCGCGCTGCTTCTTCAGCCGGACGCCGCCGGCCGGGACGGTGGTGGTCTTGCTCATGCGGCTACTCCTGCGTAGATCGCGGTCGTGAGGGCGTCTTTGGTGATCTGGTCCCCGACGAGCTCGCCACGGATCCGACCGTCGGCGAAGATCAGGACGCGATCGGCGAGCTGCACGAGCTGCTCGTAATCGGACGTGGCGCAGAGCACGGACGCGCCCTCGCCGACGGCCTCGCGAACGAGGCGGAAGATTTCCTGGCGGGCGCCGACGTCGACGCCCTGGCTCGGCTCGGCCAGCAGCATCACGGCCGGCTTGGTGTCGAGCCACTTGCCCAGCAGGGCCTTCTGCTGGTTGCCGCCGGACAGGCTGCTGAACAGGGCGCTCGTGTCCTGCGGCTTGACCCGCAGGCGCTTCGTCGCCTCCTCGGCGCGGCTCTTCATCCGCTTCCAGTTCAGACGGCCGCCCTTGAAGTCCTGGCTGAGGAACGGCAACGACATGTTCTCCAGCACGGTCAGGCGCGGGGCGCTGCCGAGCGTCTTGCGGTCCGCGGGCAGCAGCACGACGTGCCGCGACATCATCGCGGACGGCGTCGGGTGCTTGACGACCTCGCCGGCGACGGACACGGTGCCGTGCTTGGCGGGGCGCACGCCGTAGATCAGGTCGGTGATCTCCTCGATCCCCGATCCGGCCAGTCCGGTCACGCCGACGACCTCGCCGGGGTGGATCGTCAGGTCGACGCCCTTGACCATGTCGCCGGTCAGCCCGGACGTGGCCAGCGCGACCTCGGGACGGGCCCGGTGGTCGTCGGTCGGACGCTGGACGTCGCCGATCTGCACGCCGAGGATCAGCTCGACGAGCTCGGAGCGCTGCAGGCCCGCGACGTCGCGCGTGCCGGCCAGCTTGCCGTCGCGCAGGACGGTGACGCGGTCGCAGAACTCGAGCACCTCGTCGAGGTCGTGCGACACGAACAGCACCGAGTCCCCCTGCTGACGCAGGCGGTCGACGAGCCCGAAGAGGATGTCGACGTCGGCCTTCGGCAGGAAGACCGTGGGCTCGTCGAGGATCAGCAGCTGCGCGGTGCGCTCGCCGCCGCTCTCCTCGCGGAGCTGCTCCTGGCTGGCGACGGCGCGGACGATCGCCACCATCGCGCGGTTGACCGGCGTCAGCTGGTCGATCCGCGCGTCGGGGTCGATCGCGACCTCGAACCGCTCGAGCAGGTCGGCGACCCGCCGGCGCTGCTGCGCCCACGGGATCCGCGCGACGGCGCCCTTGGAGGAGATGCCGTCGAGCGCGAAGTGCTCGACCACGGTCGCCGCGTCGGCGAGACCGAGGTCCTGATGTACGAAGGACAGGCCGTGTGCCCGGAGGCCGTCCGCCCCGAAGGGCATCGCGACCTCCTTGCCGAGCACCGAGACCTGGCCCTCGTCGGCGTCATGGACGCCGGCGAGGGTCTTGATCAGCGTGGACTTGCCACAGCCGTTTGCACCAAGGAGCCCATGGACCTCGCCAGGCGCGACGGCAAGGTCCACGCCACCGAGGGCGGGAACGCCGTTGAAGCGCTTCACGAGTCCCGCGATTCGGAGGACGTCCGTACCGGGGCCGCCGGAGGCGGCTCCGGTCGTAACGTGGCTGGGCGTGCTCACTGCAGGCCCCAGAGCTTCTCGTAGCCGGGGATGTACTCGTCGCCGTAGCCCTTGCCGATGGCCGGCGGGTCACCCTGGTCCGCGGCGTTGTCCGCGTTGAAGATCCGCAGCGGCGCGGCCGGCTTGTCGATGGGCTCCTTGTCGAGCATCAGGCGGAAGGCCTGATCCATCGTCAGGTAGGCGATCCACAGCGGGTCCTCGCCGACGTTCGCCTCGAACGTGCTGCGGTCGTTGGTCAGGAACGAGTTCAGCGACGGCGTGCCGTTGAACGAGTAGCTCTTGATGTCGCGGTCGCCGCCGGCCTGGCGGACGCCCGGGTCGACGTACTGGATCATCGAGTCGAAGATCGGCAGGACCGTGTTGATCTCGCCGTCGCGGTTGAGCGCGGACTGGACCTCGCCCTGGACCTTGGCGGCCCAGTCGGCGACCGGGACGTTGGTCATCGTGACCTTGCACTCGTCGCCGCAGCGCTTCTTCAGCTGGTCCTTGATCGCGTCGCCCATGCCCTTCGACGGACGGGTGTCGTTCGACGTGATCACGAGCGCGTTGACGGCCTCGCCGTTGCGGTCGGCGATCGCGTTGTCGACCATCAGGCGGGCGCCGTTGTAGAACTCGGCGGCGGCGACGGCGTCGACTCCGGCGGGAACCGGCTGTGCGACGTCCTCCTCGTGGGCGGCGATCACCTTGATGCCGGCCGCCTGGGCCTTCTTGATCTGCGGCTGGAGCGTGTCCGGCAGCGGGCCGTTGAGGATGATGACCGACGCCTTGGCGTTGATCGCGTCGGCGAAGCCCTGCTGGAAGTCCGAGACCTTGCCCTGCGACGGGTAGGTGACGTACTTCAGGCCGGCCTTCTCGGCGGCCTGCTTCATCGCGGCCTCGCCGTCCTTGTAGAACGGGATCGCCAGGGTGATCGGGATCGAGTAGATCGTCTTGCCCTTGAGGCTGGCGACGTCGAGCGCCTCGCCGCCCGGCTCGAAGGCCGGAACCTGGAGGTGCTTCTCGACCTCGGCCTTGGCGGCAGCGACGTTGTCGGCCGAGACGGGGCCGTCGGCGGTCTGCGCGGCGGTCGAACCGCCGCCGCTCGCGGCGGTCTCCGTGTCGTTGTCGTCGGAGCCGCAGCCGGCCAGGGCTGCCACTCCGAGGACGGCGATCGCGCCGAATGTGGTGAATTTGCGCATCTGTTCCTTCTCGTTGCTTTGCGTCTAGGTGTCCATCGAGATGGGCACTAGCGATCCCTCAGCGAGGGGTCGCGTTCCACGTCATCGAAGATCTGCTCGATCGATCGCTGCTGGAAGTACTCGATGAGGTCGTCGGGATACCCCGGCGTCTCCCCGATGCTCGCGTGGATCAGGTCCTCGAACCGGATCTGCGCCGAGCACTCGTCCCGTGTCAGACCGCGGTCGCGAGCGTCGACTACCGAGCCGACGACCTCGCGTCCCCAGTCGCGGTAGCGCGCGAGAAGCTCGCGGCCACCGGGCTCCCCGTGCCCCGGGACAAGGTGGTCGAACTCCAGGGCCTCCGCCGCGTCGATCGCCGAGAAGAATCGGTTGACCGAGGCGTCGAGGAAGGCCGGGAGCCCAAGATTGCAGACGTTGTCCCCCGTGAAGAGGACGCCGTCGTCGGCCAGGTGCACCATCACGGTGTTGACGGTGTGGCCGGGCGTGTGGTGCAGCGTCGCGTGGACGTCGCCGACGAACAGCTCCAGCCGATCGCTGAACGTCACGTCGGCGAGGCGCACCTCGTAGTCGTCGACCAGCGGCACGGCGGCCGGGTCGATCACCGCGAACAGGTCGCGGAGGTACTCGCGCGTGGGCGCGGCCTCGACCAGGCGGCTGCGGGTCAGCTCGTGGGAGACGACCAGCCCGGGCAGCCAGCGGTTGCCGATGGTGTGGTCCG
>Ga0265296_1003598_pt1 | contig 14188 bp, 12 predicted proteins | sample MunlanPumphouse1_FD_189073 | JGI IMG/M metagenome (GOLD analysis project Ga0265296, IMG submission 189073) | Groundwater microbial communities from a municipal landfill in Southern Ontario, Canada - Pumphouse #1 | ecosystem: Environmental > Aquatic > Deep subsurface > Groundwater | place... | reverse complement strand
GATTTTGGTTGGCTAACTGCCGCGTGCGCCGCGGGTTGCCTGAATGAGTTAATTTTGCTCCGGAAGGACTTTTAGCTTTGAGTTTATTGATTATCGGTTCAGTGGCGCTGGATTCTATCCAGACCCCGTTTGGCGAAAAAAAAGATATTCTGGGTGGATCGGCGGTTTACGCTTCGGTTGCCGCCCGCTTTTACTGCCCGGTAAAACTGGTGGCGGCGGTGGGTGAGGATTTTCCGGAAGAGCACGTCCGGTTTTTGGAGGGCCAAAAAATTGACGTGCGCGGCCTGCAGCGAATCCATGGCGGCAAGACCTTCCGCTGGAGCGGCTATTACGAATATGACATGAACCAGGCGCATACCCGGGATACCAAATTAAATGTGCTGGGTTCTTTTGATCCAAAAATTCCCCCGGAATTTTTGGATGCAGAGTTTGTCTTTTTGGCCAACCTGGATCCGGCGCTGCAGCTGAAGGTTTTAGCGCAGATTAAGCGCCCCAAATTAGTGGCTATGGATACCATGAATTTTTGGATTGAGAACCGGCGCGAGGACTTGCATAAAGTGATCAAAAAGGTAGATATCCTATTGATCAATGATGCGGAACTGCGCCAGTTTATGGAAACGCCCAATTTGCCCGTGGCGGCGCGCCGTCTGCTGGAGTTGGGAGTCAAGGCCGTCATCGTCAAAAAAGGCGAGCACGGGGCGCTTTATTTTTCACACGATGAACATTTTTCTGCGCCCTCGTTTCCGCAGGCACAATTCCGGGATCCAACCGGCGCCGGCGATAGTTTTGCCGGTGGTTTTATGGGATATTTGGCCAAGACCGATGATTTGAGTCACGCCAATATCCGGCGGGCCATCATTGTCGGGTCGGTGATGGCCTCGTTTAACGTTGAAGATTTTAGTTTGGACCGCCTCAAACGGTTGCAGGCGCACGAAATCGCCGAGCGCTTTGCCGAGTTCAAGCGATTTTCGCATTTTGATGCAGTAGAATTATAAAAGGAGGACCCATGAAAAAAGCAGACTTCGTGTACATTGGCCGCAAACTTTACGAGGAAGGATTGGTGGATTCGCACTCCGGGGGGATGAGCGTGCGGGAGGGGGATGAAATTTATATCACCCGCCGCGATATCAGTTTTTCGGAAATAACCGAAGAAGATATTATCAAAGTGCCGCTGTCGAATGAATCCCCGGCAGACAAGGAAGTTTCGCGCGAACTGCCTACCCACCGGTATATCTATGCCAACACCGGCGCCAAGGTTGTGGTGAATGCTTATCCGCCGCATGCCATTGGTTTATCCATTACCGAAAACAAAATTGTCCCGCAGGATGCCCGGGCGCAGGATTTGATCAAGGGCGCGCCGATTATCCGGGTGCGGGAGGCGGTGGGCTCTGTTGAATCCGGCAAATATTTGGTAAGCAATGCTTATAACAATGGTTACGTGGTGGCGATGGTAAAAGGTTACTGCAGTTTTGCCATTGGCGCCACGCTGGAGGAGGCCTACAAATATACTTCTTGCCTGGAAAGTTGTTGTAAAGTTTTGTTTGTGGTGAAAACGGTGGAAGGCGTACAAAAAAGTGCGGGCCGGCCGTCTTCAGACCTGGGGCCACGGGATCGCACCTCTCGTATGCCGTCGCCGGGCTCCCGGATGCACGTGGGACGGGATGAACGCCGCAGCGCAATTCCTCCGGGCATTGGGGTAATGGACCGGTCGCGCAGAGGACGGCAGTAGTATTAGTGGATGGGTTGGGCGGCTGGAAAAGTTGAAAGTAATATGGTTGAAAGATGGACATAGTTGTTGATAACCTAATCCAAAAAGCACAGAAGTACCTGCCCGCGACGGACCTGCAAAAAATTCGTCAGGCCTTTTCTTTTTCCTCTAAAGTTCATGCCGGACAAATGCGTCTGTCCGGAGAATCGTTTATTGTGCACCCTTTAGCGGTAGCCGAAGAGCTGGCCAAGCTGGAACAGGATGCCTCCACTATTTGTGCCGGACTTTTACACGATGTTTTGGAAGACACAAAGGTAACCAAAGAGGGTTTGATCGAGCAGTTTGGGGAAGAAGTGTATATTTTGGTGGAAGGGGTTACCAAGCTGGGCCGGTTGGTGTTTGAATCAAAAGAGGAACGCCAGGCAGAAAATTTCCGCAAAATGTTTTTGGCGATGGGGCAGGATCTGCGGGTGATCGTGATTAAGCTGGCGGATCGTTTGCACAATATGCGGACGTTGAATTTTCTGCCCAAGAGCAAAATCAAGGAAACCAGCCTGGAAACCCGCGAAATTTTTGCTCCCCTGGCGCACCGTTTGGGGATCTGGAGCTTGAAATGGGAGCTGGAGGACTGGGCCTTCCGTTATTTGGAAAGTGAAAAATACGAGGAAGTGCGCAGCAAAATTGCCGAATCCCGGGCCGAGCGGGAAGAATTTGTCGTGGCGTTTATTGCAGAGGTAAAAAAACACCTCAAAGCGGTGGCGATTTCATCCGATATTTACGGCCGGCCGAAGCACTTTTACAGTATCTGGTGCAAAATGGTTGAGCAAAATTTGGAGTTTGATGAACTGTACGACCTTTTGGCAATCCGCTGCATCGTCAATTCGGTAAAAGAATGTTACGCGGCGCTGGGAGTAATTCACGCGGCCTGGAAACCCATCCCCGGCCGGTTCCGTGACTACATTGCCATGCCCAAGTCCAACGGTTATCAGTCGTTGCACACCACGGTGATTGGCCCGCGCGGCCGCCCGGTTGAAATCCAGATCCGTACCCACGAGATGCACCGCACCGCTGAATACGGCATCGCCGCGCACTGGAAATACAAAGAGGGTAAAACCGACCAGGCCTTTGATACCAAGATGGCCTGGCTGCGCAAACTTTTGGACTCGCAGGAAGAATTAAAAAGCGCCAAAGAATTTTTGGAAAGCATCAAAGTTGACCTGTTTGTGGGCGAGGTTTTTGTGTTTACTCCCAAGGGTGAGGTTTTTGACCTGCCGCAGGGAGCCACCCCGCTGGATTTTGCTTACCGCGTGCATACCGAGATCGGCCACCGTTGTACCGGCTCAAAAGTGAACGGCCGAATTGTTCCCCTGGATTACAAATTGCAAAACGGGGATATCGTGGAAATTATTTCCGGAAAGATCGACAACCCCAGCCTGGACTGGATAAATTTCCTGGCAACTACTTCGGCTAAAAACAAAATCAAGGGCTGGTTCAAAAAACGCAAGAAAGAAGAAAATGTTAAACGCGGGCAGGAAAAAGTTGCAGAGGAACTGAAGAAAATGTTTCTGGAGCCGGCGGGCGCCGCCGTGGCCGCCGCTGCAAAAAAAATTGCCGCCGAGATGAGTTTTCCCAATCTGGATGAACTGTTGGCGGCGGTGGGTTACGGTGAAATCTCGGCTTATCAAGTTGCCCGTAAGTTGCGTGATCGCTTGCGCAAAGTCCAAGGCGTGCCCCAGATTGGGGAAGAAATTATCCGGCCGCTGCTGGTGAAGAAGAAAAAGGGAAAAAAGCAGTCGCAGGGAGTCAAGGTTGCCCAATTGAAAGACGTTTGGGTTAATTTTTCCAAATGTTGTAAGCCCTTGCCGGGAGATAAAATTGTGGGGTATATCACTAAAGGTCGGGGTATTTCGGTGCACCGTGCCAATTGTGCCAATGTAGTTTCCAAGGAAGGGAAACCTAACCGTTTGGTTGAAGTTGCTTGGGATCGCCAGGCAGAAGTAATGTATCCCGTCAGCATTGAAGTGGAGGCGTTTGACCGGGTGGGGGTCTTTAAGGATATTCTGGAAAAAATTGCCAGCTTAAAAACCAATGTGGCCAGCGCCAACGTGCGCACTAAACGCGGCTCCTCCGCCATCCTGAAGCTGATTGTAGACGTTAAAGACATTGAACACCTCTCCCAGGTCTTGCAGATCATTCGCTCGGTTTCAGATGTGTATGATGTTTATCGGGCGGATGTGAAGAAATAACTGCTCCAGGGCCAGCAATTTTGCCTAAATTTAATCGATATATATATAGTAATACAAATCAAGTAATGCCAGGAGTTTAAACCAATGGTTACGGATGCCCGCTTAACAACATTTCAAAGATTGGTAGTGCAGGGGCGGTTTAGTTTTACGCCTTATGGTGAGCCAGGTCGTATGCAACCGGCCGGAAGAGAACAATGGCAGCAAACTAGAGTTAGCGGCCCGCTTCCCCTGCCTTATTTAAATATTGGGACATATTTGCCGGTGCGATTATCTGATGCTTTTAGACGTCAAGAAGGGGTTGGGATAGCTCCAAACTTAGATCCAAAGGGAATGTTAGCCAATATTGGGAGTTGTCTTGAATTAAGAATGCTTGATAAGGGGTTGACCGCGCGAACTTTCCAGTGGCTGATGAATGAGGATCAAGCTTCAGCATATTTTGGAAGTGCGATGCGGGCCTTTGAACGAATTGCGAATGATGTGGCCATGTTGGATATTCAAATGTTTGCTTTATCATTTCAGGGTGCATCAATTGGATTGGTCTTAGCAATCGAAGGAATGGCTCTGCCAGGTGTAACTGGGCTAGCAGGTCAAGATTTTGCGGTTAATGTTTGTGAAAATTATGCTCGTCGGGATTTTACCGGCAGAAATAGACATGACCTGCGCGGCGTGATTATTCAGGCGGATTTTTGGGGCGTAAATGATTTTAATCGAGGACCATTAAGTAGGTTTGGTGGGGACAATGATGATGTCCTTAGTCTAGCGTCACAGTTAGCAAGTTTTCGCCTTGAAAATATTTTTCAGGCAGTGCGCCATGGTAATTTCTTTACGGCTAACGTTAATGGCCTGACGACTTTTTGGTATTCTCATGAGCAGTTTTCTCCTTTTATGCAAACTTTGGCGTTTCCTGTTGGCTAAGCTTAATTTTCAGCTTTTCAACTCATTCCCTTCCTTTTTCTGCCGTGCTATAATTCTTAAAAAGATTAATGGCCATCAGATTGAAACTAGGTGAAATGAAAATTGAAATCCAAACCTACCGAAAAAGTCTCTGCCAGCCCGCGCCTGGACAAAATTTTGGGCGGGATTTTGAAAACCGGGCGGGTGGCGCATGCTTATTTATTGGTTGGTCCCAACCCCGATGAAATTTTGGAGAGCGCGCAAAATTTTGCAAAAGCTCTGAATTGTGAATCCTCTGCCGCCGTCCCTTGCGGCCATTGTTTGCCTTGCACTTTAATTTCAGAAAATAAATTTGTGGACGTAATCAATATTGTTCCGGGCGGCGTTTCACTTAAAATTGACCAGATCCGCGCGGTGAAGGATATGGTCAAATTTGGCCCCAGCCATGGTAAATACCAGGTTGTAATTATCCGCGCGGCGGACACCCTGACGCCAGAAGCCGCCAACAGTTTTTTGAAAGTGTTGGAAGAACCAAACGCTAAGGTAGTCTTTATCCTGGTAGCGGCAACGGCGCGCGCAATTCTTCCGACGGTCAGGTCGCGCTGTCACCAGATTGTTTTTCCGGATGGTTTATTGCCCCAAAATATTGAGGATCCTGAAATCGCGGTTCTGTTGGATTGTTTGGGCCGCCGTGACCTGGTGGGTTTGCTGGCCGCCGCCAGGGATTGGGCGCGCTCCCCCAAAGATTTGGACGCCAAATTGAACCAATTGATGCTGGCCATGAGAGAAAATTTGCTGCGGCGGCAGGTAAAATTCGGGAAGGCGGCAAAAATTGTGATGCAGGCCGTGGAGTCGATTAAAAGAAAAGCCGCGGCCCAGCTGGCGCTGGATGCCATGTTCGTCAAGCTTTTGGAGGAGTTTTAAAATGTCTAAATTAGCCATTCGTCTGCGAAAATTTGGCCGGGTTTGCCCCATCACCGGTTATAACGAGCAGTCCATTAAGGTTGGGGCGCCGGTCATTGTTGGTACCGACCGGGGAGTTGAGTTTGGCTGGATCATTGCCTATCCTAAAGGGTATCCCCACACCTCCACCAAAGATGTTAGGCTGAAAAAGGTGATCCGCTATGCCAGTGAAGAGGACTTGAAAATTGCGGCGGGATTGGAAGGTAAAGAGGAAACCGCCCAAAAAACTGCCCTGGAAAAAATCAAGCAATATGATTTGCCGATCAAAATTGTAAACGTGGAAGTTATCTTTGATGGTGCCCGGACGGTTTATTATTATAAGGTTGAAGAAAACAAAAAAATTGTTCGGGGTACGCGGGATTTGGAAAAGGACCTGTCGCGCCTGTTGCAAACCCGGGTCGAAATGAAGCAGGTCAGCCCGCGGGACGTGGCGCGTATGTTGGGCGGCTTGGGTCCGTGCGGCAAAAATTTATGCTGTGCCACCTGGTTGACCAAGCCCAAGCACGTAACCGTAAAAATGGTGAAAGAGCAGGGCCTACAACTGTCGCCGACCAAAACCGCAGGGATTTGCGGCCGGTTGATGTGTTGTTTGGGGTACGAGATTGAAAATGTAGGGAAAAAAGCAGACCTGCGGGCCAAGGAAGGTCCGGGAAGATAAATTATGCCAGATTGTATCTTTTGTAAAATAGCCACGCATCAAATGCCAACCGAGCTTTGTTTTGAAGATGCGGCGGTGGTGGCCTTTGCAGATATTAATCCCAAGGCCCCAACCCATATTTTGGTGGTTCCTAAAAAGCACATTGGGCGGCTTTGCGAAACCACGCCGGAAGATGCCGGTTTGATTGCCAATATTTTTTTGGCGATCCAACATTTAGTGAAAAAATTAAACTTGGCACTGGCCGGTTATCGTGTAGTGGTAAATGACGGCCGGGCGGCGGGGCAAGCGGTTGACCATTTGCATTTTCATATTTTGGGCGGCCGCGAGTTTAAATGGCCGCCGGGGTAAGTGGCGCGTACAAGGTAAAAAAGTGATTACAGAAAGGAGGCAAAACTTATGGTACAAGTAAACGTAAGAAAAGACGAGGACCTGGACCGTGTACTGCGTAAATTCAAAAGCAAGCTGCGGCGGGAAGGCGTGATTGACGAGCTGAAGAAAAGGGAATATTACGAAAAACCCAGCCAACAGCGCCGGAAACGCGAAGAAAAAGCCAAGCGCAAGGAAGTGAGAAGAAGAACCCAGGATCAATGGTAAAACCTGCCTTTACCTTGCGTCTGATTGATCGTTATATCCTGAGTGAGCTGCTCGGTCCATTTTTTATCGGGATTTTAGGGTTTGTGATGGTCATGGTTACGGACCTGCTGTTCACCTATACCGACATGATCATCAACCGGGGAGTGCCTCTGCTGGCGGTCCTGCGGCTCCTGTTATTTAAACTGCCTTACATTTTGGTCATGACTTTTCCGGTTTCCGTGCTGTTTGCCACAGCCATGGCGCTGGGCCGCCTTTCCAAAGACAACGAAATTACCGCGCTCCGGACTTCCGGCATCAATTTTTTTCGCTTGAGCGCCCCGATCATAATTTTTTCGCTGGTGATTTCACTGGGATCTTTTTTTATAAACGAAAAATTGGTGCCTTATGCCAATAACGTTTCGGACGAAATTATCCGGAATATAATTTACCGCAACCCCCTGCCGCAGGTGAAGGAAGATGTTTTTTTTAAGGACGCGCAGAATCGTTACTATTACGTGAATAAAGTTGATACCCGAAATAATAAATTGTATGATGTTTTAATCTATGAATTTGTCCGCGGCGAAGCCGTGCCGCGGGTGATTTTTGCGGCGTCCGCGGATTATAAAAACTTGGCGTGGGATTTACAAGCGGGCCGGGTCAGTAAGTTTGACGCGCAGGGACGGCTGAATTACGAAGCAACTTTTGATCAGATGAAAATTTTTGTCAATGAGGATTTGATGAATTTTACCGCCGCGAAAACTCCTGAACAAATGAGCAGCACTGAACTGAAAGCGCGGATTACGAGTTCCGGGCGATCCGGCCGGGCGGTACTGGAGATGGCCACAGATTATTATATGAAATTTTCGGTGCCGTTGACCTGTTTTATTTTTGCCTTGGTGGGAATCCCGTTAAGTTTGCCGGCGGTGCGCTCCGGCCGGACCTGGGGAGTGACATTGAGCATTGTGGTGATGTTTACCTTTTATGTTTTTGCTTCGGTGTTCCGGTCACTGGGGCGGGGAGGGGTCCTGGATCCGCTGCTGGCGGCCTGGTTGCCGCAGTTTATTTTTGGGACTTTTGGCTTGGCGCTACTGTTGCGGGAAGGGCTGAAAAAATAACCAATGTCAGCTGATACTGAAAAAATTAAGAAGGCCTTGAAAGACCGGCCCAAAGATGCCGGCCTGTTGCGCCGTTTGGGTTTTCAATTGCTACTGGAAGCAAATTACAAAAGCGCAAAAGATCATTATCGGCTGGCGGTTTTTTACGATCCCCATTTGCTTTCCAAAATTATCTTGGATTACGAGCGTTTGTTATCCCGCTCCCTGGCAGAGTTGGAACTGCGCGTGTCGCTGGCCGAATTTTATTTATCCATCGGCGATTTGAACAATGCGGTGTTGGAATTTGAAGAAACGCTGGAAATGGATCCCGAATGCGTTGCGCTGTACAACGCGCTGGGGAAAATTTACCTGGGGCAGGGGCAGCTGGATCGGGCCATCGAATTATTGGAAAAAGCCCTGCACAGCCAGGTCAGCGACGTGGCTTTGACCGAAATGCTGGCCGGGGCTTATCTTGAAAAAAAACGTTATCCCGAAGCGATTGCGCTTTATCAGGAAGTCCTGTCCGTTGACCCCGCCAACAAAAAGGTGATGCGCATATTAGGCGAATTGAATCTGCGCATCGGCAAATTTGATGCGGCCGCGGATTATTTCTTTTCCATGTTTTCCGAAGATCCAGAGGTATCGCGGGAAGTGATTCTACACCTAGAAGAACTCTCGGCGCTAGCCAGTGCTTCGCAGCATATCAAAGAGCGGCTGGCAGATCTGTATTTCCGGTCGATGCAACCGGACAAAGCCATCGCCGTTTTCGATAAAATATTTGAGCTGAATCCATCCCGTTTGGATGATGCGATCCAAAACTGCCGGAAGGTCTTAAAAAGCTACCCCGCCCATCCGGCCGCGCTGTTGTCTTTGGCAAATTGGCTGGCCCAAAAGGGGGAATATTCGGAGGCGGCGGCCGAATACCAAAAATTGGCGCGCTTACTGCCCGAATATCTGGACCGCGCGGTGGCGGGTTACAAAAAGATTATCGCGGCTTGTCCGACCCAAATTTTGGCCCACCAGTACTTAGCGGAGGCCTATATCAAGCAAAACCAGCTGCCGGAGGCAATTTTGGAGTTTGAGGTTGCCTTGCGTACATCGTCGGAAATGGCGGATGAAATTATTGCCCGCTGCCAGGAAATACTAAAATCCCAGCCGGATTTTTTACTGGCCCGCCAGGTTTTGGGGCGGGCCTATCTGGTAACGGGTGATTTACGCCGGGCGGTGTCAAAAGCCGAGGAAATTATTGCGCTGGACAAAAAAAATGCCGCGGCTTACGGTATTTTAGGCGAGGCCTATGCCGGGCTGAAGTTGTCGCGCAAGGCCTCCGATGCTTTGCATACTGCCTTAACCCTGGATCCTCTCAACCGTTTCATTCACGAGCAGTACCAAAAAATCAAAGAAAAAGAAATCCGCCTGGAAATTGAATCCAACCAGGCCAAACTGGCCGAGGACCCGTGGAAAATAGCGCTGCACCTGGATTTGGGAAAGTTATATTTTACCCTTGGTGAAATTGATAAAGCAGTGGAAGAGTTTCAGATTGCGGCCAAGGACCGCACCCGGGCCCCCTTTGCGTATAATTTACTAGGTTGCTCCTTCCGTCTGAATGGGCGGTTTGACCTGGCCCAGAAAAGTTTTGAGAAAGCGCGGGAAGTCCTGCTGCCGGAACTTTACGAGTTAAAAAAGACCTTGTGGTTTAACTTGGGGACTACCTACGTGGCGCGGGGAGCTCTGATGAAAGCGGTGCAATCCTTCGAGGAGGTATTGCAGGAAGACCAGAATTTTATGGGATTGAAAGCCACGGTTAAACGCCTCAAGGCCAGCAAAATTGCGGCCCTGCGCAGCAAGAAAATTGTTTGCGTCTTAAAGGAAATCGGGTCCGGCCAGCTGATTGGCCTGTGGGGGACGGACGGAAAGCCGGAAGAAAAATCCTCCCGGCAGGAGGCCTTCAGCATGTCTTTTGGACAAAGCCACAATACCGGAGGGTTTGATTCATTTATGCAGGGGATGTTTTCTTCTGCCAAAGAGGAGTTTCAATTGTCGGCCGACTTGGATTCACGTTTTGCTCCGGGATTAAACAATTTAGCGGTGTGTTTGATGCTGGAGGGGAATTTGGACGCCGCCCTCATAAACCTGGAAGGGGCCCTGGATTGCGATATTGAGTCGTCCGTATTTTATAATAATTTGGGCATTTTGTATTACTTGCGCGGAAACCTAAAAGAAGCGATTAAGATTCTGGAAAAGGCAAAAAATTTTGACGAAAATTCTGCCGCGATTAAAATTAATTTGGGGACGCTTTATTACTTGGAGGGTGCAGTGGAATTGGCACTGCGTCTTTTTGCCGACATTCCGGAAGATGACGTTTTGGCGGATCTGGCAAAAAGACGGCTTCTATACAAAGTTCCGTAAGCAAATGTTATGCGAAAAAATTTCCTGCTGTTATTTCTGCTTTTTTGGGGGCAGGTTGGGGTGATGTTACCTTTAGCTTATGCGGCAGATCTTCCCGTTGATTTGAAAGCCGATTACCTGAAATACCGCCAGGATGACGGGGTGGTGGAAGCGCGCGGGCGGGTTTTGGTAAGCGTGGAAGGTTTTACCATCCAGGCAGAGCAGTTGCTGATTAACTTGAACCAAAATGTCATGACCGCCGAAGGGCATGTGATTTTGGGCGCCGATACCTACTCGGCGGATGCGAAGAATTTTACTTACCGTATTTCTGATGAGGTGGCGTCGATTGGCTACTTCAACAGCGTTATTTCTCCCTCCGAATTGAAAGGGAAAGTATACCTTAAGGCCAGCCAGGTGCACGACCGCGCGGACCAGTTTGACGGGCTGGAAGGTTCGGTCACTACCTGCAATCTGGATCATCCTCATTATCATTCACTGGCCCAAAAAGTTGAATATTATCCGGATGACAAAATTGTGGGATATAACGTAACTTTTTACGTGAATGACGTGCCGGTGATGTGGATGCCGTATTTGGTTTATCCGCTGAAGAAGCGCCGCGGCAAGATGCCGGTGACCGGCTATAACGATGTGGAAGGATTTTTTATCAAGACCTCCTGGGATTATTTTCTTAACCAGGGAGCTTACGGTTTGCTTTTTTTGGATTACATGGACAAGAAGGGCTTTGGCTACGGGGTAGAAGATAATTATAAATTAAACGAAAAAAATTCCGGCCGCTTTTATGTTTATCACGTGGAAGAGCGGGATACCGGCAAATCGGATTGGGTGGTGAAATTGGATCACAAGTACAAATTGAACCCCACCACCAACTTGTCTTACGGGTTGGATATTTCCAGCATCTATTTGGTCCCTTCCGGTTACCGTGACCGCACCATCAATCTGCTTAAATTAACGCATAATTCCGAACATAAATTGGACATCCGGCTTGCCACCCAAGATGATCGGGTTGCATTACAGCAAAATTATGACTTTTCCGTTTTGCATAAATATGAAAGTTATGTAACCGATTTTTATTATTCGGTCAGAAGAAGTAATATCGAGCCGCATTGGAACTACCTTTCCACCCGCATTAATCATTCGCAAGATTTGTTTTCTGACTCGCTGAAATTGAGAATTAGCGCTCCGTATTACTATAATGTTACCAGCGAAGGCATCCAGGGCGATGCCCGGCTTGAGCCGGCAATTGAATTAACCAACACCGGGGTTTTGCCGGTGTTGGGGGCTTACTCTTTGAGGTACTACGAAAATTGGTACATTGATCCGGACGGACCGCTTTATATGCTTGACAGCGCCGACCAATACGTGGAAAAGCTCCCGGAAATTTCTTTGTCGCTTGCCGGGTACCAGTTTCCATTGGCGGATTTGTCGACCGCCTTTTCTTATGGCTACTACCATGAGGTAAAATACGTTGATGCGCTGGGCCGAAACCGTGATTTTTCGGCTCAACGCGCTTCAGCCACCATCACTGCCGCCAAGACCTTCCCGCTGGGTTGGGGCACCAGCTTTTTGTACCGGGAAAGCATCAGCCAGTATCTTTACGGGCCGGGTGATGCCCGCTACCAGTTAAACGAATACGCCGGCTTGCATACCCATTCCGGTGTCTTGACCAACTGGCTGGATTTTAACCGTGCTTATGCCGAAGGCAACACCCCCTTTTATTTTGACCAGCAATACAGCTTTGCCAGTAATGTTAAAGAAAGGCTGACGCTGGATTATGATTCAAAAGTGGTCTGGAACCTTTGGGGCGGGTATAATTTTTTGGCGGCCGTTTATGATAACGTAAATACGGACTTGACGCTGTCACCAAACCAGAAGGTTAAGCTGACTTTTAAGGGCGGCTTTGATATTCAAAATCAGCGTTACCTCGATTTGACTACGCTGCTGACAGTTTTCCCCTGGGATCGGTTTCAGGCCAGCCTTAATAATGTTTATGACTTAAATTACGGATATTTAAAAAGTGCTAATTCGGCAGAAGAAATTACCATCGGCAATTGCTGGCAAAATACCTGGGGTTTCCGTTCCACGCAATCTTATGATTATTTTACGCAGCTGTACCAATTGCGGGAACTTTCCATTATCAAAGACCTGCACTGCTGGGAGGCAAAATATTCCTATTCCGATTACCGCAAAGAACACACCTTAACCCTGACCTTAAAGGCCCTGCCGGACCAGCCGATGGGGTGGTCTACCGGCAAAGGTTTCTTTTACGAAGGGTTTGACCGTGCATTTGACAGCATCAAGTCGGATTTTTTCAAGGATTCACCGAGTAGGATTTAGAGTATAATAGTTTGGATTTGGGATTTTGCGAGAATTGAGATTTTTAATATGAGAAAAAGCAGCATTATTTTACTGGCCGTTAGTGTGTTGGCTATTTGCCTTTTCGGTTGCTCCCGCACCGTAACCGAAGTTATAACCTACGGCAACGAAATGACGGTCACGGTTACTTTCCGGGGCGCGGTGGACCAGCCCAATAGTGATTATTTTATGATTTTGAGCTCACAGGAAGCTTTCCAGATCCCTTACGATCCCACCCAACCACAAATGGAGTTTATCGAACCTGGAATTCCGCCGACTGATCCGGCGATGGACTATTACCCGTACTATCGCACCTGGGACGGCTATGTCATTTTGGATCATTCAGGGAGCGGCGTGATTTGGCTGGTTAAAGGGCCTTTCAATTCTTCCGCCGAAACCTACGCCAGCTATTTCCGCGTTCAAATCGGGACTTTTACCGGCACATCCAACCAGTGGAGTTTCCATTTCACGTTGAGCACTTTGTACGGCAGCGCCGAGCTGCCTTCCAATATATATTTTGATATTGCCAGCGTTGGTACGGCGACCAACAGATTGCAGGATCATTTGACATCCGGGATTTACATCAAGTCATACCGTTATTCCACTGCGATTGGTTCGGATGCCGAAAATTCTGATATTCCTGCTAGCCAAGATATTTTAAGCTACGATGCACAAGTCAATTAGTACTTTTCGGAAAGGATGGCGGCGGACATGTGGATTTCCCTTATTTCCGGCTTATTAACCGGCGCTGCTTTTGTCAATCCGGCTTTTTTCCCGCTGGTGTATTTTTCCCTGGTGCCGTTTTTATGGAATTTGCGGCAAGCCCAAAATTATGGGCAGGCGGCTAAGACCGCTTTGCTGTTTGCGGTGCCGTTTTTTGCCGTGGTTTTGTGGTGGTTAAATGAATTGAATAATTTTGTTCCTTTTTGGTCCACGCTGGCTTACGCGGCGCTGGTGGGGTACCAATCCCTGCTGTTTTTGCTGTTTGGGGTGGTGGCGCATTATTTAAAATCGATCAAGCGTATTTCCTGGATTATGACGTGGCCGGCCGCCTTTGTAGTGGTTGACTACCTGCGCACGCTGGGCCCTTATGGGGTCTCGGCGGGTGGGTTAGGTTACAGCCAAACGTGGGCTTTGCCGATGCTGCAGATTGCCCGGTTTACCGGCGTGTTCGGGATTTCGTTTTTTTTACTGGTCGTGAATGGGTTGATTTTATCGTTGGTGGTTTCCAGGCGTTTTCGAGCCGTAAAACTTTTGGCTTTGGCGGCTTTGGTGGCGGCAAATTTTTCAT
>Ga0265296_1003597_pt1 | contig 14196 bp, 11 predicted proteins | sample MunlanPumphouse1_FD_189073 | JGI IMG/M metagenome (GOLD analysis project Ga0265296, IMG submission 189073) | Groundwater microbial communities from a municipal landfill in Southern Ontario, Canada - Pumphouse #1 | ecosystem: Environmental > Aquatic > Deep subsurface > Groundwater | place... | reverse complement strand
TTTGCCAGGCTGATCTTTAAGCTGTCCATAATCTCTTTTTTTACCGGTTGCTTTTCTTTACAATAAGCGCAGACCTTGCGCACCAGCCGCTGCGCCATCACGCAAACAAGCGACGAAGTAAGCAGATACGGCTCCACCCCCATATTCATCAACCGGGCAATCGAACCGGAAGCAGTAGTAGTGTGCAGGGTAGAAAGCACGAAGTGGCCGGTTAAAGCGCTTTTAATGGCGATGTCCACAGTCTCAAAATCACGGATTTCTCCGATCATAATGACATTGGGGTCCTGCCTTAATATCGAACGCAGTGCTAAGGCAAAACTCAGCCCGATATCCGGCTTGGCAGTGACCTGATTGATCCCCTCTAACTGGTATTCTACCGGGTCCTCGACAGTAACGATATTTTTTTCCGGGCTGTCGACAAACTTCAGTATTGAATATAAAGTGGTGGTCTTGCCGCTTCCGGTAGGGCCGCAAACCAGCATCATCCCATGCGGCAATTTGGAAACCTTCTTTATTTTCTCGATATTCTCCTGGCAAAAACCCAGTTTCTCTAAATTTAAGCTAGCCTGAAATTTATCCAGGATGCGCACCGCGACTTTCTCTCCGCAGCTGGAAGGCAGGATAGAAACCCGGAAATCTATTTCCTTATCCTGCAGCTGGATTTTAAAACGGCCGTCCTGCGGCAGGCGGTGTTCGGCGATATTCAATCCGGAGATTACCTTAATCCGGGAAACAATCGAAGGATGCACGCTTTTCGGGGGTGCTTTTTGTTCGATTAACACTCCGTCGATACGGAAACGCACGCGCAGGCTTTTATCAAACGGCTCAATTAACACATCCGATGCCTTTTTATACACTGCCTCCTGTAAAATCATGTTTGTAAGCTGAACCACCGGGGCCTGGCGGCTCATTACCACCAGCTCCTTATCGCTGGGAGTGCCTGTCCTCTCTTCTTTAATCAGCTCTAAGGAGGAAACCGACATTTCCCGCATCAGGTCATCAATTAATCCGGAAGTCGAATCCGGATAGGTCATTTCAATGGCCTGGCTGATATCTTCAGAGGAGGAAATAATCGGGTTTATCTTATAACCGGTCAGCGACTGTATCTGGTCAATGGCAAAGATATCCAGAGGATCAACCATGGCTACGCTAATAGAATCGCCCATCTTAGAGATAGCAACTACCTGATTCTTACGGGCAACATCCACTGGAATAAGCTTAGCAATTTCATAATCGATTTTAATCCGTTTTAAATCAATCAGAGGAAACCCCAAGCCTTGGCTGAGCGCGGCGATCAAGTCTTTTTCCTTGGCAAGGCCTAAGCTGATGATAATCTCGCTTAAGCGCCCGCCTTTTTCTCTCTGTAAATCCAGTGCCTGGCTAAGCTGTTCGGGGCTGAGGAGCTTACTATTGACTAGGACTTCTGTGAGGTGGTCTTTGAGGGAGGCCATAAGTCAGTCCATAGTCCATAGTCCATAGTCCGTAGTCCGTAGGAAATTCAAAAAAACTTTACTATGGACTATTGACTATGGACTATAAACTATTTCATTCTTTTTCCTTGTAATATTTCTCAATCGCTGCTTTAATATCCGAAGAGGTAGAAACAAATACTTGCACGTTGCTGCTGGAAAGCATTTCTACGTCTTCAACTGCCTGCACGTTTAAGGGATTAGACATGGCGATGGTAAGGTTATTGCCGATTTTATCTATCGGGATGAGCATATACTGCTTAGCAACGCGCACAGGGATAATCGAGGTAATCTCCGGATTAATATCGTAATTAGCCAGCGGCAGGTAGGGGAAACCGTACTGGGCAGTCAGGGCCTGGGCAATCTGTTCTTCCTTGGCAAAGCCTAAGCCGACTAATATTTCTCCGATTAAGCCGCCCTTCTCCTGCTGCGCGATTAAAGCCTTTTCCAGCTGCTGGCGGTTGATAATCCCGCGCTCAACAAGCAATTCACCCAATTGTTTATTAATAATTTTCTTTAGCGGCATGGTTATTTTAAACGCTGACGCAGTTTTTGCCTAGCGCCTTTGCTTTATGCAGCAGTTCCCTGGCTTTATTAATCAGCTCTTCGGATTCCACCCCGTCAAGCGGGTTTTCGCTTACCCCGGCGCTTACGGTGAAACGCTTCTTTATATCCTCTTCTTCGCTGGTGCTGAATTCAATCTTTTTCCTAATTTCTTCGGCGACGTCTTTGGCCTGGCGCTTATTTTTCTCCGGCAGGACAATAGCAAACTCGTCGTCGCCGGTCCTGGCGGCGCGGTCAATTTCGCTAATCGAGCTGCGGATTAAGAAAGCAATTTTCTTTAAGGCGCCCTCGCTCTGCAGAGAGCCGAACTGTTTGTAATACTCTTTAAAATTATCGATATCCAGGACAATAAAAGCGCATGGCCGCTGGTAAGCAATCGCGCGCTTAATCTCCTCCTGCAGGCGGCTGCGGATAAAAATGTCATTATATAGCCCTGTAAGCGCGTCGCGGATTTCCAGCCTCTCTACCTTATGACTCAGTAAATCATTTTCTACGGCAATGGCAATCTGTTTGGCAAAGATATCCAACAATTCAATATCTTCTTTGCGGTAGGTGCGGGATTCGCTGGCAGTGCCGATACCTAAAATTGCCATCACCCTGCCGGCTAGCTGCACCGGCAAAGCCAGGGTATTTTTCATGCGGAATTTTTCCTGGAAGGCGCTGGTTAAATTCTTGTCCTGCTGGTTTTCCGCATCGATGATTAATGGCTTATTCACTTGAATAGTCTTACTAAAAAGATAACCATTGGGCTCCACAATCAAAGTAGAAAGCAGGCCCGCGTGGGTGCCCGAAACTGACCGCATGGAGAAATTCTCCTGGCCTTCCTCCCGGAACAAAAGATAGCCGGTTTCGGAATTAGCCAAGAGCCTGGATTTCTCGGCGATAACCTTAAAGATATCTTCCAGGGAAGCTCCCTGAGTAATCAAAGAGCTGACCTGTAATAAACTGGAGAGCACAATCACTCTCTTCTGTATCTCCATGTTTATTTCCGTGGTTTTCTCGCCGTAGTTTTTCAGCTCATTCATATTGCTGCGGATACGCTGTGTCATCTGGTTTAAGGCATCGCCTAAATCCCCTACTTCATCCGGGGCAGCTTGAATACCTTCCAGCCGGCGGTTGACATCGCCGGCAGCAATCAGCTTTGCCTCGGCAGTAACCGAGACGATACGGTCAAATACCTCTTTAATTACCAAAAAACCGACGATAGCGATAAAAGCGCTGATGGATAAAGAGAGCACAATATCCAGCCTTAAGCCGAAGCGCGGAAAAATATACTGCGAGGCCAGATAAACCGAAACCAATAAAGGCAGAACGGCCATCAGGTAAAACGATATCTTTAATTTATATTTAAGGCCCTGCGAAGACAGAGAAAGGAGATTGTTTTTGTTTTTCATCTTGCCCTCCGGTTTGATTGTGTTACTACTGAAAACCCTCTTCGTTACCATGTATTGTAGTTGCCTGATTTATCAGGCTTGGGTTGATGCCCAATAAATTGGGCAACTACCGGGGTTTGGCACACTTCAGTGTTAGCTAATTATATATCCTATCCGGCTATCTGGCAACAGTTTTGTTAAATTCGGTTAATAAAACATCCTTACTAATCCCCACATCAATAAAATCCCAGGGCAGGGCCAAATCCTTAGAACGCGGCTTTAAATAGAATCCGGCATCAATGCCGCATTCAGTAAAAGCCTCCTGCCATTTCAGGAATTCGAAATTATCGCTCCATGCATCGAACCTCGCCCCTAATTCGTAAGCGCGCAAGATAACCTCGCTTAACCTCCTGTCACCGCGGGAAAACACGCCCTCTAAAAAACTCATCTCTAAATTATGAAAGTCGATTTTTAGCCTCTTATTTTTGTTCCTGCTTCTTAAATAATGCTGTTTCTGCCTGATAGATTCAATTCCCTCCATACCGAACCACTGAAAAGCAGTATGCGGCTTGGGGATTAAGGTATTAATACTGATATTTACCTGCGCCGGAGAGCGGTTAATTTTCCTTTTTAACTCTGAGGCGCGCACCGCCAAGTCAATAATTGCATCCAAATCTATTTGCTCCTCAAAAGGAAGGCCGATCATGAAATAAAGTTTTACATGCTGGTAGCCGGTTGAATATGCTTCCTGCAATATCTGCAAGAATTCATCTTCCTGAAAATTCTTATTCAATATGCCGCGCAGCCTCTGGCTTCCTGCTTCCGGGGCAAAAGTCAACCCGGTTTTTTTGACCGTAGCAATTATAGAAGACAGGCTTCCTACGCCGGGCCTGCTGGTTACCGAAGGCAGAGATAAAGAAATCCCCTTTGGCTTAAATAAATTAATCAAGCCGCAAGTTAAATCTTTGATTTTGGGATAATCGCTGACTGACAAACCCAGCAAAGACAGCTCTTCGTATCCGGTAGAAGCATATAATTTAGCTGCCATACCAAGGAGTTTTTCCGGGCTTCTTGTGCGCAAAGGATAATACTGCCAGCGCGCCTGGCAAAAACGGCAGCCATTAGGGCAGCCGCGCATAATCTCCAAAGCAACGCGGTCATGGATTATCTGTATATAGGGAACCAGCCACTCCATGGGAAAATAAGCCGCGTCTAAATCCCGCACAAAACGTTTTTTTACCTTTAGCGGTAAACCTGTTTTTTTCGGCTTGAATTCTTCGATCTCTCCGGAAGGGTAATACTTTACTGTATAAAGCGACGGCACGTAAACGCCTTCTATTTGAGAAAACCCGCTTAATAATTCCTCTTTGCTTAAATTTTGGCTTCGGTAGGCTTGCTGGTTCAAACGGTAGAAATCAATGATTTCTAAAATCGCCTCTTCGGCTTCGCCTATACAGAAAAAGTCAAAGAATTCATGCATTGGCTCAGGGTTAAAAGAACAAGGCCCGCCGCCGATAACCAAAGGATAGCTGCTGTCGCGCAATGACGACTTTAAAGGAATATTGCCCAGATCTAGAATGTTCAACACATTGGTGTAACCTAACTCAAAACCTAAAGAAAACCCCAAGAATTCGAATTCCTTTAAGGCCCTGCCTGATTCCAGGGAAAAGATTTCTTGTTTTTGCTGGCGCAGAATTTTTTCCATATCACTGGCGCAGGAAAAAACTCTCTCGCAAGCTACATCGGATAAATTATTCAGGATGCCGTAAAGAATGCGCAGGCCCAGGTTACTCATCCCCACTTCATAGAGGTCAGGGAAACAGAGGGCGAACTTTATCCGCGCCGCGGCAAAATCCTTGCGCGAGGAGTTCCACTCGCTGCCGATGTAGCGCCCGGGCTTCATCACCTGTAATAGGAAGTCGTCTGGCATGTTCTGCATTGCGTAATGTGTAATGTGTGTCATTGCGGACTCAACGTGTCATTGCGAGCGAAGCGAAGCAATCTTATACAGTGTCATTGCCAGGAACGAAGTGACGAAGCAATCTAATTTTAAAAAGGTTGCTTCGTCGGGCTAAAGCCCTCCTCGCAATGACACACGCAGCGCGTTCCCCGCAATGACACCCTTTTAGTTTTACGCTTTACGTTTTACGTTTACTCAAAAGACCGCTCTTCTTCTATCGATACTGACTAATATCCCCAGAGCGATAAACGTCACCACGATGGATGAGCCGCCGTAGCTCATCAAAGGCAAAGGCAGCCCCACAACCGGAGCAAGGCCTAAATTCATCGCGATATTAATAAAAACCTGGATCGCCAGCATCAAGGTGATGCCGAAAGCCAATAACCTGCCGAAATAATCACCTGTCCTCTGGGCGATAGCAAAACCACGGCGGATTAAAAAATAATACAGGCACAACAAGACTCCGCTGCCCAATAAACCCCATTCTTCGGTAAAAGTAGCAAAAATAAAATCCGTATGCGACTCCGGAAGGAAATGCAGCTGGCTCTGGGTGCCGGAAAGCCAACCCTTGCCGAAGAAACCGCCTGAGCCGATAGCGATTTTTGACTGAATCACGGTATATCCTGCCCCCAGCGGGTCGATGTTGGGGTTTAAAAATACCATCAACCTTTCTTTCTGGTAATCCCGCAAAACATGCCAGAAAAAAGGCGCCGGCAAAATAATCACCATTAAGAAAAGAAAAATATACCTGAACTTTACCTCGGTAAGATATAGAATCGCTAGAAATAAAGAAAAGAGCATTAACCCGCTTCCTAAATCCGGTTGTTCAATAATTAAGAATACCGGGATTGCCACAAAGATAAAAGGAACCACCAGCCCCTTGCAAATTCCAAACTTACCAGACAATAAAGAAATGTCGCTGGTGGATTTTTTGCTGAAATAGCGCGACAAAAATATCACGATAATTATTTTGGCAAATTCCGAAGGCTGAAAATTAAACCAGGCAAAACGCAGCCAGCGCTGCGCGCCCAGGCGCGCTACCCCAAGGGCATACACTAAGAGCAAAAGAGCTACCCCCAGCGCATACAAAAAATAAGTCCAGTCCCAGAGCCGGCGGTAATTAAGTTGAGCGAAAATAAAAAAAAGAAGGATACCGATGCATACCCATAAAATCTGGCGGCGGTAAACTATTTCCCAAAAAGCTCCTTCTTTAAGCGCGGTGCTGCTGTAAATGGACAAAATCCCCAACAGGCAAATTAAACCAGCGCACCCCAAAATTATAGTTTTTGTCCCTCTCAAACTAAACCTCCGCTTTGCATGCCATCGATAATCTGCTTTGCCACCGCCGCGGCAGCTGAGCCTCCAGCTCCGCGCTCCAGGAAAACGCAGATTACATATCGCGGCTGATTAAAGGGGAAAAATCCCACAAACCAGGCGTGGGCTGCTCCCGGCGGAGCCTGGGCAGTGCCGGTCTTACCGGCAACATTTACTTTAAGCGTAGAGAGAATATTAGCCGTGCCATTGGGGTCAAGCACTGCGTCGCGTAAACCCCTCCGGATATAACTAATTGTATCCTTATTCAAGGATAAACTTTGCGCCTTCTTATGATTTACGTTTAATTCGTTGCCGGCCACAGATTTGACAATATAAGGATTAACCAGAAACCCCTGATTAGCAAAAACAGCGATCATCCGCGACATCTGCAAAGGTGTTGCCAGAATTTCGCCCTGCCCGATACTCATATTAGCGGTATCTCCGGGATACCACCTGCCGAAGCGGTTCAGCCTTTTCCATAAAGGCGACGGGATGAATCCGGGCTCTTCATATGGCAGTTCAAAAGCAGTGTTGCGCGACAAACCAAACTTCAGCGCGTAATCATGTATAGGCTGGCCGCCTAAAAGCAGGCCCGTGCCGTAGAAAAAAATATTGCAGGAGTGGGCGATAGCCTTAACTAAATTTTGCCTGCCGTGAATACTCCAGCAGCGGAATTCCTGCCTGCCGATAAAAACCTTACCCGCGCAAACAAAGGCCCGGCTTAAGTTTATTTTTTTTAATTCCAATGCCGCAGCAGCCACGATCACTTTAAATATCGAACCCGGCGGGTAAGCAGAGCTGATCGCGCGGTTAGTTAAAACAGAATCCGTATCCTCAATAATTTCGCGGATAGCCGCGGAATCTTTATTCACGAATAGCGCGGGATTAAAATCCGGGGAGCTGGCCATCGCCAGGATCTCGCCGCTGCCGGGGTGCATAATTATTACAGCGCCCTTTCTGCCGTAAAGCTTTTCCTCGGTGATTTTCTGCAGCTGTAAATCTAAAGTCAACTGCAGGTCCTTGCCGTTAACCGGCTGCCGGAAACCTAAAGTTCGCACCAGCTTGCCGCGATGGTCCACCTCTACCGATAAACCGCCTTCTTCCTGGCGCAGGTAATAGTCATATTTTTCCTCCACGCCTCCGAAGCCGACAATATCCTTGGTTTTGTAGCCGTAATCCTCCAGTTTGGTCAGCCGCCAGCGGTCAATCTCATTGACATAGCCTAAAACATGGGCGGCAAGTTTCCCGTAAGGATAATGCCTCAGCGGCGTCGCCCGCACCAATATGCTAAGAAATTCGCTCTTCAGTTCCGCAACGGCAATCGCTTTTTTAACATCGATATTTTTGGCGATGACAACCGGAATTGATGGCGCGATGTATCCGTTGACGTAATACCTCTGCAAGATTTGAAAGTCTATCCCTAAAACCGCAGCCAGCTCTTTTAGCGCCGGAGTCTCAAGGCCTGCATCCTGCGGCAATAACAGCACATCGTAAGATAATCTGCTGCCGGCGATAATTTCTCCGCTGCGGCCTAAGATATTGCCGCGCGAGCCTGCCTGGGAGATAAGGCGAATGGAATTTTTTTTGCTTAAAGCGCGGTATGCCCGGCCGCGCAAGACAATGTGATTAAAAAGGCCTAAAGCTAAAGCCGCAAACATGCAGATAATTAAAGCGCTGACAATTTTTATTCTATCCATCGGCGGGTAAGCGGCAATAATAGCGGTAAGGCGATTGCGGTGTAAAGCGCGCCCAGGAATACGATGCGCAGGAAAATCCCGGCGGGGACGATATTACCCGATGAAATTACTATTATCGCTGTGCTTAAATTCTGCAGCAAGGCAATTACCCATAACAAAATTACCTGGACTAAAATATAATCCAGGCTAAACCGCCTTTTTATTTCACAAACGAGCAAACTCCAGATGGCGAATAATACGGTATTGCTGCCAAAAGAAGAAATAATCAGGCTGTCTTTGAATATGCCGGCAAGAAGGCTTAAGGCAAAGGCCCAGCGAAATTCAAAAGTCAGGTTGGCAACTACCACACAGGCTAAAATTAAATCCGGTTTTATCCCGAACACCCTTAAATATTGCGGAAACATTAACTGAATAATCCCGCAGGCAGCTATCAGCGCAATAAAGATGAGTTTTTTCATGGTAAAGGAACGTCATTACTATCCAAATTAAAGCAGGATCAATCCTTCCTTAGCGGAATCAGTCCTTCCCTAATACTGTTCGAGTGAGCTTTTGGATTTAGGCGAGGCGAATCGAGAACCAAGCTTCTCCTTCTCGACTCGCCTGAGCTTATCGAAGGGCTCGCTCGAAGGATACGTGGGGAGCCCCGGCTCGCTCGCTCGAAGAATATGGGCAACACTTATCAATGAGTCAAGAAGCATCATCAAAGGCGATTTTCTTGTGAAACAACCACCAGCACCTCTTCGAGATTAGATAGGTCAACCGCGGGCTTAACCACCGCATAACTGCTTAGGCCGGAAAATTCCTTGCCGATCTCAATTACGCTGCCGGCGAGCAACCCTTTAGGGCAGGCGGGATTCAATCCGGAGGTAATAATTGTGTCCCCTGCCTGGATATCCGGGGCTTGCGGCAGGTAACGCAGTAAAAGGTTATTCCCTAAAGTCCCGCTGATTGAACCTTCCTGCCGGCTGCGCCGGCACATTGCCGAAACTGCGAAATCCGCGTCAGTTACCAGCATCACTTTAGCGGTGAAGCCGGTGACTTCGGCAATCTTGCCTACCAGGCCCTGATAAGTAATCACAATCATGCCGCGCTGAATGCCGGACCTGCTTCCTTTATCAATGATCAAACTTGCCTGCCAGTTATCCGGCTGGCGGGCAATCACCCGGCAAGCTGCCAAGCGGTAAGGCGCCTGCTGCTTAAAAGAAAGTATTGACTTCAACCTGGCGTTCTCCAGGGTAAACTCTTGCTGCATAAACAATTTATTGTTCAGTAAATCAATTTCTTTTTTTAGCCTTTCAACCTGCAGGTAATTATGATGGTAAAAAATAACCCCCCTTACTTCACTGCCGGCTAAGGCCAATAATTTTAGCGGAAGCTTAAGAGTATTTAACAGCGGGATACGAAAGGCTGGGGTGAGGAAACAAAGGCTGGCAAGCAGCAAGATTAATCCTGCTGCTAGGCCTAAAGTTCTATTTTTGATTTTAAACACATCGAAAACTTAATAGCGTATTTCGGATTTGATGGCCACGGTGACTTTTTTCAGGTAATGCAATTCATCCAAAACTTTACCTGTGCCGTTGGCCACGGCAGTAAGCGGGTCTTCGGCAATGTGCACCGGCAGGCCGGTGGCTTCGGAAATTAATTTATCCATGCCCCGCAGCAATGCGCCGCCGCCGGCTAAGACAATGCCGTGTTCGATTAAATCCGAGGCTAATTCCGGAGGGGTACGTTCCAGGGAAATTTTAGTTACTTCTAAAATTGCCCGCAAAGGCTCTTGCAGGGATTCGCGGATTTCTTCGGAGGTAACGGTGACCATTTTAGGAAGGCCAACTACCAGGTCCCTTCCTTTTACTTCCAGGCTCATCTCTTCTTCCAACGGGTATGCAGAGCCGATGCTGATTTTAATTTCTTCGGCAGTGCGCTCACCAACCATCAGGTTATAAGTTTTTTTTAGGTACTCGATAATTGCCTCGTCCATTTCGTCGCCGCCGATGCGGATAGACTTAGAAAATACTATCCCCGCCAGAGAAATTACCGCGATTTCCGTGGTGCCGCCGCCGATATCAATAATCATGTTGCCCATCGGCTCCTGAATAGGAAGCCCTACACCAATCGCCGCTGCCATCGGCTCTTCAATTAGAAACACTTCCCTGCCGCCTGCGCGCTCGGCAGATTCCTTCACTGCCCGGCGTTCGACTTCGGTAATCCCGGAGGGAATAGCAATCACAATGCGCGGGTTCAACTGGAAGCGCCCGCGGCGCACCTTTCTGATAAAATAGCGCAGCATGGCTTCGGTAATTTCAAAGTCGGTAATAACACCGTCTTTCATCGGGCGGATAGCCACGATATTTCCCGGCGTGCGGCCTAACATGCGCTTGGCCTCGCTGCCTACGGCCAAGACGTGGCTAGTGCCGCGCTCAATCGCTACCACCGAAGGCTCGCGGATGACAACTCCTTCGCCTTTAACATACACCAGGGTACTTGCTGTCCCTAAATCAATACCGATATCATTAGAGAGCAATTCCTGCACATAATCGCGGGCGGCGGTAAGAATTCCTTTGATATTAAGCATCTTTTTCTCCGGTTAATTAGTATAAAGTGAATTTTAACAGAGTTTAAACCCTATGTCAAATCAATTTTTACGTAAAACATGGGACCGTTTCTATTTTTCCCATTAACTTAAGTATCGTAGCGGAGGTTTTCCCGCCCTTAGTCAAAATCTTGGGGCGGGATCCCGAGATATTATTGATATAGTTCGGGAAAACCTCCGCTACGATACAAGCGGGAAAAATAGAAACGGTCCCATTATTTCAAGAATCAAGTTAGGGTTAAAGTATTGAGAATGGCCAAGAATTCCGGGAAAGATTTGGCAATGCAGGAGGTGTCATCTATCGTGCTTTTGCCCTGGGCGGCTAAACCGGCAACTACCAAGCTCATAGCAGTGCGGTGGTCGCCAAAGCTTTTTAGTTTAGCGCCGCTTAAGCTGCTTACGCCACGGACAACAACTTTTTCAACGCTGCCAAAGCCGGCTACCTGAATATCAGCTCCCATATTCCTAAGGTTTTCTACCATGGATTTGACGCGGTCGGTTTCTTTTACGCGCAGCTCTGCTACTGACTCAAAAACGCTTTTTCCTTTGGCAAGGCTGGCTGCTACCATCAGGACCGGAAGCTCATCGATCAAAGAAGGAATTTCTGCTTTGCTTACCTTTGTGCCTCTGAGCTTACTGAACTTTACTAGTATATCGCCTGACGGCTCGTAACTGGTAACCGGTAATTGGTAATTGCTAATTTTAATCCTTGCTCCCATGCGTTTTAGAACCCGGATAATACCTATACGCGAAGGATTCAAACTCACCTTCTTGATCACCACTCGGGAACCTGGCACTATTGCCGCGGCAACCATAAAAAAGCCGGCCGAGGAAATATCTCCGGACAGATAAATCTTTTTCGGAGAACGCAACTGTTTATTTCCTTTTACGCTAATACCGCCGCCGCGGGAATTAATTTCCGCGCCAAAAGCCTTGAGCATCCGCTCAGTGTGGTCGCGGGTCAAGATCGGTTCGATAATTTTAGTAATACCTTTCGCGTAAAGCCCGGCCAAAAGCAGCGCTGACTTTACCTGCGCGGAAGCCACCGGCATTTTGTAACTAATCCCGCGCAAATTTCCACCAGAGATAGTAACGGGAGGGTATTCTTCTTGATGGATGGTGGATGATGGATGGTGGATGATGGATTTTTTTGCTATAATTTTAGCGCCCATTTTTCTCAACGGTACGGTGACCCGCAGCATCGGCCTTTTCGAAAGCGATTTACCGGCAGAAAGCGTGGCTTTGAAATCCTGCCCGGCGAGTAGCCCTAAAAGCAAACGAAAAGTAGTCCCGGAAGCGTTAATAAAAATAGGGCTTTTAGGTTTAGTTAAACCCCAAAGCCCTTTTCCGTAAACTACGATATCTGATTTTTTTGGCTTTATTTCTATTCCTAGTTTCCTTAGAGCATCTACAGTGGCTAGGCAATCTTGATTGTCAGGAAAATTATTGATTACGGTAGGGCCGCGGCTGATGGCGCTGATAAAAAGCGCGCGGTGAGCAATAGATTTATCGCCCGGAAGGCAGGCTTTGCCTTTAAGCCGGCAAACCCGCTGGATTACTAAAGGCTTCATTTGCCCTTCTGCACAACTTTATCGCCCTCGCTTAATTTATCCTTGAGGTCCTTAGTGACAAAACCCGCGGCAGCCATGGCATCATGGATTTTTTCTACTTTAATCTCACCTAAGTATTTATTATTGCGGTAAACTAAAAATGAGTCGTCAACGTCAATCCCGTTTTTACTGCCTAAGTTAATTACCGCGAAATTATATTCTTTATTTACTACCAGAACTTTCCCTTCCAAGGCTGCCGGGATAGAAACAGCTTGGGTTTTTCCACTTTTTGGAGAAACCTGTTTCTCTCCAGGCTGAACTGCCTTTTCCCCGGGCTTGGCCGCGGAAAGTTCGGGAGTAACTACAATATTGCCTAATTCTACGCCTTCGGGCTGATTTTCCTCAAGTCCTTTTAGCTTCTGCTCTAATTCTTTTTTCTGCGCCTCTAATTCTTTCAGCGAATTCTGTGTTTTTCTTCCCTCATCCTGCGCTTGGGCAAACTTCTTTTCCAGCTCCAGCCTTAAAGCCTTTTGCTGCTCCAGGTCCGCCTTCAACTGCTCCTGTTTGGCAGCTAAATTTAACCTTTCGGTTTTTTCTTTATCCAAGCTGGCGGTTAAGTCATCGATCTTAGCGGCCGATCCCTGCAATTTCACCTGCAGTTCGGAAATCATCCCTCGGGATTTCCTAAGGTCTTCTTCGGCTATTTTTTGCTTCTCGCTTATTTGCTTGACCTGTTCTTCGAGGTTAGCTGCCCTGGCGCGTTCTTTCTGAAAAAGAAAAAACCCTCCCCCTGCTAAAGCTAGAGAAATTATGATTAATGCGATTAAGGCTATAATCGGAGCTTTACCTATACGGTTCATATTACCTCCCTCTAGCAAATTTAAAAATTTATACTAACCAATGCAAAATACTATAGTTAACGCTGAAAAACTCCTGTAGTTGCCCAATTTATTTAGGCCCGATAAATCGGGCAACTACAATATATAGTATGGACAGAAGGGTTTTTCAGTGGTAATTATAGCAACAGCTGATTCAAAAATCAAGCGAAATTTTAAATGTCCACCCCTTTTAGAAGATACTGGCTATGTTTCCAATCACTTCCCCTAAATCGCTGGTTTTAACAATAAAGTCAGAAACGCCTAACTTCTTTGCTAGCTTGATTCTCTCTTCATTAGAAAATGCGGTAATTATAAATACGGGCAAGTTCTTGTTCTGCTTTCTTATTTCTTCCAGGGTTTCTAACCCATCAAACTGGGGCATTAATATATCCAGAAAGACAGCGTCCGGTTTATCATTCTTAATTTTTTCCAAAGCCTCTTTCCCATTAGAAGCTGTAATTACTTCATAATAATTCGCCTCTAACCTTGCCTTTATCAGCTCTAGATAATCAGGCTCATCATCTACTACTAATATTTTCTTTTTCACCATCGCTCCTCCCAAAAAAAGTTTTTTATCCTATAAATTTCTTTAACTTTCCTAATAATTCCTCCGGCTCAAAAGGTTTCATTATATAATCATCCGCGCCGACTTCCTTGGCTACTTTTGAAACATCACTGGCGCTGGCAGTAAATAAGATAACGGGTATGGTTTTAAGCCTATCGTCGCATTTTAACTTTTTACAAATCTCTTCTCCTTGTATGCCGGGTAAGAGTAAATCCAGCAATATCAAATCCGGAATA
>Ga0265296_1003595_pt1 | contig 14197 bp, 13 predicted proteins | sample MunlanPumphouse1_FD_189073 | JGI IMG/M metagenome (GOLD analysis project Ga0265296, IMG submission 189073) | Groundwater microbial communities from a municipal landfill in Southern Ontario, Canada - Pumphouse #1 | ecosystem: Environmental > Aquatic > Deep subsurface > Groundwater | place... | reverse complement strand
TGCCGGCGCGCATCTGCTGGGTCGGTCTGGGCGACCGCGATCGCCTGGGACTGGCCTTCAACGAGATGGTCGCCAACGGTGAACTGAAGGCGCCGGTGGTGATCGGCCGCGACCATCTGGACAGCGGCAGCGTGGCCTCGCCGAACCGCGAAACCGAAGCGATGGCAGACGGCTCGGATGCAGTGTCCGATTGGCCGCTGCTGAACGCCCTGCTCAACACCGCCAGCGGTGCGACCTGGGTGTCGCTGCACCACGGCGGCGGCGTCGGCATGGGCTTCTCGCAGCACGCCGGCATGGTGATCGTCTGCGATGGCACTGAAGCGGCGGCGAAGCGGATTGCACGCGTGCTGTGGAACGACCCGGCGACCGGCGTGATGCGCCATGCCGATGCAGGGTATGAGATCGCCATTGAATGCGCGAAGGAGAAGGGGCTGGATCTGCCGGGGATCCTCGGCTGATCGAGCGTCGCCGGGCACGGCCCGGCGCTACCGGAACTACCTGTAGAGCCGAGCCCATGCTCGGCTCGATTTTTTCCGAGTGCACGACGCCTGGCCCAAAGTCAGCCGAGCATCGGCTCGGCTCTACCTGCTTGACCCGCTCTCCCGCCGTGACCAAGATGCGCCATCGCCGCTGACGGAACACCGCGATGTACCGCACGCTTGCCGCCGTATTGCTCTGTGCCCTGGCCATCGCCCTGCCTGCTTCGGCGCGTGACGTTCCAAGCGACCTCACCGCGCAACTCGACGCCCAACTGCAGATCAACCGCGAGCACTACGGCATCGCCGGCCAAGCCGTGCTGGTCGCCCACAACGGCCAGGTGCTCTACCAGGGCACCAGCGGCGAACGCGATCCGGCTACCCACGCGCCCGCCACCATCGATTCCATATTCGCCGCGCAGTCGGTAGCGAAACTGCTCACCAGCACGCTGGTGATGCAGCTGGTGGACCAGGGCAAGGTGGACCTGGATGCACCGGCCAGCCGCTACGTGCCTGACCTGCCGCCCGCATGGCAGACCATCCATGTGCGCGACTTTCTCAATCACAGCTCGGGCATCGGCGAGTACTACGACCGGCTCGACAACGGCTGGATAAGCAAGGGCTACACCGGCATAGCGCCCGACCTAGCCGCCGCACTGAAGGTCGCGGGTTCTGCGCCGATGCAGTTCGTACCCGGCAGCCGCGTGCAGTACACCCAGGCCAATTACCTGGTGCTCACCGCGTTGCTGGAAGCGCATTACCGCAAGGCCTATCCAGCCATCGCGCGCGAGCGCATCCTGCAGCCGCTGAAGATGACCAGCACCTCGTGGGGCGTGGCCAGCGTACCCGCGCAGCGCGCGGCGGTGCCTTACATCGGCAAGGACGGCCAACTGCAGCCGGCCAACGAAGATACCTGGCCGGACTACGGCTGGGGCCATGCCGATCTGCAGACCACCGTCGGCGACATGAATCGCTTCCTGCAGGCGCTCGCCACCGGCAAGCTGGTGCGGACGGCAACGCTTGAGAAACTGTGGCAACCACAGAAACTGACCGGCGGCGACAGCAACTTTTTCTCCACCGGTTGGGATACCACCCGCAGCGACGGCTACACCCAGGTCGGCCACGACGGCGGCACGCGCGTGCGTGCGCGGCTGGCCTACAAGAGCTCGCTGGCCAGCGGTTACTGGGTGTTCGTGTACCTGACCAACGGCAGCGCCCGCAATGTCTGGTCGAGCACGCTGGTGGAAAGCACGATGGCGGTGGCTGCGCCGCAGGAGTTTCCGCATGCAGTGCTTTCCGAGCGGCTGATCGGCTATGCGCTGGATGAAAGCACCGATGCGACACAGGCGATGCGTAGCTGGCTGCGCGACAGCAATGAGGTTCCCACGGGCGAACTGGAGCGTGCGATCAATGCCGATGGTTACGCTATCCGCGAGAGCTTCGGGGCACGCAAGGCGTTGAAGGTTTTCGCCCTCAACAGCGAGCTGTATCCGGAGTCGGCCAACGCTTGGGACAGCCTGGCCGAGTGCCATGCCGCGTTGGGGGAGAAAGAAACCGCTGATCGGCTGTATGCGAAGTCGAAGGCGCTGGCGAAGCCTTCGCCGTAAACCCTGTAGAGCCGAGCCCATGCTCGGCTGCTTTTCGTTGCGATTGGAGAAAACCCGCGCTGCGCGCGATAGCCGAGCGTGGGCTCGGCTCTACAGGGACACTGCGGGCGGCCATACGCAGGTGGAGGGTGACGTGGGGCCATCGACCTGTTAACTTGCGCGCCAATCTCGTGGTTTACAGCATTCCTGCATGTCGCTCTCGTCTTACCGCCCCACCCCGTCGCTGTTGTTCCTGGCCGTATCCCTCGGCCTGGCTACCACCGCCCAAGCCGCCCCGCAGGCCACCACCCTCGATGCGGTGCAGGTCACTGCCGCCGATGCCAGCGCGCAGGCGCGCGAAGCGCTGAAGCGCGTGCCGGGCGCCAGCAACGTGATCGACGTGGCCAAGGCGGACAGCCGCCTGGCCAGCAGTGCCGATGTGCTGGCCTACCAGCCGGGCATCAGCGCGCAATCACCGGGCAACGAAGGCACCAAGGTGTCGATCCGCGGCTCGGGCATCAACCGCGGCCCGGGCGCGCATGCTTCCGGCATCGCGGTATCGATCGACGGCCTGCCGCTGACTGGCCCCGGTGGCACACCCTACGAATTGCTGGAGCCTCTGTGGCTGTCGCGTGTGGAAGTACTGCGGGGGGCGAACGGCTTCGAACGCGGCGCCCTGGCACTGGGCGGTGCCATCGACTACATCAGCCGCAGTGGCCGCGATTCGGCCGGTGTGCAGCTGCACTACGAAGCCGGCAGCCGTGGCTACCAGAAACGCGGCCTCAGCTGGGGCGGCATCAGTGGTGACGTCGACTACTTCCTGGCTTATACCGATACCGAATTCGACGGCTACCAACGGCATGCGTCCGGCGATGGCAAGGGCGCGATGGCCAACATCGGCTGGCAGATCACACCCGACCTGCAGACACGCTTCTTCGTGCGCTACCGCGAAACCAACCACGAAACACCCGGGCGCCTGACCCGCGACCAGATCCGCAACGATCCGCGCGCGGCGAACCCGGCCAACCTCGCGATCGATGCGCGCCGTCCGCAACCGGGCAGCACCTGGGTGGGCAATGTCACCACGCTGCAGATCGACGAGGATTCCTCCTTGCAGGCCGGGCTGGTCTATCACAAGTATCCGATGGACTTGAACGAGAGCCTGTACCGCCAGCAGCTGGACTACGCCAACCTCAACGCCACGCTGGACTACCGTCGCCGCCATACGCTGTTCGGTCTGGACAGCGAAACCACCATCGGCCTGCGCGTTACCCATGACCTGGATGCCGATGTGCGCGAGTCGCTGCGCTTTGCCAACAACGGATATGTCGCCGGCACCCGCACGCGCGACTTCCGCCACCATGGCACCGACAGCACGCTGCATATCGGCAACAACCTGGCAGTGAATGAGCGGCTGCGCGTACAGACCGGGTTTGCGCTGATCAACACCCGCCGCGATGTGCAGGTCACCTGGCCGAGCAGTGGTGGCCGCCTGCGCGAGCACGATTGGGATTACGCGCCGCGCCTGGGCTTCACCTGGCAGCAGACGCCGCAGACACAGTGGTTCGGCAACCTCAGCCGTTCGGTGGAAGCGCCCCATCCCTGGTCGATGATCTGGGGCTCGAACCAGTACTTCGGCGCGGGCAATGGTCCGTCCACCGGCCGCCAGCGCGCGCCGGTACCAATGCAGAACCAGACTGCCACGACGCTGGAACTCGGTGCACGCGGCGACAACGCGCTGGGCCGCTGGGAACTGACCGGCTACTACGCGCACGTGAACCATGAACTGCTGAGCGTGGAACTGCAGCCGGTGCCGAACCTGTTCATCGCCGAGAACAACGCCAGCCCCACCGTGCACCGTGGCATCGAGGCCGGTCTGGACAGCACCCTGTGGCAGGCCGCACCGGGCCGTTTGTCGCTGCGCCAAGCCTATACCTTCAGCGACTTCCGCTATCGCCATGACACGCGCTTCGGCAGCAACCGCCTGCCGGGTCTGCCGCGCCATGCGTACCAGGCCGAACTGCGCTTCGACCACGCCTCGGGTCTGTATGCCGCACTGAACACCGAATACGCCTCGCGCATCGCGGTGGACTACGCCAACAGCTACTGGGCCGACAGCCACGTCATCTTCGGCAGCCGCATCGGTTACGACGCTCCAGGCGGCCGCTGGCAGCTGTGGGCGGAAATGCGCAACATCGGTGACCGCCATTACGCCGCCACCGTCACCCCCGGTTACAACGATGCCGGCAAGGACGTGGCGCGCTCCACGCCCGGCGAAGGCCGCGGCGTGTATGCGGGCGTGCGCTGGCGCTTCGACTGATTCGTAACGGAGCGCCGGGCATTGCCCGGCGCTCCCGAGATCACGCAATGCGCCAGGACGGCAGGCGCTCACTGCGCCGCCAGACCGTGGGCGCGAAGCCCATCATCAACAGTCCCGCCAGCCACTTCGGCGACGTACTGAGCAGCGTCGACGTCAACGCTGCATCCAGCGGAGCGGCCTCCTCCTGCCAGGGGTTGTAGCCGAGGTAGATGATGCTGCCTGCCCACCACAGCAGAGCCACCCCCAGTCCCACCAGCAGCAGCGCCATCGTGCGGCAGGTCCAGCGCTGCGAAGTCGTGCCCCACTCGCGGGAAATGGCGACCAGCAGGGCAACCACCATCAACGACACCAGCGCCACCAGGCCGATGTCCACCTTGTGCCCGATGCGTTCATAGGTGCAGGCGCGGCATTGGGCTTCTTCTGCGGCCGCCTCCGTTGTGGGCGGAGCCGCTGTGGGTCCCGACTGGGCCATCACCGCGAAGGGCATCAGCAGCGCGAGCATCGCCACCATCAACCAACGAACGAACTTCCTGTTACTGCGTGCAGCGACATCCATGCGCTTCTCCTTGCGTTTGATTGAAATTCAACGTGGTGGCAGATCCTGCTAAAACGCCTTGAACACCTGCATCAGACTGACCGCATCCGGCGCCAGCTCCTGCGCAAGCCAGCCCAGACCGGCGAAGAACACCAGCAGGCCCAGCAGCGGCCAGATCGTATGGGACAGGCACAGCCGCCACCAGCCCTGCTCCTGCATCCCCTGCATACGCTTGTACAGACCGCCGGCGATGGCCGCATCCACCAGCAGTTCGGCCATCAGCACCGGCGCCGACCAGACCACCCAGACACTGGCCAGGAGCACCGTAGCCACCAGCGCGATGATGCCGAGAACGGCCAGCAGCGGCAGGCCTGCCTCGCCGTCGGCTACGTCCAGCAACGACGCGCTGTCGGCGCTCGTGCTGGAAGACGCTGCGGCTTCGCCCCAGGAAGCGGACGCGCCACCACCGCCGGAATGCCCGCCGCTGCCGCTCCACGGCGATCCCGGGCGGCCACCGCCTCCGGGCCCGGAACCCAATCCGTCGGCCACCGCATCCCAGCGCCAACGGATCCAGAGCCACATCAGCAGCAGAAACACGCCATAGGCCACCAGCACGGCCAGTGGATAGCGCAGCAGCATCGCGTCCATGCCCGCCAGGCGCAGCACGTGCGAGGCGAGGAACCCCGCAGCACCCGTCAGCACCACGATCAGGGCCATCTGCAACCGTGGCCAGCCACGATGCTGCAGCTGCCGGCGTGCGTGCATCGCTTCAGTGCTGCGGCTGCTCGGCATGGAAACGGGCGGGCGTCCGTTGCTCATATCGCCGCCTTGGTCACCGCCTCGATGCGATGGCCGTCAGGATCGATCACGAACGCGGCGTAGTAACGGTCGCCGTAATCCGGGCGCTGGCCCGCAGGTCCGTTGTCCTGGCCTCCGGTTGCCAACGCAGCACGATGGAAGGCGTCAACAGCCGCGCGCGTGGTTGCCGCCAACGCCAGATGGAAGCCGGGTCCCGGCGCCGCCGCATCGTCGCGCAGCTTCAGGCAGAGCAGGTCTTCATCGTCGACCAGGCCATAGCCGATCGCGGTGTCGTCTTCGAAGACGCGGCGATAGCCAAGCGCTGCGAGCACTGCATCATAGAAGCGGCCTGCAGCGTGCAGATCGCGAACCCCGAAAGAAAGATGGTGCAGCATGCGGACATCCTTGCCTGGCACGCGGGTGATGGTTGGCGGATTGTAACCACGAATCGCGGCCGCTGCCTGCCAACTCACATGCGTGCCGGATGCTGCAATGCAGGACGACGAGGGAGGCGGCGACATTGCAACCGGCCCATCGTGGCAACCAGCCAGGCCTCGCGATGCGTCTCCCGGCGCGGATGATTCAAACGGGCGGTGCAGCCGCCTTCAACAACTGCGCCGCCACCCGGTCGAACGGGGCGATGTCCTGCAGCGCGCGGCTCATCGCAACCGCCCCTTCCACGCTGGCGATCACCAGGCTGGCCAGCCCGTTCGCCGCAGCAGGTTCGTGGCCATCGGCAATGAAGGCAGCAGCCAAGTGCCCCTGCCAGCGCACGAACACTTCGGCGGCCGCCGCACGCGGCTGGCTCGGCGTAGCCTCCACCGGCTCCTCGACAGCCGCCGCCAGCACCGGGCAGCCGGCGCGAAAACCGGTGCGCAGCAGGCGCTCGCGCCACAGTGCCAGGAACTGCTGCAACCCCTGCACTGCACCGCCCTTCAGCAGCTCGATGAGCAGCGCCTCCACCTTGTCGCCGGCAGTGGTGGTGGCCCGTGCCAGCAGCTCCTGCTTGCCGCCCGGGAAGTGGTGATAGGTGGACCCCAGCGGCGCTTCGGCCAGCTTGGTCACTTCGCGGATGCTGGTGGCATTGAGGCCCACCCGCGCGAGCATCTGCGCTGCAGCATCGATCACGCGCTGGGGGGCATCGGACGATCGCGGGCTCACGGCAGGCTCCTTGCTAAGACAGTCGTCATAGACTAGCGTATCGACCGTTCTATAACAGTCGTAATAACCATGAATCTCTGGTTCCGCCTGCTCCACCTGCTGCTGTGCAGCCTGTTCCGGCCCAAGCTGGACGCGCCATTCGGGGTCTCGCGCCTTTCGTTCCGGGTGCTGCCCAACGACCTGGACAGCAACCTGCACATGACCAACGGCCGCTACTGGAACATCTTCGACCTGGGCCGGCTGGACCTGATCCTGCGCATGGGGCTGGGCAAGGTGGCGCTGCGTGAGAAGTGGGCGCCGATCGTTGGCGCCGGCACCATCCAGTTCCGCCGCGAGCTGAAGCCGTTCCAGCGCTTCACCCTGGAAACGCGGCTGGTCGGCTGGGTCGGCACACGCGGCATCATGGAGCAGCGCGTACTGATCGGCCCGGAACAGAAAACAGCCACGCGTGCGCTGCTGATCACCGGCATCTATGACCGCCGCGCGCGACAGTTCGTCGGCATGCCGCAGATGATGGAATCGATCGGCGTAGTTGCTCCGCCTTCGCCGGCCCTGAGTGCGGCAGCCGAGGCACTGCTGGCTGCCGATGCTGCACTGAAGCGCGACGATGCATGAGCAACACGACCCGTAGCACACGCCGGCACGGTCAAGCGTTCAGCGGAGAACCTGTACCAATCCGACCACGCCAGCAGCCACACCTGCCAACATGATCGAATAGATCAGCCACACCGGGCCGCCCTGCGCGTAACCGTAGGTCACCAGCGCCTCACGGATCGGGCGACGTGACACCCAGGAAACCAGTACCAGCGCCAGCAGCGCAGAACCGCAGCTGATGCCCATACCCAGCAACAACGGACGCGAATCGGTATGGGGGTAGTGGCCCAACGGCCAGATCAGCAGGCTGCCAGCGATCCCAAGCAGGAACAACGCGTTCGCACTCCATACCGCAACACGATGCCTGCGCCGCAGATACGTCAGGCTGCGGCCGCGGTAGTGGCTTGGAAGCCGCTCAGCGGCTCGCCGCGCAATGACTGTGGCGATACTGCCACCGACCATGCCACTCCAGACCGCAGTATCCAGATCCATTTGTCACTAGGCATGCCACTGTTGCCACATCATGGCATGCCGTCGGCAATGCCGGTAAGGACCTTACCCGACGCGCGGCATGTTCTTGGTCACGCAATGGATGCCGCCGCCACCGCCGGCGATCGCATCGATATCCACCTGCTCGATGGTGCGGCCGGGATACAGGTCTTCCAGCAGTTCACGGCAGTAGCCATCGGCCTTCGCGTCACCAAACTGCGGCGCGATCACCGCACCGTTGATCGGCAGGTAATTGATGTAGCCCCGGGCCAGATCGTCATTGTCGCGGGTGTGCACATTGTCGCGCCCGCCCAGCGGCGGCGGCAGCGTATGCACCTGCAGCCTGCGACCGTCGGCATCGGTGGCGCCGCGCAGGATGTCCAGATGCTCGCGGGTCAGATCGTAATCGTACGACTCCGGGTCGTTGTCCAGGTTGGCGATCACCACGCCGGGGCGCACGAAGCGTGCGTAGAAATCCACGTGCGCATCGGTGATATCTTCGCCAGCGATGCCGGGCAACCAGATCACCTTGCGCAGGCCCAGGTGGTGCTTCAACTCCGCTTCGATATCCGCGCGTGACCAGCCCGGATTGCGGTTGCGGTTCACCGAGCAGCTTTCGGTCAGGATCGCGGTGCCGTGTCCATCAACTTCGATGCCACCGCCCTCACCCACCAGATAGCTTTCCAGCAGCGTCGCGCCGGTCATCTGCGCCAGCCACGGTGCTACTGCACCGTCGTTGCGTGCACTCTGCTTGCCGCCCCAGCCATTGAAGTTGAAGTCGACCAGGCCCAGCCCGCCCTTGCCATCGGTAACGAAACAGCCGCCGTAGTCACGCACCCAGATGTCGTCCAGCGGCACGTCGAGAAATTCGATGTTGTCACTGCCGCAGCGTTCCTGCGCCTGCCGGCGCTGTGCAGGACGGCACAACACGCTGACCGGCTGATGGCGGGCGATGGTGCGTGCCAGCCGGGCAACAGCATCGTTCACTGCATCGGCCTGCGCGCCCCATACCCGCGGCTGTGCAGCGAAGGCCAGGAAGACGCGTTCCTGCGGACCGTGCTCATCGGGCATCTGCCACCCGGCCGGTGCAGCGGCACGGGCGCGGGCGGGCATTCCGGTCAGACCCAACGCGGCCAGGCCGCCGAGGCCGGCGGTTGCGGCGAGTTGGGTGATGAAATGGCGTCGGGTAGACATGACAGGCTCCAGAGGCGGACCGTGAAGTCCAGCTGATCAATTCAAGCGCACCGACTGATGCGCGACAGATCCATGTTGCCCTTGCTGTTGGATGAGAACAAACGATAGATTCAGCGACAATACGATCAGCCAGACTTATCAATCATGCTCAAGCATTGGCCCCCGTTGAATGCCCTGCGCGGCTTCGAGGCTGCCGCCCGGCTCAGCAGCTTCCATCGTGCGGCCGAGGAACTGCACCTGAGCCAGTCTGCCATCAGCCAGCAGATCCGCGGGCTGGAGGACTCCCTGGAACAGCCGCTGTTCTTCCGCCAGGGCCGCAGCGTAACCCTCACCGATGCCGGCATCGACCTGCTGGAAACCACGCAGTCGCTGCTGCGGCAGCTGGCCAGCGGCATCCGTCGGCTCGATCAGTATCGCAAGCCGAATCAACTGATCGTCAACACCAGCCCCGCCTTCGCGCGCCACTGGCTGGTACCGCGGCTGGGCGACTTCCGCCGCCAGCATCCACAGGCCGATCTGTGGTTGCTGACCAGCGAAGAGGCGCCGGACATGACCGCGCAGACGCTGGACATCAGCGTTCGCGATGATCTGCAGGCACAGGCCCATTGCGAGCATCGCGTGCTGCTGCAGGACCGGCTGTATCCGGCCTGCCACCCCAGCGTGCTGGCGCTACCGGTTGCCGAGCGCAGCACCCTGCACGGCGAGCGCGAAATGGACTGGAGCCAGTGGCAGGTGCAGGGCGGCGTGGATGTCGGCCAGCAACGCGAAGGCCTGAATTTCTCCGAGCCAGGACAACTGTTGGATGCCGCGTGCCAGGGCCTGGGCATCGCACTGGTCAGCGAACTGTTGGCCGCACCGGCGCGCGCGCAGGGCCTGCTGCAGCCGCTGGATGAGGCCTATGTGCGCGGACCGCGCTGGAGCTGGTTGCTGCACGAGGACAGCGCCCGCGATCCGCTGGTGATGCGGTTCTGTGGGTGGCTGCTGGCGGAACTGGCGATAGGGTAGTGCCGGCCGCTGGCCGGCAATCCGTTCGCCATGCAGATTGAGGTTGCCGGCCAGCGGCCGGCACTACCCATCTCAGCGCTTGGGCGCGTTCGCCTGCGCGCGCTTGATCGCCGCTTCGGCCAGCGGTGCCATCAACGCATAGCCCTTCGCCGTCGGGTGCACGCCATCGGTTGCCAACTGCGCGTCCAGTCCACCGGCACGATTGGCCATCGCTGCGTAGTAGTCGAGATAGACCAGGCCGCGTGCATCGGCATGACGCTTCAGCGCAGCATTCAATGCACGCACCTTTGGCGCAGGTGCGATGCCCGGCATCCACGGGTACTCACTGACCGGCAACACCGACGCCAGCACCACCGCGATGCCATGCGCCTTCGCCAGGTCCAGCATGGCCTGCAGGTTGTCCTCGATCATCGCCTGCGTGGCCGGACCGGTGTTGCCTGCGATGTCATTGGTGCCGGCCAGAATCACCACCACGCTCGGGCGCAGCGCCAGCACATCCTGCGAAAAGCGCACCAGCATCTGCGCGGTGGTCTGCCCGCTGATGCCACGATTGATGTAGCCCTTGCCCGGGAAGAAGGTGCTGCTGCCGTCCGCGCCCCACCCTTCGGTGATCGAATCGCCGAAAAACACCACGCGTGGGTGGCCGCCCCGTGGCGCTGGCAGTGCGGCGTTGGCGGCGCGGTACTTCTGCAGTTGTGGCCAGTCGGACAGGCGCTGCTGCATGAAACGCACCTCGTCCGGCTGCACCTGCTCGACCGGCCTGGTCAGCAGCGGAGTGCTGGCCGCCTGCACCCTCACGGGCGTAGCCAGCGCTGCCATAAGCAGACCAGCCGGTAGCCACACCATTGAAACCATCCTGCGCATGAGCATCCTCCGCTGTCGACACGGGCAGTCTAGCGCGGCGTGCGAAGGGTCACTTTGCCGATGCAGCCGCCCTTGCTGCCACACCGGTCACCTTGGCCGGCATCCACATGCCCGGCGTCCAGCCACTGGCCTGCAGGATCGCCTTCGGGTTGTCCTGCTGGATCAGCGCACGCACAGCATCGCGCTTGTTGTCGGCCTGCAGGTAATACGCCTTGGCGATGCGATAGCCCACCCAGTAACCGAGGTCGTAGGGCTCCTGCGAACCCGGCATGTAGTTGTAAAGCCAGGGCTTCAGATCGGTGCTGTCCATATCCAGCGCGAACGCGCTTTCGATATGCACTTCCCTGCCCCGCGTCCAGCCTGCATGCCGACCATTGCCGACGTCGCCGGAAATCAGCTCGGCGATGAACTCGGCGATACCTTCGCCCAACGACTCGCGCAGTACCGTCGCGTGCGGATCGCCCGCTTCATACTCGCTCACGCCGGACTGCTGGATATGCACATACTCATGCGCGATCACGTGCACGAAGCGGTCCTGCGCGTTGGCGTTCATGAAATCGGCCGCGCACAGCGCTTCCAGGCCGATCACCACCCCGTCCGGGTACGTCATGCCCACCGGTTTGCCGCGTCCCACCACGATCGCTACCGGCGGGAACTTCGCCTGCGGGTAGATCGCCTGCAGGTTGACGAACACCTGCACCAGTCGCTGTCGCACCGCCGGCAACTCCGCCAGACAGGCCCGTCCATTGGCATACACCGCAGGCTCGCGCGCCATCGCCTCGGCCATGCGCTCGGCGGTCACTCGGCGCAGCTTCGCGAACTGGGCCAGGCTCGGCGTGCCCTGTGCCAGATACTGCCCCAACTGGGCCACGCTGGGCTTGCCACCGGCCGCCTCGTACAGCGCGTAGAAGCGGGTGGCGTCGGAGGTCAGGATTTCAGGTCCCGGCACCGCCGCCTGGGTGGTGCCGACCACCCCGCCGAGGGCCAGGGCAAGCAGGCAACGCAACGACACGAACATGGCTCCGTCCTTGGTGGAGTGCACGCGAAGCGCGCAATCTATCACCGTGCCGGCGCATGCGCTGCCGTATCGTGCAACGCCCTCCCCTGCTGTGCCAGACTCGCGGCGAGCGGCCGCCATGGAAGCAAGGGGAAGACAGGATGATGATCGTTCCAGCGTTCTGGGCCGAAGCCCGTATGCAGGACAGGTACAGGGGCCGGCCGGTGGTGGTTCGCCGGTTTGGCTGGTCCGACGAAGACCAGGATGCCGCGCAGGCCCACGCCGATGCGCGTGCACGCGAAGCGCTTGATGACATCCTCAGCGGCCAGGCCGTGCCGCGTCGCGAGCGACGGACCAACTACGGTGTCGAAGGCATCCCGATCCGCGAGCAGATCGTGCAGCGCAGGGATGATGTCATCATCACCCGCAACAGCTATGGCGCGCTGTGCCTGAACACCCCCGACGTGCTGTTTGCCGACATCGACCACGTGCCCACTCCGTCGGGCTGCGCTTTGCCACTGCTCGGCGCACTGGGACTGCTGGCAGCCGGTGCGCTGATCGGCGGGACCCTGGGCAACTTCAACATCGGCCTGGCGGCCGGCGGCATCGCGATGGTGGTGGTCAACCAGATCCTGTCGGGGCGGCGCAAGCGCCGGCTGGCCCGGTCCGGTGGCGTCGAAGGCCTCGCGCTGCAGCGCGTACAGGCGTTCGTCGAACACCATCCCGACTGGCATCTGCGTGCCTACCGCACCCCGGCCGGGCTGCGCGTGCTGGCGATGCATGCCACGTTCGAACCACAGGATGCGCAGGTGCATGCCTTCTTCAAGGCTCTGGGCACCGACACGTTGTATGCACGCATGTGCACGCTGCAGCATTGCTTCCGTGCGCGGCTGACACCCAAACCGTGGCGGCTTGGCATCATCGCCCGCATCCGTCCGCCGGTGGCGGCCTGGTCGGCCGAGCAGGCCAGCGACCCCGACCGCCTGGCCTGGATTGCCGAATACGAAAGGGAAAGTGCCGGTTTCGCCGCATGCGCCTATGTGCGCAGCTTCGGCGATGAGCGACGTGTGGACGCCAAGGCCGAACGCGTGCGCGACCTGCACGATCGGATGTCGCGCGCACTGGATAACCTGCCGCTGGGATGAGCGCGCGTCGCGCTCAGCGGCCGCCCTGCACGAAGGGCTGACCCGCCAGCGTGGTTCCCACCTGCAGAGCGACCTGCTGCCCATCCTTGGCGAAGGTGCTGCTGCAGTTGTTGCCGCCCTTCTGGCAGCCCACTTCCGGGAAACCCTCCAGTGCTTCAGGCGCATCGCGTGGCGGGCTCGCCTGCCATCCTGCGGCATCAAGCAGGCGCTTGGCCTTGGTATAGGGCATGCCGGGGGTGATGCCCAGCGCCGCCAGCTCACCGGGCAGCGGCTGGCCGAATGCAGCGACCGGAACAACGGACATCGACAGCGATACGGCGAGGATGAAGGCCTTCATGGAGCGAACCCGTAGCGGACATCAGATGCGCAGCGTACCGCAGCTTTGTGGCCGGTCCATGCCTGCATCACAGATGGTTACGCAACACCCACAGGGGGATACCTGGAGACGACGCCTGAAACAGAAAGGCCGCCACGGAGGGCGGCCTTGCCGGATTACTTCGCGTTCTTCACGTAAGTGTCGAACCAGTTGAGCATTTCATAGACCAGCTGCTCGTTCGACTCCAGCGCGGTGTACCAGTGCGGCTCGTTCGGCAGCATCACCAGGCGGGTGGTACCACCATTGCCGCGGATCGCCTGGTACAGCTTGCGCGACTGGAACGGCTCGGTGCCCGGGTTGGCATCGTCCTCGCCATGGACCAGCAGCAGCGGCAACTTGATCTTGTCGGCGTAGAAGAACGGCGAGGCCTTCAGGTACACATCCTGCGCCTGCCACACCGAGCGGCGCTCGTTCTGGAAGCCGAACGGGGTGAAGGTCTTGTTGTACGAACCACTGGTCGCCACGCCGGCCTTGAACAGGTTGGTGTGGGCGATCAGGTTGGCAGTCATCAGGCCACCATGGCTGTGGCCGGTCACGCCGATGCGGTTGCGATCGACCACGCCCAGTTCCACGGCCTTGTCCACCGCCGCCTTGGCGTCGGCTTCCAGCTGTTCCAGATAGGTGTCGTAGGCGTTCTTCGGGTCACCGACGATCGGG
>Ga0265296_1003594_pt1 | contig 14201 bp, 16 predicted proteins | sample MunlanPumphouse1_FD_189073 | JGI IMG/M metagenome (GOLD analysis project Ga0265296, IMG submission 189073) | Groundwater microbial communities from a municipal landfill in Southern Ontario, Canada - Pumphouse #1 | ecosystem: Environmental > Aquatic > Deep subsurface > Groundwater | place... | reverse complement strand
TCAAAAAATTCATGCATACTGTTAAAATTGATAAAGCAGGAAACGTGATAGCGCTTTCCAGCAGCAGCAAACCTGACCTGCTCATAACAGCCCACATGGATGAAATAGGGCTCATGGTGAAACACATAAGTGATGACGGTTTCATCGACTTTGAAAGAGTAGGCGGCATTCTTGACATATATCTTCCATTCCAGCGCGTTGTTATTCATGGAACAAAGGACGTAAAAGGTATAATTGCCTGGAAAATTGATCCCAGTATGACGCGGGAAAAGTTGAAAGAAACACCTGTAAAATGCAGCGATCTCTACATTGATACAGGTCTGGAAAAAAAAGAACTTATCGCGTTGGAAATACTTCCAGGTACCATTATTTCATACGATCAGCAAACACAGGAGCAGGGAGACGCAATCCTTGGAAAGGCTTTTGATGATCGTGTCGGATGCTTCGTTGCGTTGGAAATAGCAAAACGGCTTGTTGCACATATGAGTTTTGCTGTTGTGTTCACAGTCCAGGAAGAAATCGGGCTGAAAGGCATCCAGACCGCACTTCATGATATTGACCCTAAAATGGCAATTGAATTCGAAATAACCACCACATCGGATATTCCAAACCTCTTTGGAAAGCCCATACCCATTGCCTTGGGAAAGGGGCCGGTATTGACAATTGCTGATGGTGCAGAAGGACTGACTCGTGGCTTCACCGCCGATCGCAGGCTTGTCAAAAAGATACAAAAAATGTCGCCTGAGCTTCAGTACAGGATTGTGGCTGGCGGGACTAGCGATGCGTCTATGACTCAGGTCAGCAAAGCTGGCGTGCCCTGCATATCTTTGTGCGTGCCGATGCGCTACGCACACACACCGATGGGTATAGTAAAGAAGAAAGACATACTGGAGACCATTGACTTCGCCGAGCGGATACTACTTTCTTTTATAAACGATGGCACCATAGAAAACATTTGAAACTTCACCTTTTACTTACGAATGTCTCCAGATAGGAATTGAAGATTTTTCCATTTCTTGTTGAGGCTTTGTTGAGCAGTTCAGCTACATAAATCCGGAGATCCTTAAGCTCCTGTTCGCTGAAGTTGTTCGTCCGCATAACTGGGCTGTCAACCCTAGTATATCCATCCCATCGGTCTGCAGTTACCTCAACACCATAGGATTTCTGGTTTTCAAAAAGTTCTGTACCTGGATATGGCGTAAGAATATTGACGCTGTATGCATTAGCACCTAACATAGCAGCAAAAGATATTGTTTCTTGAACCGTTTGCATCGTATCCCCAGGAAGGCCGAGTATTATGGATACTTGCGTATTGAAACCAGTCTCCCGTGCAAGTGCCATAGTAACCTTTGCTGCTTCAAGGTCAATTCCCTTCTTGATGCGTTTCAATATTTCATAGTTGCCTGATTCCAGACCAAAGGCAAGGCCAACACAGCCGGCCTCGCGCATGAGCTGGAAAAACTCCCTGTCAGGTCGGTCAAGACGCATTTCAGTCCACCATTTTATTCTTAAATCCCTGTCCAGCAGCTCGGTACAAACCTGCTTGGAAATATCACGATTGGTACCGAAAGTGTCGTCCTGAAAACAATATGACGTAAATCCATATCGGTCGCGCAATAACTCAATTTCATCACCCACATTCCCGGCGCTGCGGTATCGTATTTTCCTGCCATAGAGAGGCGCACAGATGCAAAAGATGCATTCGTAGGGACATCCACGCGACGTTATGATATGTGTTACCGGCTCGCCATTCATCTCGTTCCTCTGATATGATTCCATGCGCATAAGGTCATATGCTGGAAAGGGGATGGTATCCAAATCTTCTATGAGCGTCTGCCTCGCTGTCATGCGTACCAAGCCATCTGCACGGTATGCTATCCCGGGAACAGTGTAGAGATCGCCACTGCTTTCAAGCGCAGATAAGAGTTGTTGCATTGTTCGTTCGCCTTCGCTTAGAACAACTATGTCAATAGCAGGATTTTTTTCAAGGGTTTCTACAGGAGTAAATGTTACATGCGGGCCGCCGGCAACTACCAGTGTTTTGCTTGACCTGCTCTTTACTTCCTCAGCAAGTTCTCTGGCCCAGCGAAATGTTCTCGTCAGGCAGTTAATTCCGACAACATCGGCAGTTTCTAGCTCCTGTTCAAAGCGCCCGTGAGGTTCTACATTCAAATCGACAAGAGAAACGGGATGAGACTCGCGCAGCAAACTTGCAATATATCCTATACCCAGCGGAGGGAATTTCAGTTCATAAAAAGGATAGTTAGGCTGCACCAGAAGAACTTTCATCTCAACCACACTAAGCGTTTTTCCGAAACTTATAAATAAGCACTGGGTTATCCCGCTTGTCGTAGAGCCACTTTTTCTAGTTCAGGGCATTTGCTTTGTGCGAAAAAGCCAGCAGCTTCCACGAATAACTTTTTTCTCCTTATCAGGGAATTCTTTTCTTGGCCTTTGATTGATGTGGCAGCAAACCATTTTGACCATCCCCTTAGGAATAACACAAGTAGTTCCCATTCTGCCTGTTTTTTTATAGTTGACGCTGCCCTGTCAAAAATCTTGCTAGCTTTGGCGTACAATCCCTTGTATGCCAGAAGCCATGCAGAAGATGAAAATTCAAGGCTTTCCGAACGTTCCCTGAGCTTCCTTACTTTCAGCTTTGAAAATAAACTATGGGCATGCAATGCCGTTTTTTTGCAGTTTCTATAACAAGATATTTTCTGATATTCCGTCATCATAGCGGCTGCTCTGGCATCCAGTGCGCATGCTTTTGTAAGCAGGGACCAGGCATAGGACAATTTCTGCTCCTTTGCTGACGCAGCTGTTCTAAACAATAACGAAGCCTTCCTAAAGAACTCTGACGATTTTCCGTAGAGATCAGCCTTTTCCTTATTTTGTTGCGCAATTCCGGCTCGCACAACATGTTCATATCCTCTATATTGCTGTGCATAGGCATTGAATATGGGATGTTTTTCTAAGCCGGCGGCATTTTCAAACATCTGTGCTGCTAGAGCGTACTGCCGAATTTTTTCAGGCATTTCTTCCACCGTAGAATTGGAAACAGCACTGGCATGATGATAAAATCCACGGTAAGCGCACGCCATGACATGATGACCATTCTTCTCTTCTGTCAGTGCTCTGATTTTATAGTCATCTGCAACAGAATACGTGGCAAAATGTATCTTTGAAAAAATCTTTTTCATCTGACAACCAACCAGCATTCCGGGTCTTCAGCATATATGGTTCCGGAGAAGTTATATGCCACAGCTCTGCAGCCACCGCCGCAAAACTTCAGATTTTTACAGGAAGCGCATCTGCCTTCAATATGATCCATGCTTCTGAGTTGCTTAAACAGCTCAGCGCCGGCCCATATTTCACGGAAGCTTTTCTGGCGCAGGTTGCCTGCTATGGTTTTGTTATCATCAAAAAAAGAGCAGGGATAGACATTACCCTGAGGACTGATCTTAGCAATGGACCTTGCAGCGGCGCAACCTAGAGGTACCTCAACCGATGAAAGATGGTTATTGATAAGATTAAACGAGCGCTCTTCTTGGCTTATGTGGATCTTATCACTGTACTTTTCTGTTGTTTCAAGCAGTAACTTTCGGAGTTGCTTCTTCTCATCATTTGAGAGCCAGAGGCGTTGCATGTTGCTTTTTGCCCTTCCAGTTGGCATCAGGGTGATGATACGATAGCGTGAGACACCCAAGGAAATAGCCAGTTCAACGATTTTAGGTATTTCCTGGAGATTGATCCGGGTTGCTACCGACGATATGGTGACATCTGGTATGCCGGCCCGTATTAGGCACCTGACAGCGTTCACGGCCTTTTCAAAAGTCCCTTCCCTCCCGCGAAACTCGTCATGGACTTTTCCAATACCATCAATACTTACCTGCACGCTAAGAACGCCAGCTTCCTTTAGTTTTTTTGCTTTTTCGTCGTCTACAAGGGTTCCATTGGTCGAAAGCATGATACATATTTTTTTTGATGATGCATAATGCAGCAGATCAAAAACGTCCTTTTTCAAGAGCGGCTCACCACCAGTTACAGCAAGCCAAAAAACTTTCTGCTCAGCTAATTGATCAATAATACGCTTCATTTCAGCAGTATCCAGTTCATGCCCCTCTGGATTTTCAGAGGCATTCTTGTAACAGTGCAGACAGCGAAGATTGCATACATTTGTTATTTCCCAATAGAGCACGATAGGAGCAGAAAGAATCGTACGGGACAGCGGATTCGACTCAAAGCTCATGAGAGGACTGAAAGAAGGCAGCGCATTATGTACTTGGTTCATCGTGCTGTTTGGTTGTTCATCGGTAAGAAGAATATCATTCTTCACCAGTTCCTGTAAAAACTGATGAAGTTGAGCAACAAGGGTTTGGTCACATTCATAGTCTTTCCTGACTTCTGTAATTACATCATCTATAGTCCTTGTGCCATTGCACAGTTTCAGAAGCATTTTTCCAGTATCGTTCATCACGTAGATGAGCCCTTTTTGTATGTGATGTACGAGATTGCCAAACTCTTCGTCACGAATGACTAAATCTGTATTTACAGAGAGTCCCAAATTAATGTCTCCTTGATTTATGTTTATTTCTTTACATTTGCACAGTACATTGATCCCGGCATTAGCGATGTTTCGCTGCACATAGGCAGATTGAATGTCGGAATCGCTGTTATTTTTGGTGCTTCGAGTTTTTTCATATTTATACCTCCACAAGCTGAATATCTCTTTTTTGATAAAAATAAATAGGTATAAAGTATCGATTATTATGCCGCAGCCTGCAGATAAGAGCCTTATACTCTCAACAGACAACTTCGTATTCATACGCAAGGGAAGCGGCTTGTGTATTGAGACGCTTCTTTCCTATAAGCCAAGCAGCCAGCCACCTTTCTTTTGTTTTAATGGCCTTACCTACACATGGAATCGTCGTCACCCTAATCCACATTTTCTCGCTGATAAGAAACAATATTATTCCAGAGAATCGACAACACTTACTGCAGTCCCAGAGAATTACATTCGCATGGTTTACGATCCATTTGAAAGATATCAGCAAATAAAAGGGACCCACCCGCGGGACCAGTTGGAAGATGATTTTTTATCAATAGGCTATATATTCGAAGAGAGTGGCATACCTCCTCAGGACATTGGTATCACAGGCACCGTGCTCATTGAATGCCAGACCGTGGGCAAATCCGACCTTGATATCGTCCTGCGAGGGGCAGATAACTTTAGGGTGGCTCGTGATGTTGTAAAAATGCATCCTACATTCAAGGAGTTATCGCCGGCCGAATGGGAGCAATACTTCGATACTTACAAACTTTGTCATACAGATTTCCCAAATTTCCTTAGAACAGCTCAAAGGAAACATGACAGGGCATTTTTCAATAACAGCAAAATATCCATTTTTGGTATCCGTAATGACGCGGAACAACGGCTGTCAGAGGATGTAAATGACATCGGTGAAGTTGCGCTGGAAGGCGAGATCAGTGGTGATAGAGAGAGCGCTTTTCATCCTGCTTTCTATGGGATTGATATGCAAAAATCAACGCTTCCCCAATACAACGTAACCGAAATCGCTGCTCTGGGTCGTGAATATTACCTCGAGGGGTTTGTCGGTGATCATGTACGCTGCATGGGCCGTCTTCAACAGGTTACAATACAAGGATCAACACACTATCGAGTTTTAGTAGGGCGCATTGACAAGTTTTTAAATCCGTCAGGGAATCTTCATGTATTATAATTATAAACCTTTAATCATTTTTGGTCATAGTTAAACAATGGGCACGGTTAAGTTGTTAATCTGCGATTTCGAAGGCACCTTGGCATACTATGAAAAAAAAGCGAATCCCATTGATGCAACTAATCTTATTCGAGCACTTGGGCATGAAATATATTTTCAGAAATGGGAGGCTGCTCGTCGATTCGTGTTTTTTGTAGATATCCCTAAGAAACACATACATTCCTGGGATATGTATATGGCAGATGTGTTCAGGCGATTGGACGAGCATATTGAACGTGAAACTGTGAAACAGGTAGCTGATTATTATAGGGATAACACAATTCTGCGGTTTTATGAAGATGTCCCGGAAATTTTTTCTCTTCCAGTAAAAAAATGTGTTGCAACGACAATGCCGCGATTCTACTATCCTGATATGGATCTCTCAGGGTTTGATGCCGTCATGACCAGTCTGGAGACTGGTACAGCCAAAGGCCATCCATATTTTTTTACAAAAGCCATCAAAGATTTCGGTGTTCAGCCCGATGAGACACTTGTTGTTGGAAACGATTTGTATTGTGATATAATTCCGGCTGAAGAACTAGGCATTGGTACAGTGCTCATTGATCGCGACAATAACATGTCAGATTACAGAGGCAGAAAAATAAGATCACTTTCTGAACTGCACCAGTTTTTTGCGCCGGCATGCACCAAGTAAATATTTTCTAGAGCCACCGGGAAGACTATGAAGTTTTAGTATAAGAGGTGGCTTGAGTTAAGCTCACCGTAGAGCTAAACCAGTAATTTCTTCATTTCCAAGATGAATTCTGCGGCTCTCTTTACCGATGTTCGTGCCAGCTGATCCTGCACTTTCAGGGTCATGTTGTACTGGAACTTCGATCTCTTCTCAAGTTCTAGTTCGTAGTTTTTCATTAATTCTGCAGATTTCATAGAGGCTATTTCCAGGGCATCATCCCTGATACTCTCGTATTCCTCTATCAATTCCTTTCTTAGCTTGTCTAAAACTAAAACAATAAGCGCATCGCTGGTAACTTTATGAACTATCTTCCGGCCCGTCTTGTAGCCGAGATGAAGCAGAACAGCGTTAGCCATATAGAACATAGAATAATAGGAAACAACGATCGACCATAGGTAAGGCTTTAGCGAATCATCGAGCATTTTCTCAGCCAGCTTCAGGGATATGTCAGAGTTATGGATGTACATTTTCTCAGCGTCAATATCTTTCTGCTTTCTGATAAGGCCTTCTCTGAAGTACTCGGAAAAATTCTCCCTGGCTTCTTTCCTCCTTTTTTCATCTATCACTTGATCAACTCGTAATAATTCTCTATTCCGTACAAAACGACGCCGTTTTTCATAGCTTCTTTCCCGACATTAAATTCCTTTGCTTGTATCATATCAAGAAATTGACTTTCCGAAAAAGTCATATGATGGATTGGCAGTGGCATTAATCTGGCTATTTGATGAACCTTCTTTTCGAAGTTTTCTAGAGAATTGTCAGGTACTATAAACATTATATCTATGTCAGAACTCTTTGTCTGTGTCTTTTTTGCATAGGAACCAAACAGCAAAAGAATGTACAATGAGGATTCCATATCCTTCTTGATCTGGTTAAACATGACAAGAATATTTTTATCCCTGAGAATATCTTTCCTTCTAGCGTACTCTGCTTCAAAGATAAGCGGATGAATTGTCCTGTTGATCTCCACTTTGTTGGACGAGCCAAATTTTTTCAGCGTGACCAGTTTCCCTCTTTCCAACCGTTTTACAATATCAAAAACATTTTTGTAATTCATCTTAACAGATTTGGCTATAGCAAGAATATTCAATTCCTTATCACTGTTTTCCAACAAATATCTGACTATGTCGGCATTTCTGTCTTTCATGTTAATATCACCATAACATTATGGTAGTATAGACATATATTTAAAGATAAAATAAGGGAAGCCACCGGGAATACTAATACGAAACGTATCAAAGACTATTTTCTAAAAATCCATAGTTCTTTTTCATGGTTTTGCAGGCAAAATCTATAACCATCTCATAGGAACCATCATTGGCTTTTCTGACAGACTTTATGTAATTTGCACGATCTTTTACATAAATGTTTATTTCCGGGTAGTGATTTTTCCTAAGCATGTAATTCATGAGAAGGCGGCTCAAACGTCCGTTTCCATCTGTAAATGGGTGTATTGTAACAAACTTCATAGAAAATAATACTGCAAGTTCAAAAGGATGCATAGTGGATTTATTAGTTTTGTACCATCTAATCAGTTCTCTGATTTTACCGGGAACTTTTTCTGGTGTAGGAAATTTAACATCTTCTCCACGAATAAATACATCAATATTCCTGTATTTTCCAGCATTTTCATTGTCGATGTTTTTTAATACGATTGAATAAATTTTCAGAATAAGTTTCTCGTTTATGTCACCTCTGTGGGTAAACAGAAAATCCAGAGCATCTTTGTGGTTTTTAGCTTCATTAACTTCTCTCAAAGTAGAATTTTTTGGTATTATATTCTCATTTATTATCATTGAAGTTTCCCTTAGGCTCAGGGATGTTCCTTCAATTGCGTTTGAATTATAGGTCAGCTCGGTAAAGAACCATTCATTAAAATTCTCCAGACCAGATTTTCCAGCCTTTTTCTTATAGTCATCAAATTTCTGACGTATTTTATCTATTTCAATGATTTGATCCTTGTCCAAGAGTTCTGCTAATTTAGATTGGTTTTCAAAATTTTTCTTCTCCTTTTCTATAAGTTCCTTAGGAATATTTTCCCCTAGATATTTTCTTATCTTTTTCCACTTTTCGCCGGAACGTACAGTCTTGACTAAGTAAACATACTTCTTTCCATCACGCTCTTTTACTTCTACGTAGGTCATATCTATATTTGTACGGGCACAAATATTTAAAGATGAAAATTTGTGGACGTACAGAGGAAAAGAAGGGAGAGCCACCGGGAGGAATTTCAGGCCGTGCCAGCTTTTCCGCTGGCGCTTTTCTTTTGAAAAGGGCCAATTGAACCCCCAACCTTTGGTTTACAAAACCAATGCTCTTTTCCGAACCCTTTCCATATAATATTTTTCTTTTCCAGAAGGGCTTTTCTTTTCCTAAAAGAAAAGGGTTTACCGATTGAGCTACGGTGGCAATCTCTCTACTGTATTTTCCGCCAGCGCTTTTCTTAAAAGGGCTGTACGGTGGCAAATGCAATGTTAATCGTTTTTCTTTCGGTTACTTAAAAAGCTAACGAAAATCCAAAAGTTAAACTTTATTTATAGTGTATTGCATAGTTATTCCATGGTCTTGGACAGCTTCAGCATCCTCGCGCTTTTCGGCATCACCATCGTAGTCGGCTATGTCGGCTACTTGTTCTTTGACAAGACGCGCATTCCTGATGTTTTCTGGCTGATGCTTTTCGGCATCCTTGTCGGGCCTGTTTTCAACCTGGTTGACCGCGCGCTGTTCATGGTTATTTCGCCTTTCCTGGCGGCACTGGCGCTTCTGATAATACTATTTGATGCCGGCATAAACATGGATTTCTACCAGATGATCAGGTGTTTCCCGCGCAGCATATTGATCGCGGTTGTTGGCACAGCTTTGTCGGCGATAGCTGTCGCTGCTGTGGCGTATTATTTTATACAGCTGCCAATGCTCTATTCGCTGCTCCTGGGCATAATGGTCGGAAGCACGTCTTCGGAAATTGTTACTACCATTGTCAAAAGGCTGAAGGTTCGTGAGCAGCCAAAGATGGTGGTAATACTGGAATCCATTATAACCGATCCTCTTGTCATTGTTGTCTCTATCGTGATTCTGAATGTAATAGCCCAAACCGGCGTGCAGATGTCGCCGCTCCAAAGCGTACTGTCAACATTTTCAATAGGAGCCGTGATTGGCCTGATTTCGGGCGTATTATGGCTCTTTGTGATGGACAAGCTGAAGGGAAGGCCTTTTGATTATATGATAACCCTTGCAGTGTTGTTCCTTGTGTATGTTTTCGTCGAATCATCGGCAGGAAGCGGCGCTATAGCTGCCTTGGCATTTGGCATCGTGCTTGGCAACGGGAAGGCGTTTTCGACCATGCTAAAGACAAAGAAGCACTTCGGGTTCAACAAGATGCAAAGAACCTTCCAGAACGAGGTGTCCTTCTTTATACGTGCCTTCTTCTTCGTTTACATGGGAATCATAGTCAGCATTAATACAACTTACATAGTTTACGGCCTGGCAGCTGCCGCCGCGCTCATCATTGTGCGCCTAGTTGTTGTGCAAATAAGCACGTATGGCATGAACCTTACCAGGACTGAAAAGAACATGATGCGAACGATTGTCCCAAGAGGCCTGGCAGTTGCTGTGCTTGCCCAGTTGCCGGTTGTCTACGGCATTCCAAACGCCTCAATTTTCATGGACCTTGCGTTTATAATTATAATAGCAACAGTACTTTACACAACAATCACATCAAGATTTGTTTACAGAAATTAGTTTGATGTTTGCTTTTTCTATCAGTACGCTATACATGCACCTAAAACAGCTCTATTAGGTATAATTATTAACCTACAATCCTAAAAACAGTAAAGTAGATATAGAAAAGAAAAAAGAAAAAACCCCAAATTAAGTAGTCGGTCTGACCACAAATTAAAGCCAAGTCATCGGTTCGGACCCGTAAGAGTCTTTACCTTTGCTTACAGCTTTAATCTATTTCTTGTTTGCCAAGTTCATGATGGCTTTGACAGCAACGATCACAGCAGCTGGAGCAGCGAATATTGCTATGTTAGCAACGATTGCGTTGATCAGCGTGCCGAGACCTGGTACGACGTTAAGGACACTGAAAGTGCCTGTCATGCCGTTGACACTAGCACCAAGGCTAGCAACTACCAAAGCTATGGTGGCAACCAAGAAAGCTGTAGTCTCTTTCTCGGATATGTTCAGGAGACCGACAACTGCACCTAATATCACGAGCAACACAGCTACCCAGCTGGATGCTCCGAAGCCTGCAGCAGCCGCAATACCGGCCAAAACTGCGATGACAACGGATACAAGGTATGCCCATTCTCCCGCTTTTGTACTTTTCATTTTTTTACACCTACAACTCTTAACTTTTGGCCAGTATTTAAGCATTACGACCGGAACATAAGCTTAAATACGCTATGTTTGGCAATCACTTACTAGTAGTTACAATATTTGGGACGATTTTAATAAATTTGCGTCCTATAGAAGATTATGACAGATCTCAAGCCAGGCAGGGCAAAGGCAGTGCTGGACAGAAGTCTCAAGAAGGCAAGGCTAGCCAGGGATCTGGGAAACTATCTGGAAGGCTGGAAAAAGAAGTACGAAGCTTACATAAAAGGACTTTTTGAAGGCCAGAGCGCTGATTCCTATCAGGGTAACGGTGTCAGCGCGACCTACAAATCAACCCCGAGCCGTGCGTTGGATCCAGTGAAGTTAATGGTTGACTATCCCCTAGATGATCTGGCTGAGAAGGGTTTGCTTTCCATAGGAACCGAGGCATTTACATCTGCCTACGGACTATCTGAAGGGCAGATTGAACCCTACATGACAGCCGGTGGACCTACAAAGCGGCTTGACATAACAGTAGAACCTCCGGCAGCGGGCAGATTCAAGCGTCAGCTCGGCAGTATTGTGAGAAGCTTCCAAACCAGAAAACCCAGAAAGAAGAAGCGCTGATTTCAATCTCACTCGAGCCAGTCATAAACTTTTCCTCTTGGTATTATTCTTGTAACTTTGATGGACATGTTTTCTATTGCATAGATTGCCCTGTAATTCCCCACACGAAGCCGATAGAATTCGTGCGTTGACATCTTGTGCAGCTTCTTGATGTCAGCCTTCGGCCTTGGCTGGAACGGGTCGTTTTCAAGTTCCTTAAAAGCGCTACGGATTCTTTCCTGCGTTTGTTTGTCTAAGCTGTTGAACTCTTTTTCAGCGGTCTTGGACAAAAGAACATTAAACTTTGGCAAGAGGAACGAACTCCTCTGTTTCCAGGATTTTTTCCATCTCGTCGTAGAATTTTTTGATCTCGCCGGACTTCAGGAGATTTCTGAGTATGTCGTCATAGGTTTCGTCTTTGCGACCGGCTTTCTTCAGGAGGTCTCTGACTTCCTTGCTGACCGGTATGGTTGTTGTTTCCATCATATCACCTCGTTTGATAACAGTTATAAGATGCTTATAATGGTTATAATATTTAAAGTTGATTGTGAAGTGGGGTCGATTTATTGCAAAAATGTAGATGGGGTCAAGTCTGTATGTCGCCCAATGACTGTGCATTCAATAGTAAACCCTCAACGTATCTACAGTCTTGGGTTTCATGAATCCTTCTTAAATTGTCTAATGCGACCGAAACTTTACCCTGTAATTCAGATGCTAATACAGTATTTCCTCCTGCATGATAAGAGGCATAGAATTGCAAAGCACTTCTGACAGAATCCCAACTTTCAACACTGTGGTCTATATCTGTATGATAAGAGTGCATTTCATTAAGCAGCCTGTCTTCCGGCGTCTCGACTTTCCTGAAAAGTCGATAAACTTCGTGAAAATCTTCGTGATATGTCCTTTCTGTCATAAATTTGATATTCAAATCTCCGTATTGAAAAGCACAACCAAGATGTTCTTTACTTTTCCTGAGCTTTGTTCTGAGTCCTCTTTGGCCACCTTCTTCCTGAGGGAGCCAAGTATCTTTTGGGATCAGAACCGTTGACGGATAGAATGTCTGTCCATATCTTTGAGACAAATAGTCTCTATCATCTGGTGTTGTTACCAGTCGCGCACCATGAAAATCTTCTGGCGTTACAGCATATCCATTATGTTCAAAAATTGCTGCAAGATTACTAGATAAGTGGTTCTCATTCAGAATCTCAAGTAATTGCCGATACTGTTGCTCCACGACTTCAGATCTGCCGCTTTCTAGTGTCATATTCTTATAATTAGTCAAAGTAGTATATAAAGATGTCACTTATAAGTAGTAATTATAAACATGTAAATGGGGTTGTACAGATTCAAACTCTTTGTCGTAAAATGCAAAAATTCTTCGTCCATTAGATGATTTAACACAAATGAAAATAAAAAAATGGGGTTGGAGAGATTCGAACTCCCATAGGCAGTTTTGGAGACTGCTATACTAATTCCCTAAACCTTCCGCTTTGATTAAGCTTTCTGGAAAGCTTACCAGGTTATACTACAACCCCATCAATATTCTTTTCCGCAAGCGTTTTTGAACGTTTACTTGTTCAAAAGGGCTTACTACGACCCCGTCACATAGAGTTACAAAAGTAGAAATAAAAAGATAATCAATGGGGAAAATTACAGTAGCTATAATACTAACCCTGCTTCCGCCCTTAGTAAAAGAACTAAGAATAGGTCAGTTGGGGGTTCTGCTTGGAATGGTTGAATGATTCTTGGGCGTTTTTGTGATTCTAGCATAAAACGACTTTCGGAATCTTTATGTACTAAAGTGAATAGTATTATTCATTAAGTGAATAATATGAGAAGAGAAACTGCGCTGAAGATAATTGGTCTTTTAAGGAAAGATTTAGACAGAGGTCTCACCATTCTTGATATATCGAAAAGACTCAAGATAGGCTACAGGCCTGCTCACAATCATGTAAGTACAATGATAAATGAAGGCATCATAACTGCTAGAAAAGTCGGTGCAGCAATGCAGTGCAATCTGAATCTGGAAAATGCCAGATGTAAGCAGTTTCTTGCTGAAGCCGATCTTTTGAGAAAAGAATCATTATTCAAAGAAAACCAGAAATTAAAATCAGTTCTTGAAAGCCTTACAGAAAAGCTTTCTGAATCGCTTTTATCAGACATGCATTCGATAATTTTGTTCGGTAGCTATGCTAAAGGCACAGCAACGAAGTCTTCAGACGTGGATATTCTGTTTATTATGGCTGATATGAAAGACAAGTCAGTAAGAGAAAGCATAGAAAGGGAATGCGCTGGATATGAATATTCGCATAACGTGAGAATAAGCCCTGTGGTAACAGACACGACAGAATTCAAAAAGATGCTCAAAGCCAAGGAATTGAACATTGGAAAAGAAGCAAGAGAATGTGGAATCCCTTTGTACGGATCTGAAATATTCTGGAGGCTGATGGTGTGAAAAGAAATGAATTTCTGAAAAGAAAAATTGCCAGATATCTGGGAAAAGAACAGCTCTTGAAGAAGCAGGAATATACAAAGCTGGAAAAGCCGTTTCTGGCAAAAGCAAGAAAAAACTTTACCGTTGCAAATCTCATGTTCAGGATTTCTGAGCAGGACAATTTCAAGAAATCTCTGGCGCTGCCGGAATCATTTGAAACATATGAATGGGTCATCATTGTTTCATATTACGGCATGTACACATCAGCACTTGCTGCACTTGCAAAGCTAGGTTTCAAGTCAAAAAGTCACGCGGCCACGATAGCAGTGCTTGAAAATCGCTATGTCAGGGAGGAAAAGCTGGAAACAAA
>Ga0265296_1003593_pt1 | contig 14209 bp, 7 predicted proteins | sample MunlanPumphouse1_FD_189073 | JGI IMG/M metagenome (GOLD analysis project Ga0265296, IMG submission 189073) | Groundwater microbial communities from a municipal landfill in Southern Ontario, Canada - Pumphouse #1 | ecosystem: Environmental > Aquatic > Deep subsurface > Groundwater | place: Canada... | reverse complement strand
TTGGTCCTTTCGCTCGCCCCCCCCCCGAGCCAGCGACGCAACTATGGCGCAGCGCCAACGTAGAAAATTGTACAAACCCGACATAGAAGGTCGTCAAAATGTTGTTTTTCGTCGTTAATGCTCGTTAGAGGGAGATTGATGCCCGAACGCAGCGCACCCGAGCCTAAACCGTCCGACGTCCGAATCGTCACCCGTTTCTTTACGGTGTCGTCGGCGCTGCACCCCTATCTCAGCACCATCTATCTGACCGAAGTGTCGGTGCCGACCGGTACCCGCGTCGACGACTATCTGCATCCCGAATGGGGGAACCTGCGCTTTATCGATGGAGAGACGCCGCTCGCTTCGGTTGGCGGCGCCCCGGCGATCGCGACGCCGCGCTTCGTCGCCACCGGCCCGACCAGCACCGCCACCTATTTCGCGGCGGGTAATATGCGCGTCTGGGGGATTGGCATCGTGCCGCTGGGCTGGGCGAAATTCATTGCGCTGCCCGCCGACGATCTGGCCGACCGCTTTTGCGACGGCGACGCGCACCCCGCCTTTGCCGCCGTCGCTCCGCTCGGGGCAGCGTTGCGCGGGGTGAATGACGTCGATGCCGCCGCGGCGATGATCGACGCCCATTTCTGCGCTTTGCTGGGGGACGCACCGCCCGACGATCCCGCCATCCTCGCCGCGCATCGCGCGCTGGTGGACGATGACCTGTCGACCGTCGCCGACCTGTCCGCCAAAGTGGGGCTATCCGAACGCTCGATCGAGCGGCTCAGCCACCGCGCCTTCGGCTTTTCGCCCAAGCTGCTGCTGAGGCGCCAGCGTTTCCTGCGCTCGCTCGCGCGCTTCATGCTCGACCCGTCGATGGCGTGGATCGATACGATGGATCATCATTATTATGATCAGGCGCAGTTCACCCGCGACTTTGCCAAATTCATGGGGATGAGCCCGCGCGAATATGCCGCCCGGCCCAAACCGATCCTGGGCGCCGCCGCCAAAGCCCGCGCCGCCGCCGCGGGCGCCGCGGTACAGGGGCTGCACAAGCCCGGGGGTTGACCCGCCAAGGGCTTGACCCACGCATTGCGTTCGGTGCAAGCGGCGGCGCGGGCGAAGCGCGGCCGCTGCAGGACAAATGACGATGAGCGATATTCAGGCGACCCAGACCCGGCTGATGGCCGACATAGCGGCGGCGAGCGACCTTGACGCGCTCGAAGCGCTGCGCGTCGCGGCGCTGGGCAAGGCGGGCGGTATCACCGCGCTGCTTAAATCGCTCGGCGGCATGTCCCAAGACGAACGCCAAGCGCAGGGGCCGCAGATCCACGCGCTGCGCGAAGCCGTCACCGCCGCGCTTGCCGACCGCAAGGCGGCGCTCGACGCCGCGGCGCTCGACATCAAGCTCGCCGCCGAGGCGATCGACATGTCGCTGCCCGCTGACGCCGCGCCGCGCGGCAGCGTCCACCCGGTCAGTCAGGTGATGGACGAGCTCGCCGAGATCTTTGCCGATATGGGCTTTGCCGTCGCGACGGGTCCAGAGATCGAGGACGACTGGCGCAATTTCACCGCGCTCAACATTCCCGAGACGCATCCGGCGCGCGCAATGCACGACACCTTTTACTTTCCCGACAAAGACGCCGAGGACCGGGCAATGCTGCTGCGCACCCATACCTCGCCGGTGCAGATCCGCACCATGATGTCGCAGGAACCGCCGATCCGCATCATCGCGCCTGGCCGCGTCTATCGCAGCGACAGCGACGCGACGCATACGCCGATGTTTCACCAGGTCGAAGGTCTCGTCATCGACCGCGGCATCCATATGGGGCATCTGAAGTGGACGCTCGAGACGTTTCTGAAGGCCTATTTCGAGCGCGACGATATCGTCCTGCGGCTGCGGCCGAGCTATTTCCCCTTTACCGAACCCTCGGCCGAGGTCGATGTCGGCTATAAGCAGGAAAAGGGCCGGCGTATCGTCGGCGGGCACGGCGATGACGATGGCCATGCGTGGATGGAGCTGCTGGGCAGCGGCATGGTCAACCGCCGCGTCATCGCCAACTGCGGGCTCGATCCCGACGAATGGCAGGGCTTTGCCTTTGGGGTCGGGGTCGACCGGCTCGCGATGCTGAAATATGGCATGGACGATTTGCGCGCCTTCTTCGACGGCGACCTGCGCTGGCTGGCGCATTACGGATTTGGCGCGCTGAGCGTCCCGACGCTGAGCGGAGGGATTTCGGCATGAAGATCACCCTCGACTGGCTCAAAGAGCATCTGGAAACATCCGCGAGCGTCGGCGATGTTGTCGATACCCTCAACCGCATCGGCCATGAAGTCGAAGGCGTCGAGAACCCGGCCGACAAGCTCAAGGGTTTTCGCGTCGCCAAGGTGCTGACCGCCGAGAAGCATCCGCAGGCTGATAAGCTGCAAGTGCTGACCGTCGACAGCGGCGATGGCGCCCCGCTCACCGTCGTCTGCGGTGCACCCAATGCCCGCGCGGGACTCGTCGGCGTGCTCGGCCTGCCCGGCGCGGTCGTTCCCGCGAACGGGATGGAGCTGAAAGTTGCCGCGGTGCGCGGGGTCGAATCGAACGGCATGATGTGCTCGACGCGCGAGCTGGAGCTGGGCGACGACCATGACGGCATCATCGAACTGCCCGCCGACGCGCCGATCGGCGCCAGCTTTGCCGACTACAGCGGCGCGGGCGATCCGGTGGTCGATATTTCGATCACCCCGAACCGGCAGGACTGCATGGGCGTGCGCGGGATCGCGCGCGACCTCGCCGCTGCCGGGCTCGGTACGCTGAAGCCGCTCGCCGTCCCGACGATCACCGGGACAAGCGCCCCCGCGACCGAAATCCGGACCGACGATCCCGAAGGCTGCCCCGCTTTCTATGGCCGCACGATCGGCGGCGTCACCAACGGCACCGCCCCCGAATGGATGCGCCGCCGCCTCGAAGCGGTCGGGCAGCGCTCGATCTCGGCGCTCGTCGACATCAGCAATTATGTGATGTTTGACCTGGGCCGCCCCAGCCATATCTATGACCGCGCCAAGCTGACTGGTCCGCTCGTCGCGCGCCGCGCAACGAATGGCGAGACGGCGACCGCGCTGAACGGCAAGCAATATACGCTCACCGACACGATGACGGTGCTCGCCGACGACAGCGGCGTTCACGACATCGCGGGCATCATGGGCGGCGAGCATTCGGGGTGCAGCGAGACGACGACCGATGTGCTGATCGAGGTCGCATATTTCACCCCCGAACGCATCGCCCTGACCGGACAGGCGCTGGCGCTGACCAGCGACGCGCGCAGCCGCTTCGAGCGCGGCGTCGATCCGGCATTCCTCGACGACGCGACCGCGATCGTCACTGCGCATGTGCTCGCGATCTGCGGCGGCACCCCGTCGGAGGTCACCCGCGCCGGAAAGCCGCCCGCTGAGGTGAAGACGGTCGATTACGACCCCACGCTGTCGGCGACGCTGGGCGGCATCGCGATCGCGCCCGAGCGGCAGCAGGAAATCCTGACCGCGCTGGGCTTCACCGTCATCGAACAGGGCGGCCGCTGGCAGGTCGCGGTGCCAAGCTGGCGCCGCGACATCGACGGTGCCGCCGATCTGGTCGAGGAAGTCACGCGCATCACCGGTTTCGACGCGATCGCATCGGTGCCGCTGTCGCGCGCGGATGGTGTAGCCAAACCCACCGCGACCCCCGAACAGATGCTCGAACGTCGCCTGCGCCGCGCCGCGGCATCGTCAGGCTTCCACGAAGCGGTGACCTGGTCGTTCATCAGCGACCGCGACGCGGCGCCGTTCGGCGGCGGCGACTGGTCGCTCGCCAATCCGATCAGCGAAGATCTGAAGGTCATGCGCCCCTCGCTGCTCCCCGGCCTGCTCGCCGCGGCGCAGCGCAACCAGAACCGCGGCGCGGACAGCATCCGCCTGTTCGAGATCGGTCGCCGCTATCGGACCGATGCCGAGCATCCGACGCTGGCGGTGCTGATGGCGGGCGACAAGCGCGCGCGCGGCTGGCAGGCGGGCAAGGGGGCGCCGTTCGATGCGTTCGACGCCAAGGCCGCGGCGCTGGCGCTGCTCGACGCCGCGGGCGCCCCCGCCGACCGCTTGCAGGTGATGGACGCGGTGAGCGAGGGCAGCATCTGGCACCCCGGCCAGTCGGCAACCCTGCGGCTCGGTCCCAAGGCGGTGCTCGCCGAATTCGGCGCGCTCCACCCGCTGCTGACCCGCCATTTCGACGTCGATGGCCCGGTGATGGCGGTGCAGATCTTCCTCGATGCCATTCCCGCAAAGCGCGCGAGCGGCCCGGCGCGCGCGGCGTTCACCCCGCCCGCGCTGCAATCGGTTCGCCGCGACTTCGCGTTTCTGGCCCCCACCGGCCTGACCGCCGCTGAGCTGGTCCGCGCGATCCGCGGCGCCGACAAGGCGGCCATCACCGACGCCCGCCTGTTCGACCGCTTCACCGGCCAAGGCGTGCCTGAGGGTCAGGTAAGTCTGGCGGTCGAAGTCGAGTTGCAGCCGGTTGACAAGAGCTTCACCGATGCCGAGCTGAAAGCGATCGCCGACAAGGTGGTCGCCGCGGCAGCGAAGGTTGGGGCCGTGCTGCGTGGGTGATTTTCTCCCTTCCCAAGCGAAAGTTTCCTCGCTGAGGTCAGGGCCGACACTACAGCTGAAAATCAATCGCTTGTAGGAAGGTGGCGAGTTCGGATTCTACAGCTGCTGCCCGACGTACCCCCGCCGCGTCAATCCGCTTGGCGAGATCGGCTGCCGACATACCTTTGGTGTATTCAGGCCAGCGATGACGCAGCGCCGCCTCGGCGAGCGGAGTCGTCGCAGGACGAAGCGTAGCGCAGCCGTCAAGATGGCGCAGCAATAACGCTTCGTGGCAACTTGACTGCCAGAAGAACTGAAAGCCAGCCTGATTAGCGATCCCGTGCGCGCGCTGGTCGCGGACTGGATTTTGCCCAATCAGATCATCGTCAAGCAGGATAAACTGAGCTCGAAAAGCACCGCGAGAACGCTTCGGTATACTTTCGTTGGGCGAGTTCAGTGAGAGCGCAAGGGTCTCCCCCGCCGGGCCGCAGTAAGACTGCTTCCAAATGAATATGGACATTTTCGGCGGCGGCTAGATTCGCGATAAATTGGATGTAGCTTTGTTCGCTCTCGCCCTCGCTGGGCGTCAGCCGCGAAACCTATCCCAGCCTGGCCTATGATCGGTGCCAGGAAATCGGCGACGCGGCGCAGTTCCTCGGCTTTGACGGGATATTGGCGCCGAGCGCCCGCTGGGCGTGCCAGAATCTGGTGCTGTTTGTGGATCGGCTTGATCCGGGCGATTTGCAACTGGTGGAGAGCGAACTGATCGACTGGCAGGTCTGACGCGAGATGCAGAGCAAGGGTCGCTAAGCCGCAACCGCTTCCTCACTCTGGCTCGTCGCCGCTTCGAGCAACCGCTTCTCCAGTGACTTCACCCGCGCCGCGCTGTCGATCTTGTCGCCGATCAGGTCGGTGACATAGAAGGTGTCGACCGCGCGTTCGCCATAGGTGGCGACGTGGGCGCTGTGGACCGTGACCTTGGACTGGAACAACGCATAGGCGAGCTGGTTGAGCAGCGCCGGGCGGTCCTGCGCGTTGACCTCTATCACCGTGAAGCGGTTCGATGCCTTGTTGTCGACGAAGACATTGGGGGCGATGCGGAAGGCTTCGGCGCGGGTGCGCGGGAGGGCGCGGGCTTCGAGTTTGGGGAGCAGTTTCTGGCGGTTGGCGAGTGCGTCCTCGATCGCGCGCGTCAGCCGGCCGATCTGCCCCGGCTCGTCGAACGGGCGGCCGATCGGATCCTGGACGAGAAAATTGTCGAGCGCGAGGCCGTCGCGGGTGGTGTGGATGCGCGCGTCGATGATATTGCCGCCCGCCAGATGAATGCCCCCGGCGATGCGATAAAACAGCCCGGGATGGTCGGCGGCGAGCACCATCACCAAGGTCGCGCCGCGATCGTCGTCGGGGACCGCGGCGATGTGCAGCGGCGCGTCGCCTGCCTGCCGGATATGGACGAGGTTGGCGGCGATGACCTCGACCGGTTCGGCGATCCAGTAACTTTCGGGCAGCCGCCTGGCGACCTTGTCGAAGGTCTTTTGGTCGAAGCCGAATTGCGCCGCGACGGCTTCCTTCTTGCTGGCGATACGTTGTTCGCGGCCCTTTTGCTTGTGGCCGAGGCGCAGCACCTCCTCCGCAGCGTCGTATAATTCGGTGAGCAGCTGGCGTTTCCAGCTGTTCCACACCCCAGGGCCGACAGCGCGGATGTCGACGACGGTGAGGACGAGCAGCAGGCGGAGGCGTTCGGGGCTTTGCACTTGCCCCGCGAAATCGAGGATCGTCTTGAAATCGGCAAGGTCGCGCTTGAACGCGGTCGCCGACATCAGCAGGTGATAGCGCACGAGCCACGAGACGGTCTCGGTCTCGGCGTCACTGAGCCCCAGCCGCGGGCAGACGCGCAGCGCGAGTTCGGCGCCGAGGACGCTATGGTCGCCGCCGCGGCCCTTGGCGATGTCATGGAGCAGCACCGCGCAATAGACGACGCGGCGCGAATGGATCTGGTCCATGATCGCGGTTGACAGCGGGTGGTCGTCCTTGAGCCGCCCCTGCTCGATATCGGCAAGCAGGCCGATCGCGCGGATCGTATGTTCGTCGACGGTGTAGTGATGATACATGTCGAACTGCATCTGAGCGACTACGCGGCCGAAATCGGGGACGAAGCGGCCGAACACCCCCGCCTCGTTCATCCAGCGCAGCACCGTTTCGGGATCGCGTGGGGACGTGAGCACGTCGAGGAACAACGCGTTGGCGCGGGCATTGCGGCGCACCCCCTGCGTCTCGATCAGCTTGGCCTCGTGGCGCGCCTGACGCATCGCCTGCGGGTGGATTTCGAGGCCGTGTTTGTCGGCGAGCGCGAAGATTTCGATCAGGCGCACCGGATCCTGCTGAAAGAAATCGTCCGACGGCAATGCGAGGCGGCCGCGGTCGAGAACGAAGCCGTTGAGCTTGCCCGGACGGCGGCGGATCGTCGGCAGGAAGCGGCGCCCGCGCGCTGCCATCTGGTCGTCGAGATGCGCGAGGAAGGTGCCGGTGACGTCACCAACGCTTTTGGCATGGAGGAAATAGAGCTGCATGAAGCGCTCGACCGCGCTTTTGCCGGGACGCTCGGCGAATTGCATGCGCGCCGCAATCTCGCGCTGGACGTCGAAGGTCAGCCGGTCCTCGGCGCGCCCCGTGATCGTGTGGAGGTGGCAGCGGACGGCAAGGAGAAAATTTTCGGCGCGGGCGAACTGGCGCAGCTCGCGCACCGACAGCAGTCCTGCGTCGACCAGCTCGGGAACGGTGCGGACGCGGTGAATGAACTTGCCGATCCAGAACAGGGTGTGGAGGTCGCGCAGGCCACCCTTGCCCTCCTTCACATTGGGTTCGACGACGTAACGCGAATCGCCCATGCGCTTGTGCCGCTCGTCGCGTTCGGCGAGCTTGTCGGCGACGAAGGCGCGCGCGTTGCCCGCAACAACCTCGGCATCGAAGCGCGCCGATGCCTGATCATAAAGTTCGCGGTCGCCCCAGATGAAGCGGCCTTCGAGGAGTGCGGTTCGGATGGTGAGATCGTCCTTGGCGGCGCGGACCATCTCATCGACCGAGCGGCTGGAATGGCCCACCTTCAGCCCGAGATCCCAAAGCGTATAGAGCTGCGCCTCGATCACGCTTTCGGTCCAGCTCGTCTGTTTGAACGGCGTCAGAAAGCCGATGTCGATGTCGCTGTGCGGCGCCATTTCGCCGCGTCCATAGCCGCCGACCGCGATCAAGGTGATCCGCTCGCCCGACGATTTATTGCCCGAGGGATAAAGGTGGCCGACGGTGAAGTCGTGGCTGAGGCGGACGATCTGGTCGATCAGGAAGGCGGTGGCGCTGGCGGCAAGACGGCCCGACGAGGGGTGCGCGAGCAGGCGCCGCTCGATCTCGGCGCGCCCATCGTCGAGCGCGCTCTTGAGCAGCGCGACCATTGCGCGGCGGCGGGCGCCCGAATCCTGCGTTTCGGCGGCGATGGCGTCGAGCCGGTCAGCGAGGGCGCGACGATCGATGATCGCGCGGCGCTGTTCGAGCTTGTCGAAGATGTCGCTCATGCCTCGTCCGCCAGCAGGCGTTTGAGCGCATAGAGCGCGTCGAGTGCCTCGCGCGGGGCGAGCGCGTCGGGGTCGATCTGGGCCAGCGCATCGCGCAGCGCGTCCTGCTGTTCGACAGGCGCGGCGGCAAAGGTGGCGGCGAACAACGGCAGGTCGTCGAGCCCTGCGGCGAGGCCGCCGGTTTTCTCGCGTCCGGCTTCGAGTTTGGCGAGCACCGATTCGGCGCGCTTGACGACGCCTGCGGGAACTCCGGCGAGGCGCGCGACGGCGAGACCATAGCTGCGGTCGGCGGGGCCGTCGGCGAGTTCGTGGAGGAGGACAAGGTCGCCCTGCCACTCGCGCGCACGGACATGGTGGAGCGAGAGGGCGTTCAGCGTTTCGGAGAGCCGCGTCAGCTCGTGATAGTGGGTCGCGAACAGGCAACGGCACTTGTTCACTTCATGCACCGCCTCGACCACCGACCAGGCGAGCGCAAGCCCGTCGTAGGTCGAGGTGCCGCGCCCGACCTCATCCAAGATGACGAAGCTTTGCGGGGTCGCCTGCGCCAGGATCGCGGCGGTTTCGACCATTTCGACCATGAAGGTGGAGCGCCCGCGCGCCAGATTGTCGCTGGCGCCGACGCGGCTGAACAATTTGTCGACGAGGCCAAGCCGCGCGGAGGCGGCAGGGACGAAGCCGCCCGCCTGCGCGAGTACGACAATCAGCGCGTTCTGGCGCAGGAAGGTCGATTTGCCGCCCATATTGGGGCCGGTGACGAGCCACAGCCGGTCGATTTCGGAGAGCGATAGGTCGTTCGGGACGAAGCGTTCACCCGCTTTCGCGAGCGCCGCTTCGACCACCGGATGCCGCCCGCCGACGACATCGAGGCATGGGTCATCGGCCAAGTCAGGGCGACACCAATTGTGGCTCATCGCATGGTCGGCGAGCGCCGCGGCAACATCGATCCGCGCGAGGACGTCGCAGCTCGCGGCGATCTGTTCCTTCCGCGCGGTTGCGGCTTCGATGAGCGATTCAAGATGCGCGGCTTCGGCGGCGACGGCGTGGACCCCCGCCTGCGTCACCCGGCTCGCCGCTTCGTGGAGGTCGGCCGAGTTGAAGCGCACGACGCCCGCGAGCGTCTGACGGTGGGTGAACCCCGATTCGGGGAGCATCAGCGCGTCGGCATGCTTCGCCGGCACCTCGACATGATAGCCGAGCACGCCATTGTGGCGGATCTTGAGCGAGGCGATGCCGGTGCGGTCGCGGTAGCCCGCCTCGAGCAGGGCGATCGCCTTGCGCCCGTCGCGCGCGGTTTCGCGCAGCGCATCGAGCGCATGATCATAGCCCTCGGCGATATAGCCCCCCTGCGCGGCGTCGACCGGGGGCGTCTCGATAAGCGCGCGGCTGAGTTCGTCGACCAGCGCGCCGTGCCCGTCGAGGGCGGGAAGCAGGCGCGCGAGCAAGGGCGGCAGATCGGGGCGCCGCGCGAGCCGCTCACGCAATATCCGCGCGCCGCCGAGGGCGTCGCGCAGCTGTGCCAGATCGCGCGGCCCGCCGCGGCCAGCGACGAGACGCCCGAGCGCGCGCCCGGCATCGGGCAGCGCGCGGAGCGCCGCACGGAGTTCGCCGCGCCACAAAGCATCGCGCGCCAGACCATCGACAAGGTCGAGCCGGTCGAGGATTGCCGCCTTGTCGGTCAGCGGGCTGGCGAGATCGTCGGCGAGCAGCCGCGCGCCCGCCGCGGTGACGGTGCGATCGATAGTACCGAGCAAGCTACCGTCGCGTGTGCCCGCCATTGTGCGGACAAGCTCGAGGCTTTCGCGCGTCGCGGCGTCGATCGCCATGCGCCCCGAGGCGAGATGGCGCACCGGCGGCTGGAGAAAAGTCGGCGAGCCGGTGCCGACATGATCAAGATAGGCGACGAGCGCCCCCATCGCGGCGACCTCGCCGCGCGAAAAGGCGCCGAAGCCGTCGAGCGTCTGGACACCGAAGAAGCTTTCGAGGCGCTTTTGTGCGGTCGTGCTGGCAAACTCAGGGGCGGGTCGGCGCACGATCTGGCGCGCTGACGAAATCGGCAACTCGCCCGCGCTTTCGCTGACCAGCAACTCGGACGGCGCGAGCCGCGCCAGCTCGGCATCGACCGCTTCGCGCCGCACCGCGACAACTTCGAATCGTCCGGTCGAAATATCGGCGGCGGCGATCGCAACCTCGCCCTCGCTGCCGACCTCGGCCAGCGCGGCGAGGCGGTTCGCACTGCGCCCTTCGAGCAGGCTTTCCTCGGTCAACGTCCCCGCGGTGACGAAGCGGACGATCGCGCGCGCCACGAGCGCCTTCGACCCGCCGCGCGCTTTGGCTTCGGCGGGGGTTTCCACCTGTTCGGCGATCGCGACGCGGTGCCCGGCGCGGATCAACCGCGCGAGATAGGATTCGGCGGCGTGGACGGGGACGCCGCACATCGCCACCGGCTGCCCCTCATGCTCGCCGCGCGAAGTCAGTGCGATGTCGAGCGTCGCCGCCGCGGCCTTCGCATCGTCGAAGAAAAGCTCGAAAAAGTCACCCATACGATAGAAGAGCAGGCAGTCGCCCGCCTTTTCTTTCAGCGCCCAATATTGCGCCATCATCGGCGTCGCGGCGGCGGCGGCGCTGTTGCTGTTGGCGGGTTTGGGAGCGGCGGCGGGCATCGCACCCTGCTTAGTGATTGGGGGCGGCATGGCAAGGTGGGGTGACGCGATAGCGGTAGTGAGCGGACGAAGCCGATCCTCCCCGGCACGGGGTGGGGGACCAGCGAAGCTGGTGGAGGGGCACAGGCGGTTTGCCTTGCCACTGATGTCGTGCGCCACAGCGACATCCCTGGAAATGAGACTTTTCAACGGGGCGTGGCGCGAGTCTCCCGTACCCCTCCACCGCCCGCCGGGTGGTCCCCCTCCCTCAGTTGGGGGAGGATTGCCTTCGAAACCACCGCTTCACAACATTGCCGGGGTTACAATCACCGCCGGTGACGTTAGGGAATGGGTTCGGGCGCGCGGCGGACAATTTGGATAGGGGATGGATGATGGACGGCGGGAGCAAGGTGCAGTTTTCGGATCGTGAGGCCCTGCTTTATCACGAACATGGTCGGCCCGGAAAAATCGAGATCGTCGCGTCGAAACCAATGGCGACGCAGCGCGATCTGTCGCTTGCCTATTCGCCCGGCGTCGCCGTCCCGGTGCTGGCGATCGCCGAAGATCCCGCCAAAGCCTATGACTATACGATCAAGGGCAATCTGGTCGCGGTCATCTCGAACGGCACCGCGATCCTGGGCCTCGGCAACCTTGGCGCACTCGCCTCGAAGCCGGTGATGGAGGGCAAGGCGGTGCTGTTCAAGCGCTTTGCCGACGTCGATTCGATCGACCTTGAAGTCGATACCGAAGACCCGCAGCGCTTTATCGAAGCGGTCGAGCTGCTCGAACCGAGCTTTGGCGGCATCAACCTGGAAGATATCGCAGCGCCCAACTGCTTCATCATCGAGCAGGCGCTGAAGGAAAAAATGAACATCCCGGTGTTCCATGACGATCAGCATGGCACCGCGATCATCACCGCCGCAGGGCTAATCAACGCCTGTTACCTGACCGGACGCGATCTTGCGACGGTGAAGGTCGTCGTCAACGGCGCCGGCGCCGCTGCGATTGCCTGTACGTCGCTCATCAAGTCGATGGGCGTGCGGCACGAAAATGTCATCATGTGCGACCGCAAGGGCGTGATCTATCAGGGCCGCACCGAAGGGATGGACCAGTGGAAGTCAGCGCATGCGGTGCCGACCGAAACGCGTGACCTGACCGAAGCGCTGGTCGGTGCCGACGTGTTCCTGGGCCTGTCGGCGGCGGGCGCGCTGAAGCCTGAGATGGTCAAGGACATGGCGCCCGCGCCGATCATCTTTGCAATGGCGAACCCCGATCCCGAAATTTCGCCCCCCGATGCGCGCGCCGCGCGTCCCGACGCGATCATCGCCACCGGACGGTCGGACTTTCCGAATCAGGTCAACAATGTTCTATGTTTCCCCTTCATCTTTCGCGGCGCGCTCGACGTGCGCGCCACGGCGATCAACGAAGAGATGAAAATTGCCGCCGCCTATGCGATCGCCGACCTCGCGCGCCAGCAGGTGCCCGAAGAGGTCGCCGCCGCCTATGGCGGGCGCGCGTCGAGCTTTGGCCCCGAATATATCATCCCCTCGCCCTTCGACCCGCGGCTGATGGAAATCGTCCCCGCCGCGGTGGCGAAAGCGGCGATGGAGACCGGCGTCGCGCAAAAACCGATCGCCGATCTCGACGCCTATCGCACCTCGCTCCGCGCGCGGCTCAACCCGACGACGTCGGTGCTGACGCTCGCTTATGAAGCGGCGCGCGCCAACCCTAAGCGGGTGGTGTTTGCCGAGGGCGAGGAAGAGGTGGTGTTGCGCGCCGCGATCCAGTTCCGCGATGGCGGCTATGGCACCCCGGTTCTGGTCGGGCGCGAGGGGCTGCGTGACAAGCTGAAGGAAATGGGAGTCGCCGATCCCGAAAGCTACGAAGTCCACAACAGCGTCAATTCGCCGCATGTGCCGCAGATGGTCGAAATCCTGTACGAACGCTTGCAACGACGCGGATATCTCCGCCGCGACGTCGAACGGATGGTCAACCGCGACCGCAACATCTTTGGCTCGCTGCTCCTCAAGCTCGGGCTGGGCGATGCGATGATCACCGGGGTCACCCGCACTTATTCGCAGACGATGCGCGAAGTGCGGCGGGTGATCGACCATGCCGAGGGTAAGACGCCGTTCGGCATCCATGTGCTGGTCGGACAGCATCAGACGATCTTCATGTCCGACACCACGGTCAACGAGCGGCCGAGCGCCGAAATGCTCGCCGACATTGCCGAGCGTACCGCGCAGGTCGCGCGGCGGATGGGGCATGAACCGCGCGTCGCCTTCCTGTCCTATTCGACCTTTGGCAACCCGCCGGGCAGCTGGCTCGACAATATCCGCGATGCCGTGGCGATCCTTGACCAGCGCAAACCGGGGTTCGAATATGAAGGCGAAATGGCGCCCGACGTCGCGCTGAATGAAAAGGTGATGGCGAAATATCCGTTCTGCCGCCTGTCGGGACCGGCGAATGTGCTGGTCATGCCGGGGCTACAATCGGCGAACCTGTCGGCAAAGCTGATGCGCGAGCTGGGCGGCGGCGCGGTGATCGGCCCGATGCTGGTCGGGATGGAACATCCGGTCCAAGTCGCGACGATGGCGTCGCCGGCGTCGGACCTGGTCACGCTGGCAGTGCTGGCGGCGGGCGGGATCGCGCAGTAGTTTCTTTAATCCTCCCTGTCGCGCAGCGATGGGGAGGGGGACCGCTTGCGAAGCAAGGGGTAGAGGGGCAGCGACGGTAGTGTCATCGCCCCTCCGTCAGCGCTTCGCGCTGCCACCTCCCCATCGCGGCGCGACAGGGAGGATAGAATATTGCCTTATTGCCCGCTCGGCGCGCCCGCACCCGGCGCGCCGACCGCGCCGATGTTACCGAAGATGTCTTCAAAGAAGCTGCGCTCGCGGCCGAGCGTCGGAGTTTTGTCGCCTTCGGGGCTGATCTTGCTAACCAGTTCCAGCCCGGTGCGATCGACCGCCGCGACGTTGCCGGCGGCATCGAAGCGGACGCGCAGTACCTGTTGGTCGACCGGGCGCGGCTTGGCAAAGGCGAGCTGGCGCGTTTCGCGCGAAACATAATAATATTCATTGTCGTTGAACTGACCGACGAAGGTCGGGCGGCCGAGCGTCTTTTCGACCGATTCGCGGTTGTCGACGCCGGGGGTGATCGCGCTGGTCAGCAACGGATCGACGACATAGCCCTGCCGACCCTTGAGCTGCGCACAGCCGCCGACGGTGAGCGCGACGGCAAGCCCGAGGACGATCAGGCGCGCGCGCGGAGCGGCAGACGAAAGCTTGATATTCGGCATCTATAATCTCCGTTGCGCCTGTCGCGGCCTCTGCCAGCGGTCGGCGCTCGCTCTCGCGCCTCTTAACCGCAAGCGGACGCGGCGCACAAGCTGCTTGTGGCGCGGCGAAGCTTGCCAGAAGCTGACCG
>Ga0265296_1003590_pt1 | contig 14221 bp, 12 predicted proteins | sample MunlanPumphouse1_FD_189073 | JGI IMG/M metagenome (GOLD analysis project Ga0265296, IMG submission 189073) | Groundwater microbial communities from a municipal landfill in Southern Ontario, Canada - Pumphouse #1 | ecosystem: Environmental > Aquatic > Deep subsurface > Groundwater | place... | reverse complement strand
AGTGGCATAAGGGGATAATTGCAAATCCGAATTGTTCCACCATCCAGATGGTTGTGGTCTTAAAACCCATTCACGATGCAGCAAAGATAAAGAGGGTTGTCGTAACTACATTTCAGTCTGTTTCAGGCACAGGCAAAAAGGCAATGGACGAACTCCTTCAGCAGACAACAGACCTGCTGAATTTTAAGGAGATAAAATGCAATGTCTATCCGCACCAGATTGCCTTTAATGTGCTTCCTCATATAGACAAGTTTCTTGAAAACGGTTATACGAAAGAAGAGATGAAGATGGTGAATGAGACAAAAAAAATAATGGGGGATGACTCAATCAGGCTCACCGCAACAACTGTGCGCGTGCCTGTTTTCAGGTGTCATTCAGAGAGCCTTAATATCGAAACAGAAAAAAAACTTACACCGAACGATGTGAGGGCATTGCTTTCAAAGGCCCCGGGCATTGTTGTGTTTGATGCGCCTGAAAAGAATGTCTATCCACTGGCTGTGGGCGTAGCAGGTAAGGACGAGACATACGTCGGCAGAATAAGAGAGGACGAATCCATAGAAAACGGGATAAATATGTGGATTGTTGCTGATAATCTGAGGAAAGGCGCAGCCCTTAATGCTGTCCAGATAGCAGAAAAACTGATAGAGATAGCGAAGTAGAAATTAAAACATATGGAGGGGTTATAGTATTTGAGCGGTTTTTTTGCACGCAATTCCTACAGCAAACAGCAGATATAAAGCGGGCAAAACCTCGGAGGTCGCCTCAGCGACCGAGAATGAGAGAAAATGCTATAACCCCTCCATTAATCATGAGTTTATATGAACATTAAACTTGCAACAGGAGAAGAGATTTCAATTGCAGAGGGAGAAAATATCCTCTCTGCCCTCAAGAGACACGGGAAATATCTTATCTCTTCCTGCGGCGGTAAGGGCACATGCGGCAAATGCCGTGTAAAGGTCCTCTCCGGCAAATACAGGACAGCAAAGGCAGGAAAGATTTCCAAGAGCGACAGGGACAAGGGAATTGTCCTTGCCTGCCAGACCTTTCCGGAGCAGGAAATCTCCGTAGAGTTGTTAGAAAGCTCCAGGCTTGTCATCGGAGACAAGATCGCCCTTTCAAAATCAAAGGACCTTGCGGAACTCTTCAAATCTCTTGACGGGAAGATATCTCCGATAGTGAATAAAGTCAGTGTCAAACTCCCGCCTCCTTCCATTGAAGACCATATAAGCGACCTCGAAAGATTAAAAAGGGAATTGGATATCAAAGGCATGACAGGGATGAGGTTTTCTCATGGTTTTGTCTTATCTATGGCAGATTCTATGAGAAGCTCAGGCTGGGACATAGATCTTGCCCATGTCGACGGTGCAGAGGCTATTTTTATAACAGACAGGAGAGATACCTCAAGGTACGGGCTCGCGGTTGATATAGGAACCACAACAATTGTTGTTTACCTGATTGACTTCTCTGATGGAAGGCTTGTTGATGTCGGAATGACATATAATTCTCAGATACGGCATGGAGACGATGTTATCACAAGGATAATCTATGCAACAGAACGCGGAGGGCTTAATGAACTCAGGGATGTTGTTGCAGAGGATATTAATAACCTTATAAGGACCATTACAGAGAAACATAAAATTAAACCGGAACACATTGAGTCAGCTGTTGTGTCCGGCAATACAACCATGTCTCATATATTCTGGGGCATTGACCCGCGTTACATAAGGGAAGAGCCGTATATACCTGCGGTAAACTTTTTCCCGTTATGGAAGGCAGGCACAGCAAGGCTTAATATTAACAAACAGGCGCCTGTCTATACGCTTCCATGTGTTGCCAGCTATGTTGGAGGGGATATTGTCTCCGGAGTTCTTGCCTCCAGGATGCATAGAAGCAGTGAGATAGCATTATTCATGGATATCGGCACAAACGGAGAGATAGCTGTAGGGAATAACGAGTGGCTTATGACAGCCGCGTGCTCTGCCGGCCCATGTTTCGAAGGAAGCGGAATAAAGCATGGGATGAGGGCCACAGAGGGCGCAATAGAGGCAATAAAGATTGCACCCGACACTTTTGAGCCTTCTTTTTCTGTAATAGGCAATACAACGCCGACAGGAATATGCGGCTCAGGAATGATAGACGCCATTTCGGAGATGTTATTGGCAGGCGTAATAGACCAGAGGGGGAAGTTTGTCAGGGATATAAAGACTGACAGGATACGAGAAGGAGATGAAGGCCCTGAGTTTGTTTTTTGGAGGGGAGAAAAGGACGTTGTCCTCACAGAGGTTGATATAGAGAATGTCCTGAGGGCAAAGGCCGCAATCTATGCAGGCATATCTCTCCTCATTAAAGAAGTCGGCTTTACGCTGGACAGCATTGAAAGGATTTATGTTGCAGGCGGATTCGGCAATTATCTTAATGTGGATAAGGCGATTATTCTTGGAATGCTTCCCGACCTTCCAAAAGAAAAGTTCATGTTCCTCGGAAATACGTCAATTGCCGGAGCTTACCTTTGCCTTCTCTCCGAGAAGTTAAGAAAAGAGGCGGAAGATATAGCTCACAAGATGACATACATGGAGTTGTCTGTTTCGAGGAATTTCATGCACGAATATATGTCGGCGCTGTTCCTTCCTCATACTGACATAGGGCTGTTTCCCACTGTAGCAAAGCTGCTTAAGACAGGTTAAAGACTTCAAGACGGAGGTTTTATTCGCTATGCCTGAGTTTAAAGGAGTAACAGTAGTCAAGAGGGCAAATATCTATTGAGCTATTACAGTCTATGATTCATAACAATCAAAATCAGGATTGCTCTATACTCGACATATTAAGGTCGTTATTCGGTTTTCAGGCATTCCGTCCTAACCAGGAACCCATAATAAAGAGCATCATCAGCGGGAAGGATGTCTTTGCGGTAATGCCCACAGGCGGCGGGAAATCCTTATGCTACCAGTTGCCTGCGACTGTGATGCACGGCACGGCGGTCGTAATCAGTCCGCTCATCTCCCTGATGAAAGACCAGGTGGATGCAGCGGTCGAAAACGGGATAACTGCCGCTTTCATGAACAGTTCAATGAATGCCGATGAGGTGGCCGATGTATATCGCATGTTGAAATATAACAAGATAAAACTGCTTTACATCGCTCCCGAGAGATTTGCGATGCCGCATTTCCTCGAAAGGCTGAAGACCGCTGCTGTCTCTCTCTTTGCCATAGACGAGGCACATTGCATATCCGAATGGGGACATGATTTCCGCCCGGATTATCTCGGTCTTTCCCTTATTACGAAGATGTTTCCCGATGTGCCGGTTGCAGCCTTTACCGCAACAGCAACGCAAAAAGTCCAGAAAGATATTATCAATAAAATCGGGCTCAGGGATCCCCATATCGTGCGTGCATCCTTCAACCGGGCGAACCTCTTTTACGAGGTGAACCCAAAATCGAAGCTTGAATTGCAGCTACCGGAATTCCTTAAAGGACACAGGGGCGAATCAGGGATCATCTATCGCACAACCCGTGACTCGGTTATGGAAACCGCCGGGTTCCTCGTGTCCAAAGGGATCAGCGCAGTGCCTTATCACGCCGGGTTATCTTCAGAGGAAAGGAATAGAAACCAGGAGGCGTTCAACAGGGATGAGGCCTCGGTGATAGTAGCGACCATCGCCTTTGGTATGGGCATAGACAAGTCAAATGTGCGGTATGTCATCCATGCTGACCTCCCCAAAAATATCGAAAGTTATTACCAGGAGACAGGACGCGCAGGGCGTGACGGCGAGCCCGCCCGCTGCCTCCTTTTCTTTAGCAGGGGAGACATCCCCAAGATTCGCTATTTCATCGACCAGATAACGGACGACGGGGAACGCTCAATCGCAATGGGGAAGCTGAGCCAGACCGTAGGGTATGCATCGCATAATGTATGCAGGAGAAAGCAGCTCCTCGGTTTTTTCGGTGAAGAGTATCCTGATGACAATTGCAGCGCTTGCGATATCTGTTCAGGCAGCGTTGAGCAGGTCGATATTACCTCAGATGCGCAGATTGTTATGTCGGCCATGTCGGGAACGCATGAGCGTTTCGGTATGGGCCACATTATCGATATCATAACCGGCGCGGATACAAAGCGCATCCGGGAGTTAAGGCATAATGAAATCAAGGCCTACAGCGCAGGGAGCCACAAAGATAAAAAATATTGGCGTTTTCTGGGTGATGAACTCCTGGCACAGGATATTATCCGTCAGGACGGTGAGCAATACCCGGTATTGAAGCTGACACAGAAAGGCTCGGATGTGCTCTATGGAAAAGAAAAGGTGACAGCATTAAAGAGAGAAGAAATAAGAAAAAAGATCCGGCAGCCGGAAAAGGGGGGACCGGGACAATATGATGAGGCCCTTTTTGAGAGACTTCGCAGTGTCAGAAAAAGGATTGCTGAAGAACACCAGGTTCCGCCTTATATTATTTTTTCCGACAAAACCCTCCATGAAATGTCCGGATACTTTCCTTTGACATTCCCCGAGATGAGAAGGATCAGCGGCGTAGGAGACGCAAAGCTTGAACGGTATGGGGAAGATTTCATTCAGGAGATAAAAATATATCTGGATGAAAACCCCGGCATTCCGGTCCCGGCAACGAATTCAGGCAATCGGCCGGCGGACTTCGATTATCCTGACGCGGGACGGGCATCAAAAAAGAAAAACTGCTCAAGGCAGGATAAGAGAAAGCCTTACCATTGATACTCCTAATCTACCCTCCGGTTGCAAAACCATGCGAACCGCCTGCCGGCATATCGAGACTCTCGGCTATGCTCGGAAGGCATAAAGTTGAGCACCGTCTTCTCGATGCAAATATAGACGGGCTACTCCATCTCCTTCAAATGCCTTTCTCCGCAGAAAAAGTAAAAGATGCATGGACAAAGAGGGCTTTCAGAAATATTGAACAAAACATTTCTTCCATTAGAAACCCGGAACTGTACCGGCATACCGACCGATACAAAAGGACGGTCAGAGATATTGGCAGGGTACTCGGCAAAGTCTCCCTGCCGGGCTCAGCAGTAGGCCTTGCAAATTACGGGCATAAAGGCCTGTCTCCATTAAAAAGCAAAGACCTCCTGAATGCCGCAGGACAGCCTGAACTGAACCCCTTTTATCCATATTTCCGAATGAGACTCGAAGAACTCTTTCGCGAAAAAGAGCCTTCAGTTGTGGGTATCTCCCTAAACTATCTGAGCCAGGCATTGTGCGCCTTTGCGATAATAGGTTTCATAAAGCGCGAATTCCGGGGAGTGAGAATAATTCTGGGAGGCGGGCTTGTTACTTCATGGCTGAAGAATCCCCTGTGGAAAAACCCCTTCTCAGGTCTTGTTGACCATCTCGTGGCAGGTCCCGGCGAATATCAACTCCTTTCGCTCCTGGGCCTTGCTGCTGCAGAAGAAAAACTACCCATGCCTGATTATATTTCTCTGCCAGGGGATAAATACCTTTCCCCGGGTTTTGTACTTCCCTACAGCGCATCAACAGGGTGTTACTGGAACAGGTGCGGATTCTGTCCTGAAAAGGCAGAGGGAAATCCTTATGTCCCCATTCCGGTGCAGCAGGTAATTTCGGACTTAAAATATCTTACAGAAAAGACCAATCCCCTGCTTATTCATCTTCTTGACAACGCCATAAGTCCGGCGCTCCTCAAAGCCCTTGCTGCTGACAACGCCGGCATTCCCTGGTACGGGTTCGCCCGCATCAGCTCCCTTCTGGCTGACCCTGATTTCTGCATTGCACTGAGAAGGTCCGGGTGCGTTATGCTCAAGCTCGGAATTGAATCAGGAGATCAGGAGGTGCTCGACAGTCTGGAAAAAGGTATTAATGTTGAGACAGCTTCTGTTGTCCTGAAAAATTTGAAAAATGCCGGCATTGCCGCCTATGTCTATCTTATTTTTGGTACACCGGTAGAGACAGATACGAGTGCAAGGAAGACACTTGAATTTACTGTCCGGCACAGCGACAGCATCGGCTTCCTGAACCTTGCGATATTCAATATGCCTGTCTGCGGGAAGGCCGGCCCAGGGATAAAGACAAGGGAGTTTTATGAGGGAGACCTTTCCCTGTACACTGACTTTATCCATCCAAAAGGATGGGACAGAAGGAGTGTCCGGCTGTTTCTTGAGAATGAATTCACGAAACACCCGGCAGTTTCAAACATTCTGAAAAATGACCCTCCTGTATTCACCTCAAACCATGCGCCGTTCTTTGTGATGGAACATTCAAAAAGAGATTCCACAGAATTCTGAAGAAAGTTTATAATAAACAAATGCCCTTCCATTCGCATTTTTATGTTTTAATACTGCATCACAGGAGGTGAGTTTCTGGGAAGCAGACAGCGAATAAAATTCAGAAAACCCCTGCCGCAAAAGCCCGCAGCAGGCAAGACCGCCGCTGAAATCATCAGGGAATTAAAAGAGGGCAAGGCCCCTGTCTCCGATTACAGGGAGCAATCCCTGAAGAGCCACGGCCTGATATGCGCCAAATGCGGGAGGGAGTTTGATTCCAAAGACCGGCGCCTCCTCACAGTGCATCATAAAGACGGCAACCACCGGAACAATCCTCCTGACGGCTCCAACTGGGAAAACCTCTGCATCTATTGCCATGACGACGAGCACAGCAGAGGGCTGCTCGGAGATTATCTGGACGGGAAGAGAGGGGAAAAAGTCTGAGCCTGGGTTTAAAATAGGATGTGTTGCGGCCTTCTGCTTTTTTGCTCTTACTGCAGCTATTTATACAATAGCATTTTTTATTGGACGAATGCACTTTTGGATTATTGCTCATATATGTTTCAACATATATGACCTATGCGCAACAAGTTCAATAAAATAATTGACATGTCCTGCCCATTGGCTTAAACTACCAATAGTGAAAGCGCAATTAATTAAATATGTAAAAGCCATAGACGAATTAAACAATACCATTGAAATAAAGGTATGGCAGTTACCAGAATCAAGCGAAGATAAATCACACAGATATAAATACTCTCTGGTTTATATTGTAGAAGATGTGAGGGTAATAGGCTATGACAATGCAGAGGGAAAGGGAGACCACAGGCATTATAAAGACACTGAAAAACCGTATAGCTTTAAAAGCATAGAGCGGCTGTTAGAGGATTTCCATAAAGATATTGAAAGATACAATGGAGGTAAACATGAGAGTTAAACACGTAAAAATAGGGATTAAAAGCGTTAAGGAAATTTTAAAGGATACCGCAGAAACAATGAAAAGACTTGAACGTGGAGAAAGACTAAAACCTGTTAAAGAACCTGAAATTTATTTCACCAGTTTTGAGGCATTCAGGAAGGCCATGACACCCAAGAGGCTTGAGCTCCTGCATATAATCAAGGCAAAAAAACCTTCTTCAATTAACGAGCTTGCAAGGGTGGCGAAGAGGGATATTAAGAATATTGCAGAGGATGTGAAATATTTAGAACAGATCGGGCTGGTTGAAAAGAAAGCAACAGACCATAAGACAAAACCGGTCATTGATTATGACAAGATAGCATTGGAGATAGCGGTGTAGGGGAAAGACTTGAGAAAAGGCAGTCGGGGCATAACCGGCTTGCCTTTTTTGAGGGGGAATAAGAGAGGGAAAGTTAAATTTTAAAAGTAATGTGATGTGTCCCTGATTAATTAAGACCGTAAAAGTTCCTTTGGTGTGCATAGTATTTTTATGGTCTGATAATTATTTCTACTCTAAATTTCTCTTCCGCAATATTTAAATCATTCATTATCCCTTTCGGATTTGTTATCCGACCTTCGGGGTCATATGTAAAACAAATTAATTTTTTGCAATTTGGGTGCTGTTTGTATTTTTCTTTATCCTCAATCAGCTGTCTGCCGAGTTCTTTATCAGCCAATCCCTTTCTTGTTTTCTTAACCTCAATGACTATCTGTTCCTCTTTCAAAAGGAAATCCATTCTTGATGAACCGCCCGCATAACTAGGAGACCATTCCTCTTTTCTAATGTCGTCAAAATGCAATCTTAATAAGCAATGCAGTAAATCTTGGACGTCATATTCATCGTCTACTTCAAGCGTAGGTCTGTTACTGTATCTACTTCTCAGTTGGCGCACGACTGAATGAAAATTGTCAAATAGGTTTAGTAATGAATACTCTTTATTTAAATCAACAGGTTTCTTCTTTGGAGTAATTTTCGTGCATGCTTTAAGAGAAGCAATCAATATTACATGCTGCTTATCAAAACTATTTTGGTCATGTCCGTCTATATAACGTCTATCGAATTTTTTATAGAGACGGAAAGGAGCACTTTCCTCTCCATAATACTCCAGAATAAAATCTTCCACTCTCGCTATCCATGCTTGATATTCATCAGAGGCCTTACTGTAAGTTCCATGACCCAGCGAATAGCAATTGTTTTGAAAAGTAAAACCTTGCCCCTCTTTTAATAATATCTCTAATTGCTCATTCATTTTCTAATGTCTTTGCCCAACATCATTTTTTATATCGCAGTAACATTTGTCTGCCTGTTTATATCAAAACATAAAAAATTTGTCAAATTCCTTCTTGAAAACCAATCTAAAAGAGTATAGCCGAGAGCCACTTCCCACCTTTCCTCAGCAAGAGTTAAAAAGTTAAGAAGTGCAGAAGTCACTGGCAACCCTTCGCTTACGCTTCGAAAAGTGCGGAAGACTGGAAGCGCGGAAGTTCGGAAAAACAATAGCACGGAACTTATGCAAGTGTCATCAGAAACTCGGCGCACGGTGTTATGAGGATGCCGTCTCGCTTCAGTTTCTCTTTTCCGCGATATAACAATATCCTTTTAGCTTCAGGGTAGTCTTCTCCGAATGTCTTTAATGCCTTCATATCTTCCGGACGAATAGATGCTGTGTTCTTTACCTCTATTGCCCAGAATATTTCTTTGCCGTAAACAATGAAATCAATTTCAGTGCCTGAACTGGTTCTCCAAAAGGACAACCGGCAGTCAGGATGTTTGTAATCTATCCATGCCCGCAGATGCTGTGCCACAAGTCCTTCCAGTGCGGCGCCGTCTTTTTCCTGCGGGCGGTCAAGCGGGCCTGATGGACGCAAGGCATTATAAACACCTGTATCGAAAAAATAAAATTTAGGATGCTGCGTTACAGCGCGCTTTGCCCTTTTGGTGAATACCGGCAGCCTGAACGCAAGCAGAAGATCTTCCAGTATATGGACATAGCCTTCCACAACCTTTCTTTCTACCTGGCACTCTCTTGAAATATTGCTGATATTTAAGGAAGAACCGTGTGAAAAACTCGCAGTCTCCAAAAACCTTGAAAAGTTGCCGATGTTTCTGGTTAATCCCTCCATCTGCACTTCTTCCCTGAGATAGAGGTCAATGTATGCATGCAAAGAAGCTGTGGGTTTGGCGCTGTCCAAAATCACGGGTATCAATCCATTTCGCAGGGCGTTATCAAGATTAAACTTGTCTTTCAACTCTGAAGCAATAAACGGATGCATGTACTTCATTAATGCCCGTCCTGCCAGAAGGTTTGCCCCTGTTTTCTTCAGCTTTCTTGCGCTTGACCCTGTCAACACAAACTGAATGCCTCTCTTTTCCTCCATCAGGCTATGCACGGCTTCGAGCAATTGCGGTGCCTTCTGAATTTCGTCTATTACAACAACTTTTTTATCCTGATTGGCATGAATCAGCTCGCGCAGCCTTTCGGGCCGCGATACATAGTTTCTGAAAATATCGGGCAGCAGTAAATCAATATAAAGGGCATCGCTAAAAATATCCTTTATGAGAGTAGATTTTCCGGTCCCCCTTGGTCCAAGCAGGAAAAAACTCTGGGTTTCAGCTTTAAAAATGCGCCTTACTTTTTCCATTTTTAGTCCAATAGTGGAAGTATCATTGCCATAATTTAAAACGAAACTCTTCCGAAAGTCAATACATATTGCATAAAAAAGAGCTTCAAAGAATAATTAGAGGGACCGGGGGATCCAGACGCTGTCCCCTTGCAGAAGGGGAACCAGTTCAATTTAAAAAACACTGGATTCCCGCCTGCGCGAGAATGACGGCTTTATGTGGGAATGGTAATTTTTAGTCAAGCTCCACTTCCCGCATTTCCTCAGCAACAATTAAAAAATGCAACGGCAAATACAGGGACAACTCTTTTTTATTGGCAAGATGCTCTGTGGGCAGCTTTTTTCCTGGCCTTTTCGAGCTTTTCTATAAATATGCCAGGCTCGAAGTAGCCTATCTTTCTGAGTATTTCACTGCCGGCAGAATCAAGCACAATGACTGCGGGCTTTTCCGTTACACCGAACCTCATGAACTGGTCGGAATCTTTACCTGATTCATATTTAACAGGGACAAAATATTTTTTTATATATTCCCGGACGCTTTCAGTAATCAAAGTGCATTTGTTCATTTTAATGCATGCCTCACACTCCTGACTTAAAAAAGCAATAAGCACGAGTTTGTTTCCTGTTCTTGCCTGCTCCAAAGCGCTTCTAAGGCTTTTCCCCCATATAATTTCTTCTGCCATAAAAAAATTTGCCTCCGCGTAACGCAGCTTTAAAATGAAACTTCTGCAAGAGACTCACATATCTTTCTTTTTTATAGTATACCTTTGGGGAGGCTTCAATTGCTTCACCTTTCAAACAGGGACTTACCGTAATACCCTCACTAAATCTGGTCCGCGCCCATTTATTGAATCCATTGAGGAAATACCACATGCAGTTATTGAAAGAGTTGCATATAAGGGCGAAAAACTGTCCGAATAATTTATAATATATCATGAAGCTTTTGATGCACATCTGCTGTGCAAACTGCAGTCCCTATCCCATTAAAACTCTCACCGAGAAGGGTATTTCTATAACAGGCCTCTGGTTCAATCCCAATATCCATCCGTATACTGAATATAGCCTGCGCCTCGATGCAGTGAAACAACTCCAAAAACTCTGGGAACTCAATATAGAATATAAAGATTATTATGGCCTCAGGGAATTCATAGACAAAACAAACAATGGCGGGGAGAACCGCTGCCGCATATGTTATGAGATGAGGCTGGATGAGACAGCAAGAAAGGCAAAGGAAATGAGACTTGACGGTTTTACAACATCACTCCTTGTGAGCCCTTATCAGAAGCATGATGTTATAATAGATGCAGGCAGGGAGATGGAAAAGAAATATGCGATACAGTTTTTTTATGAGGATTTCAGGCCCGGTTGGAAAGAGGGCGTCAGGATGTCAAAAGAGCTTGGCCTTTACAGGCAGAAATATTGCGGATGCATTTATTCGGAGATGGAGAGATACGCAAAAATCCAGCCGTCAGGTTTCAGGTGACAGGTGACATGAAAGCATTTAGCTTAAAAACGTGTCTTATTTTATTTTCCCTGATAGCTGTGAGCTGTCAGCTGTCAGCTGTCGCATATGCTGCCACGATAAAGGTTCTTATATTAGACGAAAATTATTCGCGTATCCCTGAAAAAAATGAAGAATTGGAAAAAATCGGGGATAAGATGAAGGGAGACCTACTTGTCAGTGGAGTTCATTATACAGGCGAGATTGAAATATGGAAGGGTCAAAACGGACTTTACGTTATAAATGAAATACCCTTTGAAGATTACATTAAGAGTGTTGTACTGGCCGAGGTTGGAGCAAACTGGGAAATGGAGGCGCTCAAGACGCAGGCTGTTGTTTCAAGGACCTATGCTGTATATCAGAAAAATGCAAATGGAAATTCCTATTACCATCTTACATCATCTGTGCTGCATCAGGCTTATAAGGGAAACTCTTCTGATACAAGGATAGCCTATGCAGTAGAAAAAACCTCGGGTGAAATACTTACCTTTAACAATAAGCCTATAGAGGCTTTTTATCACTCAACGGCAGGAGCCAGAACCGAACTGCCTGAAGAAGTTTTTGGAAAAAGCTATCCCTATCTCAAGTCGGTAGAGGCAAGCTGTCAGACCTCTCCATACTGGGTGTGGGAAAGAAAGGTCCCGTTGTCAGAGATAGAAAAATCATTGAACGTATCCGGGGTAAAAGATATAACGATCAAATCCCGTACATCAACAGGCAGGGTGAAAGAGCTATGCATTGATACTGACTCAAGTCAGGATACAATCAAGGCCACTGAGTTAAGAAGACTGCTCGGCTGGCAAAAACTGCCAAGCACCAATTTCAGCCTGGTCAGAGACGGCGATTCGATAATTTTTGAAGGCACAGGATATGGCCACGGGGTCGGCCTCTGCCAATGGAGCTCGCTTGAGATGGCAAAGAAAGGCAAGAGTTATAAAGAAATCCTCTCATTCTTTTATCCGGGAACAGAAATCCAGTTATATGAAGGCCTCTGATTTTGACTTTTCCCTTCCGGATTCGCTGATAGCAAAAAAACCTGCTGAAAAAAGAGACGGGTCAAATCTCCTCGTGCTTCACAGAGACGGTAAAATAGAGCATAGGAAATTTAGTAACCTCCCTGAATATCTCTATGAAGGTGACATGCTTTTACTGAATAATACCAGGGTATTCCCCGCAAAACTTACAGGCACTAAACCAACAGGCGGAAGGATAGAGTTTCTGCTTGTAAAAGAGACGGGTACTAACACATGGGAGATATTATCCAGGAAACAATACAATGGCAGATTAGCGATAGCAGCAGGGTTTTCAGCAGAAATAGATGGAAAAAGTGCCTGTTTTTCATATTCCGGAGATTTTATGGATAACCTCTGGAGATATGGGGATATGCCTCTGCCTCCGTACATAAAACGCAGGCCTGAACAAATTGATAAAGAACGTTATCAGACAATTTATGCGGAACAGCAGGGCTCGATTGCAGCGCCGACTGCGGGGCTTCATTTTACCGGAGAGCTGATAGACAGGATAAAGGCAAAGGGTGTAAATGTAAAATACCTGACACTGCATGTCGGCATAGGAACATTTAAAATGATAAAAACTGAAAATATAGAGGAACACTCCATGGATTCAGAATATTTTGAGATAGATGCAGATATTGTTGATGAGATTAAAAAAACAAAGGCATCAGGCAAGAAAGTCATAGCTGTTGGAACTACAACGACGAGGGCAATTGAGGGATATATGAGCAGGAAGTGGCAGAGGAGCGACGAAAAGGGTTCCAGGGTTCAAGGATTCAAGGGTTCAAGGGATAAAACAAGTTTTTCATCTAACCCCTCGACCCCTCGACCCCTTGGCCCCTTCCAATCTGTTTCCGGCTCTACCGACATCTTCATCTATCCAGGCTACAAATTCAAGGCCGTTGACTCACTCGTCACAAATTTTCACCTCCCTCGCTCAACCCCGCTTATGTTAACCTCTGCCCTTTGCGGTCTCGGGAAGCTGAAGGAGGCATATAACACAGCCATAGGCCATAAATATAGATTTTTCTCCTATGGTGATGCTATGCTTATTTTATGAAATACAGCATCGGTAAAGGAAGGCATAAGGAATCAACATCAGGCTCAGGCAGAAAAATTATTATGGCGATTGTTGTGGTGACCTCTGCTCTCAGCTTTACCCTCGGTTATTTTGTCGGCAAGTCTGTATTAAAAGAAAACTATGCGCAACTTCCAGGAATCGGGTCGCAACAACAGGCAGTTGCGATACCACCCCAACAAGAGACAGCGCCAACCCCTCAGTCCCAGCCTGCTGTCAACACCCCTCGGCCTCCTGTTGCAAATGAACAGCTGCCTCAGGATAAAACAATGCCTCTGAAGACGGTTGCAGTTAAGGAAGAAAATATTCCTGCCGCCCCCCCTTTAGTAAAGGGCGGAGACTCGTCGGTTGCGACTCGTACCGAGACTCTACGAGAAGGTGAAGGCGGATTATCAGCAAAAAACAGACAAAAGTCTCCGCAAAATGAAACTGTATATACAGTTCAGGCAGGGGCTTTCAAAAATCCAAAAGATGCATTATCCTTGAAACACAAGTTGGAGAATAAAGGATATAAGACGTACATAAAAAAATCTTCGGAAGAAAAAAATGTAAAGCTCTTCAAGGTCCGGACAGGTGAATTTACAGACAGGGAAAAGGCAGAGGACTTTGCTCTCAAACTTAAAAAATCAGAGGGCCTTAAGGCATTCGTGACCGCTAAAAACGGAGAAACCCGCGAGGAGGACAAAATTTCATCCCCTCCCCGTGCTAATAAACAGGAGAAACCACGGTAACAATAGAGATAGAGCTCAACAGCGAAAAGGAACTGACCTTTCTTTACAGCGGCCTTGAGAAAAATCTAAAGC
>Ga0265296_1003588_pt1 | contig 14230 bp, 12 predicted proteins | sample MunlanPumphouse1_FD_189073 | JGI IMG/M metagenome (GOLD analysis project Ga0265296, IMG submission 189073) | Groundwater microbial communities from a municipal landfill in Southern Ontario, Canada - Pumphouse #1 | ecosystem: Environmental > Aquatic > Deep subsurface > Groundwater | place... | reverse complement strand
CCAACAGGTCCGGGAGAAAATTTCCGATAGTACTTACCTGAATCACATTGGTTTGTTCGCTCTGAAAGTACACCGCCCGACCCCCCTACACAAGTGCAACCGGAACTCCCGGAAGCATTAGTGTTTTTAAAATGGTTCCTACAGAACAAAATTTTTCAAGCAGACTTTGATTAAAGTTTTCTCAAGGGTAACTCCCTGCATCTGTTTTGGACCGGGTAGTTTGCGTGTCGGAAAACGATCCCGGGTTACTCATCCCCAACTCCTTCCAATCAGCAAGTGCAGCCCCCCGTACTTTTTTTAGTACTCCTGCCCTACGTGTATAGACATACATGGCAGGCGGTGAGATCGTGAACGGTGCAGAGGGTGCAAAAGAGTCCCGCGAGAAGCTCGTCTTTCACGGTCTCTGCGTGGATTTTCTCATCCTGGTCCCCGAGACTATTGCGGTCATCCTCTCCGGGTCCGCTGCGCTCTTGTCCGATGTCTTCAAATATGCAAATGAGGTCCTGGCCACCCTCTTTGCCCTCATGATCATACGCCGGATGAAAGCCGGCGGGAAGTTTACCTACGATTATGGCATGGGTAAGTTCGAGACCCTGACCCGCGTCATCACCGGCAGCGTGATGGTAGTCTCCATCGCTATCCTGGTCCTCTTTACCATCCAGCGGCTCATGCATCCCGAGAAGTTCGAGATGGTTGCCGCGTATATCGGTATCCCGCTCATGATCATCGCAAGCATTGCCGATTACCACCACTGGCATACCTACCAGCACCGTTCAAAACAGGATCCCTCGCCGATCATGGAGTCGCAGTGGCGCCTCCGGAGGGCCAAGACCTTCTCCAATCTTCTCCTCCTCTTTGCGCTGTCGCTCTCGGTTCTCTGCATCCAGTACGACTGGGCGCATTATATCGACCCGATCGTCTCGTTCATCATCATCGGCTTCCTCATGCTTGCCGGGTACCGCGAGTTCTCCTCATCGCTTCCGGACCTCTTTGACCAGACCCTTGATGAGGAACTCCAGATCGTCATCCTCCAGGAACTCTCTTCATCCTTCGACAAATACAGTGAGTTCAACGGTGTCCGCTCGCGCCGGTCGGGGAGCCGGATCTACATCGAGATCTTCCTCGGGTTTGACCCGGAGCAGAGGATGGGAGATGTTCAGGACTTTGCAACCTCCCTCAAAAAATCACTGGAGCTCAAGATTGCCGGCAGTGTCGTCTCGGTTGTATTAAGCCAGGGCTGAACTTTTTTAGTACCTTTGCGGGACGAGATCAAGCGTGAGGGACCGGGTGATCCTGAACGGGATACTCCTGCAAACGATTGAATTATATACCTGCCTATCTCAACAATAGTAAGTACCTTGCATAGCAAGATACTGTGTTAAGTTCTTAACATGCAGGCTCGTCAATCTACCCTCTGCACACATTCCCGATATCGTCAAAATATTCCCCCTGTGGTGAACCTTTGAGCGGTACCGGGAAACGGGCATGCACCGGGCCAGGGAGGTTTTCATGAATATCCAGTTCAAGAAAGGCGTGCTTGAGATCTGCGTTCTCTTCGTTCTTGCCCACAAGGATTGTTACGGGTACGAGCTGGTGGCTGAGATCTCCAAACGGATCGACATCTCCGAAGGCACCATCTACCCGCTCCTGCGCCGCCTTAAAGATGAGGGATATGTCACCACGTATCTCCAGGAATCGGCAGAAGGCCCCCCACGGAAATATTATCGTCTCACCGACACGGGAAGGAATGTAGAACATGAACAGAAGGAAGAATGGATGCGTTTTGTCGCGTCGGTAAATGCGCTCCTGGAAGGAACAAACGATGCTGCAGACTGAAGCGGAATACATACGGATACTAAAGAGCCGCCTAGTGGGAACCCTCACCGATGACGAACTAGCGGATATCCTCTCCGATTATTCCGAACATTTCAGGATGGGAAAGGCGAACGGCCGGTTGGAAGATGAACTGTTCCGCTCGCTCGGCTCTCCTGAGGATGTGGCACGGGAGATCCGTGCAACCCACTTTGTGAACAAGGCGGAATCAGTCAAGAGCTGCGGCAATTTACTCCATGCCATTGGTGCAACCCTCGGGCTCGGGCTCTTTAACCTGGTCTTTGTTCTTGTGCCGTTCATCCTGCTCGTGGTCCTGCTGTTCGTGGTCTTCATCTTCGGGATCCTGTTTACGGTCTTCGGGCCTGCCGCAGGTATCTACGCGATCCTGCAGATCATTGGCATTCCGGCATTCGCGATCTGGCAGTCTCCCCTTGCAGGAATATTCTTCTCGCTGGGGATCACCACGTTTGGCCTCCTGCTCGTGATCGGGGATTACTATCTTGCACGGTTCTTCTACCGTGTCGGTATCCGGTACCTGAAATGGAACATTGGTGTGATCAAGGGAACGGAGCGTGTTGCATGAGTAGTGATGAAGAACAAAGAAAACGATCCTCGTACATCTGCTGTCATATGAACATACGGGGGATCAGTGCCACCCGGATAATCCTCTGGCTGGTTGCGATCACCATCGTGTCGTTTGTCATCGGCTTAGGCATTCTGGCGCTCTATGGAGGATTTCCACCCTCAACAGACCATCCGCTCACGCCGTTCCGGAACAACGCCCTCCTCACCCCCAACACGACCGTCATTCCGCTGGATGGCGCCACGTCGGGTGATGTCCGGCTCACCCTCGGGGCCGGAGATCTCACCATTCAGGGAGGTGCGCCCGATGCCGCGCTGATGGAGGCAACGGTCTTTACCGAAGCCGGTATCTGGCAGCCTAATCTGGCACTGGGGGCCAATGCCTCTCAAAAATCTGTGACCATTACCGAGAAAGGGCATAAGGGCAAGGCATTGTTTGCCGTAGACTCCCCCAACCGCTGGGAGATCCGCCTCAGGGACACCATCCCGATCCGTCTCGAAGAAAATGTCGGGGCCGGGGATAATACCCTGCGTCTTGGGACGCTCAACCTGGAAACGCTGGCTGTCCACACCGGTGCGGGCGATACGACCGTCGATCTCAGCGGATACCATGGCGGACGATTCGATGGGACTATCAAGATAGGCGTCGGGGACCTCACGCTGCGTATTCCCCGTACCAGCAACACGCGTATCCAGGTGCACCAGGGTATTGGGGACATCACCGAAAACGGATTCATCCGGCATGACGATACCTATATCACTGCCGGGTTCAACTCATCGATCGCGGTCAATCAGATCACCCTGAACCAGGGTGTTGGTTCAATCACGTTGGAAACAGTATGAACGAATATGGAAAACAAAACGAACTTATGAGAATTGCAGGAACGATCATTGCATTAATGGTCCTGTTTGGTGTGGGGGTCATGCTGGTGTCGCCGGCGCAGGCTGCCAGCAGCCCTACCGTAACGGTATCAAATTACACCGTGTCGCCCTCGGTCCTCATGCCCGATACGCTTGGGACGATCACGGTTGTTATCAAGAATACCGCGTCAAGTGCCTCGGTTGTTGAGAAGAGTGGCAAACTGGATATCAATGACTATTCCGTTGTCAGGACCGAGGATATCAACGTCAATATCGAGGACATCCATCTGGAGGGTAACGGGATCACGGTCCTTTCCAAGGATTTTACCAGTATCGGTGAGATCGGGCCCGGCCAGTCCATAGCCGTCACCTTCACCATCACCGCCCCCGACAAGAGCGGCATGTACTACCCGGAGGTCTGGATTGACACCAGCGGCGGCCGGAGTGTAAAGTACCCGGTGCCGGTCAATGTCAATACCGCGATCGGCATCCGGAAGGAAGCGATCCTGGTCTTGAACAGTACCCTTACCGGCAGCGTCATCCCGGGTGAAGAGATCCCGGTCACCCTGACCGTCAGCAATGCAGGGCAGTTCCTTGCGGATGATGTCACGCTGACCATCACCAATGTCAGCGGGGTCATCGCACCAAAGAATGCGGATCTCTACACCCTTGGCAGGATTGAAGCCGGCGAACAGCGATCGCTGGATCTCGTAATGCTCTCCGACAAGGATGCCGGCTCCGGCCTTGTCCGTGTCCCGGTAACCCTCCGGTATACCTCGATTGATGGTACTCCCATAACGAAGACGACCGGGATCGATGTCATAATGAAGGGGACCGCGGAACTGGGGTTCGTCTCGGTGGATACCAACCCCTCGCGGCTGACCGAAGGCACCGCCTTCGACCTCACGATCCGGATCGAGAATACCGGCACCGGCGAGGCCAAGAAGGTCTCGGCAACGGTTGACATGCCCGCGGAGGGCAAGAAGGAGGCCTTCATCGGCAAGATCAAGCCCGGCAACGATGCACCGGCGATCTTCCTCCTTGAGAGTATGAAAGGAGGCACGTACCCGTACTCCCTTGTGATCAATTACACCGATGACATGGGTGAGCACACCCTGACCCGGCAGATGAACCTGCGGGTCTCGCCCGTTGACTCTACCGGGAACCTGATCTTCCTGCTCATCGTCCTGGCCATACTGGCCTTCCTTGCCTACCGGTACTGGTACCTGCCGAAGAAGAACGGTGATGGTAGTTTCCCATGGGAAAGAAAGAACTGAAAGTCGCCTTCCTGCTTGCCCTCCGCTCACTCCAGCGGGGCAGCAGGTCGAGCGTGCTTTTGACGATCCTGATCATCGGGATGTGCTTCACCAACATGATCTTCCTGCCCGGCCTCTTCAACGGGATCGGGCAGAGCATCACGAAGCAGGTCGTGGACTACGAGATAGGAAACGTGCTCGTCAGCCCCAAGACGGGCGACCAGTACGTCAGCGACCTTTCGGCCACGCTCGACCTGATCAATGGCATGCCCGGTGTGGAACGGGCGACCCCCCATTTCAGTAAAGGGGCGACCCTCAAGTACCGGCAGCGGATGCTCGGCGTCACGGTGCGGGCCATCAAGCCCAATGACGAGAAACTGATCTCCCCGCTCTACACGAAGATGGTGGCCGGGAGTTATCTCGGCGAGGACGATACCGGTGAAGTGATCATCGGCAAACCGGTGGCAGGCGATGCCTCGGTCCGGGAGGAAGACGAGTTCCAGTCTTCGCTCGGGGGTGTCCGTGTCGGCGACTCGATCACGATCGATTACGGCAACGGTTACGTCAAGGACTACCGGGTCAAGGGGATCTATTACACCGGCTGGAGCTCTGCGGACAGCGCCGTGTATGTGAGTTATACGGACATGGCACTCGCAGATCCCAGGGCGTTGGATAATGCAGATTACGTCACCGTGAAGACCCGGCCCGGGTATTCCGAGAAGTTCGTCAAGGACGAACTGATCCAGTACGGGGTATCACAGAAGGTCCAGACCACGGCCGACCTGCTGGCAAAGAGTATGGGCCGGGCGCTCCAGAGCTTTGCGATCATCAACATGGTCTCTTTGATCGTGGGCATCATCATCACCACGGTCGTGCTCTTCATCGTGATCACCATCAAGACCATCAACAGCCGGCGCCAGATCGGGATCCTCAAGGCCATCGGCGTGGACCAGGAGGTCATCATGCACAGTTACGGGTTCCAGGTGATCATCATGGCAGTGCTCGGGATCCTCTTCGGCCTCGTGCTCACGCTCGCGATGGCCGCATACCTGGCAGCCAACCCCATTGTCACACCCGAATGGTCGGCAACCCTGTACCTGACCCCGATGGATCTCATCCAGAACTCCCTGATCCTCTTTGCCGCATCGATTGTCGCCGGGTACGTTCCCGCGTACCAGGTGTCGCGTGAGGATATCCAGAGCGCCATGAGGGCCTGATATGATCGAGATTACCGACCTTACGAAGATTTACCGGATGGGAGACGTGGAAGTCCGGGCGCTCGACGGCATCACGCTCGACATTGCCAAGGGGGAATTCCTCGGCATCATGGGAGCGAGCGGGAGCGGCAAGACCACGCTTCTGCACATGCTGGGTCTTTTGGACGTTCCCACATACGGCGGGATCGTGATAGACGGGACGGACATCTCGCGCCTGAATGACTACGAGAAGTCCATGTTCCGGCTCTACAAGCTCGGGTACGTATTCCAGGACTATGCGCTCGTTCCCGATCTCACCGTGATGGAGAACGTCTCCCTGACCGCGATGCTGAGGAAGGACCGGACCGAACACCAGTACCACGAGGCAAGTATCGATATCCTGTCGAAGATTGGCCTCCTGGACCGGCAGGATCACCTGCCCCGGGAACTCTCGGGAGGCCAGCAGCAGCGGGTCTCGATTGCCCGGGCCATAGTGAACAAACCCGACATCCTGTTTGCCGATGAGCCGTGCGCCAACCTCGACTCTGAGAACTCCCGGATGGTGCTCGACCTCTTCCGCGAGATCAACGAGGAGATGCAGCAGACGATCGTGATGGTCTCCCACGAGGACTGGCACAAGGATTACTTCCATCGTATCGTCCGGCTCAGGGACGGCAAGGTCACGAGTGACGACTCGAAGATCGCGGCATCATCCTGATCGGCCGGTGCCCGCACCAGTTCCTTTTTTTCCCACCGCCGCCAACGGTACAGAATAACCGGGTGTCATCACACATGGACGAGATCCGTATTGATTCAGTTGTCCGCTCGCGTCGACGAACGATAGCGCTGGTCATCACGCCCGAAGCCCGGCTGATCGTGCGGGCGCCCCTGCGTGCACCGGCAGCGCTGATCGATGAAGCGGTCCGGGAGAAAGCGGGATGGATCCGGAAGAAGATGGCCGAGATAAAAAAGCGGCCGCAGGCAGTAGCCCATGCCTACGATGAAGGCGAGATCTTCTGGTTCCTCGGCCGCCCCTACCCGCTGCACATCACTGACGATGGCAGGGGCGTGATCGAACGCACCGACCGGCTCGTGGTCTCCCGGAACATCTGGCCCGACATCCCCGTAGCAATTCAGCGCTGGTACATCGCCGAGGCTCAAAAGGAGATCAATGCCCGGTGCATGTACTTCTCGATGATGACCGGCTATTCCCCGAAATCAATCTCAATCTCCGGTGCCCAGAAGCGCTGGGGTTCGTGTTCGACCCGGGGCAGCCTGAACTTCAGCTGGCGGCTCATCCAGGCACCCCTTGAGATCGTGGATTACGTGATCGTCCACGAACTCGTCCACCTTAAGCAGCACGATCATTCAAACAAATTCTGGGCAAAGGTGCAGGAGCTGATGCCAGACTATGAGCGCCGGCGGCAGTGGCTGCGTGAGAACGAGCGGCTGATGAGGATATGAGTTACCTTTGGAACCCGCATCTGCCTTACGGGAAGAAAACCCCCCTCAGGACTGGATAACCGGTTGAGTGACAACGGCACCCGGCTTCATCGGGAATATATACTAATCCACGGTATAGTAACTCGTACAATACACGGTTGCACGCCACGATCTCCGGGTATCTCTGCCCGGCTTTGGACCTGCAATCCGCAGGCGGGATCGGTACATGGCAGCGAGGAAAAAACCAGTGGAAGGGGAGAAGCTCCATAAGGCAGTAGCGCCCCGCAAGAGCGGGAAGGCAGCGACAGAGAGGAAGAAACTACCGGCACCGGTTGCAGGGGAGACGTCCTCCGCCCCTGCCGTTACGGAACCCGGAACCGCAAAAGCGGCATCCCCGGAAGTACCCTTCGTTGTGGGGATCGGGGGATCGGCAGGCTCTCTGGAAGCTCTCGGGCAGTTCTTTCACAATCTTCCCGCTGATACCGGCCTTGCTTACATCCTCGTCACTCATCTCGACCCGACCCACAAGGGTGTGATGCCCGAACTCATCCAGCGGGTCACCGCGATGAAGGTCATGCAGGTAAAGAATGGCATGAAGGTCCGGCCTGATAGTGTCTACATCATCCCGCCCAACAGGGACATGGCAATCCTTCATGGCAAGCTCCAGCTGATGGAGCCTTCCGCCCCCCGGGGTCTTCGCCTCCCGATCGATTTCTTCTTACAGCACCTTGCCGAGGACCAGAAGGAGCGGAGCATCGCAATCATCCTCTCCGGCATGGGATCTGACGGTACGGTCGGTCTCCGGGCGATCAAGGAACAGCTGGGGATGGTGATGGTACAGGATCCGGCGAATGCGAAGTACGACAGCATGCCGAGAAGCGCGATCGCCACCGGTGTTGCAGACATCGTTGCTCCTGTTGAAGAACTCCCGGCAAAACTTCTCGGGTACGTAACCCACTACACAACGGCCCCGGCAGCACACGCACCGGTCGATAAGAAGACCTCGTCCTCGTTCCAGCGAATTCTTCTCCTCCTCCGGTCAAAGACCGGCACCGACTTCTCCCTGTACAAGAAGACCACCATTCTCCGGCGCATTGACCGGCGGATGGGACTCCACCAGATCCAGAACATGGCAAACTATGCCAGTTTCCTGCAGGAGAACCCCCATGAGATCGAGCTCATCTTCAAGGAGCTTTTGATCAACGTCACCAACTTCTTCCGGGACCCGGAGGCGTTCGAGCTCGCGAGGGAGAATGTGATCCTGCCGCTCCTGCGGGAGCGGGAAGGGACGGGGACCATCCGTGTCTGGGTGCCGGGCTGTTCGAGCGGCGAGGAAGTATACAGCCTTGCGATCCTCTTCCGGGAGTGTATGGAGCAGGAGCCGGGTCTCACCACCAAGATCCAGATGTACGGCACGGACCTTGACCAGGATGCGATCACTACCGCACGGCAGGGAATCTACCCGGCAACCATCGCTGCCGATGTCTCGGCGGAACGGCTCCAGCGCTACTTCACCAAGGAGGAGACGAACTACCGGATAAGAAAAGAGATCCGGGATATGGTGGTCTTTGCACCCCAGAACCTGATCGGGGACCCGCCGTTCACCAGGCTCGACCTCATCTCCTGCCGGAATCTCCTGATCTACCTCACCGCGGAGATCCAGAAGCGGATCCTTCCCCTCTTCCACTACTCCCTCCTCCCGGGCGGGTACCTCTTCCTCGGGTCTTCCGAATCGGTGAGCGGGTACAACGACCTCTTCACGCCGGTTGACCAGAAGTGGAAGATCTTCCGGCGCCGCGAGTCGCTGCATGCGCTCACTTCTCTGCCCGAGTTTCCCACCCACCGGGGAATCACCGAATGGGAGCGGCAGCAGCTCCCGAAGAAAGCCACGACTCCCCCGGCGCCGGCTTTCGAGGAGGTTGTCCAGCGCCTCATCATCGAGACGATCACGCCCCCCGTTTTGATCATCAACCGGAAGGGCGACCTCCTCTACTCGACCCGGCGTACCGGGAAGTTTCTCGAACCCGCTGTGGGAACCGCCAGCCTCAATGTCATCGAGATGGCCCGCGAGGGGCTGAAGATCGAGCTCGCCATCGCGGTGAGGGAGGCGATCAACCAGGATCACGAGGTGCGGGTAAACGATGTGATGGTCAAAACGAACGGCACGAGCGAACCGGTCACCCTCACGGTACGGCCGCTCCCCGGGGATGCCGGGAACTTAAACGATCTGCTCATGGTGGTCTTCGATGAGACTCCGCACGAGAGGCGGCACCGGCAGAGCCGGGCCGGGCACCAGGAAGACCGGTCTGCCGCCATCGCGGAACTGGAAAAAGACCTCCAGTACACAAAAGAGCACCTCCAGTCCACGATCGAAGAGATGGAGACCTCGCAGGAGGAACTGAAGTCCACGAACGAGGAACTGGAGAGCACGAACGAAGAACTCCAGAGCACGAACGAGGAGATGACCACCTCTAAGGAGGAACTCCAGTCCTTAAATGAGGAGATGATGACCGTCAACACGGAGCTCCAGGCAAAGAACGACGAACTGTCGCTCGTGAACAACGACATGCGGAACCTGTTGAACAGCACGCAGATTCCTACGCTTTTCCTTGACAACAATCTCCGGATCAAACGCTACACTCCGCCGGCAACGGCCATCTTCACTCTCATCCCGGGCGATATTGGCCGGCCGATCACCGACATCGCGTCCCGGCTGAAATACCATGACCTGGTCAAGGATGTGCGTGGCGTGCTCGATACCCTGATCTTCCGGGAGACGCAGGTCCAGTCAAAGGACGGCCAGTGGTTCATCATGCGCATCATGCCCTACCGGACCATAGAGAATCTCATCGACGGCGTGGTTCTCACCTTCTCCAATATCACGGACTTAAAGACCCTCGAACAGGTGCTCGGGGAGCACGACCGGCTCTGCCTCCTCGCCGGCGTCACCCGGGAGCTCGACGATCCGGTCATTGTCCAGGACAAGGCAGGCATCATCCGGGTCTGGAACAAGGGAGCGGAGCATCTCTACGGCTGGACGGAGTCCGAGGTACTGGGAAAGAATGCACATGATTTTATCGCAAAACGGGCCCGGCCGGAGTACGATACGGTGATGGAGCGGATCCGTTCCGGGGATCCGGCTCACAGTTTCCCTACCGAACGGCTGGTGAAGGGTGGCGAAACCATTGCCGTGAACTGCACCGTGACACTCCTGAACGAGAAAGGAAAGGAGATTGCGATCGCGACAACGGAGCGGGTAACGGAGAAGAAGCGCTCCAGGAAGGCAAAGACCTGACGGAGCATGCGGGGCATTCAGCCCCGGCACCCCATAGTGCCGTTTCCTGTATTCCCGCAGGTACCGCCCGTTTTTTGCCCCGCTCACTCTCCCGTATCTCCCTCTCTTATCCTTGCGTACCCGCTGGTACGAACACAAAGTATATTGTATGGAGAAAGAGAGTGGTCTCAAAGGCCGGATTTTTGCGAATTTTTTTAAAGGAACGTGTAAGGGAGGGATTATACGCAGGATGGTAATCATGGCCCGGTGAAGAAGGGAAGTATCACCGGCAACTCCCGCGAGCTTCGGAAGAAGGCCGAGGCGTTCCTTGGCCGGGACAGTACGGGAACGGAAGACCAGGCATCGATCGATGCAAAGACACTGCTCCATGAGCTCTCGGTTCACCAGGTGGAGCTTGAACTCCAGAACCAGGAACTGATGGAGGCCCGGGACGCGGCAGAGCGGATGCAGGTGAAATATTTCGCCCTCTACGATCTCGCGCCGATCGGATATGCCGGCTTTACCATCCAGGGGCAGGTCGCCGATATCAATCTCGCCGGGGCGGAGATGGTGGGCGAGCCGCGCAACCGGATCGTCAACTCCCGGTTCCAGCTCTTCATAGCCCAGCGGGATATTCCCGTGTTCAATGATTTTCTCCTGCGGGTCTTCCGGAACGGGATAAAGACGAAGTGCGAGGTGCAGCTCGAACGGGACGGGCAGCCGCTTTCCATCGTCCGTATCGAGGGAGTCCTTGCCGAGCAGAAACCGGAAAAAAATCTGGCCTGCCGTGCCGCTATCATCGACATCACCGAACAGAGGAATGCCGAGCGGGATATCATCCACCGGAACGAAGAACTCACCGCACTGAACCGGAAACTGGAAGAGGCGGGCGTAGATCTGAGATCTAAACAGGATACCCTGACGCAGTCCCTGGCTGAGACGGAGGCGCTGCTCGATGAAGTCAATCACCGGGTCAAGAATAACCTGAGTGCATTCATCTCGCTCTTGAGCCTCAAGGGCAGCCATGAAGACACTCCCGAAGGACAGCGCCTCAAAACCGATCTCATCAACCGGGCCCAGAGCATGGCACTGATCCACGAGACCCTGTACCGGACCAAGAAATTTTCGAGTGTTGACATGAAGGTGTACCTGACCACGCTGGTCGGGCAGATCGCCATGTCGTACGGCACGGAGGACTCCGTGCAGGTCAAGGTCGATGCCGGTGGTGTGGTGCTCGATATTGCCCGTGCCACACCCTGCGGCCTGATCATCAACGAGCTCGTCACGAACTCCTTCAAGTATGCGTTCCCGGCTACGTTTGACTGCATGAAGGTACGGGGCAGGCCCAGCACGATCACCGTCAGCCTGAAGGAGGTGGATGGGATCTGCACCCTCTCGGTGAGCGATAACGGGATTGGTATGCCGGAGGAGGTCGATTTCCGTAATGCAAAATCCCTTGGCCTGAGTCTCGTGAAATTCCTTGCAAAGCACCAGCTTCGTGCGGAGACAGAGATCCATGATAAAGATGGAACAGGATTTTCGTTCCGGTTCGTGAACCCCCGGGTGTCCTCGGAATGACCATCCCCTCAGGCAGGCCCCGGCAGATCATTGTTGTTGAAGACGACGGGCTGATCGCCATGCACTTAGAGGAAACGCTGGAGAGCCGGGGATTCGAGGTGCCCGAACTCTTCGCTTCCGGGGAGGAAGTGATCGCATACTTAGGCCATATGCCCCCTCCCGATCTCATTCTCATGGACATCCGGCTTGACGGGAAGATGAACGGGCTGGAAGCCGCACAGTGGATCCGGGAGCGGTTCACGCTTCCCATCATCTTCATCTCAGGGAATGTGGATAAGGAGCTGATCCCGCCCTTTGGGACCCTGCGGAACAGTCTCACGAAACCCTTTTCACGGGAAGATCTGTTCGCGATAATCGACGAGGCGTTGTTACAATATTCCTGATGGGACCGGCTCCCCCCGGGCTGGATACCGGCAGGGTGGCCGGAAACAATCCCTTATCTGATCCCGCGCCCAATCAGTAGAGATGGATTCATTTTTTATCCGCCCGGAATCTCCCGGTGAGGTTCGTGCGATCTTCGATGTGCATTGCCAGGCGTTCGCCCAGGATGGCGAGGCCAGGCTCGTCGAAGCCCTGCGCGAAGACGGAAAAATCAATCCCAATCTATCTCTTGTTGCCGTGCATGACAACACCATCATCGGCCACATTCTCTTCTGCCCGATCTCGATCGTCTCGGACGAGGCAACGGTTCCCGCAACAGCTCTCGCCCCGCTGGGGGTGCACCAGGATTACCAGTGCCGGGGCATCGGTGCTGCGCTCGTGCAGGAAGGTCTTGACGAGTGCCGTCGGCAGGGCCAGCGGATCGTGATTGTGGTCGGCCACCCCGGTTATTATCCCCGGTTCGGGTTCACCAAGGCCTGCGAGTGGGGCATCCACGCACCGTTCCCCTGCCCGGATGAAGCGTTCATGGCGCTGGGCCTCGCAGAGGGCGCACTGGACGGGGTTAGCGGCACGGTCCACTACCCGCTCGCGTTCGACCGGGTCGGCGCCCATACGTCCTGACGACCGGGCCCTGTGCGGGCAATAGTACGGGCAGCATTATCCCCTTGCCTCACCAAGCTCTTTTTACGAGATGGCACCCGGTTCCCGCAAATCTTCTGGCGATATGCTGACAGAGTTCCTGCGTACCTGCCGGTCCCCCACCGGCATCCCGGTGCAGAGCGGAGAGGTGACCATCGGGGACGAAAAAGTCAGGAAGTACACAGGAGAGTTCTGGACCTCCCGACAGCGGCAGGGAGGATCGATCCACGAAGTCTCGTACCGGGCGTGTTTCAAGCCGGAGCTGCCCCGCTACTTCATCAGCCTCCTGACGAGGGTTGAGGATGTGGTCTACGATCCCTTCAGCGGGCGGGGAACCACGATTCTCGAAGCCGGCCTGCTCGGAAGAAATGTGATTGCGAACGATGCCAACCCGCTCTCACGGATCCTTTCGGAGCCGCGGCTCACCCCCCCGACAATGGCCGCCGTTGAGACGCGCCTGCGGGCAATTCCGCTGGAGGGCACCCGTGCGGATATCGATCTCTCGATGTTCTATCACCCGAAGACCGAGCAGGAGATCGTGGCGCTACGGGAGTACCTGCGGGAGAAGCGGGAGGATGGCACCGATGATGCCATTGATCGCTGGATCGCGATGGTAGCGACGAACCGCCTCACCGGCCACTCGAAAGGATTCTTCTCCGTGTATACACTTCCGCCCAACCAGGCGGTCTCGCAGCAGAGCCAGCGGAAGATCAACGAGAAGCGAAAGCAGGTGCCGGAGTACCGGGATACCCGTGCCATCATCTCCCGGAAGACGAAGAGCCTGCTCCGCACATTGACTGATGATGAGCGCTGCAATCTTGCCCGGGCCGGTGAGAAGGCCGTGTTCATCTCGGGCGATGCCCGGAACACTGCTGCAATCCCTGCCGAGTCTGTCCAGCTCACCGTGACCTCGCCCCCGTTCCTTGACATCGTGCAGTACCGGGATGACAACTGGCTCCGGTGCTGGTTCAATGGTCTGGATGAACGGGCGATTGGAAAGACGATCACCATGGCCCGGACGCTTGAAGACTGGGCTGCCGTGATGGGTGCGGTCTTCTCTGAACTCTACCGGATCACCCGGCCGGGCGGATACGTGGCATTCGAAGTCGGGGAGGTGCGCAAGCGGACGATCCGGCTCGAAGAGCAGGTTGTCCCTCTTGGCACAGAGGCCGGTTTCTCGTGCACCT
>Ga0265296_1003587_pt1 | contig 14233 bp, 16 predicted proteins | sample MunlanPumphouse1_FD_189073 | JGI IMG/M metagenome (GOLD analysis project Ga0265296, IMG submission 189073) | Groundwater microbial communities from a municipal landfill in Southern Ontario, Canada - Pumphouse #1 | ecosystem: Environmental > Aquatic > Deep subsurface > Groundwater | place... | reverse complement strand
TTGCCTACTGTTGCCCGAATAATGATCGTGTCAAAAGTCAGTCCTGCGTTCATGGTCCCCTTCTTTCGAGGTACGCGGTTAATTTCACCCAACACACGTTGTGTTTGTGTGGTGGGCAGGTTCGTTTTAAGTGTAGCATATCAAAACGTCATTGTCAATAGCACACAATGGCTGAATTCAACTAATTATCGTATTATCGCAAAAGCGCGGACGGGACTGCCGTCGCCTTCTTTAATATTAAGCGGCATCCCATAAAATTCAAAGGTCTCCGGCAACAAATGAAGATTGTAAAGTCTTTCGTATAAAATAATGTCCGCTTTCATCAGGTCTTTTTGAATATCAACATCAAATTCAAAACTGCTTGATAATCCCACGAAACGAGGCCGAACTTTTTTCAGCTGTTCGGCAAGTTCTTTATCAATATTTCTATCCCTGAATATCACTCCCACATTAGAAGTCATTTGTCCCTCAGGATTATAGATAACTGCCCGTCCGCAAAAATTCTCTAAAGGATAATCGTCCAAATTTTTCCCATTTTCTACTCCGTGTATCGGCGCGTTCACAATGCTTTCTTTTTGTTTAAAATAATGTAAATTAGATAAAGTGGAGGCGTTGCATAGCCCCCGCTTAGCGGGGTAAAGGTCTAGCTTGTCCCGCCTTGGCGGGATGCACATTTATGTATTATGTATATATTTTAAAAAGTTTAAAAGATAGAGGTTTCTATGTTGGTTGTACAAAAAATATAGAGAAAAGAGTATTAGAGCACAATAAGGGTAAAACTTTGTCTTTAAAAAATAGGCGCCCGTTAGTAATTGTTTATAGCGAAAAATATGATAGTGTTAATAAAGCTTACGCGAGAGAAAAGAAAATTAAATCTTACAAAAGTGGTAATGAATTTAAAAAAATAATAAACGGAGGGTTCGCATAGCGGTCTAGTGCGCACGCTTGGAAAGCGTGTGTGGAGCAATCCACCAGGAGTTCGAATCTCCTACCCTCCGCCAAAATTATTATTCCAAAATAAGTTTTTTGAATTCTTCTACTATTGGCTGTTGTTCTGGTTTCAATCCATATTGAAGCGCTGTGTAATAAGCAGTCCAATCTGCCAACACAAGCGAAGAAAAGATTTTATACCAAATATTTTCTCCTCTGAAATCTAGTGTTTGCACTTGTAAATTACGGTCTTTGTATAATTTTTCTGTCACTTCCATTCTCTTGAGAATTTTTGGACTATCTTCTTCGTCTTTTAGTATAAGAAAATAAAATTTATTACATAATTCTTTAATTGAGTCCTTTACATCAAAACCATTTACTTCATTGTGATTCAGTTCCGGAAGAACATTATAAAAAGCGGGAATTTTACCGGTCTCATTTAATTTTATTTTCCACAAATAAGCCCAGATAAAATTGCGATTAGAGGCGTAAACAACCGGAATATAATTTATCATTTTTTCCGCTAATATTTTTCCATCTTTCTCAAAATTGATTGGATTTAGGGTTATTGCTAACTCTTTAATCTTTTTCAATTCACTTTCTTCTCCAATGAATTTCAAGAGTGCTTTAATGGAAAAACCAGTAGCCATTCGAGGGTCTATCCCTGTGTTTGGCAATTCTATATACGGAACATGATTTTCTTTGGCCAATGCTAATAATTTTCCACCGACTGCAATAATCGCCATTTCTAATTTTTTTTCTTTTGCTTCTTCAAAGGCTTTTATTACTTCTTCCGTGTTGCCAGAATAAGAACTCAATATAATAAGTTTACTTTTTAATTCTTCTATTGAAAGTTCCGGTAACCCATAATCAGTATGAATTGTGATGTTAAATCCCGGTTTCCAGGTCTTTAACATTTTTGATGCAAGAGCAGACCCGCCCATTCCAACAACCACAAACTCCGTCTTTTTTACAAAATTTTCCTGATTTTTAATTTCGGGTTCAAATAAAAACTGCTTATTAAAATTTTTTATTGCTTCATACATAAGTTCATTTTAACATATTTAAAAATTCTTTTTCGTTTAATACTTTTATCCCAAGTTTTCCCGCCTTAGTCAGCTTGGATCCGGAATCCTCTCCAGCTACGACATAAGAAGTATTTTTAGACACTGAACTGGACACTTTCCCACCCAAAGCAAGTATTCTTTCTTTGGTTATTTCACGAGACATCGCAAAGAGCGTGCCGGTAAGCACAAAGTTAAGTCCGGTAAACTTTCCCGCTTTTTTCTTTTCTATTTTTTCCACAACTATACCGTTTTTTTCCAGTTTTTTTATAAAATTTAAGTTATTTTTATCATTAAAAAAGTCACGCACGCTTCTGGACACGGCTAGGCCAATGTTTTCTATACTATCTATCTCTGTAAGGTTTGATTTGGCGGAAGATATTAATTTTTCCAAAGTGCCAAAATTCTGGGCCAAATCCCGCGCTGTTTCTTCTCCCACATGAAGGATGCCAAGCGCCCAAAGGAATTTCGAGAGTGATATTTTCCTTTTATTTTCTATTTCATTGATTATATTTTCCGCCGATTTTTCTCCAAAGCGTTCTAAGGGAGCAATATCTTCTTTAGCCAGAGTAAAAATATCCGCCGCATCAGTAATCAGACCTTCATCCTTGAATCTACGTAAAATCTTTGGCCCTAATTCATATATTTCAAAAACAGAAATAAAATGTTCCAGATATCTCTCGTTCTTAGCCGAACATTTTGGGTTAACACAATAATAAGCGACAGAAAGTTCCGGCTCTTCAAGGACAGTCCTTGGGGAAACTCTCTTAAGGACTGTCCTTTTTCCGCCGGATTCTTTTTTTTCTATTTTCCCTCCGCAAGTTGGACAATATTCCGGCATTTTTACTTTTTTCTCTTTGCCGGTACGCATCCGGGTCAATACTTCCACCACTTTGGGAATCACATCCCCCGCTTTTTCTATCACCACAGTATCGCCTATTCTTAAGTCTAAACGCTCTATTTGGTCCATATTATGTAAAGTCGCTTTTCCCACTCTGGACCCCGCCACCAGCGTCGGCTCAAAAATTGCCAAGGGAGTCAGCACCCCTGTCCGCCCGACATTGATTTTCACATTTTTTACTATGGTTATTGCTCTCTCGGCTGGATATTTAAAAGCCGCCATATAGCGCGGAGCCTTGCCGACAACTCCTAAAATATTTTGCAAATTTGAATCATCAACAGAAACAACGACGCCATCTGTTCCGTAGGGAAAATTAGGGCGTATTTTTTCAAATTTTTTAATAAAATCAACTACTTCATCTAAATTTTTACACACGGATTGGTGTTTATCCACGTTAAAACCAAAATCTCTTAAAATTTCATGTTCAGCAGAATGTAAGGGGAAAAAATCATTTTCATGAGATTCCCATTGCGCTATATCATAAGCAAAAAAATCCAAACTTCTTTCCGCCGCAAGTTTTGGGTCTAGCTGACGGACACTTCCTGCCGTGGCATTTCTAGTATTGGCAAAGAGAGACTTCCCCTCTTTTTTATTTTTTTTGTTCAAGGAAACTAAAGTTTGTTTGGACATTAAGACTTCGCCCCGAACTTCTAGAAATTTCACTGTACTGGTAGGTAGTCGTTTGCCTTTTTCTAAAGTAAATTCTAGTTGTAGTGGTATGGATTTTATAGTTTTTAAATTTTGGGTTATGTCTTCTCCAACCAAGCCATCCCCACGCGTAGCACCTTTGATAAATTTCCCGTCCTGATAAATAAGCGAAACAGCCAAACCGTCAAATTTTACTTCACAAAAATAATTGAATTTCTGATTGGGTATCAATCTTTTTATTCTTTTTTCCCAATCATAAAGTTCTTCAACATTAAAAACATCATTCAGAGAGAGCATCTTGACTTGGTGCTTTACTTTTTTAAATTTATCAAGTGGTTTACCCCCAACTCTATTTTCCGGAGCATTAGGATTCTCAAACTCCGGATATTTTTTTAAAAGTTCTTTCAATTCGCGAGTTAAAGAATCATAGACATCATCAGTCACCCCCGGTGTGTTTTCTGTATGATAGGCATTCCTCAACCGCGCGATTTCACTTCGCAGTTTTTCTACCCGCCTAGACTCGGCGAGGTTGGTTCTTTTTTTGTCCCTTTTATCATCCATGCCAAAAGTTAATAAGTTACTTTAATTTCACGTTCAATGCGACTGGCATTCAAAGTGGATAAGTTGCAATTATTATAGCTCCCGTCGACATTATATCCTTTCGCAATACCGGTAGTTAGAACATCTGTACCACTTTTTGTTTTTAAAACGGTTACTTTCGAGCAATTTGCGCCTGTAGTGCCCAGACCTGTAACATAAAAAGTGTAAGTCCCGCCATTTATACCGGTAGGGTCACCAATAGGGTCAAGTGAAACGAAAGTAGGTAAAGCGGAAGCGCAATTCATCGCTGTGGGAGACCCGGGTAAAGGAAAAGCGCTTGGTGGTTTGTCGTTAAAAAGAGCGCATTCAATACCGGTATCAGCTGCGAAAAAAGAATAATTGGTTTCTTTGGCTGAAGTACTAAACTTAACTTCTTTTAAAGTAACATTGGCCACACCCAAAGTAATGGATAAAATAATACTCGAAATCACTACTGCAAAGAGTATAACAAATCCTTTATTTTTTTTAATTTTTTTTATCATGTTATTCTATCCAATTAAATAAGTTTTCTTGAAAAACCGTATTGTAACTACCGGAACCCTGCGCCCAATAAACAGTGGAAGAAATTTTTATTTCATTAACGGGAGAACCTACCGGAGTAACCTTAATTTTTCGAATAAACCCAGAATCTTCCCCGGAAGTATAACCATATTTCCCTGTTGTTATATCGAATTTAAGCGAAGAACAAGATGCCCCACAAGCTGTAAGTGTAACTTTGCTCATCGGCATAGGAGGAGTAATGGAAAAGAGATTATCGGCATCAAAATAACAGCCGTTAGACGCTTGGCATGAAGCACTGGTAAGTTTGGTATTAAAAGCAGTCCAACCAGTCTGACTATCAACCGGGTCGTAAAGCACGAAAGTATCACGCATATTTCTAATATATTCAATTCCCTCTTGGGCTAGATAACCGGCAATTATTTTCTTTTTTGTATAATTCGTATCAGAAATTCCCTTGGATAAAATTACCAATAAGCCCAAGGTTGACAAGGAAAAAATAGAAATGGCAACAAGTGTTTCTATTAGTGTGAAGGCTTTATTCTGTTTTCTGAGAAAATTTTTCATTTAAGTGCCAGAAACAACGTCTATCGTTCTTTGAGACGCCGAAGTTTGTAAATAAAAAGGCGTTACGACACCCTTGGAAGTTATTGTACCGACCAGTTTAATGATAACAAAAGGCTGTTGACTATCACCTGGCGGTGGTTCTGCTCCTAAAACTGAAAATGCGTAAGACTGACCTATGCTGACCTCATCAGGATTTAATTGTGTATAAGTAACACCATTATCAGTTGATTTAAAGATTTTGCTATTATTAATGTAATAAACCCATTGATTGTTATTAGTTATAGAATTGTAGTTTTGTGGTTTAAAAACTATAGCCCAACCACTCTCACAGCTCCGTGGAATACCCATGTCGATAGTCCCTGCGGTGGGGAAACATCTATAACTATATCCGGTTCTTAAATTTCCGGACATATCTTCCATAATGTAACTCAAGCTATCTATGATCGAACGCATATCACGTGATTTTAGATGAAGTAAATTGGAATTTAAAAGAGCCCCCATTCCAATCACGACAATAATAAGAAAAAGAGAAATAGCAACCATTGTTTCAACCAGAGTAAACCCGCCCCCCTTCGGGGTCACACCAAATTTTGGTGTGCGGGTAAATCCCGATTTTTTTCTTTTTATTTTTTGAAAAAATATTTTTTTCATAAACATACTAATTTACCTGCATTCTCCCTGAAGGATATACTTTTATCAGAGCTGTCGAGGGTGGCGACTTGGGTGAACTGATGGTTATTTGAACATAAGAAACTGCTGGAACAGGAGGGACAGCAATACCTGAAGATTTTAAAACTGCTGTTGAATTAGGTCGTTGAAAAGTTATAGTTAAATCATTTAAGCTGGCATTAGTACTATCCGTATAATAAACCTTCAAACTAGAAATATAATTACCCTTAGTGATAGTTACTTGTTCTAAACACTCACCAGTTCCTGGACAACTAGAAGCATCATACAGTCCATTCTCTGCACCAAGATCAACAAAATAAATGAAACTCTTGTTGTCAGATGTAGTATTGAAGTAAATTCCATAAGATGGTTTCCACGTTAAAGCTGGTGTCCCTTGTGCTATCGGAGGAAATTGACCAGACAATGATGCTTTTTGCGCCTCAACAGTTTTTAAAGCAATATCGCTAGCCAAGTTTCTTATATCAACTTGGCCTTGAAAGTTTCCAAAGTTAAAAATCGCGACCCCAGAAATAGCTACAAAAATAGATAAAACAACAAGAAGCTCAACGATGCTCATACCCTTGTTTAGCTTATGGCTTATAGTTTTTAGCTTGTTAGATTTTGAATTTTTAAGAAAAAAAATCATTTTTTAATTTACTAATTATTAAATTCCAAAAAGGTGCAATTCAAAAATAAATGCCAAGAACATACCTAAAATCAAATATGGGGCAAAAGGAATTTCGCTTTTTAAACCATATTTTTTGGTAAAAATAATAAGAGAAAGACCCAACAGGGCCCCAATCCAAAAAGCAATCATAACACCGGAGAGAGCCAAAGAAAAACCAAGTAGCCACCCTAAGCCAATCGCCAACTTGGCATCTCCAAACCCCATCCACCTTCCGGAAGACACGAGCCAAAGCAAAGCAAAAGGAGCTGCAATCAAAAAACCGGACAAAAATTGTAAAATCGAAGGTATATGCGGATAAAAACCAAAAGAACTAAAGAAAAATAGTCCTAAAAAACTAAAAGCGCCTAAAACAAAGACGAGGACATCTGAGATTATTTTATGTTTCAAATCATATACGGCAATAATCAAAAGAAGGGAAAACATCATTACGTAATAAGCATAAGAAAAAATAAACGAAGATGTATCAAAAAAGAAAATATCCTGGAATTTTAGAAAAAATGTAGCAAAAATAATACCCGTCGCAAGTTCCACTAATGGATACTGAATGGATATTTTAGTTTTACAATTCCTGCACCTTCCTCCAAGGCCTAGAAAACTAAGAACCGGCACAAGTTCATAGAAACGAAGCTGATTCCTACACGACATACAAGCGCTCCTGCCTTTGAAAGATTTCCCGGTATTAAGCCGCAAAATAACAACATTCAAAAAACTGCCGATAGTGAGACCAAAAACAAAGAAAATAACAGTCAGTAATGTAATCATAAAAATGAATTAAATAATAACTTTTATACATTATATTATATCATATCTCAATAAAACAAAAACCACTCCGACCCGGGTCGGAGTGGTTTTTGAAAATCTTTTCTTTAGTTGCAATTCCCAGCGGCAATGATTGTTGCCGGTGCAGCGCCTATTGCTGATGAAGTATATGCTGCTCCGGCTGCTGTTGTGCTTCGCGCAACACCGGTACTGTCTACACACCAATAAGTAGCTGCTGTTTTAAGTTGAATTGAGGCAGCCCAGGTAGTTGCTTTAGCGCCACTAGTTCCGCCAAGCATACAAGTAGCACTATTACCGGTCGCTGCTTCAGCGGCAGTAATGCCCGCCTTGCCGTTATTTGTTACTGTAGAATCAAACAAACCAGTCGCAGTGGCGCAACTCGCTGCTAGCAAAGGAAGTACTGCAATCGTTGCAGTAGAATACCCTGAATTTGTATCATAAAACATTTCTGCCGAAGCGCGAATATTTGCCAAGTTTGCCTTGGCTGCCGCATCAGCTCCTTTGGCCCGCGCAGTATTGAGTGACGCCAAGACGACTGACGACAAAACACCGATTATCGCCACAACGACTAAGAGTTCTATCAATGTAAAACCAGACTTAAAACTTTTGTTTGAATTTCTCATAATTCTTTCTTCCCTTTTAAATTGGGACAATCTCTAATAATAATTTAAACTATAATATTTCGACTTTGTTTTTTTATCCATATATTATAGCAAAACTACAAAAATATATGCAAAAAGTTATACACACCCACCCCTCCCTTCACCCTCCCCGAAGGGGAGGGAAAACATTTTGGATTTTCTCCCTTCCCTTTGGGAAGGGTTGGGGTTAGGTTGTATTTAACTAATTCCCCCTGCCATATCGTAAATCGGCATCAAGACAGAAACCAAGAGAAGGCCTACCCCGAGACCCAAAACCACAATCATTATAGGCTCTATCATGCCAACCAACGTATCAACAGCATCGTCCACTTCACGCTTGTAAAAAGCGGTCAAAGTTTTTAAAATCTCCCCCAATGAACCTGTCTCTTCGCCTACCAAAACCATCTGCACCATAATGCCCGGTATTTCCTTCTTGTGTTTTTCAAAGGCTGCAGAGAGGGCCAAGCCCGATTTTACATCGTTGGCTACTTCTCCTAAAAGGTCTTTATATATAAGGCTACCCACGACTTGCCCAGTAATATCTATGGCTCGGACTATTGAAACCCCGGAGAGAAGCATCGTATCCAAGTTGTCCGATATCCTGGAAAGATAAAGCTTTTTATATAAATTGCCTATTAGTGGAACAGAGAGACGCAAACTATCAAGATATATTTTTCCTTTTTCCGTAGAAGTCATCCGCCAAATCCAAATTCCGAAAAGAACCAGGAAAATTAAAATGAAAAATCCGTAATGGACAAATAAGTATGAAATTCCTATGACTATCTTGGTAAAAAATGGCACCGTCTGTCCGGCATCCAGGATAATCGCCGAGAGTTTCGGAATCACAACCGTGAACATCAGCGTCATCACGGCAAAGAAAGTAACAATGATAAAAGCCGGGTAAATAAGCGCATTTTTAGTTTTGACAGTCAGGGCGTATTGACGGTCTAAATAGTCCGCCAGGTGTAAGAAGGTTTGGTTGAGTTTACCGGTCTCTTCACCGACTTTAACCATATTTATGTAAAAATCGGAAAACACATCGGGGTGATGAGCGAGAGCCCCTGAAATAGAAACTCCGGCTTGTAAATTGTCACCGATTTGGATAAGTTTGCGCCCGAGAAGCTTGTTCTCGGTATTGGTAGCCAGCATGGTAAAGGCCTTTAGGGCGGAAACCTGCGCTTCAAACAATGTAGCAATCTGACGAGAAAGAATCACAACGTCTTTCGGCTTGACTCTTTCAAAAAAAGATAACTGAAAAAATGAACCTCTTTCTTTTACTTCTTTGATAGAAATAATAACCAGTCCGCGCCTTTGAAGACCGCTGGTCGCCATATCGCCATTGGGCGCATCGATTTCTCCTTCTTTATTTACACCATTTTCATCTATTGCTTTGTATTTGAATAACATATATTTTTATTATACCAAACGCTCAAGCTCTTTGGGATTAAGCGAATACTGGCGAGCATTGTTAATAGTAATTTCCCCGGCGCGCACAAGTTCAATTAACGAATGGTTTAAATCCACCATTCCGGACTCTGTCCCCGTTTCTATAACCATACCTAATTCATGCGTACGTTTTTCGCGAATTAAATTGGCAACCGCATTGTTATTCAAAAGAAGTTCGTAAGCCGGGATAAGTCCGCCGGTAACCCGAGGAACAAGTCTCTGAGAAAAAATACCCAAAAGCGACGATGCAAGCTGAGTTCTGATTTGATCTTGCTGATTGCCCGGGAAGGAATCGATTATTCTGTCTATGGTTTGAGAAGCATTGTTGGTGTGAAGAGTTGAAAATACCAAATGCCCTGTCTCCGCCGCGGTTACCGCCGCCGCAATGGTTTCCGGTGTGCGCATTTCACCGATCATAATGACATTTACATCTTCACGAAAAACTTCCCGAAGCGCTATATGAAAATCTTTCGTGTCGGTACCGACTTCGCGTTGATTGACTATAGACTTACCGGGTACATACGTATGCTCTATCGGGTCTTCGATGGTTATTATGTGGCGCGTTTGCTCGTTGTTTATTACATTAATCATGGCCGCCAAGGTGGTTGATTTGCCTTGTCCAATAGGACCAACCGCTAGGAAAAATCCTTGTTTTTTGCGAGCCAAGTCAGCCAGGATAGGAGGCAAATGCAATTCTCCCAATGTCTTTACCTTTTGCACCAACCTAAAAGCTATATTCACCAAGCCCTGTTGGAAAAAAGCGTTGCCGCGCACCCGCACCTCTCCCCGAAAATCATAAGAAAAGTCAACCTCTTTTGTTTCTTTAAATGTCTCAACTTTTTCTTTGGCTAAAGTTTCACTTAAAATTCCAAAGATATCTTTCTCCGTCAAAACCGGATATTTGTCCAGAAACTTGAGTTCTCCCTGCACACGTATAGCAGGCACTCGTCCAACACCCAAATGTAAATCCGAGCCGTTCTCTCCTATGAGGGTGGACATCAATTCTTCAAATACTTTTTTGTAATCCTGCATAGATAAATTAATTATACTACAAAATAACTTCTAGATAAACCTATATATACTTATTCAGTGTCGTCGTTGAAATTATACACTTCAGCGTAAGGAATTACTCCCTCCACAGCTTTCAGCATAGCATCTTCCCGCATCATCAACATTCCTTTTTTACGAACTACCTTATATATTTCTATGTCTGTTGGGCTTTTCAATATAACTCCTTGCAGTTCTCTATCTATCTTAAACATTTCAAAAATTGCAGTACGTCCACGCGTGCCGGAAGGACATTCTTTGGATGGAACCGTCTCATACATTTCATTTTTAGCTGTAATGTCTTGCCTAAACTCTTTGGGCAAGTCTTTCATCTGCTCCTCAATTTGTATTTTAATACTAGGGTCAAGCGGCACAAGTTTTCGCGAAGACGGACAAGTTGTCCGGGCTAAACGTTGGGCAATAGAAAGAATCAAGGTTGGCGCAATTAAATATGGGTCAACTCCCATATCCACCAGACGAGGAATTGCGCCAATCGCGCTGTTGGTGTGAAGGGTAGAAAGCACCAGATGTCCGGTCAAAGCAGCCTGAATAGCGAGTTGCGCTGTTTCTTTATCTCGGATTTCTCCAACCATTATTATGTCCGGATCTTGACGAAGTATCGAGCGAAGCCCCGAAGCAAACGTATATCCTATCTCCGGCATCATTTGTGACTGGTTTATGTCCGTCATGTGATACTCGATAGGGTCTTCCAAAGACACGATGTTGCTCCCCTCTTTGTCGAGTTCATTCATTATGGAATATAAAGTGGTAGTTTTTCCGGACCCCGTCGGCCCAGTAATCAAGATAAGTCCATAAGGCCTCTTGATTGCCGTTCGAATTATATTCAAATTTGTTTCCGATAAGCCTAATCTGTCAAGTGGCTTAACGCCTTTTTCGGAATCTAAAATACGCATAACGACCTTCTCGCCATAATAGGCCGGCATAGTAGAAACACGAAAATCAATCTTGCGTCCATCAATAGTAGTGCTAAAAGAACCGTCTTGGGGTTTACGTTTCTCATCCAGGCGCAATTTGGCCAGAATTTTTATACGCGCCACGATTCCACTATAAACATTTTGCGGCAATACTATTGTGGTGCGAAGCTCACCATCTATACGAAATCGTATTTTTACTTTTTCTCCATTAAATTCAATGTGCACATCAGAAGCGCCGTCTTCCAGGGCATTGCGCAACATCACCGCGACAATCTTTATAACCGGAGCATCTTCCACTATTTTGGCTTCTTTTATATTCTTTATCTCTTTGCTTAAATTTTCCTCGGTCAAGCCATCATTTTCAGTCTTGCTTGCTTGATTGAGTTCGTCAAGCGCGCTTTCCACCTGATTGGACATACCTTTATAGTTTCCCATTATGGCTGCATAATCTATTTTGGAAATGAGGAAAACTTTAAAAGGAATGCCTAGTTTGGCGGAAATAAATTGCAGAGCATCCATTGTTTGGATGTTCTCCGGATTGGTTACCCCTACTTCCAACACCCCATCATTTAATTCAATCGGAACAAGATGATAGTGCGCCGCAGAGTCTTCAGAAATATATTTAAGAATGTCAAAAGAGAATTCCTCTACTCTTATTTTTCGGACCGGTATCTGCAAATACTCTCCTTTTATTTCAAGAATTTTTTCTTCCGGAACGCCTGATTTAATTAATACTTCATCAACATCTCCCCCATAATCTTCATTGGCGCGAGTTTTAATTTCACCTATTTGGCTTTCATCAATTATTCCTTTTTTCGCTAATTCTTCTAAAAAACTCATATAAAATTATGGAGTTGTGGCTGGAGTTGTGGCTGGAGTTGTGGCTCCGGTTGTTGTCCCTGTATTTCCAGAACTTGTAGATACAGCATCATTGCCAAACTGGGCAAAAGGATTTGGCCTACCTTCGTTGCCATCCGGTGTAAGTGTAATACTGGAGTCACGCAAACTATTAAATGCCACATCCGATAAAATAGAACTATCCAGTTTTATACTTTTAACACTCAACAGCAATGAAAGAAAATCTTCGGCAGTAATTGAGGTAACGCCCAGTGTGCTTGGAGTAGAACCATCTGCGCTAGGAGAAGTAGCGGGCGCTGACGAAACCAGGCTAGCTTGTTCTCCTGATGATTTTATAAAAAAAATATAGACCAAAACAAGAGCTACTCCTATTGCTGAAAATATTATGATGTTTCTGATTTTTGGCATCGGTTTATTTTTTTTAATTTTTTAGCCAATAAGTTCTAATTTTAAAATTGTATTTATAAACTTCAGAAGAAGCTGTTTTTGGATTGTTATTGGCGCTGGTGCTTGTATCAGACGAAAATTCGACTGATAACATATCTACGATTCTAAGATTACTTTCCAGGTCTTTGAGAAAAGCAATAAAATTGTTGTAACTCCCTGTTGTAGAAAATTCTAAATCAAAAATTCCATAATTTTTTACCACTGATTTAGCTATGGCGCCACCTTGTGTTTCTGACACGGTCGGTGCTGCAACACTCTTGTCTGTTGCATTATACTTCACATCCGTTAAAACCATATTATAGGGTGACGCTATTTTTTCTATCTCAAGAATCAAACGAATATTGTCAATATTTTCAGGTAAAAGCTTTTGAAGTTTTGTTAGGTTGTCCGGGTTAATGGTGCCAAATTTGGCGGTTAATTTATCACGCTCGTTTTCAAGCATTGTAGAATTATTAAGCGCCTCATTATAAGAAGTAACTTTCGTCCCCAGCGTTCCGACGTCTTTATAAAGAGGGTCCGTAAACATAAAAAAGACAGAGATTGAAATTCCTATTAAAACAATCGGCATAATAAATCTCATCATAAAAAATTTAGCTCTCTGTCAAAAGCGTCTGTTTATAATTAACAAAATTTGGATCGACCGAAAAATCTAAACTAAAAAGAACATTGCCCCGGGCATCAAGCGTCAAATTGGAAAAAATGGGATTAATTAAATTTTTATTGGCACCAAACAAATCAGACTGAAGCGCGACAGAACGATATCCTGTCGCTACTCCGGACATCTTGACATCTACCAGGGCAACTTTATCTGTTCCGAAACTATAAGAAAATCTGGTAAAACGAACAGTTTTCATGGTAATTTGTTCAAGAATACTAAAAATTGGAGAAACGACAATATGTTTGGATAAAATTTCACTGGCAGCGTTAAGACGTTTATCTAAAAGTTGAAGCTCAACTATTTTAGAAAGCTCAAAACGATTTTTGGCCAACACAAGAGTACTTTCCATGTTTGCAATATTTTTCAGCAAAGATGCTTTATAAAAATAAAAACCGCCTGTTGCGACTAGCACAGTGAATAAGACGATTATAGACGCAACAAGCAAAATACCGACGGGTTGCGTGTAAGCAACACGCTCTTTGACTATTGGTTTTTTAGGAATGAAAGATGTTTGAAAATTTTGTTCCATTGTACTCTATCAATTATACTATAAAAGCAACTTTCTATGAAACAAGTTGTGTATAACTTTACCCCCACACCTTTTGTTTTAAAAAACAAAAGGTGTGGGGGTTTGCCCAGACATTTATTGTAATTTCCGCAAGGCCAAACCTAGGGCAACGGCAAATTCGGGACCAATCGTTTCAAAAACTTTTTCTAAAAAGGCGGGTGCTCCAACCTTGGAAAAAGGATGGCCAATTTCTATTTCTGCCCGAAAGTTATTCATAGCAACTTCCTTTAACCCTTTTAAAAGAGATCCGCCACCGGTAAATATGACCTTACTGATGGTCCGATTATA
>Ga0265296_1003586_pt1 | contig 14233 bp, 16 predicted proteins | sample MunlanPumphouse1_FD_189073 | JGI IMG/M metagenome (GOLD analysis project Ga0265296, IMG submission 189073) | Groundwater microbial communities from a municipal landfill in Southern Ontario, Canada - Pumphouse #1 | ecosystem: Environmental > Aquatic > Deep subsurface > Groundwater | place... | reverse complement strand
TTATAATCTTCCTTAATCATATAAATTCTAAGTAATCAGCGCAAATCCTTCAGTGGAGGCAGAGCCACCGCCTACAATATTCATCGTATTTTCAGGTTTTGGTCACATAATGGTAATAAACATTAGATACAATTAACCTACAAAAAACATGAAAAGTGAGGCATTGTTATGTCTGGTATTCAGTTAAACGCAGAGGCAAATAGGTTATTTCACCATGCAGATCTGGCGGAGGCACTGTTGTTGGATGTGTGTTTTATTGATTTAATGATTTTAAGTGAGAACTGTTACAAACCACATAGGAGGATGAAGTCCCTGCAGTGCTTACATGCAATAAGAGCAACCTCACGGGATGAAAACAAGCAGGTGTGTTTGAGGAGATATTAATTCCAGGGGGAAAATGGAGAACATGGCGGATTATATTATCCATCAGGAGGTTAAGGACATAGCTGAAGCAGGTGATGCGGTGCTGGATCCACCTTAACAAAATTGCGGGATTATTATATCCTGGGTTTTTCTCATGCCTTTCTATTTCTGCGTATAGCCAGTTCGGTCAGGACATCGGACGGCGCAATCCCGTGCCAGGCCAGGAGTACGAGCAGGTGGTAAACCAGGTCGGCCACCTCACCGGTCAAGGCGGGGCCGCTGCCGTTTTTGGCTGCGATTATTACCTCTGCAGCCTCTTCGCCAATCTTTTTCAATATTTTATCTTCGCCCTGCTCAAAAAGGTAGGATGTATAGGAACCTGCCTGGCGTTTTTCACGCCTGTCCAGGATTACGCTATATAGTTCTTGTATAATATCTTTTTTGTCCATTGTGATGCCCTCTGCGCTTCAGCCCCATAGCTTCGCAGGTGAGATTTATTCAGCTAGATCAGGACTTTTTACCGTAAACCTGATCCGGGTCGAACCATCTCTCACCTGTAACCGTAACCTTGCCGTCCGGCTCCAGTCGGTAGTGAAAACATGAATAATAACCTTCATGGCAGGCCGCGCCTTCCTGAGCCACTTTCACCAGCAGTGTATCCCGGTCACAGTCGTACAAGACCTCTTTCACTTTCTGAACGTTGCCGGAGGTTTCACCTTTATGCCAGAAAGATTTTCTGCTGCGGCTCCAGAACCAGGTCTCACCCGTGTCCAGAGTCTTTTCCAACGATGCCCTGTTCATGTAGGCCATCATCAGCACTGTCCCACTGGCCGCGTCCTGAACAATGGCCGGTATCAGTCCCGCCTCATTATATTTCAAGCTGTTAAAATCAAAAGCCATTACTTTTCCCCCATCTGAATTGTAATACACATTGGAAGCACAGGGACGGGTCTCTTGCTTCCAAAATTAACAATATTTACCGGGCAAAGCAATTTCGGTCGTCAGACGTCAGACGTAGGTATATATCCTGCAATTCCCACATCTATATCCTCACAGGCACTCCTTTTGAGCGCAGGTACTCTTTGGTTTCCTTTATTGAATACTCTCCGAAGTGAAAGATCGAAGCGGCCAGAGCGGCATCCGCCTCTCCTTCAGTCAAACCCTGCGCGATATGTTCCAGGTTGCCCACACCGCCCGAGGCGATCACAGGAATGTTAAGTGACCTCACAATGGCCCTGGTCAAAGGGATATCGTAGCCGTCCTTGGTGCCGTCCCTGTCCATACTGGTCAGCATTATTTCCCCGGCGCCCAGGGCCTCCACCTGCCTGGCCCAGCCCACAGCGTCAATCCCTGTAGGAGTCCTGCCGCCGTGAATGTAGACTTCCCAACTGTCCGGACCTGCCTGCCTGGCATCGATAGCCACTACTATACACTGGCTGCCGAACCTGCCGGCGGCTTCCGCCACCAGTCCGGGGTTTTGCACGGCAGCGGTGTTTATAGTGATTTTATCCGCGCCGGCGCTTAAAATGGCCCTTATATCTTCCAGGTTGCGGATACCTCCCCCGACGGTATAGGGAATAAACACTTCCCCGGCGGTACGGTAAACCATATCCAGGGTGGTTTTACGCCCGTCTGATGAAGCGGTGATGTCCAAAAAAATAAGTTCATCCGCCCCTTCCCTGTCATAGAAGGATGCCAGTTCAACGGGGTCGCCGGCGTCTCTGAGGTTGACAAAGTTTGTGCCCTTGACAACCCTCCCGCCGGTTACATCCAGGCAGGGGATGATCCTTTTCTGAAGCATTTAACCAACCTCCGCTTTCCCCTCGGCTGCAATAGACAGGGCTTCGCTTATGGATACAGTCCCGGCGTAAAGAGCCTTGCCCATAATCACCGCATCCACACCCAGCGGTTCAAGCTTTTTGAGAGATCTCAGATCGTCAACAGTGGAAACGCCGCCTGAAGCAATAACTTTCAAACCGGTGGCACGGGCAAGTTCTCCGGTAGCTTCAAGGTTTGGCCCCTGCAGGGTGCCGTCCCTCCTGATATCGGTAAAAACAACCCTTTTTATGCCAAGATTCTTCATTTCCCTCGCTAGTTCAATGGTTCCTTTTTCTACTGTAAGGCCCCACCCTTCAATGGCAACCCGCCCGTTACGTCCGTCGATACCCACCAGTACAGCATCCCCGTACTTAGAGCAAGCTTCAGAGACTAGTTCAGGCTTTAAAATAGCCACCGTCCCCAGAATCACCCTTGCCGCGCCTATTTCCAGTAGGAGTTCCACGGCACGCATATTTCTTATACCCCCGCCCACCTGCACCGGAATATTGACCGCCGCCAGGATCTCTTTGATAACATCCAGATTTTTGGGCGCACCTGAAAAAGCTCCGTCCAGGTCCACCACGTGCAGCATTTGAGCTCCTTTTATCTGCCACAGGGCCGCCATCGCCACCGGGTCGTTAGAATAAACAGTTTCCTGGTCAAGCCGCCCTTCCACCAGACGCACACATTTCCCTTCCCGCAGGTCAATGGCCGGGATAACTAACATGTCTTAACCACTCTCCCAAAATTTTCTAATATCTTCAGCCCCAGGGCGCTGCTTTTTTCCGGGTGAAACTGGATTCCGTAGACCCTGTTTTTGCCTACTATTGAAGCAAAATGCACCCCGTACTCTGTAAGCGCGAGGGCGATCTCTTTGTCCGCCGGCTCTACCGCGTAGGAGTGAACAAAATAAAATGAAGAACGGTCAGGGATACCTTCAAGCAGCGGGTCAGGCCGGACTATCTCGATCTGGTTCCAGCCCATGTGGGGTACCTTTAAACCTTCAGGAAGGCGGCGCACCTGTCCCGGGAAAATACCCAATCCCTCCGAGTAGCCCCATTCTTCACTAGAGTCAAAAAGGAGCTGCTGCCCCAGGCAGATGCCCAGAAACGGTTTCCCCTCCTTGACCGCCCGCTGGATGGCCTCGATCATTCCCGCTGAACGCAGGTTGGCCATGGCGTCGGCAAATGCGCCGACACCCGGCAGCACCACCCCGTCAGCCTTGTCCAACAGGGCCGGGTCGCTTACCACAGCCGCCTTTACGCCCACCTTTTCAAAACCCTTGTGCACACTCCTGAGGTTGCCCATACCGTAATCAATAATGGCAATCATTTTTCTTCCGCCCTGTCTTAAAAATGCTCTATTAGCTTTCTAGTGTCCCCTTGGTGGAAGGCACTTCTTCGCCGCCTGTCCTGGCCACGGCTTCTTTTAACGCCCGGGCCACCGCCTTGAAAACAGCTTCAATGATGTGGTGGGTATTTTTGCCGGACAACAGGCGTATGTGCAGGTTAAATTCACCGTTAAGCGCCAGCGCTCTCATAAATTCCTCAACCAGTTCCGTGTCGAAATCCCCTATTCTTGTTGCCGGCATAGCCGCGTCAAAAGCCAGGTAGCCCCTACCGCTCAAATCCACCGCGGCCATAACAAGGGCGTCGTCCATGGGTATAATGGCGTGCCCGTACCTGTTTATCCCTGTTTTTTCACCGAGGGTTTTTTTCATGGCCTGCCCCAGGCACAAACCAGCATCTTCTACCGTATGGTGGCCGTCTACGGCCAGGTCCCCACGTCCGGTCAACTCCATGTCAAAAGACGCGTGCTTGGCAAAAAGCTGAAGCATGTGATCCACAAAAGGTATTCCTGTGGATACCCAGTAAACCCCTTCTCCATCAAGGTTTAAACTAACATTAATCTCTGTTTCATGCGTTTTCCTGGTAACATAAGTCGCGCGTGATTCAGACATTTTATCACCTCTGCATAAATTTTTAGTTTTACTTAGATGACGCCTTTAGCGTCATTTTAAGTCTCTTAGACCTGAGCCCCGGTAATTTTAATTCAGGCGTCGCCGCCTTGTAAAATGTCACCAAGTTTCTCAATAAACACCCTGTTCTCCTCAGCGGTTCCCACGGACACCCGCAAACAGCGGGGGAGATAATTGCTTTCAACATTCCTGATCAGTATACCTCTGGTTAACAGCCCGTTATAGATTTTTTCAGCCGGCAGCGGTGTCTGGAACATGATAAAATTTGCCTGGCTGGCAAAGGCTTTTACTCCCGGAAGCGTCGCTAATTCCGAAAAAAGCACCTCTCTTTCCTCTAAAATCCTTTCTACCCTTTCCCTGAAAACGGGCAGGTTTTCCATAACCACACTGGCGGCAGCCTGGGAGAAAGCATTCAGGTTATATGGCTGTTTTACTTTAAGCAGCTCATTTATTACCGGCCGGTTGGCCAGGAGATAACCGACTCTCAGACCCGCCAGGCCAAAAGCCTTGGAAAAAGTACGAAGGATAACCAGGTTGGGGTATCTGCGCAGCAAAGGTACGCAGGATTCGCCCCCGAATTCGCTGTAAGCTTCATCCACTACCACGATTGAGCTTGTGTCCCCGAGGATATTTTCAATAAACGCGGGTGGGGTAACATTCCCGGTCGGGCTGTTGGGGGAGCAAATTATTACAATTTTTACTTCCGGCAGGGAGGCAGCCCTTTTTAAACCATCCACGTCAATCCCAAAATCATTGAAACGGGGCACTTCAATTATGGCACAGCCTGCTATCTGAGCGTGCACACTGTACATAGAAAAGGTCGGGGCGGCAACCGCAAATTTCGCTCCCGAGCCAAAAGCAAGCATAAGATTTAAAATAATCTCATCGGAACCGTTTCCCACCATTATATTATCCGGGTTAACCCCAGTGTAGTCAGCCAGCCTTTCTCTGAGCCTCTTTGCTCCCGCATCGGGATAACGGCTGATATCAATAGAGCTTGCTTCCCTGTATATCTTCACAAGCACTTCAGGAGGGAAGCCATAAGGGTTTTCGTTGGCGTCAAGCTTGATCACATCCGGATAATAAGGCGCATCATATGGTATGAAATTTTTCAGGGCCTGCCGCGCCAGGGCAGATGCGTTAAACGTTCTATTCATTCTATAAAAGGCCCCTTTTCCCCTTTATTTTTCTACATTTTTCCCGCCCGAAACCTTCCTTGTCGGCGATAATCCAGGTTTTAATTGGAATCATCAATATCCGTGGTTGACGTCAACCTTTCAAGTACCAGCTTATAACCGTCAGCTCCGTAATTCAGGGCTCTTTTAACCCGGCTGATGGTAGCCGTGCTGGCGCCGGTATGGCTGGTTATCTCCCAGTAAGTCCGGTTCGTCTGGATCATTTTAGCAACCTCCAGACGCTGAGCCAGGGATTTTAGTTCGGCTACAGTGCAGATGTCTTCGAAAAACTTGTAGCATTCATCGATGTTTTCTAAAACAAGCACGGCTTCAAAGAGCCGATCCAGTAAGTCATCCTTAAGTTTTCCAGAGTACACCGCATTATCCCTCCGGCTTTAATAAAGTGCCACTTTAACATTTTAACATGCTAAAGGATAAATTGCAATAATAAAAAGACAAACCCCAAAAATGGGGTTTCAGATTACATACAAGCATTTCCTTTATTTTATCCGCTCCACCGCCCTGTAGCCGATGTCCCTGCGGTATTGCATGCCGTCAAAACTAATATTATCAACCGTTTTATACGCGGACTCGATAGCAGTCAGGATGTCAGGCCCGGTGGCTGTGACACCCAGTACCCTGCCTCCCGCGGTGACGATTTTGCCTTCTTTTTCAGCGGTGCCGGCGTGAAACACAACTACGCTCCCGGTTACCCGGTCTAATCCGCTGATAACTTTGCCTTTCTCATAAGGCCCTGGATACCCCCCGGATGCCAGCACAACACAGACGGAAGCCTGTTTTCTCCACTTGATCTCAATCTGGTCCAGACGGTTTGCCAAAACAGCGTCAATGATTTCCACCAGGTCGGTGTCCAGCAAGGCAAGCACCGGCTGAGTTTCAGGATCACCGAAGCGGGCGTTAAATTCCAGCACCTTCGGTCCCTGCTCCGTTATCATCAACCCCGCGTAAATAACACCACGATAGGTACGCCCTTCCGCATCCAGAGCCCGGATCATCGGAATAAGTATTTCAGCCATGACCTGCTTGTGCAGTTCCGCGGTGTAAACCGGCGCGGGCGCGTAGGCGCCCATTCCTCCGGTATTGGGACCCTGGTCATTGTCGAAGACCCGCTTGTGGTCCTGGGAGGAAACCATGGGCACTACGTTAAAACCATCCGTAAAGGCAAGAATGCTCACTTCTTCACCAAAAAGACATTCCTCAACAACGATACGGTCTCCGGCCCCGCCGAAATCCTTATCCACCATGATTGCGTTTACAGCGTTAATCGCGGTCTGCTTATCCAGGGCCACGATAACCCCTTTGCCGGCGGCCAGCCCTTCAGCTTTGACCACACAGGGGGCGCCGGTCCGGTTTATGTAAGAGATTGCTTCCTCCGGCTCGGCAAACACAGCGTACCTGGACGTGGGGATTTTGTACTTGTCCATGATATCTTTAGCCACAACCTTACTGCCTTCAATTTCAGCGGCGGCGCGTGACGGACCGAAAACTTTCAATCCGGCCAGTTCGAACTGGTCAGTTATCCCGGCGCAAAGCGGAGCCTCAGGACCTACCACAGTGAGGTCTATACCTTTATCCCTGGCGAAGGTCAAAAGAGCGGGGATATCATCCGCGCTAATGTTAACGCATACGGCATCCCTGGCAATACCGGCATTACCGGGCGCGCAGTAGATTTCCTTAACCCGGGGGCTTTGCTTCAGCTTCCAGACCAGGGCGTGCTCGCGCCCTCCGCCGCCTACCACCAGCACCTTCATAAAAATACCTCCCCGTTTTAGTCGTGAGTCGTGAGTCGTGAGACGTGGGAACTATCGGGCATTCCCTAGGGTCCTTTGTGCAAATAAACCGCACCTACGAACTATAGGGCAGCTTTTCCCAATTACCAATATTTACCGGGCAAGGCAAGAACCGTCCCCGTTTGCCTTTTTTGCCTTTTCGTCCCATTTCTCACGTCCCACGTCCCAATTCCCACGTCTCATTAGTGTTTGAAGTGTCTCATGCCTGTAAAAACCATGGCTATGCCGTTTTCATCCGCGGCTTTTACCGATTCTTCGTCCCGGATGGAGCCACCGGGCTGGATTATGGCCGTTATACCCGATTTAGCCGCCTCTAAAACAGTATCCCCGAACGGGAAAAAAGCGTCTGAGCCGAGTACCGCGCCATGTGCTTTTTCGCCGGCCTGCTCAAAAGCAATCCGTGCGGAGCCCACCCGGTTCATCTGGCCGGCGCCTACACCGATGAGTTGAAGCCCCCTGGTTACGACGATGGCGTTAGATTTCACATGTTTTACCACGGTCATGGCAAAAACGAGTTCATCCATCTCTTCTTTGGTCGGCTGCCTTTTGGTAACCACTTTCAATTCTGAAGGGTTAAAAACCTCCCGGTCGAACTCCTGCGCCAGCAGTCCGCCGTTTACCTTTCTGATCTCCAGGCGGTCATCGGTCTGTCCGGTGATCTCGCCGGTAACCAGCAGCCTCAAGGCGGTCTTGGCCTTTAAAATCTTAAGAGCCTCATTATCATAACTTGGGGCGATAATGGCCTCCAAGAATATCTTGGCCATTTCCCCGGCAGTTGCTGAGTCAACAACCCTGTTAAAAGCCACAATGCCTCCGTATGCGGAAACGGGATCGGCCTCCAGCGCCTTCTTGTACGCTTCAAGCGGCCCAATCGAACAAGCGCAGCCGCAGGGGTTGTTGTGCTTTATTATTACTGCAGCCGGCTCGCTGAACTCCCGTACCAGCTCAAAGGCCGCGTTTAAGTCAAGAATATTATTGTAGGACAGCTCTTTTCCCGAAAGCTGCATGGCATTGCCCACACACGGGCCTGTAGTTGACTGGTCGCGGTAAAAGGCTGCCGCCTGGTGCGGGTTCTCCCCGTAACGGAGAACCTGTGCCCGCCGCACCGCGATGTTCCAGGTGGGCGGAAACAGCTCAGCGCCCGATCCCAGGTTTTCGAGATAAGCGGTAATGGCTGCGTCATAAGATGCCGTATGGGCAAAGGCCTCCAGGGCGAGGGACATCCGGAGATCACTCCCTGTCTGGCCGCTGCGAAGAGCGTCCAACACTTCACTGTAGCGCTCCGGGTTTACGATTATGAGAACATTTTCGTAGTTCTTGGCGGCGGAACGAACCATGGTGGGGCCGCCAATGTCAATATTTTCGATAGCCTCTTCCAATGTTACACCAGGCCTGGCCACAGTCTCCCGGAAAGGATACAGGTTTACCACCACCAAATCAATGGGGGTGATATTGTGACTCCTGAGCTGGTCCAGGTGTTCTTTATTACGCAGGGCCAGGATCCCCCCGTGTACTTTCGGATGGAGGGTCTTCACCCGGCCATCCAGAATTTCAGGGAATCCGGTAACATCAGAAATGTATTTAACAGGCACACCGGCCTCCCGCAGGGTTTTGAGCGTACCCCCGGTGGAAACAATCTCCACTCCCAGTTCAGCCAGCCCCCTGGCAAATTCAACAACCCCGTCTTTGTTCGAAACGCTGATTAAAGCACGTTTAACCGGCATTACATCCCCTCCATCTCTTATTTAACAATAGAAACCTTTCTGCCGTTCACATTCAGGCGCCCCTCGGCAAAAAGCCCGATGGCTTCCGGGTAAATCTGGTGCTCCTGCTCAAGAATGCGGGCAGCCAGAATGTCCGCAGTGTCATTATCATAAACCGGAACAACAGCTTGAAGAATTATAGGACCGGTATCCATACCATCATCCACAAAATGCACGGTGCATCCGCTGAACTTCACCCCATATTTCCAGGCCTGCTCCTGGCCATGCAATCCCGGGAAAGCGGGCAGAAGCGCCGGGTGTATGTTCATGATCCTGTTCGGGTAATCCTCCAGTAAAATCCTGCCCACCAGCTTCATGTAGCCCGCCAGGCAAACCAGAGCGACGCCATGTTCTTTCAACTGCTCCAATATTGCCTTTTCGTAATCTTCCCTGGATGCAAATTTGCGTGAGTTCACATGCACAGCCGGGATACCGGCCCTGCGTGCCCTTTCAAGAGCGAAGGCATCTTCCTGGTCGCTGATCACCACGGCTACTTCCGCGTTAATTTTGCCTGCTGCGGCAGCGTCCATGATCGACTGAAGATTTGAACCCCGCCCTGATGCCAGAACACCTAATTTTAATTTTCCCAATGCAATCTCCCCCCATTTTGAGACGTGAGAAGTGGGACGTGGGAAATTTATTAAAAGACGTTATCCAGATGTGTTCACAAGACTCCGTCCTCACAGGTAGATTACCTCTTTCTCGCCCTCCACCACTTCGCCGATGAGATAACTTTTTTCACCCCTGGCAGACAAATCTGCCATAACCTCTTCAGTTTGTTCAGCGGCAACCACAGCCACGAGGCCGATACCCATATTAAAAGTCCGCAGCATCTCCTGCTCCGCCACGCCGCCAGTTTGCCTGATCAAATCAAAAACCGGGGGAACCGGCCATAACCCTAACTTGATCTTGACCCCGGTTCCTTGCGGCAAAACTCGCGGCACATTCTCCGTCAAACCACCACCGGTAATATGAGCGAGCCCCTTGATCTCAAACTTGTTCAGAAGCGGTGATACCGCTTTCACATAAATCACGGTCGGCTCCAGCATTTCTTCACCTACTGTCCGGCCCAGCTTTTCCTGAAAAGTGTTTACACTGAAACCGGCGATATCAAATAAAACCTTTCTTGCCAGGGAGTAACCGTTGCTGTGCAGTCCCGATGAAGGAAGGCCGATTAAGCGGTCACCCGGCACAATCCCACGACCGTCAACAATCTTGTCGCGCTCCACCACACCCACGGCAAATCCCGCCAGATCATATTCATCAGAACTGTAAAAGCCCGGCATCTCCGCGGTCTCTCCGCCGATCAGCGCGCAGCGCGCCCTGAGGCAACCTTCAGCCACACCTTCCACAATCTTGGCCACCTTCTCCGGAAAAAGCTTGCCCACAGCCAGGTAGTCCAGAAAAAACAAAGGTTCGGCGCCCTGTACCAGAATATCGTTAACGCACATGGCTACCGCGTCAATACCGATAGTATGGTGGCGGTCCATCAGCATGGCCACCCTGAGCTTGGTGCCTACCCCGTCCGTACCGGCCACCAGCACCGGCTCGCGGTACCTGTCTTTATTTAGAGCAAAGAAGCCGCCGAAGCCGCCTATGTCAGTGAGCACCTCTGGCCTGTATGTGTTCTGCACAGCCGCGCGCATCAGGTGTACCGCCTTGTTGCCCGCATCTATATTCACTCCGGCGTCCTCGTAGGTCAGACTTTGATCTCTCCCGGTCATTGTTGCCCTCCACGTCCCATTTATTCCAGCACGTACTTGCCGCCGCCATTAACATCTGAAATGTCCACCGGGTAATTCCCGCTGAAGCAGGCGGCGCAAAAATTGCACTGACTTTCGCCGAAAACCCCCAGCAGTCCCTCCAGGCTAAGGTAGTGCAGGCCGTCCGCTCCGATATACTGTCTGATCTCTTCTATGTTTTTATTAGCGGCGATGAGCTCTTTCTCATTTGAAGTGTCTATACCATAATAACAGGATTTTATTATCGGTGGGGAACTAAGGCAATAATGTACTTCCCTGGCCCCGCACTCCCGTATCAATTTTACTATTTTGCCACTGGTGGTGCCCCTTACAATAGAGTCATCCACCACCACTACCCGCTTGCCCTCAAGTACATCCCGTACGGGATTGAGCTTAAGTTTCACGCCAAGGTCCCTGTTACTCTGGCTCGGCTGGATAAAAGTGCGGCCAATGTACCTGTTTTTCATCAAACCTTCCTCGTAGGGAATACCGGACTCCAGAGCAAATCCCCAGGCCGCTGTTTTGCCGGAATCGGGGACCGGGATGACTATGTCGGCTTCAACTTTGTACTCTCTGGCCAACTGCCGCCCCATTTCACGGCGCACCTTGTTGACATTGAAACCGTCAATGCGGCTGTCCGGCCGGGCTAAATAGACGTACTCAAAGATACAGTGCGCCCGGTTAACACTCTGGAGCACCTTTCTTGAAGTCAGCCCGTTTTCATCAATTTCTATTATCTCCCCGGGCTCCACATCCCTCACCAGCTCCGCCCCAACGGCGTCAAGGGCACAGGACTCGGAAGCCAGAACATACGCGTCACCTTTGCGCCCCAGGCACAGAGGTCTGAAGCCGTGAGGGTCGCGCACCCCGATCAGGCTTTTTTCAGTTATAATCACCAGGGAGTAGGCGCCTCTTATGTCAATCATCGTCTTCATGATGGAGTCTATAAGACTGCCCTGGCTGTACCTGGCGATAAGGTTCACAATAACTTCACTGTCCGTAGAGGACTGGAAAACCGAGCCGTTTGAAAATAACTGGGAGCGCAGCGCATTAATATTGGTCAGGTTGCCGTTGTGGGCCAGGGCGATCATCCCCCTGGAGCAGCGAAAAACAAGGGGCTGGGCGTTGACGAGATGACTTGAGCCGGTGGTGGAATAACGGACATGTCCCACAGCAATATGCCCCTGCATACTGCTTAAACTATCCAGTTTGATGGCCTCGGAAACCAGCCCCATACCTTTTTGCAGCTGAATCCTTTTCCCATCTGCCACGGCAATACCGGCGCTTTCCTGCCCCCGGTGCTGCAGGGCGTATAGTCCGTAATAGGCAAGTCTGGCCACATCAAGGCCAGTGCCGTAAATGCCGAAAACACCGCACTCTTCCTTCAGCTTATCCCAGTCAGGCTTGCTTTCAGCCAGGCTTTCTGCGCATCTTCCTGTCATTTTTAACCGCTCCTTACACTATTTTAGGCAGCCAGGCAGGATTACACCTGGTCTGAACTCTTTCCCGTCAGCCTTCTAAACACCTCTGCATAAGCTTCTTCAACGCTGCCCAGATCGCGGCGGAAGCGGTCTTTATCCAATTTTTCGCGGGTGTCCCGGTCCCAGAAACGGCAGGTGTCGGGCGATATCTCATCCCCCAGGATAACTTCCCCGTTATGCAGGCCGAATTCCAGTTTAAAGTCAACAAGGTCAATTTTTTTATCGGACAGGTAGGCCAGTAAAATTTCATTTACCTTCAAAGCAATATCCTTTAATTTGTCCACCTGTTCAGGCGTAGCCAGGTCAAGTGCCCTGACGTGGTAATCATTAATCATCGGGTCGCCCAACTTATCGTCCTTGTAATAAAACTCCAGCACCGGGCGGGACAGGGAGGTCCCTTCAGGCAGGCCCAGGCGCTTGGCCAGGCTTCCGGCAGCGATGTTGCGGACTATTACTTCAATCAAGATAATTTTTAAAGATTTCACCAGCATTTCCCGGTCACTGACCAGTTCCACAAAATGCGTGGGAATACCCTTCTCTTCCAGTAGTTTAAAAAACACGGCTGAGATCCGGTTATTTAGTACACCCTTGTTCCGGATGGTCCCCTTTTTCGCCCCGTTAAAAGCAGTGGCGTCATCTTTAAAATCCACCAGATAAAGGTCCGGATCAGACGTACGGTAAACCCGCTTGGCCTTTCCCTCATACAACTGTTCAAGTTTATCAGGCATTTTTTTACCCCCAGTCCTATAAATCAAATCTTTTATAAATCAAATCAATGTTTTTCAAATGGTAATTGTAGTTAAACAGGCGGCTTATTTCATTTGTTTCCGCCAACGCCGTCACATCTTTGTCCCCCAGCAGCAGATCGAGAAAACTTTTTCCTGTCCGCCAGGTTTCCATGGCGTTGCGCTGTACCAGTTCATAAGCGCGTTCCCGCGACAGGCCTTTCTCATCCACCAGGTATAAAAGTACGCGCTGGGAAAAGATCAACCCGTTGGTGCGCTCGATATTTTTTTTCATGTTTTCGGGATAAACCAGCAGGTTGGTGATAATATCGTTAAACTTCGCCAGCATGTAATCCAGGGTTATGGTGCTGTCGGGGATAATCACCCGCTCAACCGAAGAGTGGGAGATATCCCGCTCGTTCCAGAGCGGCACGTTTTCCATGGCCGCCAGGGCATTGCCCCGCAAAAGCCGGGCCAGGCCGGAAATGCGCTCCCCGGTTATGGGGTTGCGTTTATGGGGCATCGCCGAGGAGCCTTTCTGTCCTTTCTTGAAATTCTCCTCCACCTCCAGAATATCCGTGCGTTGAAGGGTGCGCAGTTCAGTCGCAAACTTGTCCAGCGAACTGCCTATTACCGCAATGGTGGTAAGATATTCGGCGTGGCGGTCCCGCTGCAGCACCTGAGTTGATACCAGGGCAGGTTTCAAGCCAAGCCGGGCGCAAACATGAGCTTCCACCCGCGGGTCAATATTGGCATAGGTGCCGACAGCACCGGATATTTTCCCAACGCTTACAGTTTCCACCGCCCGCTCCATCCTCTGGATGTTGCGGTCGGTCTCGTCCACCCAGAGCAGCATTTTCAGGCCGAAAGTGATTGGCTCGGCGTGAATGCCGTGGGTACGGCCGATCATCATCGTACCGCGGTGCTGCACGGCCTTCTCCAGCAGCGCCTCCCTGATCCGGCGCAACCTTGTTAGAATATGCTGACCGGCTTCTTTCATCAAGGCGGCCAGAGCCGTGTCGAGAACATCCGAAGAAGTAAGGCCCAGGTGGATGTATTTGGCGGCTTCTCCGACGTATTCGCCCACATTGGTGGTAAAAGCGATAATATCATGGTTTGTTATCGCTTCTATTTCGGCGATGCGCTGTATGTTAAAGCTTGCTTTCTCTTTGATCTCCTGCAAAGCTTGCGCGGGAACCCGGCCCAAATCGGCCATGGCCTCGCAGGCGTATATTTCAACATCCAGCCATTTACGAAACTTGTTTTCCTCCGACCAGATTTGTTTCATCTCCGGCAGAGTATAGCGGTCAATCATCTGAAAACCTCCTAAGTTTCTTTAAAACAATTTGACAGGATTAACAGGATTTTTAATGATTT
>Ga0265296_1003585_pt1 | contig 14234 bp, 13 predicted proteins | sample MunlanPumphouse1_FD_189073 | JGI IMG/M metagenome (GOLD analysis project Ga0265296, IMG submission 189073) | Groundwater microbial communities from a municipal landfill in Southern Ontario, Canada - Pumphouse #1 | ecosystem: Environmental > Aquatic > Deep subsurface > Groundwater | place... | reverse complement strand
ACCGATGTCTACACCTCGGCCGGTGTGATGTTCGGGCTCATCCTGATCAAACTGACCGGTATCACCCTCCTTGACTCGCTCGTTGCACTCTGTGTTGCGGTCGTGATCATGAAGGCTGCCTACGATCTCACGCGCCGCTCGCTCGCCGACCTGATCGATCACAGCCTCCCGGATGCGGATAACCAGCGCATCACCGCGATCATCTGCGAGCATGCCAGTATCTACGCGGGGTTCCACGGCCTGAAGACAAGGAGGTCCGGCCCGGAGGTCTTCATCGAGTTTCATCTGGTGATGTCGGGCGAGATCACCGTGGTGCAGTCCCACGATCTCGCCGATCACCTTGAAGCCGATCTCCTGCTCGAGTTCCCGCGGGCCAACGTGACGATCCATATCGAGCCTTGTAGTGAGGGGAAGTGCAACCGGTGCGGGTCGTTCTGCACGTACAATAAAAAGAAAGCCGATAGTGGGAATGCAAAACAGGACTGAAGCAGTCCCCGGCTTAACCAACTCCTGTTTTACTTTTGATATGCCGGCTGGTATAACCGGGCTGCCCGGGATCCGGGAAAAACGTAGTGGGAACGCAAGGGAAAAAAGCGGATGCGAATTCTACCACTCGCGTGTTGCACGGTACCTGCCAGGCTTACGAACCTCTCGCCAGCGTCCCCATGAACCGGTCCCGGATTTCTGTTGGGCTGAGCGGGATGTTGGGCACCGCACGGTTGCCCGGCAGGATCCGCAGGTGGATGAATGACGGCCCGGTACGGGCCGATGCCCGGAGTGCCGCTTCCAGTTCCCAGGACTCGTGCACAGTAAATGTCTGTTCGAACCCGGCTCCTGCGGCCATCAGCCGGAGGTCTGCCGTGTCGCACCCGGGGCGGGGCTGGCTGCCTGTACTCCCGAAGACGCCATTGTCAAGGCCGATCACCGTCAGGTTTTTCGGTGCAGCAGCAGCGATGACCGGGAGGATGGATGAACCCAGCAGGCTTCCGTCGCCGTCCAGCACAATGACCCGGCGATCAGGCCGCACCTTGGCGATCCCGAGGCCGATTGCCGAGGCCTGCGTGTAACTGCCCAGCATGTAGAAGTTCTCCGGCCGGTCCCGTGCCGCGTAGAGCTCTTTTGATGGCACGCCGATATTGGAGACCAGTATCTCGGTATCGATAAGGCTGGTTACGGCCCGGATCGCATCGAACCGGGTCATGACCGGCGTGTGCCAGTCCCGTTCGTAGCAGAATGCAAACGGGCGCGGGGAATATACCGGCGGGTTCCCGGTGTACCCCGTTTCGCAGATACAGTCAGGGCTGAACAGGATCACATGCGGCCTGTTCTCCCGGTATGCCCCGGCAACTGCATCTCCGATCGCACCTGCGTTGTCCGGGCCCGTAATGATCGTATACCCTATCCCGGCTGCCGCGAGGATCTTGGGAAGCGGGCGGTTGAAGGGGATCTGCGCCGGGATCGTCTCCGTCTCCCCGCCCCGCCAGCTGGCAAGGATCGGGAGCGGAAGGTGGTAGGTGACGGTGAGCGAGAGGATCGCGTTTAACATATTCCCGAGGCCGGAACTCTGGAGGGCGATGAGCGGGCGGGCGCCGGCCAGGTAAGCCCCGGCCGAGATCCCCACGCCATCCTCCTCGCGGGTGAGACCGATGTGCCGGAACTCTTCCGGCAGCGAGAAGAAGAGCCCTTTTGCCTTGTCGCAGGGGATGGAACTGACAAGGTCGATCCCCTGCGTTTTGAGTTCAGCAATGATCTGGCGTTCATCCATGGTGTGCGATCCATTGCATGAGGTGTTCTACGAGCACATTGCGGGGCTCATCCGGCAGTACCGATATGACTGGCGTAAGGGGATGCAAGGTAAAATCCTCCCGGATCCGTTCGTATCCCCCGCCCGTGAGGTTCAGGAGAATATGATCGTCCGGTTTTACCATATGTTTTTCTATAGCCTGCACCAGTGCCGCCGTGGCAACAGCCGCTGCCGGGTCCAGGTCGATATCCAGCGTCTCCCTCACCAGTTGCATTGCGTCAGCCCCCGCCGCATTCGAAACGCTATACATCATCCCATCCGTTGCTGTCAGCGCATCGAAGAGCCCGCCCTGTATCCCGTACGGCGGGGTGCGATTGGTCAGGACATCGGCCATGACACCCCTGACCTGTTCCGCAGCGTCCGGCATGTCCTCTTCCGGGATGAGTTCCCGCCGGCGCTCATGCCATGCCGAGACCATGGGAGTGAACGGTTCGTTCTGGGCAAGATGGAGCCGGGGGAGGCGGGCACCGTACCGGCCATCGCCGATCAACCGGAGTGCCGCTTCCCACGCGGCTATCGCCCCGGTGCCGCTCCCGACTGCCTGGAAATACAGGTCCGGGATCCTTCCTGCCGTGACCGCAGCTTCGAGCATCACGGTACCCATGCCGTCCCTGCGGGCAATGTTCTTCGCCCCGCCTTCCGGTACGCACCCCGGGACTGCTGCAAGCGTGTTACTTACGCTGATGGCATCCGTATAGTCCCCTCGCACGGCCACAAGGAAAACGTTCTCTGCCCGTGTCGTGGTCCAGAGACGGGAGACAGCCTGTTCGGGAACCACGATCACAACAGGTCTGCCGCACCGGGCCGAGAGTTCCGCAAAGGCCCGGCCGGTATTGCCTGCGGATGCGATGACCAGGATCTTCCCGCCCAGTTCCGTCTGCCGCTGCATGGTTGGCGAGGCCTCCAGTTCCTTGAACGAGCCCGAGGTCAGATGAGCTCCCCGCTCCGGGCAGTATCCCGAGAACGAGATCTGTAGGTGGGAGAGACCGAGTTCCCGGGCAAGCAGACCTCCGTCAAATGAGACCGATCCTCCTGCGGGAAGGAGCGGGGATGTCACCGGGAGCCAGGAGAGGTACCGGTACATTCCTTCATGAGGGGCCAGGTGCAGCCGTCGGCTGTAGTACTCTGCCCTGAGGAGCGAGTTGTGGCCGAGGGGGCAGGAGAGCGTAGACAGATCATCCACGATCTCCCCACCCCCGACACACCGGACGCGGTACTTGGGGATCATGGTATGTCCTCACTGAATCCTGATATCCTCAAGCCTGACATGGGTGCCCTCCTTCTTATTCAGTACCATATTCACAACAGCCGTGTGTGACAGGTCCATCATGCAATAGCCCGGGAGAAACCTCTGCCGGAGCCCGAGCGTGGGCGGCCTGAGGACGGTCTCGGCAATCCCCTCGAAGGCATGGACGTGGTAAGCCTGCACGTCGTGCGCCTTCTCTTTGCGGGCCGCAAGCGGGCCGACCGTGTGGCACTCCAGTACGCCGGTGACCGGGTTGGCCGAGAGGACCCGCAGGGCATGGTAGACCGGGCAGCCCGGACCTGCGGGCCGGCCGGTGACCAGGTCGCCGACTTTGATCTCCCACTTCTCCACGAGATCCGCCCGGAAGGGTACGATAAACTTCCGGGCCGAGGGTTCCCCGGGGAATGCATGGATGATGAAATCGTAGGCGGCCCCCGTCACATCGGTGCCGGAATACGTGGTCTTCTCCTGTGGTCCTGATCGTTCAACGGTATAGAACGTACAGTCTTCGTTCACTTTCTGCTTTTTTTCTACTGCCCGTACGAACTCGTTGCAGCGGGAGAGCCCGCAGGCACCGCAATCCTTGCCCGGGGGAATCCATGCCATCGTCAGTCGCCCCGGAAAATGTTGTCGGCTTCATCCAGCGGGCGGATGACGCCGAAGTGATGCTGCCATCCGATCTCTCTCTTGCCGACACAGATGGTGCAGACCCCTAAGGGCGGTGTTCCGCGGAGGGTGATCGCATCTGCGTTGGCGATATCCGGTTGTTTTGTGATGGCCTGCATCAGGTACCGCATACCGGTACCCTGGAGTGCATTGGTCTCGATGATGTCCATATCCGGCGTAACCATGCGGATACATTCGCGGAACACCTCTTTTTCCGCCTGCGAGACCAGGTCTGTCTTGGTGACGACTGCCACATCGGCAAGGGCAATCATGGGGGCCATCTTGAGGGGCGTGTTGCTCCCGGAGACCGCAGAGAGGACTGCAATGCCAAATGACTGCGTGGTATACGGGGTACACCGGAGGCAGAGTCCGGCACTCTCGATGATGAGGATGCCCGCCTTGAGTTCTTCGGCCCACCGGATTGCATCCCGCATGATCATGATGCCCATGTGGTCCGGGCAGAGGTCGCCGGAGTACACCTTGCGGGCAGGGATACCGAACTCCTCCCGGATCTCCTCGTCTTCAAAGGCTCTGACTACATCGATCTTGAGGAATGCCGGGTTCTCTGTCTTCTGGAACTCGCGGATGATCTGCCGGATCACCGCGGTCTTTCCGGCACTGGGGGGTCCGGCTACGATGATGAGTTTCATGCTGGTGTACGTGCATTTTTCCCGGGAAGGAGATCCCCGTTGATGAGATCGCCTGCCCGTATTCTCTCCCGGAGCTCCACGAGGAACGTGTCGATAGCGGAGATGTGTGAGACCATCTCCTGCTCGGTCCCGTCCGGTTCGATGACCCCGGTGACAGCACCGTTCTTCATGATGATCCGGCGGTCCGTGATCATGGCAAGCAGCGGGTCGTGGGTGACGAAGATGACTGCCTTATGGTAGTGCTTCAGGCAGCGGATCACCTTCTCCTTGAAGATCCCGGCATTCTCCACTTCATCGAGGAGGAGGATGGGTGTCTGCCCGATCATGATGGCGTCCGCGATGAGGAGCGAACGGGTCTGCCCGCCGGAGAGCGCGGTCATCCGCATGGACTCGGCGATCTTCTCCCCGGTAAATTCGTTTGCAAGCGCAACTGTTCTCTTGACCAGTTCGAGTGCGTCCGTGTCCCGTGCCTTGATATGGAGAGTGAGGAAGCGGCAGACGGTGAGGTCAGCAATGACGCGGGTGTTCTGGGTGATGAGAGCGATCGGCTTCTTTGCCGGGTCACGGACCATCTCGTCCGGTGGCGGGGCGCCGTTGATCAGGATGGAGCGGCCGGTAACGGTGTCTCCCTGGGCAAGTACCTCGATGTCATTGACGAAGGCCGACTTGCCCGATCCGGTTGATCCCACGATGGAGATGGTATCTCCCGGGCGGAGCGCGATCCGGTCAAATGCCTCCAGTTCCCCGCACCGGTTGGTGCCGGGAAGGATGGTGAGCTCCATGAACTGTTCGCTGCGCATACTCAATCATAATCGTATGTATGTTCAAATACTTTTCCAATTTTACAAAAAAATTAACCTTATAGTAATAATTATAACCGTTAAAGTGAGACATAAAGGATAATATGCTGTCAAAGAGGATATTCGAGACCGATTTCACTACGGCCCTGAACGAGGAGCTGGAGCGGAAGAATATGAGCGTGAAGGATCTCGCAGAGCAGACCGGTATCCCGTCGTCAACCCTCTACAAGGTCACGGTGGGCGAGCGTGACCCGCGGCTCTCCACGATAAAGAAAATTGTAGCTGTTCTTGAACCGCCCCGTCACCGCTTCATCGCCATCATCGCAGCCCGGTTCCTCCTCGATAACCTGGAACGACGTGAGGTCGCAATCAACGGGATAACCTATGCCATCCGGGGATATTCTGCCAATTCGCTGGAAGAGTGCATCGTTGCTGCCGCACGCGCAGAAAAGGATGGGGCAGCCGGCATCATCTGTGCGCCCATCCTTGCCTCTATTGTTGAGAAGATCGTGGATGTCCCGGTGGGAATGCTCCGCCCGGATCTTTCCGTGATCGATGAGGCAATCAGTTCAGTTGCCCGGAAGATCGGGTGAACTATGGCAAACGGAGACAACCAGATCCGGATCGGCCATCTCTCAACGCTGTACCACACCGCATTCCTGCTGCGGGGGACTCCCCTCCTTGAAGATGCGGGACTGGATGCAACATGGCAGCTCTTTGCCTCCGGGCCGGACATCATCAGCGCCATGCAGGAGGGGGCGCTCGATCTCGGCTATATCGGGCTCCCCCCGGTGATCATCGGGATCGACCGTGGTCTCAAGCTTGCCTGCATCGCTGGTGGGCACGTGGAAGGGACGGTGATGATCGCCGGCCCGGGTACCCGTGCACTCGCAGAGTGCCGTACCATGCGGGAGTTTCTCGGGCAGTTCTCCGGAAATACGATCGGGACGCCCCCGAAAGGATCCATCCATGATGTGATCGTGAACGAGTTGTTGCGTGAACAGGGCATCTCTGATGTTACGGTGAATAACTACCCGTGGGCCGACTTCCTCTCCGATGCGCTGCAGCAGGGAGAGATTGGAGCAGCCGCCGGGACGCCGGCGCTCGCAGTCACCGCGGCCCGGTATGGCAACGGGCGGCTGGTTGTGCCACCCGACCGGCTCTGGTCTTTCAATCCCAGTTACGGGATCGTGGTCATGCGGGGGATGCTAAAGAAGCGAGACATTCTTACGCGCTTCCTCGCTGCCCATGAGGCCGCGTGCGAGCTGATCCGGCAGGATCCCCAACGGGCGGCCGGTATTGTGGCCGCAACAACCGGCATGGTGGATCCGGCTTTCGTGCTGGACACCTACCGGATCTCTCCGAAGTACTGTGCGGCCCTGCCCCCGGAATATCGTACCTCCACCATGAAGTTCGCCCGCGTCCTCCACGAACTGGGGTATACCAAACGGCTGGTGGGTGAAGGTGAGATCTTCGAGACTTCCTTAATAGACGCGATCCATTCACGGCCGCATCATTACCTCGACGGAATAAGGGAATTGTAACCAGGTAATTGTACGAAAAAGTGAACTGATTGGTAAAAATAAAAAAAGGTCAGATGCCTTTGAGGCTGCCCCGCTGCTTCACGAATTGGTCCCGGTTCCGCGGGGAACCTGGTGTGTCGCACCACTACCGGGAGGCTGACCTCTGAGTCCCGCCTCCGCTGGTGCTCCCGTCCCGGGTCCAGCCGCCACACCCTTCCGTGCGTATTGCAGATGGGTAGACCACGATCTTTGCTACGGGATCACGGGCTGTTTACGAACGTGAATATCACCGGGCCTGAGTCCGACTGCACGGGCCCGATCGCACTAAATCCGAAAACGATACGGGCAGGACAGCGTCTCAGTAATTTGCAAGAAACTTGGATCAACTGTAACTTTCCCTGGAGGAAAAGGTGTCTCCAAGGATTCCCCTGGAGACCACAAAAAAGCGATTACTTTTTGATCCGGGGAGATTTGCCGGTAACGTGAGTAGGGGTGCTCTTGCTGGATTTGAGACTGGCAGTTGCTTTGGCTCCCAGGGTCTTCGCATACTTTCCGCTTGCTTTGTCGTTTGTAGACATAATGCATGAATTCGATCGCAGCCTGATAAGGCTATCATTGAAAAGCAAAAACCGTTGTCATCAGTATAATGGCCCTTACATTGTCATTGAAAAAGAATGTGAGATGCTGTCCGGCCGTCATAATCTGCCCCATACGCGTCTGATGCCGGAACCGGTAGCCCTCTTTTGGGACATCGTTACCTCATGATGGGTGAAGACCCCCGCACCGCCGTCCCGCCACCGTACTGCCCGGCAGGTCCTGCACGCGAGACCCGATGTTGAACCGGAGCGCGATCTCAGGCGACCGGGCCCGGGTGGACTGTGGAATTAAAATTTGTAACATACCGGTGACTCCATAATGTCGGCGATTTCATGCACTCTTAACAATGGTACTTCCCATGCATGAAACATCTCTGCAGACACTCCCCTTACCAAAAACATCCCCCCGGGATACAATCCCGGGAAAATTCATGTCGAACCACCCCTGGATATTCTGGTCATTGTTTTACGGTTCGTTCATCATAGCAGCCTTTCTCTGTGCATTTGTCTTCTCAACGTACATCGACCCGCCCCATACCGATGCGGAAAGCGCCCGGTTATTGTTGAGCGCACTCATCCAGAGTGAATCAACCATCATCGCCCTCGTTATCACGCTGACCTTGATCGCGGTCCAGCTGACTTCTTCTTCGTATACCCCGCGGGTGGCAAAGACGTTCGGCAACAGCCCGCACATGTACCTGCTTCTCGTGATCTATATCGTCTCTATTGCGTACAGTGCACGTCTTCTCCAGCTGGTGACCGGAATTGGGGACGTTGTTCCCGCGTCTATGGAGTTCTGGATCTCGGGAGCGTACTGGCTGACAATATCACTGGGATTTGCCCTGATTCCCTACATCTACTATGTCCTCGAATCGTTCAGCCCGGAGACGTTTATCCAGCGCATGTCCACGTACCTGACAAAAGAGACGATTCTTGTGCAGGAGAAGAAAAATTACCTGAACCTGATCTTCGATGTCACGCACAATTCCATCATGAAATACGATACGGCCACGATCCGCTCCGGCCTGGGCCTGGTGTCCCGCCGTCTGAGTGTCCTGGTTTCCAAGAAAAATACCCTCCTTGAAAACAGTGAGATTGTGGCCCTCTACGCTGTTCATCTTGAACGGTGTGCAAGGCAGGCAATTGACCTGCACGATGAAGAGATGCTCAGCATCATTCTCGATCAGTTTGAGCGCATCGGCATCCATTGTGCCGGTAATTCCTTTGATACGCCGACTTTGCAGATCATCACGGTCATCAGCGATGTCGAGAAATTAATTGACGTAAAGGATCTCCCTGTCTCCTTAAACCGGGTGAGAGAACTGATCCGGGCCATCGGGAGGATTGCCATTGAGAATAAATTTGTCGAGACCCCGGAGAGGATCATGTTCTGCCAGAGCACGATTGCAAAACATGCCATCGATAAGATCACGCCGGCGGATAAGTTTTCATTATATTCCGAGATCCTCAAGAACGCGGTCGATTCCCTGGCAGAGTTTACCGACCTGGGAATAGCAACCGGCCAGCTCGGGATCGTGAACGGCTCCCTGGAGTACCTCAAATCCATCGGGGAATACAGTATCCGGCAGGACATTATCTTTCCTTTGTTTTACATCACCGACAAGGTATTCGATCTCTGGCTCCATGCCCTTATGGTTCTTAATTCCACCTCGACATTTTTAGAGGTCTCCGAGTTAGCGATCATTGCCAAGAAAGATGCGATACAGAACGGGTACCCGGAGAAGAACGTATCTGTGCGAAAAATCATGGAGATTGGAATTCTTTCCATGGAACACAGTTCGGAGCCTGAACAGCAGGGCGTTGCCCGGCTGCTCGCAAACCTGAGGATTATTGACGATAAAAATTTCCAGGACCAGGTCCCGCATACCCTCGCCACGCTTCCTGCACAAAAGAAAGACCCGTATACCCGGTTCCTGGCATTACAGGAGAAGATCTACCAGGAGATCCTGCAGGAACAGCATGTCTGATTCTGCCGGTGTGATTGCATCTCAAAAGTATCCTGAGACCCGTGTATCTGTTGAAGATGTGCGGGTTCCCGCCGGAATACGATTGCTGATTCTCCCGGCCGGTCCGGTCCTCTATCATATCCTGACAGACCCGCCCCATGCACGGGAGATCAGGGGCCACCACCGGGCCCGCTGCCTCGTATCACGGCACGATCAGACAAGAACCGGGTACTGGCTCCCCTGGATTGTCGGGAGCATCTCCAAAATACTGGTCTGTGCCGGAACGACCGTTACGGACGTTCCATTCCCTGACGTGATGTTATTCCCGGACCACCGGTCCAGCCAGTCAAGGACCGTGTGATGCCACAGGATACTGTTCTGCGGTTTTAAGACCCAGTGATTCTCATCGGGGAAGTAGAGCAGCCTGCTTGGGATGTTTCTCCGCTGGAGTGCCGTAAACGCTGCAAACCCCTGGGTCTCCGGAACCCGGTAATCCTTCCCGCCCTGGATCACCAGCATGGGTGTCTTCCATGCAGCAACATGATCGGCCGGGTTGAACCGGGCATATGCATCCGGGTTCTCCCACGGGGTACCGTTATGATCCCATTCTTCGAACCAGAGTTCATCGGTATCGTAGTAGGATTGGCGGGTATCGAACATGCCGTCATGGGTGACAAGGCAGACGAACCGGTCGGGCCAGGCTCCTGCGATCCAGTTGACCATGTAACCGCCGTATGAAGCCCCGAGCGCCGAGACTTTTGTACTGTCCATCCAGGTATTCTTCTCAAGCGTTGCATTCAGTCCTTTCTGGAGATCCACTAAGGGTTTTCCCCCATAGTCCTCCCGTATCGAATCGGTGAACACCTGCCCGTACCCGACCGACCCGTGGAAATCGATCATCACCACGGCGTACCCTCTGCTGGCATAGGTCTGGGGGTTCCACCGGTAACTGAAGTCATCTGCAAATGACCCCTGGGGCCCCCCATGGATCAGGAGCGCAACCGGGTATTTCTTTGCCGGATCGAAATCCACGGGTTTCACCACGTACCCGTACACGGTCTCATTGTTCCAGCCCGCAAAGGAGAACTGCTCGTACGCACCCATCCTCACCGTTGCCAGCTGGTCCCTGTTGACCTGTGTTATCTGCACTGCATGGGTTCCATCGGGATCGATCGTAGAGAGATCGGCCGGGGCGGTCATGGTTGCGTATCCGTACACAAGACGGTTCCCCAGCGTCCGAACCGAAGCGACCTCCCCTTTCCCGACAAGGGTTCTGACATCACCGGTAACGGGATCGATTGCAAACAGTGCGCTGTTCCCCCTGTCCATGGCGGTGACGTAGAGCGTCTTTCCATCCTCCGACCAGATGATGGATGTTGGAGAGCGGTCCCAGGATGCTGCAACCTCGCGGGCCGTTCCTTCGGGCCATGAGCGGATCATGATATGGTACCGGTCGGCCTCGTAGCCCGGGCGGATCATGGCAAGATAGGCAAGCGTACTGCCATCCGGCGAGAAGGCCGGTTGTGTTATCCATGCTTTGTTTCCCGGCGTGAGATTGACCTGCTGACCGGTACCGGAGACCGGGGCATAATAGAGACTATGTCCGGTACTCCACATCTCCTCCCGCCCGGTATCTGCTGAGGAGAAGACGATCCCGGCATTGTCCGGCGTGAATGCATACTCTTCCGATCCGCCGAATGGCACCGAGGGGCTGTCGGCATACATGGCCTGCATGACATCCACCGGTCTTCCGGTGGAGAGGGACATGACGAAGATATGGTTCCGCCGCCCGTCTTCATACGTGTCCCAGTGCCGGATCGGGAGCGTGTCATACACCCTGCCGGAGGAGTTCTGCGATTCGATCGCCTTCATGCGTGCGGCCGTTTCTTCATACCCGGTTCTTGGGAATACTTCCATTGTGAATGCAAGGCTCTTCCCGTCCGGGGAGATCTTCAGGTTCGCGAGATCCAGCGGGAGATCCGTAACCTGCACAGTATCGCCACCCGTGGCCGGGATCTTCCAGACCTGCGAACTGCCGGACCGGGTCGAGAGATAATAGACCGTGGAACCGTCCGGGGACCAGCAGGGATCTGAATCAGAGCTCGGCGGGAATGTCATCTGGGAAAGTCCTGTCCCGTCGGGCCTGACGATCCAGATGTTTGTCTGCCCCCGGTTCTTTGCGAGGTCGGTGCTGCGGAGGGGAAAGACGATCCAGGATCCATCCGGTGATGGGGATGGCGCACCGACCCGCTGGAAGGTCACCAGGTCCCCGGCCGTGAAGGGATGCGTGGCTTCCAGGGCAAGGGCCGGGGTGGCGAGTCCAGAAAAGATTCCGGCGACCACGAGCGCGAGAAGCAGGGCTCGTTTGATTGTTCGGATCTCCATGCCTTATAGTCGCAAACCGGTGATTTATGTATTGTGAGATGGGGGGGACGTGGGGAGTCAGCAGACTCCGATGCAGGTATGGTGCATGAGCAGTATCACGCAGTCCCCCTGAATTTGAAAATTATTTGGAAAAACAGATATTTCATCAGGGCGTGTGAGAGTGTATGAAGTCTCCTGTCATCCTGCTCCTCTGTATCCTGCTCTGCCTTGCCACCTGCGGATGCACGCAGGCACCACAACCTGCAGCAGTACCGACATCTCCTGGCACGATACCGTCGATCACCCTGTCATCAGCAAGTCCGAATGCCACGTTCTCCCTTGATCCGGGGGTCATTGTCGTGTCGTTCCGGGCGGAGAGTGCACAGGATATGGAACTGTATCTCTCCAACCTGACGCAGGGATACGGGGAAGGAACCCGGTTCTTAACCAACGGCCCCTATGCAGGATCGGTAGCCTACCAGGTCCCCGCGAAAGATACCTACCATCTGAACATCTCCGGCACCGGCCCGTGGACCGCAACGGTTGCTCCGCTGGTCACCACCAGTCCCCTGAAAGCGCCGGTGAACCTTTCCGGCACGGGAACGCAGGTGACTCCGGTATTCTCCTTGGAAAAAGGCGAGTATTTCTTTACGCGTAATGAGACCGGCCTTGCCTCGCCCATCTACCAGCTCTTCTTCGTGAACGGTTCGCCTCTCATGGATGCAAACGGCACGTTCAGCCAGCCGTACTTCGGTACGCTTTCGCCCCACCCGTTTGTCTTTGTCACCATACCGGAGAACGGCACCTATTACCTGAGTGCCCTCTCCCGGAATAATCCCGGGGGCTGGTCAGTCTCCCTCTCACCGGTCCCGAAGATCCCTCATATGGGGCCCGGGCCTGCCGTGTATCCCACCGCCCCGTAGCGGAGATAGTCCGGCTTTCTCCCCTTTTTTTTGACAATCGCTCGCGGTTATCCCGGCGGTGTGGTCTCTTCGGACCGGTCTTCGATATCCTCAAAATTCTCTTCCTGTTCTGCCCTGCCCCGGAAGAAGATATGCTCCATCACAAGCGCCGAGAAGATCCCGACAATGAAGGCATTGGCCAGCACCGGCTCGATCCGGGAACTCATCAGGGTCTTCGTGGTGACCGGGAGGAATGCGATGAGGATCGCAAAGATGAGCGATATCCCGATCACGATCCCGGAATTATACCCGATGCCGCCGCTGCGTTGCTTTGCAAGGCTGAGCGTTGCTGCAAACATGCCCCCGAGCAGGAAGATGAAGAGGCAGCCGATGACGAGCGTCGGGATCGCCATCAGGGTGGAGACGACAAGGGGCGAACACCCCATGACAATGAAGAGGATGCCGGCACCGGCAAGCGGGTACCGGGAGGCATGCCGGTTCGCCAGAATCACGTTCATGGAGAAGTTCGAGTTGGCGCATCCGATAGCGCCCCCGAACCCGGCAAGGATACTGGAGAGCCCGGTCACGGCCATGCCCCGCCGGAACCGGGTGTCCATGCCCGAAGGTTTCAGGAGCAGTTCCATGGATTCAACGGCGCTGAAGTCCACGACAAGGAGCGTGAAGTAGCAGAAGAGAAATGCGAAGATGAGCGGGAGGGAGAACTCAAAGCCGGTCGGGGCGACTGAACCGAAGAGCCCCAGCGGTGCGGTGCTGACTGCTGTCGGGCTGAACGGAAAGAAGATCCAGTACAGGGCAACACCCAGCACGATGGCGCCCGGCAGGAGGAGCTGTTTAGCCATCCCCTTCAGGATACAGGAGAGCCCGAGGATGAGAAGGGTAAAGATGATGGCAAAGACGAGGTAATTCGTTGCTGGCACCGCAGACGATGCCGGGATGATGAGGGTGAGGATCATGGGAGAGACGGCAAAGCAGGACATCAGGAGAACGGCAAGGATGATGTTGAAGGTGAAGAGTCGCTTGAGGAGATGGTGGGCCTTGATCGCGGCAAGCACAACGATGGCAATACCGCAGATGATCATGGAGGTATAGATGGCATTTGTCGAGAACGCGAGACCGGCTCCCACACCGATGATCAGGATGCCGGTGGGGCCCGTTCCTATGGGAAGGCGGTGCCCGATCGTGACCTGGAGGAGCTGGCAGACGCCTGTCACCACAAAGATCACCTGGAGGACCTGCATCTGCCGGACCGGGTCCGGGTAGAGCATGGGTGCAACGATCATGCCGTAGATCAGGGCCGAGGGCATCAGGACAATGAACCACTGGAGCGTTGCGGTCAGGATGGCAGAGAATGGCGGCTTGTCATCGATAGCGGAGAGCAGTTTCATGGGATCACGCGGGGATTTTTTATCCCCTGCTCGCGGGCAGGTAATTCAATTCTCATCCCGTAACCATTTGAATCTTCGTTAGTTCTTGTCACGATGCAAAAACCGGGATGAGATGCAACAAAAGAGAGAGATCAGGAATACGATCCGGACCGGGGAGATGCCTGCTGAAAAGAAGTGAGTGGATGTTACGTAATCCTGAACGGCTCACTCATCGTCCCCGGACGGGCCGTCGATCTCCTCTTCATAGGTAAAAACGTCATCGATCCCGATACCAAACGTGTGGGCTATACGGTATGCGAGTTTCAGGGAC
>Ga0265296_1003583_pt1 | contig 14239 bp, 14 predicted proteins | sample MunlanPumphouse1_FD_189073 | JGI IMG/M metagenome (GOLD analysis project Ga0265296, IMG submission 189073) | Groundwater microbial communities from a municipal landfill in Southern Ontario, Canada - Pumphouse #1 | ecosystem: Environmental > Aquatic > Deep subsurface > Groundwater | place... | reverse complement strand
GGAACTGCTCATCGGTGAGCATGCCCGCCGGTGGTTCAACAACCTTGCGGCAGTCGATTGGCACGTTGTCCATACGATAGCAGTTGCCACCGGTCTCAACACCGTTGAATGCTACCGGGACATGAAGTTTCGAGACCCCGCTTGTCGGGGTGAGGTGGGGATCGATGCATACCGAGGGGACGGCTGCAATGTGCTTGACGGCACTGATGGGGAAATGTGCTCCCGGGTCGCTCCCTATGGTGAACATTGCATCCACTTCGCCGCGATTCAGCAGGTCGATCGAGCTGGTGTCGCCGGGGTTGTAGCGTGCAAATCCACGGGTGAGGTCGACTGAGTAGGGGAACCCGAACTGCCATGCGAAAACTTCTCCGGAGCCGGTAACATTGTAGTGGCCCCGCATCGGCATGATCGAGAACTTCGTGTATTCGTTTAAGTCCTTGGTGACTGCGATGGCTTCGTCAATGTTGTGGTTCTTTCCGATTGACTGGGTGACACCCATGCCGAAGAAGATGATACCGAAACGGCCGCTCTTCATCATGTCTGCGGCTTCACGGATCTTCTCTTTGGGTATACCTGCAACAACGTCAGGGAGCCATTCGCCCTTGAACGCAACACGGAGTGCGTTTAAGAGTTCGAAGTCCTTGCCCTGCTCGAGCTGAAGGTGGACATCTGCCATCTTGGCGGTGTCGGTGCAGCGGGGGTCGACGACGATCATCTTGCGGCTCATCTGTCCCTTGCCGGTAAAGAACCCGCGGGGGAAGATGGAGTACCGGGACATGTGCCGGGGGTGGGCGTGGGCCGGGTTGCATCCCCAGAAGATAACCCTGTCCGCTCGGTTCTTGACTTCACCAAGAGTACAGGTCGGGAGGCCGATATCCTGCACGGCGATAAGGGTCGTGCCGTGGCAGACAGCTGCGGTGTTGTCACAGCAGGCCTTGCTGATCTCGGCGATCTCGTTGCCCACGCTCTGCGCCTCGCAGTTGGTGGAGCTCCAGCCGTACATCAGGGGTTTTTTCGCTTTTGCCAGCATTGCGGCAGTATAGTCAGCTGCCTCATCGTAGCTGATCTCTTTCCACGAGCCGTCTTCCTGGCGAAGCCGGGGGCGGGTCACGCGGTCTTTTGCCTGAGAGTGCAGGAACTTTTCGGTCCCGATCACGCAGGCATTGTAGACTTCGAGAAGCTGTTTGCCATCATCGGATACAACGACCTCAAGGTCATCGCAGAGGGTTCCGCAGAACGGGCAGATTACATCAGTGACAGTCTTTGTCATCCTACTTTCACCCCACATTGTTTCTGCACCAGTTCGATGCCGAGGAGAATGGGTTCGTTAATTGCAATCTCTACGGTTACCGGGGTTCCCTTGAAGGTGGGCATACCGGTTGAATAGGTGTTGGGGTTGACAATTGAGTTCGCCCATGGTCCCATGGGGATGAATGCAACGCCCGGGTGAGGACCCTGCGTAGCTTCAATCGCCTTGACAATAACGCTGCCATGGTCGCTGGTGACCTTGACATTGGTGTTCTTCCATGCGCCGAGTTTCTTTAAATCCTCGTGGTCCATCTCGATGATTCCGCAGGCAGTGCGATACAGGGGCTTTTCCTTGCCTCCCTCGATTGCCACGCCCTGCTGGATGGTTCTTCCGGAGATCAGGTTCAGGGTAATATTCTTTGTCATGGTAATCCTCACATCATGCCTGAATAAGAGCGCTCGTCTCTCCTCTTCCCGAGAGGCGGATCACATCATAGGGGCAGGCGTTGACACAGACCCCGCAGCCGGCGCAGAGTTCAGCCTTGACATCAAGGTGAACGGACTTGCCGTTCCTGACCGCGTAAATTTTCTCCTTGCTGGCCGGTTCCACAGTATGTAGCTCAAGAGCATCAACCGGGCATGCAATGACACAGTTGCCACAACCAGTGCATTGCTCCATGTTAATATGTACAGAAAACGCCATGCGTATCACAACACTTGTCGTCGTAATTGCTATGGTTAATCTGCAAGTTAATTAAAGATTCCGAAATTAACAAGTGGTTAATTAAAATTAATTAACTAACTCCTAAGAGTTTGAACAAAAGAGTTTACATTATGCGGGTTTTAGGGCGCATGAGTGATATATTAACCAGAAGATACCCGCGATTACCGGGAATTTTCTTTAACCAAACTCAAAATGGGCGTTTTTTATATATACAGGTTTTGGTGGGAGCAAACGCTCCGTCGTTGCTTTATATGGGGGGATTAGCGGCCGTGCATTTCTCCATAATGTAATAATGTAACTACATTACATATACAAAATAGGCTTAAAAAAAGGACACTAACAAACTATAAAAAAATTGGATATCATCGGGATTTTATCCGGATGATCGAATCTTACCTGTCTCACGGGTATCGTATCCGCCAAGACGGTTAAGAATCGCTTTAAATTCCGGCGACCGTATCGCATCAATGAGCGCTTTTATCCTTGGGTCATCAGTATGCTCCCTGCGGATAGCGAGTTCATACCGTTCCTCTGCCACCGGTACAAAGGGGAGCCCGAGAGCTTTTGCAGCGCTGTACACACACATACCCGCGTCTGCCTCTCCGCTTTTTACCGCGAGGGCAACTGCGATATGGGTAGTTACTTCCCGCTCATAGCCGGGTAAGGATGACGGGTCAACGCCTGCCTTCTTTAGTTCATAATCGAGAAGCATCCGTGTTCCAGAGCCTCTCTGCCGGTTGATGAACTGGTGGCCGGCAAGATCCTTAAACGCAAGACCCTTCCGGGAGACAATCCCCTGCTGTCTCCCGGCTACGCAGATGAGATCGATTTCAGTACCTGGCAGATATTTTTGGAGGTAAGCGGTATTGTACGTTCCGTCATCTGCGAGCAGGTGAGTTGGTGCCGCGTGGCATTCATCTTTTTTTAAGGCCAGAATCCCGCCCATGCTTCCCGCATGCGTGGAGAGGAGGGTGATGCCTTGTGGGCGGATAAGGTTGGCGAGGTAATCGATGACCGGGTCATGGCTGCCGGTAATGAGGAGAGCATTTGTCGCTTCGGAAGCCGGTACCATCAACCGGGCTTCTACCTCGCCTCCCGCATCGAAGCCTTCCGATGTCCGGGGGACCCGGATGTATGCATTGGCCCGCACACCGCTCATCTGGACGCCGGCTCCTTTAGACTGGGGGGAGACCACCCAGCGGTTGCCCACCCGTCCGAGCGTGCAAAGCACGAATTCATCTGAACCGATCTCCTTCACAACAGAAGTTGTGATTTGCGCCCGGATATGATCGGGTTCTGTTATAGAAAGGCCGTAGTTACTGAGGAATGAGAGTACAATCTCCCGGATTACCGTAAGGGCTGAGAGCGGATAACCGGGCAACCCAATGACCGGTTTTTTGTCGATCCTTCCTATGATGACGGGTTTACCCGGCTTAATAGCAACCCCGTGGACAAGCACTTCACCCAGTTCTGCGATTACGTCAGCGGTGTAATCCTTTGTTCCTGCTGAAGAGCCTGCCGATATGATAACAATGTCATTTTCCTTGCAGGCCGTGGCAATCGCATTACGAATCTTCTCCGGCTTGTCCTCAACAAACGGATACCGGGTACACGTGGCCCCGGCTTCTTCGAGCATGACCTTGGCCATAACTGTGTTGCTTTCCACTACCTGACCCGGAGCCGGGCGGGTGCCGGCAGCAACGAGTTCGCTTCCTGTAGGAACGAGTCCGACCCGCACCGCAATCACTTCCGGGTGGGTAATACCATAGGTAGCAAGCGCCCCAATCTCGTGCGCCCGTATCCGGTGGGCAGACGGCATCACCATCTCGGACTCGGCGAGGTCTTCTCCTGCAGGGCGAACGTGTTGCCAGGGTGCAGCAGCCTTCCGAATCGTATAGCTGCCATCGGTTTCCCAGACATCCTCGATCATAATGACCGCATCGTATTCGGGCGGTACTACGTTACCGGTATTCACCCGAACGGCTTGGGGAAGAATGACAGGATGCTGCTCGGAAGCTCCCTTTGTATCCCCGCTCCGGACCGCGATACCGTCCATAGCCGCAAGATGAATCTCCGGCACTGAGTATCGGGCAAAGATTGGACCCATCGTGATCCTCCCGGCAGCGTCTTCCAGTGGCACCTGCATGGATGACGGGTTGCAGGGGAATTCCCGGGCGAAAAGGGCTAGGGCATCGTCAAGTGTTACTACAGAAAGGTAACGCTTTACCATCGGATCACCTCAACTACACTACCCTGCTCGAGTCCCTCGGCACCTGCCGGGATACAGATGAGCCCATCGCTCCTGATGAGGGTATTAAGGAGTCCGGATTTACCAAAGAGCGGCGTTGCAATTCCATTCTCTATCCTGATGCGGACATACTCTTCCCTCCCGCGTTGCGAGGGGATGTTCACCGCCAGGGTCGCTCTTTCTGTTCGCTGGAGTGGCTTTTGGATGCCAAGCATACGGTCAATCAGGGGGCGGACTACGGCAATGAGCACGACAAATGCCGAGGCCGGGTGGCCCGGAAGGCCAAAGACGGGTTTATTCGCAATCCGTCCGATTATCGTTGGTTTTCCCGGGGCAATCGCAATGCCATGGACGAGCACTTCACCCATAGCTGCAATGACCGCTGCGGTCATATCCCGGTCATCCTTGGAACTCCCGCCTGAGAGAAGAACTACATCACATTCCGGTACTGCCCGGGCAAGAATCTCTTCAAAAGCCTGCCGCTCATCTGGGATAATCCCGTAGAGCCGGGGGATGCAGCCATATTCGGTTAGGTAGGCTGCGAGCATAGGAGCGTTCGCGTCTCGTACCTGGCCGGGCTTAGGGACCACGGTCACCGGTATCAGTTCATTCCCGGTCGAGATGATTCCGACAACCGGTTTTTTTGCAACGGTAACCGCGGCACAACCACATGCTGCAAGTACCCCGGAATCCTGAGCGGAAATCCTACGGCCTGGTGAAAAAACGCACTCCCCTTGTTTGAAATCCTCGTCCCTCAGGAGAACATTCTCCCCATGGGAGGCTGATTTTTTCACGAGCACTGTATCGCCCACCTCTTCAGCGTATTCCACCATCACTACGGCATCGGCTCCTGCCGGCAGGACACCGCCCGTAGGAATATAGGTGCAGGTGCCCGGAGCAAGGGTGTCCGTTGTATCCAGTCGGCCCATGGCGATCCGCCCGGTACAGTGAAGGAGAGCGGGAATAGCATCGCCAGCTCCTGCTGTATCTTTTGCCCGGACCGCGTACCCGTCAACGACAGAGCGGTCAAATCCCGGGATATCAGTATCCGCGGTCACCGCCGCAGCAAGTATCCTGCCGACCGATGACTCCAGCGGGATGTTCTCTGTGACTGAAGTGGGGGAGATACGAATAACGGTAACTACTGCATCTGCAACCGGGATAACGTTTAAGAACCTGCTCATTTGAAGCAGCCCAGCTGGCAATCCCGGATCTTGATCCGGTTTTTCGTGCAGTATTCACCGACCGCACTCCGGGAGACTTTCGCTTTCTCTGCAATGGCAAATGCCTGCGGGCAGGTAATCTTCTCTTCAATGCCGGCTTCCTGTAATGCTTTTTTAATCTTTTCGTCTGTCATGGTAACCTATATTCTGTTTACTTCTTTCTTGGGTATACCTGTTGTGGAACGAACATATCCCTCACGGTTCTTACTAATGGCTGTGCACGAGCCCGTTAATCTGTACCTAAAAGAGAGCAAGAGGGCAGGAAAAAAGAAAAGTCTTTAAAACCTTCCGATGAATTGATCATTATCCGTGATACTCTCCCCATTCAAAACGGTAGTCCCGATGATTGCACCTGATTTGTGGGAGATCACGATATAAGAAATGTTTCAGGCCAAACATCAGGATCCCGATCCATGAATACACATTTTTTCCTTCTCTCTAATCCTGTGCCGGTCGAGCGCCTGTCGTGGATTGAGGAGTCTCTTAAGTTCTTTTTTGTTCAGTTGTACCCTGAAACCCTGGTGCACCAGAAAACTACCGAGAGTTCAATCTTTACATTTTTTCTGACCGGGGACGCCCTCTACAGTCTTGCAGATCCCGAGACCCTGCAGGTCTGGAACATTATCCTCTCTTTCAGCCCGGTCAAAATTGTCTGCGACCGGCAGGAATTGAATCTCCGGGGAATTACAATCGGGCCGCTGCGAATGAAATACCCGGACCAGGTGATCGACACCCACAGCCTTGGCCATGATGGGAAGCCTTCGTTCTGGAAAGATCTTGCCCAGGTAGCCCGGCAGAGCAAATCGCCACTGCCCGGTACAGCCGGATGGTTCCAGACCGAATCGCCATACATGCATCTCTCCGCATGCCATGCTCTCCGCTTCCTTGCAGCTGCTCTTGAGGAGCGATTATCAGCAGAACTCTACGCGTATCTTGATGGGATTCATCTTGGTCACCACAGCCAGCGCCCGACCGATGCGGAGAATATTGGTGATGGACTCGCTGCTTTGCACGAGAAGGCAACAGTAGCCGGGCTCGACATCCATACCCTTGCCTGCGGTCGTTGTGCCACGACGCGCGGCTACAGCACATGGGATGACGGGCATGGATCAGTGATCTCGACATGTACTATTAAACCGTTCAGGATACGGGATCTCGACCAGATGATCGACCGGTTTATGCTCCCACACCCCATCCTGTCTTCAGATTCCGGAGTTATCCAACTCAGGAAGCAGAGCCCTCCTCCTTCATTTGACCGAACAGACAAGACAAGTAAAGCACCACCGATCACGATCCTCATCACAAAGCGTCCCTACAGTACGGAGATCGTATCCGGAGCGGTCTCATTCGCGGTTGCCTGCGCTCACGCGGGAATCCTGACCCGGGTAATCTTTATGGAGGACGGGATTTATGCCGTGACGGGTAATCACCGGACGCAGCCCGATTCAGCGGTTTATAGCATTCCGGAAGTGATAAACGCGGTTGCAGGGAATGCAAACCTCCAATTCTTCGCGCTCACCCCATCATTCCAGAGACGGGGAATTACAAAAGACAAGTCCCTCAATGCCGTCTTGGACATCGGGTACCCGGGCTTCGGAAAGATCTTCTTCTATCCCCCCGGTAATGTACACGCGGATCATCAGCGGGTGCTGTTGTTTTAAAAAAAGGGATTCGTGGGGAGACTGATTGGTAGTCTTTCTGGTAATAACTTTTAAACGCGGATTCCGATGCAAATAACCCGGCGGTCCCCGCTCCTATGGTTTCTGCATCCATTTCCTTGTCATGTGTGTCACATTGAGGGTTCTTTCCGGGATCTTTTTTTTCTGTACCATTTTCTCGTAAGACTTTCCCGAAAATAGGTTATATGTGCTCTAAGTGCCCTGAGCAATAATCGGAACTTCACCAGCCCGTATTAGCATACGGGAAATAATCGAATGAATAATTGAAAAGCGGAAAAAAAGATAATTCAGGCAGCAGTTTTAACTGCTGGCACCGGGTTCTTTGCAACTTTCTTTTTTACCCACGTCAACTCATTTCCCTTGAATGCAAATGAGTTCATGGTGAAAATTTTAATACCTGCCGGGAGTGCTGATGTATTCGCATTCACGGGAATAATTACCGCTGAATCATAACGTGGTACTGAACCATCAGTTGTTTTTTCTTTTTTTGAGAGTTCTTCTACCATCTTTGCCGGGATCTCTTTGTTGAATGTGACCAGGACTTTCACGACATCGCGGTGTCCCCCATCCATGCGATCGAGCCTGATGAGGGAATCATACCCGCTGCCCTGGATCTGGGGGGTAATTTTCCAGCCATTGTACGTTGAATAGACGCGCTTGAGCTCCTGCAGTGCAAACTCGTTCATGATGTCGGTGTTATTGCCCATGATTAATCAATCAACATCTCGTTTCATATATTAAAAAACTTTTTAAAAAATTTTGCAAGGTACATCAAAATATGTTAATCTCCCGACCAATTCATTCTAGTATGGTAAACTCATTCCCGCAGATTATAATCCCGCTATCCATCGTGTTCAGTCTGGTATCTACTTAGGTACTGAGAATTGGTACAGAAAAATTAGGTTTAGAAAATTACGCAACTACATACATGAAATCCGGATGTCACTGTCCATCACTACGACATGTGCACCCGGGAATATTCTCCGGCTTCCCTTCCCACTCCTTTTTCCCCTGACAGATCACGCAGACCCTGTCACCCACATCCCTGCAATCAATAATCCGGTGGGTCACGATAAGACAAGGTATTGCCATCTCGGTTACAAATGTTCGTGCCAGTTCTTTCACTAACCGGATGTTGTCCGCATCCAGCGCAGTGAACGGCTCATCGAGCATAAGAAGTGCCGGTTCTGTAGCAAGGGCCCGGGCAAGAGCAACCCGCTGCTTCTGTCCTCCTGACAGGTTTCCTGCTCTCACATCAGCGAGTTCTTCGATATCTATCGCATGCATCCAGTGACCTGTTCGTTCTTTTACAAAGGCCGATGGTTTATGCATGGCGCGAAGACCAAATGCGATATTATCCCTGACCGTAAGGTGGGGAAAGACCACGGAGTTCTGGAATACGTACCCGATGCGGCGGTGTTCAACCGGAACATCAACTCCCGTACCCGAATCAAAAAGCACAGAGCCGTCCAATCCGATCGATCCTGTATCCGGGGATATAAGACCAGAAATACTATTGAGTATGGTAGATTTCCCGGCACCATTCTCCCCCATGAGAACAACGATCTCACCCGGTCCTGCATGAATAGTGGCATCAAGAGAAAAATCCCTCAGTTTTTTGTGGATTGTTGCGTCAAGCATGGGATGCCTCCCTGTGGGCAAGGAGCCGGACTGCGATCATAATCGCAAACGAGATGATCACGAGCAGGATGGAGATCGTAAGTCCGACCGTAAAATTCCCTTCCATTCCCACATATACCGCGAGTGGCATGGTCTGGGTTACTCCGGGAAGATTACCGGCAAACATGATTGTTGCCCCGAACTCACCAAGTGCCCGCCCGAACGTCATGACCGCTCCGGAAATCAGACCGTTTGCGGTAAGGGGCAGGGTGATCAAGGCAAAGATTCGCAGGGGGGATGCTCCAAGCGTCCGAGCGGTCTGTTCGTAGGCCGGGTCGAGTTGTTCAAAGAGGGATTTTGCCTGGCGCACATAGAACGGGGAAGCAACAAATATCTGGGCCATGATGACAGCGAGTGTTGTAAACGCAATGCTGATACCAAACAGGGAAAGGTACTGGCCCAGAATACCTACCCGCCCCCAGAGAACAAGGAGAGCGAGTCCGGCAACTGCGGGGGGAAGCACGAGCGGGAGATCAATAAGGGTATCGACAATAACTTTTCCCGGGTAATTGTTCCGACAGTGAACATAGGCAAACGGAGTTCCAACAAGGATCACAACTCCTAAAGACACTGTTGCAGTGAACAGGCTGAGGAACAGTGCGCTGATGACATCGGGATTGGAAAGTGAAGAGAAGAAAAGTTCAGGAGTTGTCCGGAAGAACAGTGCCACAACCGGCAGCGCAAGGTAGAGCGTGACGGAAGCAACCAGGACTGCTGCTCCTATGCAGGTTATGGTTCTCTTTATCTTGTCTGAAAAAATGGGTGAAGAATTCATGCAATAACTGTTCCGGACCTGTCTTTGGTAAGCATACTATGTTTCCGGGATTTTTAAAAAGGTAGGAAATTTATGAGATCGGCCGGAATCCGTAGTCCTTGAGATCCTGTTGGCCAACAGCGGATAGCATAAAATTTTCGAAATCTGATGCCGCTCCCTTGCTCGTGGACTGTTTCATGACTCCGATAGTGTAGGTCTGGAGATAGTTATCGGTCTTTGGGATGGTGATCGCAGTATACGTGCCCTTGGGCGATGCCGTGTAGGTGGACTCATAAACAAATCCGGCATCTACTTCACCAAGGGCTACCTTGGTTGCCACACCCGGTTCAGAGGTCTCGTAGGTCACTACGTTTTTCATCACCGATGTGTTCCAAGTCTGACCGTATGTGGATTTGGCGAGATTGCCAATAGCGGCGATAGTTGCAGTGCCAACCGGAACGCTCTTATCTCCTAAAGCGATCTTCACGCCGGGTTTTGCAAGATCCGCAAGTGATTTGATATTTGCAGGATTGTTTGCCGGCAGGATAACAATCACGTAATTTGACGTGAGTGGTTTGACTGTCCCGTCAACAAAGTATCCGCCTTTGGTAAGTTCAGTAGTGTAAGCGTTGCTTGCGGAAATGAACACATCCGCATAAGCACCGTTCATTACCTGTGTCCTGAGTGCCTGTGTTCCGTCAAGGTTGAAGACCACCTTGTGGCCGGGATACATCTTCTCAAAGTCAGCCGCCAGTTTGGGGGTTACACCTTTGAGCGAGGCTGCGGTATACGCTACAACATTTCCTTCAGAGTATGTGTAGACCGAGACGGGTGTGCTGGTTGTTGCAATGACAACCGGTGCTTTTGTTGTGCTGACGGCCTGTTGTGTCGGCAGTTGTGTTTGTGCCGGTGTTGCAGGAGTCGATGTTGTTGATACAGCGGTGGCTTCCGGCTTCACTGCTGGTGATGACGTGCATCCAGCAAAAAGTGTTGTGAGCATAAGGAGTCCGCATACGATACCAATAATGATGATCTGGCTGGTTTTTAAGGGTCTTTTCATGATGGATCGTTCCATTGCATAACACTTTTAAGGGAAATATGTAAAATACCTTTCGTTATTTTACCAAAATGTTAACCATTTTTAATATACACCCGGCATGTTTTCATTTTCAGATATTCCCATTGTTGCAGGAAAGGATAAAAACATGCGGGTTATTCCTGTGCACCGACTTGTACTATGCATATCATCTGAAGAAGATTAATTCCCATTCGAGATGTGTAATTTTTCTCCGGTTGGATGAATTTTTTTAAGTAGATCTCATATTAGCACCCCGGAGTCTTTTCCAGTCAGCAGCTTCCTATACCAGATTCCCGGTCAAAGTGCAAGCACATTTTTGGGATCGAGAAACCATTGCACCCCAATCTCCGAGTGATATAAAATATTTTTAATTAACAAATCTAATAAGTTAAATGCAAAACATTATAATTACCAAGGCCCAATCTATTTGATGTCCACAAAACTTTGCACACACCGTGGACACATGCACACAACAAAAAAGCTATGAGCGAGCGGGGATCTTAACCAAATCCCCCGTAAATTCACCGGAGAATAACCTCATGATCACCCGGCACCATGTCGCACTTGCAATCCTATGTACCCTGATACTGTGCGGTGCACTGGTGCCTTCCGATCCGGTCCTCATCGCGGTGATCTGCCTTGGTGCCTGTATAGGTGCCATACTGCCGGACATCCAGATGAAAAAGCCGCAGGGCTTTCAGATCCGGACGGTTGCGTGGATGTTCACCCGGTTCAGCAGTATCGTATGCACACCTATGATCTGCTGGTCGTATCATGCCCTGTCCGGGCGCACCTTTCATACCGGGGACAAACGGCTGACTCACTCGGTCCCCGGCATTTTATCTTTGGGGGCCATCTTCGCAGCATTCCTGCTCATTCCCGCACTCATTCTCATGAACAGCGCTGCCCTGTATCTTCCCGCGGCACTCCTCTGCGGTGTGATGCTGGGGATGGTCCTGCACCTTGTCGAGGATCTATGTACACGGAAGGGGATCACACCCCTCTTCCCATTCAGCACTATAAGAATATCCGGTTCGATCCGACCCTGTGATACAGCCGACCGGCGGATCGCACAGTTCCATTTCTATCATTGCTCGGTGGCAGGTATCATCATCGGGTTCCAGTTCCTTGGCAACTGGCCGGGCACCTCATCGGTACCTGTCTGCCTGTTTGCGCTGGGCTCATGCCTGGGAATGATGATCTGGTCTTCCGATGTAAGCATTTCCGCTGAACATATCATCAGGGACTGGGCAGCAGAGATACGCACACCCATTCAGTTGGACCCGTTAATTGTTCAGGAAAATCCCGGTGGTTCCTCTTCACGACTCATGATGGGTGTGTACTATTTTAATAAAAGCGAACGATGAGCTTTGATTATACTAAGGAGTAGTCCGGCTTTCATCATCTTCCGGATACCTTATCCATGGTGACTCGCAATGAATCCGCAAGCCGAACCTGTAATTTTCTTTACTCCTATAGGGACCATCAACTCCCCATTCACTGAACCTGCCGGTATGCCGATCCAGCCTGCGGGAGCGTCAGGAGTGCGGGGCACTGTACGGATCGATGAGAAATACCGGGAGGGTCTGCGAGACCTGTGCGGATTTTCCCGGATCATCCTGCTCTACCATCTCCACTGCTCGGAGGGCTACACGCTCGATGTAATCCCGTTCCTCGATACGATACCCCACGGCATCTTTGCTACCCGGGCTCCCCGCCGCCCGAACGCGATCGGTCTCTCGATCGTGCGGCTCATATCAGTGAACGATTGCGAACTCGTGATAGAGGGTGTTGATGTGGTTGACGGGACCCCGCTCCTTGACATCAAACCGTATGTGCCGGAGTTCGATTGCTTTCCTGATGAGAAGTCGGGGTGGTTTGCCGGGTGCAGGGATGCTGTCAGCAGCATTAAAGCGGATGAGCGGTTCTGCGGGAATGGCAAGTGAACGTTGGGAATTGTTCTTTCCCCGGTGTCCTTTTTAATAACCCCCGTCGTAGAAAAAGATCCTTCCTATGCATATTCTGGTTGCATCCAATGGGTGTGGGTTGGCTTAACTATGTGGCAAGAAAAGAGCCCGTGTAAGGGCCTTTGGCGGCTATCGGGCGAGGGCATTTCCTCGTGTATTTCAGCAATCGGGGGGAATTTCTGGCGTATTATTAACCGCAATGGAAAAGGAGGGTTTTGCGGGGTTTTCCGGAAGAGATCAATCAGCAAAAAACGGAAACGGGGCCCGTACAGGGCTTATTTGCCCTCCGGGTCCTGCCCCTCATTCCATGTGCCTCTGACAGAGGGATGAATTCTCCTTCTCATCCTTGTCCATTAAGACCAGACTATCTGACAGGCGCTTGATAAGAGTTTCCAGCACAACCGGCCCAAGCACGGCCTCAGCTTCTTTCCGGTATTTCCCTGCAAGATAATCGGCGATGATCCGGTTTCCGAGCAAGGTGGCCCACATTCCCCCGCGTTGTTCTGTACCGATCAGCTGATTTTGTTCCATTTCCGACAGGATGGCGGTCATTTTCGACATTGGCACCGAGCAGTACTGGGCCAGAACACGCTTCGGAGGCAGGCGCACCCGGACCCGGTCCGGGAAAAAATCTATTTCCAGGGACTTTTCCTGGCAAACCTGTATCCGGATTGCGGCATCGAAGATCTGCTCTGCGGTGATGGGGTCGATCATCGTTATGCAGTGTATTATCACACCGGTTTAAATCAGTTGGTATACCAGATGGGATAAAAAAGAAAACCGGATCTTGTTGAAATGAGAAACAAGGTGGTTATCAGGTTCCTGCCTACTCGTTTTTTGATCCGGCCTCCGGAAAAAAAGGCCCATATCCTTATTCCTGTCGGGTTTACGGAATCCGAGTGGGGCAAAATAGGTGGCTGTTTTTACCTCAATTTCTTGGCCCTTGGTACCCGTCAGGTAAGGGAATTTCCGCTCGTATTTTGTAAATCGGGGCTAATTTCGGGCATATTTTTTGCAGAAGTTGAAAAGGGGCATTTTACGGGCTTTTCCGATAGTATCCGGAACCTCGGAATGGGAAACGGAGTCCAATTTAGGCTTATTTCTCCGTATGTCCGCCTCGCCCCGCATGACTATGTGAAAGTGACAAGGAATAATCGGTCTATACTATAAGGAAAAAATGAGTTGGTTTTAAAAGCACACTTATGATGAGAGTTATTCAGGTTTGGGGAATGTTACCGGGCAATGGGTCCTGCGCGGAAAGTAAAATCCCGGCAATAAAAAATGTGAGAAAATATTCAGATTGATTTTATACAACCGTTCCTGCGGGAAAAACAATCGCGGACGGGTTTTTGTTTTCGCCGGATGTCAATGTGTTGAAAAAATCAAGTCTGCATGTTAACCAGTTGCAAAATATGGAGTTATGCGTTAACTAATACCATTATATCGTCGGTAAAATTAACAATCTTTAATTACTGTTCTGGGTCTACCTCTAAATTAGGCAAATTTTATCATAAATTTGTGTGTGATGTGCATGGCTTTTGCAGTTCATGTAAACATGGAACGCTGTACCGGGTGCAACAACTGTGTTGTTGCCTGCCCGGTTAATGCTCTCGAGCTCTTTTCGCTCGACCCTGTTAC
>Ga0265296_1003580_pt1 | contig 14241 bp, 15 predicted proteins | sample MunlanPumphouse1_FD_189073 | JGI IMG/M metagenome (GOLD analysis project Ga0265296, IMG submission 189073) | Groundwater microbial communities from a municipal landfill in Southern Ontario, Canada - Pumphouse #1 | ecosystem: Environmental > Aquatic > Deep subsurface > Groundwater | place... | reverse complement strand
AAGTATCGGACGCTGGTAGCTACCGATATCGCTTCACGCGGCATAGATGTCAGAGGTATTGAGCTGGTGGTCAATTATGACCTGCCCTCGACCTCTAATGATTATGTGCATCGCATCGGCCGCACGGCCCGCGCAGGCGCCAAAGGTCATGCTATTACCTTTGCTATGCCCGATGAGTTTAGGGAGGTTCGCGCTATTGAGCGTCTTATTCGTAAGAGTTTGCCGGTGTCCAAACTTCCGGATCTGCCTATCGTACAGCCCTTGCCGGCGCCGTCTTTTAAATTTCCGCCGCGACATCAGCCAGCATCTCAAGCGAGCGCTAAAGTTCGACCGTCGCGGTATGAACCGTATCGTCGCAGAGGAAACTTCCGCCGCCGTGGTTTTAGCCGTCCGAAGTCCAGATAATTGTGGAATTAAAAAACAATGCTTATTGATGATATCGAAATAAAAATAAACGCCGGCCATGGCGGAAAAGGCGCGTCAACGTTTAATACGAACTTAATGAGCTTAGGACCTGCCGGAGGGTCAGGAGGCAAAGGCGGCAGTGTTTATGGCGAAGGCGTTTCTGATTTGAGCGCGCTTCAACAGTTTCGCTTTAAAAAAGAATTTTCCGCGGATAACGGCCAGGACGGCCGCGGCCAGTTCCGTGACGGCAATGACGGAAAAGACCTTGTTTTGAAACTACCGGTTGGAACCGTAGCTCACAACCTTACCCCGCCTCGACTCGCCGTCGAGACGGGGCGGGCAAACGGCGGTGAACTTAATATTGAAAAAATCGGCGAGCGGGTCCTCCTTGCAAAAGGCGGGATTGGCGGAAAAGGCAATTTTCATTTTCGCTCTCCCCGTAACACTTCGCCGACGCACGCGCAAACAGGTACGCCGGGAGAAAGTTTTAAGTTCAGATTTGAACTTAAATTCATCGCGGATGTTGGTTTTGTGGGACTTCCCAATGTTGGCAAATCAAGTTTGCTCAATGAACTCACAAACGCCAAAAGCAAGGTGGCAAATTATCCATTTACCACACTTGAACCCAACTTAGGCGCGTACTACGAACTTATCCTCGCGGATATTCCCGGACTCATAGAAGGGTCGTCAACCGGCCGAGGGCTGGGTATTAAATTTCTACGGCATATTGAGAGGACAAATATTCTTTTTCATTTTATTTCATCGGAATCCCCTACTCCATCAAAAGATTATAAAACCATCCGCAAAGAATTGGGTTTGTATAATAAGGAGCTTCTCAAAAAACCGGAGCGTCTTTTTCTTACAAAGAGCGACCTCGTAACGCCAAAGGAGCTTAATAAAAAATTATCGGCGCTATCCGCCATAGGCGGATCCGCCTCGGGCGGAAAAAAAATTGACTCTCGCGCAATTGCAATCTCAATTCTCGACCCCGAAAGTATAAAAAACGTAGAAAAGATATTAAACAAGGTTAAGTCAGAAAAATAACCTTGATTAAACTTTAAATCTGTATTATAGTTATTTTTTATATATTCGGCCTTGGAGGGCCTATTTTTTATGGAAATAAGAAACATCGCAATTATTGCTCACCCCAGTACCACAACGCTTTGCGTTGGCTACGGGGCAAGCGTTGACCACTAAACACTATGGAAATAAGAAATATAGCCATTATCGCTCATGTAGATCATGGTAAAACTACGCTGACCGACGCCTTGTTGCGCCAAACAGGCGCTTTTAAAGAGGGGGTCTCAATGGATTCAAACGCGCTTGAACTTGAGCGTGGAATTACGATTTATTCAAAAAATGCGGCGATTATGTATCCTTCGGCTAACTCAGGACGAGTCGTGACTAAAATAAATATCGTTGATACTCCCGGCCACGCCGATTTCGGGTCAGAAGTGGAGCGCGTTTTGCGTTCCATTGATTCGGTGCTTCTTGTTGTGGACGCTCAAGAAGGCCCGATGCCGCAAACGCGTTTTGTTTTAAAAAAATCTCTGGAACTTGGATTAAAACCGATCGTCGTAATAAACAAAATAGACAAATCAGCGGCAGATCCAGGGCGCGCCGAAGAACAGGTTCTTGAACTTTTTATAGAACTTGGCGCGAATAAAGAACAAGAAAATTTTCCCATTGTATACGCTATCGGCCGCGAAGGAATCGCGAAGCTCAAACTAACCGATGAGTCAAAAGATCTCACGCCGCTTCTCGAAACTATCCTTTCTCACGTTCCTTGCGCTTCTTCGGACGCGCTCGCGGAAAAACCATTGCGGTTCCAACCGTTCAATCTCGCCTACGACAATTTTATGGGACGCATGGCCGTGGGACGCGTGTATGAAGGCATCCTCAAATCGGGAGCGAATATATTTATTAAAAAACCGAGCGGTGAAACTCGCTCCGGAAAACTCACAAAAATTTTTACTTTTAACGGATTGGAGCGAATAGATTCAGCAAAAGTAGGCGTGGGCGATATCGCGCTCATTGCCGGAATTTCTGATATTGATATCGGCGAAACCGTAACAACAGACGCAAACGCAAAATCGCTTCCGGCTATCGCGATTGATGAGCCAACTATCACTCTTAATTTTTTGGCCAACAACTCCCCTTTCATGGGACGGGAAGGAAAACACGTAACATCTCGCGAGATTAAAGAATATTTGAAACGCGAGCTCGAAGTAAACGTCGGTTTGCGCGTGGAATTTCCCGCAGGGGATACGTTTCAAGTTTACGGTCGCGGAGAACTTCACATCGCGATTTTATTGGAAAATATGCGGCGCGCCGAGTACGAAATTCAGGTTTCTCAACCGCGCGTAATTATCAAGGAAGAAAATGGCGTGAAACTAGAACCATTTGAGGAAGTTATAATCGATGCCCCGCAAGAATTTCAGGGCACGATTATTGAGCGCCTCGGCGCGCGCGCGTTTGTGCTAAAAAATATTTTCCAGCACACTGACATTATGCGGCACTTCGTCACTTCCGCTCCTCAGCACCTTCGGCTTACGTTTGAAGGCCCGACGCGCGGACTTTTGGGATATAAAAATCAATTTGTGGTGGACACAAAAGGAGAAGGAATTATATCTTCGCGCGTTTTGGGATTTAAGCCCCACGCCGGAGAAATTCGCAAACGGACGGTGGGATCAATGGTTTCTATGGCAAGCGGAAAAGCTCTCGGATATTCTCTGTGGGGGCTTCAAGAACGCGGTATGCTTTATATTAATCCCGGCACGGAAGTTTATAGCGGCATGGTTATCGGCAACGCGTCAAAAGGAAATAATATGGACGTGAACCCGACAAAAGGAAAACAATTGTCCAATATGCGCGCGTCTGGTTCCGATGAAGCGATAATTCTTACGCCTCCTTTTGAGCTCACTATTGAGCGCGGACTTGAAGTCATGGCCGAGGACGAATATTTGGAAATCACTCCAAAAAGCGTTCGGTTAAGAAAACAATTTTTAACAAAGTCCGATAGGCAAAAAACAAAATAATAAAGTTGAACTATATACTTATTTTAATATGAAGTTTGGATTTTGGAAAAAAATAAAAAAGCCGATTTTGGCTATGGCGCCTATGCTGGATGTAACGGACACTGTTTTTAGGCAGGTGGTTTGCAAATACGGGAAACCTGACGTTATGTTTACCGAATTTATTTCGGTTGACGGTTTAGTAAACAAAAAAGCGCGCGAAAAATTAATTAGAAATTATTTAAGGTATTCCAAAAAAGAGCGGCCGATTGTTGCTCAAATTTGGGGAAGTGATCCGAAAAAATTTTATGAAGCGGCAAAAATTATCGCCAAGCTAAACTTTGACGGAATTGATATTAATATGGGTTGCCCGGATAAAAAAGTCGTAAAAAGCGGAGCCGGCGCGGGGCTTATTCTTAATCCCCTTTTGGCGCGAAAGATTATCCAGGCCACGAAAAAAGGAGCCGGTAAAATTCCGGTATCGGTTAAAACCAGAATTGGTTATGAGAAAAACATTATTAAAAAATGGATACTCTGTCTTTTAAAAGCTGAACTGGCGGCAATAACAATCCACGGCCGGACAAAAAAAGAAATGTCTAAGGTACCTGCTCATTGGGATGCGATTGGCAAAGCGGTCAAAATCGCCAAGAAATATAAAAAGAAACATAAAAGTAAAACTTTAATTTTGGGAAACGGCGACGTGAAAAATTTAAAAGACGCTACGGAGAAGATAAAAGTTTATGGTGTTGACGGAATTATGGTCGGTAGAGCGGTTTTGGCAAATCCATGGTTTTTTAACAGCAAAAAAAACGTTTCGAAAATAACATTGAAGGAGCGTATAAAATTTTTAAAAACGCACGTAAAATTATTTGATAAATATTTTGGTGAAATAAAAAGCTTCAATAATTTAAAAAAACACATCAAAGGAAGCGTCTCGGGTTTTAGCGGCGCCAAAGAAATAAGAGCTATGCTGATGAAATCAAACAACGCCCGAGAGCTTGTGGATAAATTAGACAGTTTTTAACCCATTATTATGGTATAATGCTTTTATGATCAATAAAGCAAGTTCTAATTCATCGGAGCTAAAGCGAACCGAGAGAATAAGAAATGTTAATGTTGCCTATCGCGAGAAATTAAGCGCTCTGGAAAAGTTGTCTTTGTGGATTACCGACAAAGTCGGGTCTGTCGGATTTTTTATTATTATTTTTTGCTGGACTGTTTTTTGGCTTTTATGGAATACTTTGGGTCCGGACGCGACGCATTTTGATCCTTACCCCGCTTTTGTTTTATGGCTTTTCATTTCAAATATGATCCAGTTATTTTTACTGCCGCTTTTATTGATTGGCCAGAATTTGCAAAGCCGGCACGCGGAAACGCGCGCGGAAATTGATTTTGAAGTGAATATTAAAGCGGAAAAAGAAATTGAAACAGTTCTTCTTCGTCTTGAAAAACAAGTACAACTCACAACAAAAATTTTAGAAAAACTGGAGCAAAAACCTTGAGATTGACGAAAGTTTTCAATTTGGTATAATAGCTCTTGCTGGTAAGGGAGTGATTACTCCGACCTATGCGTCGGAGAGGAAGGTCCGGACACCCACTCGATATATCGATATTTCGAAATGTCGGGTTAAAATTGTACGGGCTAACAGCCCGCCGCAGTAACCCTTCGGCCTTACTCAGGGTTATCCTGAGCTCATCGAGTCTGAGACTCTCAGAGTCGAATGACCTGTCGAAGGAAATGCGAGAGGTGCGAACAGAAACGCTCCGACCCGAAAGCGTCGGAGGAGCCCGATCCCAACGTAGACGGCTCAACTCTGCTATAGGGATAAAAGGCAGAGATGAAACGGCTAAATCCTTACTGGGTGCAAGGCCGCGCTCCGACTTAAGGTCGGAGAGTGCCGCTATTGATCCTGAGGGCAACCGAAGGACCAGATAAATTATCGCTTAGAAACAGAATCCGGCCTACCACTTACCAGTTGCCCGCCCCGATTTTCGGGGCGGGGTTTTTTATCGTCTAAGTTATCCACATTTACTATGATACGGGCCGATCGGCCGCTATTGTAGTAAATTAAAAATCTTTAAAATAAAGAGTTTTGGGAGTCGAGTTCTCTGTTTACCAAAAAGTCAGCGCGAGTGTTTTGTTCGCGCGAGATATGTTTAAAAAAAACTTTTTTGAAATCCTGTTTTAAATTCCAGATTTCCATAAAAAACGGCACTAAACTTTTTTCTTTTATTTTATACTCGCCGTTTAACTGGCTGACAATAAGCTCACTGTCAGTTTTTATTTCAATCTCTGTTTTTTTTGTTTTTACTTTACCGATTAATTGCTTTATTTTTTTGAGCGCGAAAATTATCGCTTGATACTCGGCGTCGTTATTAGTGGTTTTGCCCAAATACTGCGAATATTCTTTTTTAATCTGAGGGATATAAACGCCCAATGCCGCCGGTCCCGGATTTCCCCTACTCCCACCGTCGCAATAAATTGTAATTTTGTTGTTCATATAATCAAATAGTCAAAATTATCCTGAGTTTATCGAATGGATAATTTTGTTATCCATGTTTTTTCTTAACGGGTTTCCACGGAAAGTTGAATTTGCCATCAAACGAAAAACCGCTTGCTTGTTTATGCCCTCCCCCGCCGAATTTTTGGGCAATTTTGGAAACATCGATATTTTTACTTGATCGCAGAGAGACCTTTACTCTGCCGTTTTTTGAATTCCAAATTAATCCAACAGTGTTTGGATAATTTTCCCAAATAAAATGCCCTATTTCGGAATTAAGAATTGGAGAATTCACAGACACAGCTTTATGACCGCCTATCTTAATCTTAATACCGTTTTCTACAAGCGATTCAATTAACGTGTCCTGATATTTTACAATCGCTCTTCCCTCGCTGACGTATTTTTTTATTTTTGACGCTTTTTGAAAATCTCTAACTATTTTATCCCATACGGTGAATCGCAGAGGATACGTATCTAAAGACGCTATAATTTCTCGGGTAAAACGCATTTTAAATTTCCACAAATCCATATCCTCAATATAAGACAGTAATTTTGGAACGGGTTTTTTGGGATTAAAATAATTCCACGCCAGAACGCAAGCCGAATGTTTAGTGCTATAAATATTTTCAGACGATATTTTCGCTGGCTCCCTTTGACTGATATGATGGTCGATAACGATAACTTTTTTATTATTTTTTAGGATTTTTTCCATCTTGGATTTATTGTTATAACAAAAATCTATCATATAAACCGTTTTGCCGTTAAAATTTGCCTCGGTTTGGTTTGTATAACTTGCTTGTATATACTGGGCCTTATTTTTGAATTTTTTCCATGCTACCCACGCGCCGGCAAATCCGTCTTCATCGTTGTGGTATAAAACTACAATGTTTTTCATGTCTTTTATGTCTGCTCTTGTCATTCTGATCCGCCTCTGGCGGAGAAGAATCTCAAGATCCCTCATGAAGCTTGTCCTGAGTTTTATCGAAGGATTCGGGATGACTTACGTTTTAACATCTCGATCCCCGGAAGTTTTTTAGCGGATAAATATTCCAGCATTGCTCCTCCACCTGTTGAAACGAAAATGTTTTTGTTTTTGGAAATCCACGGTTGATATTTGGAAATTGCTTGGACTGTTTCTCCCCCTCCGATAATTACCTTGGCGTTTTTGTTTTTTAGAATCGCTTTAATTATTGCATTTGTCCCGCTGGCAAATTTAGGAATTTCAAATTGTCCCACTGGGCCGTTCCAGATGATGGTTTTTGCTTTTTTGATAATATCAGCGAATTGTTTTTCGGTTTTTTTACCGATATCCAGAATTTTTCGGTTTGAAATTATAAAATCAACCGGTAAAATTATTTTTGCTTGCCCTGAGCCTGTCGAATGGGTAGATTTCAAAAGTTTTTTAGTAAATCCAGCCATCTCTTTTTCGTAAACCGAATCCCCTATCGGAAGACCCTGAGCAACTAAAAAATTATCAGCCATAGCACTGCCAATTAAAAAATAATCCGCCCCAGTAGCAGAGCGAAGCTCGCTACGGGGCTTCGCTTTTTTAAAAAAGTTTTTAATTAAGCCAAGTTTAGTGGAAATTTTTACACCTCCTAGAATAACAATTAATGGTTTTTTATGATTTGTTAAAACCGAGCTTAATTTTTTGATTTCTTTTTCCAGAGTCGGTCCGGCGTAAGAAGGCAAAAAATTTGTTATCGCCGCCATCGAAGCCGTTTTTCTGTGGCTGAACGCGAACGCGTCGTTTACGTAAAAATCTCCGAGCCCTGCTATTTTCTTCGCGAAGGACTTGTCATTCTTATCTTCGCCAGGGTGAAATCTTAAATTTTCCAGCATAAAAACGCTTTCGGGTTTGGAATTTCTGATTTTTTCTCGAAGATTTTTATCGCTAAATTTTACAAATTGAACTGGTTTTTTTAATGTCTTTGAAAGAATACCGAGAAATGGCTTTAAAGAATACCTTGTCGCTTGTTGCTTGTCGCTTATCGCTTTTTTCGGTCTTCCCCGATGGCTCAAAATAACCACTTTCGCTCCTTTCTTATTCAATAATTTAATGGTGTTGACGGCGTTTAAAAATCGCGGGCTTTTATTGATTGACTCTCCTTTTTCTATATTAAAATCCACGCGCAAAAGACAAGTTTTATTTGATAAATTTTTTGATTTTAAATCGCGTAAAAATTTCATTTTATTTATACTGAAACAATCTCAAATTTTTTATCATTCACCCATATTGCCTGGTTATCATTTAGCAAAAAAATTGGATATTTGTTTTCGGGTAGATGTTCAATCATTTTTAAAGTACTTGCGACAAATTCCGCGTTTTGGCAATGAGGAATAATGTAAAAACCAACTAAGCCCAAGCCGGAAAAATCTTTTATGTCAGCTACGAACTTTGCCTCTTCTTCGTCATAAGCGGAGAGTCCTAAATCTTTCGCAACAATCATAGAGCCAGCGCTTGTCCCTGTGTAAATTGCCTTATTCTCTAAGATTGTTTCCTTTAAAGCAACATCAAACTCCCTTTCTTTTAAAAGATTCATCAGATATAAAACGCTTCCTCCGCAAACGTGAATAATATCCGTATTTTCCAATTGGTTTTTAAACTCGTCTTTTGATATTTTTCTCAAATCTGTATCAATAATTTCCCAGCCGAGATTTTCAAAAATTTTTCTGTCTAAATCAATCCACCAAGTATTTTCATAAGTATCCGCGGCGTTAGTTATAAAAAGCACTTTAGAATCAGCTCTCAACTCTGGAGCTTTTAAATTCAATCCTGAAATTGTTTTGTCTATAGACGAAGCTAAAAATAACCTCATGAGCGGGATACGAGAATCGAACTCGCGCCTCTTGCTTGGGAAGCAAGTGTACTACCACTGTACGAATCCCGCAAACTCTCCGTAACTATAATTTACTCATTCGTTTATTCGTAATAAATTCGTTATTCGTTGATCAATACAAAAACTTGCTTAAAAAGTAAAGAACCAGACCGAGGCCGGAAAATACTCCGGAAATAATCCAAAACCGCATTGTGATTTGGGCTTCGGACCAGCCGATTACTTCGAAATGATGGTGAATAGGAGCTGAATGAAAAACTTTTTTGCCGTTTCTCAGTTTTTTAGAAGTCAATTGGATAATGACCGAGAGTGATTCGATTACCAAAACCATCGCGATTATCGGCAAAAATAAAACTGAATTAGTTAAAAACGCGATAACCGCCATCGTGGTGGTTAATCCTAAAATGCCGGTTTCGCCCATATAAAATTTAGCCGGCGGGACATTAAACCACAAGTAAGTCGTAAGCGCTCCGATAATGATAACCGTAAAAACGGACAAATCATACAATCCTATTGAATATGCTATAACGCCTAAAGCGGCGAAAATTGGAACCAGTACTCCGGCAGAAAGCCCATCCAAACCATCAACAACGCTGCTAGAAAACGCCCCCAGAACAGTAACGATAAAAAGCGGGATATAAAATCCGTCTATGCTCACGTTTCCATAAAACGGAATGTAAATACTTTGCCAGCCAAGTTTGTAATAAAACCAAAGCGCGCCTACAACTCCAATTAAAGTTACCAAAAACAGCCGCCATTTAAATCGCATTCCGCCGCCCACGTATTTGCCGTTTCCTTTTATAACCATCAAATCATCGGTTAATCCTAAAAGCGATGCGGCTATCAAAGTAAAAATAGGCAGCCAAGTTTGCGATCGGCTTAAAAAATTGATTTTTTCTGAAAGCGGATAAGGAAGAAATTTTGAAATGACGGTCGTGAGAACCGTTACTATTAAAACAGTACCCCATACCAAAATACCGCCCATTCTTGGCGTTTTAATTTCTTTTTCGCCGTGAAATTTGGTGAAATACGGGGTTTTGTATCCGCCGATGGTATATTCGCGCGGTTTCTTTTTCCAGCATTTATATTTATATAAAAAATAACTAAGCGCCGGCTCTATTAAAATAGCGACCACAAAGGAAGCGGCCAAAAAACTGATGATTTTAACGGCTAAAAATACGTGAGTTAAATACATTCTAAAATTTGTTTGGTTTCTTTAAAACGGTCGGCTGACCCAAAAACAACTATCACAACCGGCTGGCCTCTGACATTAAACAGCGAAACAAGATTTTCGCCCGAGTCCTCAATAAAGCCGGTTTTACCTCCGATAAAATTAGTTTGGCCGGCAAATTTGTTTATATTGGAAAACGCGCGGCGAGTTTTGGAATTAGCTTCGTAAACAATCACTTTAGGCAAGCTGGTAATTTTTAAAATTTCCGGATGATAATTATAAAGATATCTCATTAATTTCACTATATCCTGAGGGGTTGATTGATTTTTCGTTGAAAGGCCTGTTGGCTCATAAATATTGGTCTCTCCCATTCCAATTTCTTTAACTTTTTCTTTCATCAATGTCAAAAATTTTTCTTGGCCGTACGACTCTGAAAGCGCCTCTGCGGCGTCGTTGTTCGATAAAAGAAGCATAACTTTTATTAAATCACTTGCTTTGTATGTTTCGTTTGATTTAAATTTACCAACATCGCCTTCGGCTTTGAGATTTTTGTCGGTAAGCGTTATGGCGAGTTCCGGATTAATGTTTTCCGTTGCCACAATAGCCGTAATTAGTTTCGTTATTGAAGCGATTGGCCAACGTCTCGTTGAGTTGATTTGAGCAACTTGAGTATTTTGATTTAGATACTCAACCAGCATAGCGCGACTTGTAAGTTCAACCTCGAAACAATTTTCTTCGGAAGAAAATTTCAAAGCGGCAGTCGGGCTTTGGGAAAAATCGCCCGTTGAATTAATTTCTGAAACAAATGATTTATCAACAATCGGATTATTGGCTGTTTCTTTGTCCGAGCCGGCCTCAAGAATATTTTTAACGGTTGCCAGCGCTGAAACTTTGGGGTTAACAATTTTAGCGCCCCATAGGCCGACTATGGAAACCGACAACGCGAAAATAAGAAATAAAAAAATTATCCGATAATATGGCTTCATGAACGATTGTTTTGCGGCTGGTTATTTTCAACTGAAAGCGCTTTGTGTTTTTCAAAATCAGGTAAATTTTCTATTTTGGAAATACCCAAATATTTTAGCAAATCCATGCTGGGTTTGTAAAAAAACAGGTGCTGGTTGTCCGGCTTGTTAAATCGCTCAACCAATCCTTTTAACAAAAGATTTCTTACCGTAAAAGACGAATTGACTCCCCGATAATAATCAATTTGCGGCCGCGACAAAGGCCCAAGATAAGCGATTATGGAAAGCGTTTCCAGCGCGGCCGGAGTCAAGCTTTCATCAAATTCGCTTTTTATAAAATTTTCTATTAGCGAGGAAAATTCCGGCTTGGTCGCGATTTGAACGCGCGAGTCGTCAATAATAAGCGTTAATCCTCTATTTTGGTCGTCTAAAATTTTTGAAAATTCTTCAACGGCTTTTTGAATTTCTTCTTCTTTCGCTTCTAAAATTTTTGAAAGTTTTTTAATCTCCAGCGGCTCTCCATAAATAAACAAAACTGCCTCAAGGGACGCTAAAAGATTTTTTTCAAAATTTTTCATTTTTAATAATAAACATCCAATAAGGATGGACAGATAATTTCTCGCTACCGTTTACTCGCCCAGCGAGCTCGCTCACTGGCTCTCGTCGCTCGCTCGTCCAGCCGCAAGCTCCGTAGAGCAGCTCTCGCAGGTATTGCAAGCTTGGTATCCGAAGGATTTGCGATACCGAGAGGCGCAGGCGGGATTTGGCCGCTGGAGCCAAAGAACCGCCGGTGCTCATAGGAATTTGCGGCTGGACACCATGCCCGCTCACTCCTCTGGCCGCGCTGTGAAATTATCTGTCTATCCTTTCTTTAAAACACATAGTAATTAAATTTTATGATATAATAATTATTAATGCAAATATTAAAAATTAGAAATTTAAGCGTAACGTTGGGCGGCGAAAAAGTTTTGAAAAATATTGATATTGAAGTCAAGCAAGGAGAAATTTTGACAATCATCGGGCCTAACGGGGCCGGCAAAACCACTCTTTTTAAAGCCCTTTTGGGGTTGATTTCTTATGACGGCAAAATTACTTGGGCGCCAAACGTAAAAATTGGCTATGTCCCCCAGCGATTGGATATTGACATTGACGTGCCTTTAACCGTAAAAGAATTTTTTAAATTACGCGGAAAAATCGCCACGAATCGGCGCGTAAAAGAGGTCTTGACTTTTGTCCAGCTCGAAGAAAATATTTTAAATGTTGGGCTTGGAGAAATTTCAGTCGGCCAGCGACAACGGCTTTTAGTCGCTTGGGCAATGCTTGATAATCCGAACGTTTTGCTTTTTGATGAACCGACGGCGGATATTGATATTTACGGCCAAGAATCAATTTTTAAAACAATCCACCAGATGAACAAAAAATCTAACTTGACCGTAATTTTAATATCTCATGATTTAAATATCGTTTCTCAATACGCCACCAAAGTTTTTTGCCTAAACCGAAAAAATTTATGCTACGGATCGCCGGCCAAAGTTTTAACGACTAACAATTTAAACGAGCTTTACGGCGGGGAAAAAGCGATTTATGAACACAAACATTAGCGCGGAGCGCAACTAAGTAACCATTCCCGCCAAAGGCGGGCCCGCCTCGGGCGGGAACGATTAACTATTAACAACCGATTAACCAACTACGAAACTAAGCAACTATGAACGAAATTATTCAGCCGTTAATTGTCGCGATTTTCATCGGAGCCAGCACTGGTTTGTTGGGGTCATTTGTAATTTTGAGAAAAATGGCTTTGGCTGGCGACGCGCTTTCCCATGTGGCTTTGCCGGGGTTGGCTTTGGGAATTTTATTTAATTTTAATCCGCTTTGGGGCGCGGCGATATTTTTACTTATTGCGACTTTGGGTGTCTGGTTTTTGGAATACTACACGACACTTTCAGTAGACACGCTAATTGGCGTATTTTTTACCACCAGTTTGGCAATCGGGGTATTGATAGCTCCTAAAGAAGAGCTACTGGAAGCGTTGTTTGGCAATATAACTTCGCTTAGTAAATCCGAGGCCTTATTTTCCATATTTTTATCGGCAATTTTAATAATTATTCTTTTAGCGATTTATAAAAAATTAGCTCTAAGCATGCTTTCTCAAGAATTAGCGCAATCAATTGGCGTCAAAAACAGAATTCTGGAATTAATCTATCTTTTGATGTTCGCTTTAGCGGTTGCTTTAGGCATTCGCTTTGTGGGAGCTCTTTTGATGGGCTCGCTTGTGATAATTCCTGCCGCTTCGGCAAAAAACGTCAGCAAAGGACTAAAAACGTTTATGATGTTGAGCGCTTTTTTTGGAATTTTAACGGCGTTTTTGGGTATAATTTTTTCTTTTAAATACAAAACAGCCCCGGGCGCGCTCTTTGTTCTTATTGGCGCCGCGTTTTTCGTTGTTACTTTAATAATCAGAAAAATAAGAGCTTATCAGTGAAAATTTTTAATTTTCTGTCAATTCCTAAAAAAATCGCTCTTGATATTCTCTTCCCGCCGGTCTGCTTGGGCTGTTTTAATCATACAAGCGAGGGCCAATATCTTTGTGAGTTGTGCCAAGAATTAATAGTCATAAATTCGGCATTTTTTTGCCCGGTTTGCCGCCTGCGTTTGGCTGACAACAAAATAATATGCCATCACGAAAACGCGCCCAGATATATTTTAGGCGCGGCAACCGACTATAATAATCCGATAATAAATAATTTAATCCACTATTTTAAATATGAGGGATTTGAAAAAATAGCTCTATTGCTTTCCGAATTTTTAATTGAATTTCTCAACCGCGCCAAGTTTTCCGCTGAAAACTTTATTCTAATCCCAATCCCCCTTCATTCGTCGCGCGAAAAGCAGCGCGGCTATAACCAATCAAAACTGCTGGCCGAAATATTGTCGGGTAAATTAAACATAGAACTAATTGACGGAATAAAACGAGTCAAAAAAACAAAACCGCAAGCGCAAGCCAAAAAATCTGAAGAACGAGAGAAAAACGTGAGCAACTGTTTTAAAGTGACCGATAAAAACAAAATAAGCGGTAAAAATATATTATTAGTTGACGATGTTTTTACTTCCGGCGCGACAATAAACGAGGCGGTCAAAGTTTTACGGAAATCCGGCGCGAAAAAAATCGCGGCATTGGTAGTAGCGAGAGCGTGATTAATTTTTAGAGATAATTATTGATATCACCGTTAAAACAAGCGCAGACAAAAACAAAGTGACAAAAGAAAATATATAAGACAGAAACCTCTCCCGTTCATAAAGAAAATCAGCCAAAAATAAATTAAGCGCCGACATCAAAATCCCATAAAT
>Ga0265296_1003579_pt1 | contig 14249 bp, 9 predicted proteins | sample MunlanPumphouse1_FD_189073 | JGI IMG/M metagenome (GOLD analysis project Ga0265296, IMG submission 189073) | Groundwater microbial communities from a municipal landfill in Southern Ontario, Canada - Pumphouse #1 | ecosystem: Environmental > Aquatic > Deep subsurface > Groundwater | place: Canada... | reverse complement strand
AAATCAGCCGTGCAGTTTGCAGGATTAGGCGGATTACATTGAACTGTGAAATTTAACGTCAATATTCCCTGGTAGCTGCTCACAACAGAGCCTGTTGCCATTGCCCCGTTACAACCGGATGTGGAAACATAAAAAGTAGTTTGATAAGGTGCGCTGTAAATGGTATCTGCATAAAAACCATTTTGGTTGGTGTAAACAATATTATAATAGCTATACATGCTGTTAGTTGAATCAGCAACTATATAAACAGCCTGGTTTTGAACAGGAGTACTTGTAATAGCATTAATGACCGTGCCATTAATAACGTTGTAAGTTTGTGCGAATGTTGCAATACTGCTGAGTAGGATGATTGCTAACGTAATAATTTTTGGTTTCATAATGTTGTTTTTTAAGGTTAATAGATGGGTTAATTTTAGTTTCTAATCATAAAGACAAGAACTTTGAACAAAAGGTTGCATCATATATATTTTTTTTATTGTATTGACTTTATGAACAAGCACTAATTAACTATCAATTTCCCCGCACAAATCAATTTATTTTCAGAAGAAATCTTATAAATATAAATACCATCAGGCAAGTTTTCTCTGCTAATAATAAACTTATTTTTAGTAATATTAGTAATCACCTGTGCTTGTTTTCCTATAATATTGTATAATTCAAAGGTAACAGTTTCAGTCTCATTTATACCTTTTATTTCAAAGGTAGTTGTTGAATTAAAAGGATTTGGATAAACTTTAACTGAAATATCCTTATCATAAATTATAAGCGTATTCGAAACGATTGAATCAATATTACCAACAGTGTTGAATACCATATTAGTGATAACAGGTTCATTAAAATCAAAGATAATTCCTGCATGGTTTTCTATTACTGTACCTTCGGTATTACCTGGCATCTGATGGATTTTATATTTCAGAAAGCCATTGCTTGCAGGTTCATTAACATTACTATCGGGAAGCAAAATATTACTAAATGTCCAGCATAAAATGTTGCTTCCGAAAATATCCAGTGTATAAGGATGACTGCTTGAACCGGGTTCTATTGTGGTAATATCCAGATATGCCGATAATGTATCCCTTATCATTACATTAAAGGCAGTATCAGTGCCTGTATTCTGAAAATGGATGATATACTCCAATACATCAGTAGAATCAATGAAATGGTATGTTTGAGTAAGTCCTTCCGGCTTTACCTGTTTATCATTAGGGTCATAAGAACCTGTAGCTACATGACAATCTATTTCAATGAAATTATCATCATCATCTTCGGGGATAACTGTTATTTGTCCTAATGAGGTGCCGTTGCTGTCGCCACAGTTCTCAATAGTTTCCTGCGGATGGCTGTTACCCGGATGCCCGGGCCTCTGGTCGGCTTCAAGTCTTATTGCATTCCCGTTTGTAGGCCAGCAGATAATCAAACTATTACCTCCGGTCAGCTGGAATTGCCCTGTAAATACCAGAACATTATTTTCATAAATCCTGTATTCACTTGTGCCCTGCATATCGCCGGTAAAGGGGTCGCCTGTGTTATATATTGTAAAGCATGCAAGGCTGTCGTTTACACATTCACCTTCAACCGAAACGCTTGAATGGTCCCAGGCTGGGTCAGCAGGAAAACAAGCGCTGTCCGGATAAATATGTGCCTCAACACACATAGTTTGCCCTACAAGTGACATATTACAGGCTATATCTACATATATGAGAAAGGTTCCACATTGAGCAGGATTCACAGTATCAATATCAAATGTCAAAATATTCCCATTTTGAGAAATTAAATTTCCATTACTCCATGAATATGTCATATTTGCATCCAGTTCAACTTCTATAGTTGCATTATCAGCTTGTGAAGTTCCATTATTACAATAGCTGACTGAATAAGTGGATTGAAAACAAGGTCTTACTGCCCAGGTAGAAATATTCACGCTGAGATCAGGGCAGTAAATATCTGCTATTAAGCCGAAATTAATATTTGAAACTGTATCAGTAGAAGAAATAATATCAACTACATAATAATTGGGAGAAACCGGGCAATTTTGCTGCCATAAAGAATTTTGAAGCATAAGACTTATTGTATATGTCCCGGTACCAACAAAAAAAGAATAAAAACCATCGGAATTAGTTATTGCATAATAAGGACCGGGAACTGCCTGGAGCAACCAGTTCTGCAGAGCATCTTCATTAAAATCCTGAATACAATCTGCATTTAGATCATTGAATATTTTTCCTGAAATATTACCTTCATCAGAATAACAAACACATCCTACTAAAGAATCTATTTGTACAATCCCATAAGTAGTATTTGAACCTAAAATATTGGTAACAGTCAAAGTTACAGTATAGAATCCGCCTTGCCAATATACGTGTGCTGGATTTTGAGTTGAAGACATGCTTCCATCACCAAAATCCCAAAGCCATGATGCTGGATTATTTATAGATAGGTCAGTAAATAAAACAATCCACATGCTTAATGTATCATTTGAACATTCACAAGTAAAATTTGCAATGGGAGGTTGTGTGGGCATTTCATCTATTAATATACAGTCGCTTACCCAACATCCGTTTGTATCTGTAACTGTTACACAATAATTTCCTGTTATAGTAACATTTAATGTTTGATTGGTTGAACCACCTGACCACAGATAAGTATAACCTGCACCTGGGCCTGCATCCAATATAATAGTATCAGGTAGTGAAATAAGTGTATCAGGACCTAAATTAACAACAGGTGTATATACATTAATATAGCCGGTTTTAGTTAATGTATTTGAACCAAAGGCATTAGAAACCACCAGGGTTACATCATAAGTTCCTGGTACCATATACCATATATTCGGGTTTTGATCAGTAGATGTAGAAGGCGTTCCTCCTTGAAATGTCCAGTTCCAACTGGTTGGACTATTAGTGCTTAAATCTGTAAAGTTAATCAAGCTACTATCACAGATGATAATAGTCTGACTTGCAGTAAAATCAGCTATTGGTGCTTGTGCCAATGTATAATTGCTGACTGTTACGGCTATTACTAACACAAGTGTCCATTTTATTAAAGACATAGCAGATAAGTTTAGTTTTGTTTTCATAATTATAATTTTTTAAAGGTTAAACATAATTTTGATTTTATTAATAAGACAAAAATTACTAAACAAAGGTTGCATGTAATTTAAAATTGAGTCCACTCTAAAAAGCCCTAATTTCTTTTTTCAGCGACTTTTTGCCCTTAATCCCTAAAGGGAAGTCGCTGAAAATCAGCCTCCCTTTAGGGCAGGGGCAAAGCTGATTTTCAAATAAAATACTTTTTAGAGTGGACTCAAAATTTATTTTATAAATTTTTTGACTTCATTTATTTTTCCATCCGCCGAAGAAATATTTAACAGGTAGATTCCGCCCGGTAAATCATTAGCAGGGAGTCTTATTAAATGTTTCCCATTGGTTAAAGTTATTTTGTTCTCTTTAATTTGCCGACCTATCGTATTGAAAATTCTAACTGTCAAATCAGCCGATGAGGCAAGATTGATTTCAATGTTCAATTCATTTAAAACAGGGTTTGGGTAAATATTACTTATGGTTGATAATGTTGAGCCACCGTTATCATTAATAATGCCGGTAATATTTGTATCAAACAGGGTTAATTCCACATTTGTAATTACCGGGTTATTTGCATTTAAAGTAATAGTGTCAGGAATGGTATATTTACCGGCCTCTTCTGCATATAAAATATATGTCCCATAAGCTATATTACTGAATCCAAAAGTGCCATAAGTATCCGTATACGTATAATAAACAGGATTACCATTCAAATTGAGTAAAAGTATTTCAGAGTAAGGTACAGCACTGCCGTAAAAAATTAATGATCCGCTTATAGAACAGGGTCCACTTGATGAAGTAACATTTAACATATTTACATCGGCATTATAAATGGAATCGTTTAAACTGATTATTGAAGCATTATTCCACTTCAGCGCATTTCCAAAATATGTGGGTGCATACTGATCATAGACCGCAGAGTTTATATCTGATTCAACTTTTACAATATAATTGCCTTCGGGAGCATGATAAAAATAGAAATAACCGTCAATACTGAAATACATTGAATCGGTAAGAGTAATTTGATTATTAAAAACAGAATATAAATAAGCTGTTCCATTATCAATTGGATAGCTTCCTGCAAATACCTGTCCGCCTATATTGTATTTATTCAGAGGAATGACGGTTATGGTATGGCAAATAGTACCTGAGCAAAAATTATTTAATATGGTAAGGCAAACATTGTAAATACCGCTGTCGGGGAAAAGATGATAAGGGTTTTGAAGTGTGGAAGTAGTTCCGTCGCCAAAATCCCAAAGCCATGAAGTTATATTTCCGTTGGAATTATCATAAAAAATAAAAGCATTAGGTATGTTGGCAATAGGATCAAGACTAAAAGAAAAATCAGCGTTAATATAAAAAGCACTATCAATATAAATATTATTGCAAAACTGGTTTGAACAATTATTCATAGTATCAAAAACCGTTAAACATACAGTATATGTTCCAAAATTATTATAACAATGAACCGGGTTTTGACTAGTATCGCCGGTTCCATCACCAAAACCCCAAACCCATGAAGTTATATTTCCGGCAGACCAGGAGCTATCGGTAAAAGAAACACATTTATCACAGTAGTTTTGCAAGGCAATAAAATCAGCCTGACAAGAGGTATTGGAATCTACACATATAATAAAATCAGATGATAAAAAAGTATTTAATGAATTAAAATATAATAATGTATCAAGTGCGATATTATTGCAGTCGAATGTCTCCACCAATAATGCACCTTGCTGAAATGTAATGTTTATAGTGTCTGAATAAAATCCGTTAGTATCAGTGTTAACCCATTTATTATAAATAAAGCCCGGTGTGTAAATACTATCGCCAACAATATGAACCTGATGATTCGGAATACCAATAAGAGTAATTGAATTGCGGACATAACCGTGAATATGAATGTTGTATTGCGAAAAACATTGAAATGACAACATCAGCAGAACTGTCAGTATTACTATTTTATTCTTCATATATTTATTTTAAAAATTATCAAAAACGAAAATATAGCCCCGTTTTTAAACCTATCGAATAAGAATATTTTTTTGTGTCTTTTTGTTCATAAAAAGGACTTAGATAATATTTAAATGTAGGTTCAACAGCAATGAATATATTATCGTTAAACTGATAACCGCCTCCTATGCTAAATAAAAACTGCCAGTATGTTTTGGTTAAAGCCGGAGTATATTTTTCTTCGCTTTCAAGTAGTGCATTACTTATATTAAACGGGATTACAGGTTCTTTTTTATAACTTAAAATTCCCAGACCGGCCCCACCCCTGACAGAAATGGAAAATCTGTTAATATATTTTCTATATCCTATCATAAAAGGTATTTGTATATATCTGTAATTATTCCTGGTAAACCCGTATGAAGAATGGTGTATGGAATCAAAAACATTCACGGGGGTTGTAATTAAAACCGTTGTATGTTGAGTACTATCATAATAAAAACAGCTTACATCATTATAATATCCCACAGAATCGCGTGAAAGATAATTTACAGAACTTAATGCGTCATTATTATAGAAAGAAAGTCCTGTGCCGCTTTGAATTGTAATATTTTTATAATCGTAGTTAACGCTTATTTGAGCACTTTGGCTAAAATTGTTTTTCTTTGGTTCAGCAACAGGGCTTATTTCAGGCAGATTATAAATCCATTCAGGAGTATAATGAAGTCCTATATACAATCTTGGCCTGAAATGCGGTAAATTATTTTGGGGTTGACCAGCGGAAGCATAAACTGTATTGATTGTCTGAATATCATATATAGGAATGTATTTTACATTTAGCGCTTTTATCTTAGAAATATCCGCTGGTTCAGTTACTGCCTGATTTATTTTCGTATCCGGTATATTTATTTCATCTGTTTTAACGGTAAAACCAGTATTATCACTATTATTCGAAACAGGCTCATTATTAACCGCATTTGAAATATTATTTTCAGTATTAAGATTTTTTTTCGGAGTAAAATTTTCTGATACGGCTATGTTTCTTTCCGTTTTATCCGGTTTGCCGGCAATGTTGTTGCCTAATGTTTTACTCACGACAACAGGTTTTATCGGAGTTTTATTTTGTTGCCTGTCCCGATGCAATCGGGATTTGTTTTGTGTATGATCAATAACCTTATTGATATTTGCAGAATTTTGATTTAAGTTATTTTCCTTTGACAAATTATTTTTATTGCCATTATTGATTTTGATATTTTCAGAAGATTGAATCTCATTCTTTGGTTTATTAATTTGATTGTGATCGTCAGTATATGAATTGACCTGTGTTATTTTTTTTGCAGGTTCAGAATTAAGTAATGGCAAGAAATATACTACAGAAAATATGATAGCAATTAAAGCTGCTGAAAAGATAAAGTAGGTAAATTTACTAAATGGGAACCTCTTCCCGGGACTAACAATATTTGTTGCCTGGGGAATTTGTTTTCTGATATTTTCCCAGATTTGTTCAGATGGTTCGACTTTATAATCTTCAAAAGCCCTGCCGAACAATTCATCTATTTTATGTTCATGCTGTTTCTTCATATAAAACAGAATTTAGTTTATTTATTTTATTCTGAAGCGCAACTCTTGCTCGTGATAATTGCGATTTTGATGTACTCTCCGAAATATTAAGCATTTCACTAATTTCCTTATGAGAATAACCTTCTATTGCATACAAGTTAAAAATAACCCTGTAACCTTCAGGTAATTCTTGAATAATTTTTAGTAGTTCATTCATTGAAAGAACATCAGTCATAATTACATTCGGTATTTCCTTTTCACCATGTTCGGTATCATCAAGAGATTGAACACACTTAATACTTGCCTTATATAAATTAATGGCTGTATTTACCATTATTCGTCTGATCCAGCCTTCCAAAGAACCATCAAATTTGTATGTTCCTAAATATTTAAAAACTTTTATATAACCTTCCTGTAAAATATCTTCAGCTTCCATCCTATTTTTAGTGTACCGTAAGCATACTCCCAACATTTTCGAAGCATATCGCCTGTATAGCAGATCCTGCGCTACCGGCTCATTCTTCAGGCACCTTTTAACAAGTTCCTTTTCGTTAATCATTTTACCTCTTGTTATCATCAGACAAGAAAAAGTTTAAAATGGTTGCATCAGAAAATAAAAAAATGATTTTTTTTTAAAAATTTTTACAGAATACAAACTTCAAATATACATAAATAGTTAAATATTAGAGTGTAATTACCATTCAAAGTTGACTCTTCATTCGAATATATTATAACTTTGCAGAAAGGTATCAATATTTTTACGAATCATGAAGCTTCACGTTATCAATGTAGAAAATTTTAAATTGGATGGAGGCGCAAGCTTTGGCGTTGTTCCGAAATCAATCTGGTCAAAGACTGTTATCCCTGACGAAAATAACATGATTGATGTATGCAACAGGTTGCTTCTGGTCGAAATTAATGATCGCAAGATACTGATTGATTCAGGCATTGGCGATAAGCAAGGCGAAAAATACCTTTCCTTTTTTTATATCACAGGAAATACGTTGGAAAAAGGCCTGACCGAAAAAGGTTTTCAACCCACCGATATTACTGATGTTATTCTTACCCATCTTCATTTCGATCATGTGGGCGGTTGCATGAAATACAATGCCGATAAGACAAAGCTGCTTCCTGTTTTTCCGAACGCCACTTATTATTGTTCGAAAGCGCAGTGGGATTGGGCAATTAACCCTAATCCCAGGGAAAAAGCCGCGTATCATAAAGAAAATTATATGCCCCTCTTTGAATGTGGGCGTTTGGAATTCATTCATGAAGAGCAGGAATTGTTTGAAGGGATTTTTCTGAAAATATACAATGGACATACTGAAGGACAGATCATTCCTGTGATTGATTACAATGGCAGAAAAGTGGTTTTTATGGCCGATTTCATCGCTTCGGTTGCTCACATTCCTGTCCCTTATGTTCCTGGTTTTGATGTGCAGCCTCTGCTGACTTTAAAAGAAAAAACTGCGTTTTATGAAAAAGCTATTCAGGAAAATTATGTTTTATTCTTTGAGCACGATTTTCAAAACGAATGTTGTACTGTACAAATGACTAAAAAAGGTGTAAGATTAAATAATATTTTTTTGTTGAAAGATTTATCTTTGTACTAATAAGTGATGTTACGCAAACGTAATAAATACATACTAAATTAATGGTCAGGCTGAGCCGATTCTCCTGAAACGACAGTAGAAGGAGAAGCGTGTCGAAGTCGACCATACATAGTCACTCTTCGACACGGACTCCATCCCGCAAATCTTTGCTATGTCCGGCTCTGAGTGACACTTTTATATAAAAATAAATATGCGTAACATCAACTAATAAATAAAAAATGAACAAGACATCTTCTGTAAAGGATCTGCTGCGGATTGCAAAAAACATTCGTATAAATATTGTACGTATGCTTGCAGAGGCAGAATCTGGTCATACAGGCGGATCGCTCGGACTGGCTGATATTTTTACAAGTTTATATTTTAATGTTCTTGATCACGATCCAAAAAATCCCGGGTGGAAAGACAGAGACAGACTTATACTCTCCATAGGTCATGTAGCGCCTGTGCTTTACGCCACACTTGCAGAAGCCGGCTATTTTCCAAAAGATGAATTATTAACCCTTCGCAAACTTAATTCAAGATTACAGGGGCATCCCGGAAGAGAGCGTGGATTGCCGGGTTTGGAACTTTCATCCGGTTCATTGGGACAGGGATTGTCTGTTGCTGTTGGACTTGCGCTTGCTGCCAAAGCAGATAAAAAACAATGGCATGTATTCAGCATTCATGGCGACGGCGAGCTGCAGGAAGGCAGCATCTGGGAAGCAGCCATGAGCGCTGCGCATTATAAATTGAATAACCTCACCGCCATCATTGACCGCAATAATTGCCAGATTGATGGCAGAACAGATAAGGTGATGAGCCTTGAACCTTTAAGTGAGAAATGGAAAGCATTCGGGTGGGATGTTTTTGAATGCGACGGTCACAGCCATACCGACATCATAAAAACCTGCGAATATGCGAAACAAAGTATATTCAGGCCAACTGTTATTATTGCCAGAACCAAAATGGGCAGAGGCGTAAAAAGCATTGAAGACGATTACCGCTGGCACGGTAAAGCGCCTTCAAAAGAAGAAGCTGAAGATTTTATAAAACAGCTTTCGGCTTAGTTATACTAAGCGTTTGAGTTTGCATGTATATTGAGCTTGAGGACACTGAGCGAAGTCGAAGTGTCGAAATATCGCAAACTCAAATAATAAGCATTCACTGACCAAAGTTTGCCAAAGAGCTGCAATTTTGCCAACGCACCAATATTAATATTAAATTTGTTAGTTAGATTTTAAACTATGGCATTAAGCTGGAACGAAATAAAAACAAGGGCAATACAGTTTTCAAAGGAATGGGAAAACGAAACAAACGAACATGCAGAAGCAAAAACTTTCTGGAATGAATTTTTCAATGTTTTTGGTGTTAATCGCCGTAAAGTAGCAACATTTGAATTATATGTACAAAAATTAGAACACAAGCAGGGTTTTATTGACTTGTTTTGGCCAGGCATATTACTGGTTGAGCACAAATCAAAAGGCAAAGACCTGAACAAAGCATTTCAGCAGGCGGTTGATTATTGCCCGGGACTGAACCAAAATGAACTGCCTAAATATATTCTCGTTTCCGACTTTGAACGTTTCCGCCTGCACGACCTTGAAGAAAATAAAGATCATGAATTTTCTTTAAAAGAATTTTACAAACACATTAAACTTTTCGGTTTTATTCTTGGTTACCAGAAAAAAGAATACAAAGAGGAAGACCCCGTTAATATTGAAGCCGCTCAAAAAATGGGCAGGCTGCACGATAAGTTAAAAGAAGTAGGATATACAGGACATGATCTTGAAATGTATCTTGTACGGCTTTTATTCTGTTTATTTGCCGAAGACACTACCATATTTGAGCGCGATGTTTTTAAAATTTACATTGAGAATAAAACGAATATTGACGGCAGCGACCTGGCAATGCATCTTGCTCAGATATTTCATGTTTTAAATAAACCCATAGAAAACAGATTAAAAAATATAGATGACGATTTAAATCAATTCCCTTATGTAAACGGCAAACTGTTTGAAGAAAATCTTCCACCCGCTTCGTTCGACAGCCAGATGCGACAAACGCTGCTTGACTGCTGTGTTTTAGATTGGGGTAAAATCTCTCCTGCTATTTTTGGCTCTTTATTTCAATCTGTAATGAATGCCGGTGAACGCCGCAATCTTGGCGCACATTACACATCCGAAAAAAATATCTTTAAACTCATAAAATCTTTATTCCTTGATGATCTTTGGAAAGAATTTGAAAAAGTAAAATCCGACAGGAAAAACTTAATTAAATTTCATGAAAAAATTTCGCTTCTTCGTTTCCTTGATCCTGCCTGTGGTTGCGGCAACTTCTTAGTTATCGCTTATCGTGAATTACGCTTGCTCGAAATGGAAATTATTCGCCAATATCATAAAGGCGAACAGCAAATATTGGCTCATGAACTGGATGTATTTTGTAAAATAAATGTTGACCGTTTTTACGGAATAGAGATTGAAGAATTTCCTGCACAGATAGCGCAGGTTGCCTTATGGCTCATGGATCACCAGATGAATATGAAACTGAGCGAAGAAATTGGCGAGTATTATGTCCGGCTACCTCTTCGCAAAAGTCCTACAATTGTTCACGGTAATTCATTGCAAACGGATTGGCATAGTTTGATTGACGCTATTCCATTTGAAAAACGCGAACAACGCTTTGATTATATTCTCGGCAATCCGCCATTTATAGGTAAATCTTTACAAAATGAATCACAAAAAGCTGATATTGATAAAATCTTTTTGGGAGTAAAAGGCGCCGGTGTGTTAGATTATGTTACCTGCTGGTATATAAAAGCTGCACAATACATGCAGCAATATTCGCCTGCCGATCAACAAACCGATTCAAGAATACAGGATAAAACTAAAGTTGCTTTTGTTTCTACAAACTCAATTTCGCAGGGCGAACAGGTTGGAATACTCTGGAATGAACTGTTTAATAAATACAAAATAAAAATTCATTTTGCACACCGTACATTTAACTGGACAAACGAAGCGCGTGGCAAAGCCGCAGTACATGTAGTTATTATTGGTTTTGCAAATTTTGATGTAACAGAAAAAAGAATTTTTGAATACGAAAATATTAAAGGCGAACCTCACGAAATAAAAGTAAAGAATATTAATCCTTACCTTATTGAAGCAAGCGACCTTGTTATACTGAAAAGAGGAAAACCGATTTGCAATGTTCCCGAAATTTCATTTGGCAGTATGCCAAACGATGGCGGACATTTGCTTTTAACAGATAATGAAAAGAAAGAATTTCTAAAAAAAGAACCGGACTCAAAACAATTCATTAAACTATTATTAAGCGCTCGTGAGTTTCTAAATGGTGAAAACCGTTGGTGTTTATGGCTTACAGACATTCAACCGTCTGAATTAAAACAACTTCCCGAAATTTCAAAGCGAGTTCAACTGGTGAAAGAACACCGAACAAATAGTAATAGAGAAACTACAAAAAAACTATCTGCATTTCCCACGCTATTTGGTGAAAATAGACAACCAAATTCCGATTATATTTTAATACCAAGAGTTTCATCAGAAAACAGAAAATATATTCCAATGGGGTTTTTTAATAAAAACTCAATAGTTGGTGATACTTGTTTATCAATTTCGAATGGTAAATTGTTTCACTTTGGAATATTAACCTCTGAAATGCACATGACTTGGGTAAAATATGTTTGCGGAAGATTAAAAAGTGATTTCAGATACTCAAACGAAATGGTTTACAACAATTATCCCTGGCCTGAAAATCCAACAGAAAAACAAATAACTGCAATAGAAAGAGCAGCGCAAAATGTTTTAGATGTTCGCGAGGAATATGAGGGTAGCAGTTTATCCGACCTTTACGACCCAGTGGCAATGCCACCGAAATTGGTTAAAGCACATCAGGACTTAGATAAAGCCGTTGACCTTGCTTATCGTCCGCAACCATTCATTAACGAAACCAAACGGATTGAGTTTTTATTTGAACTTTATGAGAAATATACGGCGGGGATGTTTGGGAAGGGAAAGAAGAAAGCAGTAATGTCTAATAAAAAATAAGGATGTAAACAATTTATCTAAAATTATTAATGTATGGCAAAAGAAATATTGAAATATACCATTTTTCTCGCATCACCAAATGACTTATCAGAAGAAAGGCAAGCAGTTGATGAGGTTGTAAAAGAATTGAATTTAACATATGGACAAAAAAACAATATAGTTTTAGAGGTTTTAAAATGGGAGACTCATTCAGCACCTGGCATTTCATTAAATCACCAACAAGAAATTATAAATATGGATATTGGTGATGAATACGATATATTTATTGGGCTTCTATGGAAAAAATTTGGTACAAAAACAAAATCATCAGATTCTGGAACAGAGGAAGAATTTATGAATGCATACAATAGATTTACAAACAATCATGACAACATTCAAATTTTGTTTTATTTTAAAACTTCTTCTCCAAAATCTTTAAACGAATTAAATCCTGAAGAATTTTTGAAAGTTGAAAAATTCAAGAATAATATCTCTCAAAAAAATGTTTATTATTGGGAATTTGATACCACCGAAAATTTGAAAAATTTTTTAAGAATTCACATTCCTAAAAGAATTGAAACTATCTCAGAAGCTCAAGATTTATCAATTAAAAGACAAACTATAATTAAAACTGATACATCTAATGAAGATGAATTAGGATTATTTGATTATACTGAAATCTTTGAAAATGCTGTTTCAATTGCATTGAATTCTTTAGGAAAAATAACTGAAGCAACAGAATGGATTGGTCATAAAATTAGTGAAAAAGCAGAAGAAATTACAAGAATTTCAAAATCATCTAATCCTAATTCGATTGTAATAAAAGAAGTTTTTAAGAGAACGGCCATTTTAATGAATGATTATTCTTCCAGAATTAATATTGAAACACCTATATTCTACGCAAACTTTGAAGAAACAATAAAAGCAGGTTCCAATATTATTAATCTAACAGATGATTTTTACCAAGATAATACTATTTCCGATTTAGAAGACACTAAAGAGTCAATATTTCAACTAGAAACTGGAATAAACCAAGCTGTTATTGGTATGACTGGCTTTTATGACAGTGTAAAAGAATTGCCAAGAATTCAAAAAGAAATAAACCTGGCAAAAAGGAATTTGTTACAAAACCTTGATTTTCTAATTGAGAAATTTAAGCAATCAATGTTATTAGCAAAAGAATATAAAATGGGCATTGTAAATAAAATAGATAAACTTAAAATTGAAAAGAAAAAGCCCGAAGGGCTGATATGATTATAAAAAACGAATATGAATAATATAGAAAATATAAGACCGCTGATAGGAAAAGTCTCAAACTTGATAGACTCGGCTCAAAGTTATGTTTCGAAAGCCATAAATACCGGTATGATACTTCTTTATTGGCAAATAGGTAAATCCATACAAGAAGAGGTTGTGAAATATGAAAAAGCCGAATACGGAGAACGGGTTATGAAAAATTTAGGAGAGCAACTATCTAATTTGTATGGGCGAGGCTATGGCTACAGAAACCTATTGAGGATGTTAGGTTTTTATAAATCTTTTCCGGACCAAGAGATTGTGACAACACTGTCGTCACAATTGTCGTGGTCGCATATTGTTGAGATTATCAAGCAAAAAGATGTATTGAAACGGGAGTTTTACATTTCCATGTGTATTAATGAGAGATGGAGCGTAAGAGAATTGTCGAGCAGAAGAAACTGTTAAACAGTAAAGAGCATGAGTATTCCAAACAAGATAAAGAATTTAATGGGAATATGTTAATATAAAATACTTTTTCATGTCCGATAATCATTTTAAAAATAAAGGAAATAAACCTACCAGTTCCGGATTTGGCGAAGGTCTTTTGGCAGCAGGAGAAATAAACCCGAATATTGTAGCTATCGGAGCCGATATCACTGCATCGGTTAAAGTGAATTATTTTGCCGAAAAATTTCCCAAGCGTTTTTATTCCCTTGGCATTGCAGAACAGAACTGTGTAGGAGTTGCGGCAGGACTTGCGCTGGCGGGAAAAACTCCGGTTTTCGCAACAT
>Ga0265296_1003578_pt1 | contig 14251 bp, 8 predicted proteins | sample MunlanPumphouse1_FD_189073 | JGI IMG/M metagenome (GOLD analysis project Ga0265296, IMG submission 189073) | Groundwater microbial communities from a municipal landfill in Southern Ontario, Canada - Pumphouse #1 | ecosystem: Environmental > Aquatic > Deep subsurface > Groundwater | place: Canada... | reverse complement strand
CCGCTATGGTCACCTAGGACCTCAATCACGCGGCAGTTTGCAGCCGAATCCTGGGCGCATTCCGTCATGCGCGCGACCTCGGTCCGCAAAGCGGTGAGCCGCGCGATCTTGTGGTCGATATCGGCGAGGTGGGACCGGGCGATGCTGTCGGCTGATAGACAGGGGCGGCTCGGGTCTCCTGCCAGCGCCAGAAGTTCACGGATCGGTTCGATCTCGAAGCCGAGTTCGCGCGCGTGTCGAATGAACCGCAGGCGTCGCAGATCATCGGCATCATAGAGGCGCCGGTTTCCTTCCGAGCGAGGCGGCGACGGCAGGAGCTGAATCTGTTCATAGTAGCGGATCGTCGGCGCCTTGATCCCGCTCGCTTTGGACGCCTGGCCTATCGTCACGCCCTGGCTCATTTTATCGCTTGCTCCTCTAGTCGCTAGAGGAAGTAGCGTCGCCCGGCGTTCGAAACAAGGAGCTCTCATGCCGCCGGAAACTCTGGAAACCCGATATCGCGTGACCGGAATGGATTGCGCAGGCTGCGGCTCCAAGGTCGATACGGCGGTCCGGAAACTGCCGGGCGTCACAGATGTCGCGGTGGCCGTCTCTTCAGGCCTGCTGAAGGTCACACACGACGCCGATTTCGCAGGTGAGGGCGTGCTTCGCCAGATCCGCAATCTGGGCTACGGCGTGGAGGTCCTCATTCCGCTGGAACCTTCGGCGGGTTCGGAGATCACCTCATCGAGGCTGAAGGGCCCCTGGTGGTGGACCCGCAAGGCCAGGTTGACGGCGGCCTGCGGCGTCGCCCTGGTCGCGGCCTATGTCTTTGGCTCTCTTTTTCCGTCCATCGAGCGCGCGGCCTTCCTAATCGCTCTCGCTGTCGGCCTTATTCCGGTCGGCTGGCGCGCGATCACCGCTGCTCGGTACGGGACGCCGTTCTCGATCGAGATGCTGATGACGATTGCGGCGGTCGGAGCCGTCTTCATCGGCGCTGCAGAAGAAGCCGCGGCCGTCGTCCTTCTGTTCCTGGTCGGCGAAATGCTGGAGGGCGTCGCTGCGGGGCGGGCCCGCAAGAGCATCCAGGGTCTGACCGACCTGGTGCCCAAGACCGCCCTGGTCGAAATCGATGGCCAGGTCAGTGAAGTACCGGCTGAAAGTCTTGCGCTCGGCGCCGTCATCCTTGTGAGGCCGGGCGACCGTGTGCCGGCCGACGGCGACGTCGTTGAAGGCGAGGGCGAGATCGACGAAGCCCCGGTGACGGGAGAGAGCGTACCCAAGCGGAAAATGGCGGGCGACCCCGTCTTCGCAGGGACCATCAATGTGGGCGGCGTCCTGCGGGTCCGGGTCACGGCCGCGGCCGCCGACAACACGATTGCGCGGGTCGTGCGTCTGGTGGAGGAGGCGCAGGAATCGAAATCGCCGACCGAGCGATTCATCGATCGCTTCTCGACAATCTACACGCCCGTCGTCCTCGTCGTCGGCGCCCTGGTCGCGACCGTTCCGCCGCTCGCGTTCGGCGCATCATGGAGCGAGTGGATCTACAAGGGTCTGGCGATCCTCCTGATCGGCTGTCCTTGCGCCCTCGTGATCTCGACGCCGGCGGCCATCGCTGCGGGTCTCTCCGCAGGCGCGCGGCGAGGCCTGCTGATGAAGGGCGGAGCTGTCCTCGAAACCCTGGGCAAGATCAACGCCGTCGCCTTTGACAAGACCGGGACGCTGACATCAGGCAAGCCGCTCGTGACCGACGTCGTGGCGGGCGCGCGAACTGAAGGGGAGGTGCTGTCGCTGGCCGCGGCCCTGGAAACCGGATCGAGCCACCCTCTGGCCCTGGCCATCCTCAATCGCGCGAAGGCCGACGGCGTGTCCATCCCGCCGGCATCATCGGCCCGGGCGATCCCGGGGGAGGGCGTCGAAGGGACCGTGGGCGGCGCGCAGGTCTTCCTGGGATCGCCGCAGGCCGTCGCCCGGCGAGTCGGGCTTTCGGCGTCTCAGGACGCGGCGATCGCGGGCCTCAACGCCGAGGGCAAAACCGTTTCCGTGGTCGTGGCCGATGGCCAGGCGGCGGGCTTCCTGGCCATGCGGGACGAGGCGCGGCCCGACGCTGCGGCGGGCCTCGCGCGCCTCAAGGCCATGGGGGTTCGCGCTATAATGCTGACTGGAGACAACCGGCGCACAGCGGAAGCGGTCGCCAACGGCCTCGGCGTCGAAGTGCGGGCTGAACTGCTGCCGCAGGACAAACAGAGAATCGTCAGGGAATTCCAAGCGGAGGACCTTGTCGTCGCCAAGGTCGGCGACGGCATCAATGATGCGCCCGCGCTCGCCGCCGCCGACATCGGCATCGCCATGGGCGGCGGCGCCGACGTGGCCCTGGAGACGGCTGACGCGGCGGTGCTGCACGGGCGTGTCCAGGACATCCCCGACATGATCGTCCTGTCCAGGGGGGTGATGGGCAATATCCGTCAGAACATCACCATCGCCCTGGGCTTGAAGGCGGTCTTCCTGGTCACGACGGTGATCGGCGTTACCGGTCTCTGGCCCGCCATCCTCGCTGATACAGGGGCGACGGTGCTCGTGACCGCCAACGCCATGCGTCTGCTGCGGTGGAGACCGAATTGACCAGGTCGCCCTTCAGGTCGCCAGCATCGCGCTTTGATCACAAGCTGGGCTTGCGGTCTCCAGCGGGCTGCGGCTCCAGAGGCGGTGCGACCATGACGGCATTGCCGGTCGCCGAGACTGTGGTAGGAATGGGTCATGTTTGAATGGTCGAACAGGACACTTGTGGTGGGGGCGCTTCTTGCGCTCGTCATCGTTGTGTTTGGCTTCCTGCCGGCCGCTGACGCAGCGGCCTGTGCGCCAGAGGCGCGGGCTGATGTCGCGTCGTCATCCATTTCAACCTCTCCTGATCACGAGACAAGCGGTGATCTGAAACACGGCGTTTGCACCCATGGTCATTGCCACCATGGCTCGACGGGTATGCAGCCGGCGTCGATCCTTGTTCCGGCCAACCTGAGCAAGGCCGATGACAAGGCGGCGCTGAAAAGCGACCTGATGGCGTCTCGAACGCCCGCCGGCCCGGATCGCCCTCCCAGAGTCTGACGAGAATGCCGCGCCTTCGTGCGCCCATCCGTCAGAAATCTGGGAAATGAACCATGTCTTCTTCATATCGTCGGCTGTCGCTTCTGGCGGCCGGCAGCGCCGTGGTCGCGATAGCGACAGCGGCCGCCGCTCCTGCCTGGGCAGATCCAGCGCCGAGCTACGAAACCCTGCTTGAACGCATCGGCCAGACGCCCGTCAACGTCGAGGCCGGCGCCCTGTTCGACGCCGCCGAGGCGCGGGTCCGACAGGCGCGCACGCGTCCCAATCCAATTGTCGGCCTGACCGCCGACGGTGTCCTGGGGAGCGGTCCCTATGACGGCTACGGCAACGCCGAAACCAGCCTCGCCCTGACCCAGGATCTCGAACTCTGGGGGCGTAGGGGCGCCAGGGTGGACGTCGCGCGAAGCGAAGCCGGAGCATCGGCTCTTCGTCGCGATCTCGCCGGTATTGACGCGGCAGGCCGACTGGCGCTGGTCTACGCAGAAGCCGAGGCCGCAGATCGTCGCTTTCAACTGGCCAAGGAGGCCTTGACCATCACCTTGGCCGACGCTCGAGCGGCCCTGTTGCTCGTGGAGGAGGGCCGCGAACCCCTGTTGCGCGGCATTCAGGCTGAAACCGAGGCGGCTTCAGCGCGCGCTTCGCTCGATGAGGCGGGAGCCGAACGCGAGGCCGCCTTCGCCCGGTTGACGGCGACGGCCATGCTGCCGACGGCCGTCACCTCCATTGATGCGGGCGTTCTGGATCGCGCGCCCTCGGCGCCGGATCGTTCCGGAGCGGTTTCACCTGTCGTTCGATTGGCGGAAGCGGAGCGCGATACAGCCGAACGACGTATCCGGGTGGAGCGGATCAATGCTCGCCCGAACGTCAGCGCCTCCGTCGGCGTCACCCGCTATGAAGCCGAAGACGCCACCGCATTGACGTTCGGCGTAAGCATGCCTCTGCCGTTGTTCGATCGAAACCGGGGAAACATCCAGGCGGCGCAGGCCGAGTTCCGGGCGGCTGACGCCCGCCTCGACGGCGCCCGGCTCGATGAATCCGCCGACCGAAGCGCAGCCCTGGCCCGACTGAACGCCTCCGGCAGCCGTGTGGGAGCGACCGACGCCGGCGTGACCTCGGCCGAGGAGGCCTACCGCCTGTCCCGGTTGGGTTTTGAAGCTGGGCGCATCTCCCAGCTCGAACTGCGCGCGTCCCGCGCCGCCCTGATCTCCGCCCGCAACGCCGCCGTCGACGCCCGCCTCGCGCGGGTCCGGGCGGAAATCGACCTAGCGCGCCTGCAAAGCCGCATCCCGTTTGGAGCCGCCCTGTGAAAACCCAGATAAAGACCAGAAAATCCTGGCTGATGGCCGGGGCCGCCGTAGCGGTCGTCGTCATCGGCGGCGCGGTCTTCCTCATGACCCGCGACGGTGCCCCGCCCTCGACGCCGGTTCCCGCGTCCGCCGAAGCCGGCCACGAGGGGGAGGCCGCTGGTGAAGCCAAGGAAGGCGTCATCACCCTGACGCCGGCGCAGATCGAGGCGGCCGGCATAACGGTCATGGCGGTCGGACGCGGCGGTGGCGGGGAGACCCGTCTTGCCGGGCGAGTCGAGCCTATGATCGACGCCCGCGCCGCCGTGGCCGCCTCCGTCAGCGGCCGGGTCGAGCGCGTCCTGGTCGCGCCGGGTCAGTCGGTGCGCGCGGGTCAGGCCCTGGCGGTGCTGGTGAGCGGCGATGCCGCCACCTTCCGCGCCGACGCCGACGCCGCCGCCGCCGCAGCTGATGCGGCCAGGCGCGCCTATCAAAGGAACGACAGTCTAGCGTCCCAAGGGGTGGTGGCGCGTCAGGAGGTTGAAACCTCACGCGCCCAATCCCTTAGTGCAGACGCCGCCGCGCGCGCCGCTCGCGCCAGGGCGTCGGCGGCGGGCGGTCCCAATGCCTCGGGTCGCATCAGCGTCTCCAGCCCGATCGCGGGCGTGGTGACGTCGGTTCAGGTCGGCCCGGGCGGGTTCGCGCCCCAGGGCGGCGTGATCGCCGAGGTCACCAATCCAGCACGCGTGGAACTGGTGTTCAATGCGCCGCCAGCGCTCGCCGCCCAGGTACGGGCGGGTTCGGCCTTGCGGGTGCAAGGTCCGACCGGTGAATTCGACGCTACCGTTACGGGCGTAGCCGTGGGCGGAGCGGGCGAGAGCGGCGCGACGCTCATTCGCGCTCGACCGTCCGGCGGCGCCCTGCCGCCCGCAGGATCGCCTGTCAGCGGCGCCCTGGTGACGGGAGGAGAAGCCGACGGCGTGACCGTTCCTACCGAGGCCGTCCAGACGGTGGAGGGGGGGACCGTCGTCTTCGTCCAGGTCGAGGGCGGCTTCCGGGCCGTTCCCGTCCTGGTCGGCCGTCAGGCTGGCGGCCGGACCGAAATCCTGCGCGGCCTCGCTGGCGACGAACGTATCGCCGGCGCGAAGGCCTTCCTGCTGAAGGCGGAGCTCGCCAAGGGCGAAGCCGAGCACGGCCACTAGGAGCGACGGATCATGTTCAAAGCTCTCATTGAGGCGTCCGTCCGCTTCCGCTGGTTCGTCGTCCTGGCCGTGGCTCTTGTCGCCGCTTTCGGCCTGTTCGAACTGACCAAGCTGCCGATCGACGCCGTTCCCGACATCACCAACCGACAGGTCCAGATCACGACCGTCGCCCCGGCGCTCGCGCCCGAGCAGATCGAAAGGCAGGTCACCTATCCGCTCGAGACGGCCATGGCCGGCATTCCGGGATTGCAGAGCACCCGCTCCCTGTCTCGCAACGGCTTCAGCCAGATCACTGTCGTCTTCACCGATCAGACCGACATCTATTTCGCCCGCCAGCAGGTGGCCGAGCGGATGCGGCAGGCGTCGGACAAACTGCCTGAAGGCGTCGAGCCCAATCTGTCGGCCATCACGACGGGCCTGGGCGAGGTGCTGATGTGGACGGTCGACTACGTCCCCTTCGGTCCCAAGACCACGGTGGCTGCCGGGAAGCCGGGCTGGCAGGCTGACGGCGCCTATCTGACGCCGGAAGGCGAGCGGCTGACGACGCCGCAGCAACGCGCCACCTACCTGCGCACCGTGCAGGACTGGATCATCGCTCCGCAGATGCGCACCGCTCCCGGCCTGGCCGGGGTCGACGTCAATGGCGGCTATGTGAAGGAATACGCGGTGCGGCCCGACCCGGCCGCCCTGACCCGCTACGGCCTGGGTATGAACGATCTGGTGCAGGCGCTCGACCGCGCCAACACCCAGGCCGGCGCCGGCTATGTCCAGCGCGCGGGCGAGGCCCTGGTGGTCCGCACCGACGCCCTGGCCACGACGATCGAGGATCTGGCTCAGGCGCCGGTCGTCAATCGCGGGGGCCTGGTGGTCCGCGTCGCCGATGTCGCCAAGGTCGAGATCGGCCAGGCGCCGCGTCTGGGCGGCGCCAGCCGCGACGGCCATGAAGCCGTCCTTGGCACCGCCCTGATGCTGGCCGGCGAGAACAGCCGAACGGTGGCTCAGGCGGCTGCCGAGCGGCTGGAGCAGGTCGGCGCCTCCCTGCCGCCAAGCGTGGTGGCTGTGCCGGTTCTGAATCGAAGCGAGCTGGTCAACTCGACCATCTCGACCGTGGCGCGCAACCTGATCGAGGGGGCGCTCTTCGTCATCGTCGTCCTCTTCCTGCTGCTCGGCAATTTCCGGGCGGCGGCGATCACGGCCCTGATGATCCCGCTGTCCTTCCTGTTCGCCGTCATCGGCATGAACCGGTTCGGCATCAGCGGAAACCTGATGAGCCTGGGCGCGCTCGACTTCGGCCTGATGGTCGACGGGGGCGTCGTGGTGATCGAGAACACCCTGCTGATGCTGACGCAGAGGCGGGGCGAACTTGGGCGTATGCTGACCCGGCATGAACGCCTCGGCGTGGCCGTCCAGGCGGCCCGGCAGATGATCAAACCGGCCGCCTTTGGCCAGCTCATCATCCTGCTGGTCTTCACGCCCCTGCTGATGCTGGAAGGGGTGGAGGGCAAGACCTTCGTGCCCATGGGGGCGACGGTGATGCTGGCCCTGGTCGGCGCCTTCATCTTCTCCTTCACCTTCGTGCCGGCGATGACCGCTCTGTTGGTGCGGGACCCCAAGACGGTCCATCTTGGACCGGATGGAAAGGCCGAGGAGCACGAGACGCGCATCCTGCGTTTCGCCCGTCGCTGGATCCAGCCTGCCATTTCGGCTGCGGTTGCGCGGCCGAAGATCGTCCTGATCGCCGCCCTGGCGATGTTGGGCGTGGGCGCGGTCTCCTTCATGACCCTGGGCCGGGAGTTCATCCCGACCCTGGATGAGGGCGACATCGCCATGCAAGCCTTGCGCGTGCCGTCCGCCTCTCTGGAGCAGTCCCTGGCCATGCAGATGGCGCTGGAACGCGCCATCAAGGCTCAGCCGGAAGTAGAGACGATCTTCTCGAGGACCGGCACGGCTGAGGCCGCAGTCGATCCCATGCCGGCCAACATCTCGGATGCAGTCATCATCCTCAAGGATCGCAAGGACTGGCCTGATCCCAAGCTGCCAAAGGAAGATTTGATCGCTCGGATCGAGAAGGTCGCGGGCCAGCAGATCGGCAACAGCTTCGAGTTCAGCCAGCCGATCGAACTGCGCTTCAATGAGCTGATTTCGGGCGTCCGCACCGACCTCGCTGTCATGGTCTATGGCGACGACTTCGACACCCTGCAGAAGACGGCGGAAGCGGTCGCGGCCAAACTTAGGGCTACGCCTGGATCGGCCGATGTGCGGGTGGAGCAGGCGTCCGGCCTGCCGACCCTGACCATCAGCGTTGATCGCTTCGCGGCGGCCAACTACGGCCTGTCCGCCGCGGATGTCTCGGAGGCGGTCTCGGCCGCCGTCGGGGGCGCCGAGGCGGGGCGGATCTTCGAGGGCGACCGCCGCTTCGATGTCGTCGTGCGTCTCCCCGATGACGCGCGCAACGATCCCGCCACTCTCGCCGCCTTGCCCATCGTCTCGAGCTCGGGGGTGATCGTGCCCCTGTCTTCAGTCGCTCGCATCGAGACGACTGAGGGACCGAACCAGATCAGCCGCGAGAACGGCAGCCGACGCATGGTGGTCCAGGCCAATGTGCGCGGTCGCGACCTCGGCGGCTTCGTCGCCGACGCGCAAGCGGCGGTGAGCGAGGTCGCTCTGCCTGTCGGCTATCGGCTGGATTGGGGCGGGCAGTTCGAGAACCTGAAACGGGCCGAGCAACGCCTGGGACTGGTCATTCCCATCGTCTTCATCCTGATCGGCGTCCTGCTGTTCATGGCGCTCGGATCCTTCGCGGAGGCGGGGCTGGTCTTTGCCTGCGTGCCTCTAGCGCTCGTCGGCGGCGCGCTGGCCCTGTTGCTCAGGGGAATGCCGTTCTCGGTCTCTGCGGCGGTCGGCTTCATCGCCGTGTCCGGTGTCGCGACCCTGAACGGTCTGGTGCTGATGCAGGCGATCCGGGAACGGCTCCAGGCGGGCCTGGAGCCCGTTGCGGCAGCCATCGAAGGCGCGTCCAGTCGTCTCCGGGCGGTGCTGACCACCGCCCTGGTGGCCATTGTCGGCTTCATCCCGATGGCGCTGGCCCACGGCGCAGGGGCCGAGGTGCAGAAGCCGCTGGCCACCGTGGTCATCGGCGGTCTGCTGACCGCCACGGCCCTGACCCTGCTCGTCCTGCCGGCCTTTGCGGCCAAGGCGGTCAAGCATCGTAAATCGGAGGGGGTCGAGGACTGAATCCCCTCGCGCCAGCGGACCGAGGGCGGCGTTGACCGCCGTCCTCGGTTCTCCTTTCGAAGCTTGCGGCGCCAATCCGGCGCCGTCGCCGGCTCACATCTGAAAGTCTCCCAATGGTCGATATCCAACGCGTCCAGTTGTGGCGCAAATACATCCTCGCCGCAGGGCTTGCGGTCATGTTGGCGTGGACGGCCACGGTTCGGGCTGTCCCCTACCTGGAGCACCCTGTCGAACACCTCGGCCTCGTCAGCATCCTGGCGTGCATTCTGGGTCGCGCCTGGTGTTCCCTCTATATCGGCGGTCGCAAGAAGCAGGAGATCGTCGACGTCGGTCCCTATTCCATCAGCCGCAATCCGCTCTACGTGTTCAGCTTTCTCGGTGCATTCGGGGTCGGTGCCCAAACAGGCAGCCTTGTTGTCGCCGTCGTTTTCGCTGCGGCGGCCTATGGGGTCTTCCGTGTCGTGGTCGGCCGCGAGGAAGCCTTTCTGGTTCAGGCCTTCGGGCCACCCTATGAGGCCTACGTCTCCAGCACCCCGCGTTTCCTGCCGAATTTGTCGCTTTGGCGGGACGCCGACGTGCTTTCCATCCGGCCCGTCTTCTTCTTGCGAACGGTCCGGGACGGTCTGGTCTTTCTACTCGCCGTGCCGGTGTTCGAGTCCCTGGAGCTGCTGCAACGCGCCGGCGGGTTCACCTCCCTGTTTCAACTGCCCTGAGCGGAGCCTGGAGATGAGCGAAATGGCGATGCGGACGTGGAGGAATTGTTATGCCCAAGCGTCGGCGTAAGGCCCGACGACCGGCCGTTCGGCGGAGCGCGGAGCGACGCGTTCATCCGGCGGTCGGCATAGGCCTTCTTCTGTTTGCCGTGACGGGAGCGGGGATCGGCGGCTTCCTGTTCTCGTTCATCTGGCTCGGACTCTATCGTCTGCCGCTGCACCTCGGCTTTCCGGCGGCTCTTGTCGGGCTCGGCGCCATCTATGCCGTGATCGGAAAGCGCGATCGCCACATGTTGATAGGTCTCGGCCTGCTGTTCCTCGTCTTGGTTGGGGGAACCGCGGCGCTATACGTCTCAAGAGACGAAGTGCGGCTCGGGCATATCGATCGTTCGACCATGTCTATGAACTGAAGCAGGGCGGCGCGCCGGCCGGACCCGTCCTTCCTGGCGACGGCGAGAGCCGGTGCGTCTCCCTGATGCAGGGAGCGCCCCGGCGTTGTGGAACCGTCCTAGTGCGACATCAGCCACGACAGTTCGACGTCGGTCTGAAGGCCGCTTGTCATGCCGCCCCACACACGTTGCGCCAAGGGTCCGCGACCGAAGGCCCCGGTGACGATCAGGTCGGCGCCGAGACGGCGAGCTTCGCCGAGAAGGTCTTCAGCGCCCGTGGAGCCAGCTGACGCCGGGATAGGGTTGACGGCGGCTGTCACGTCGTGCCGCTTCAGATGAGCCGCGACGGCTTCGAGCTGACCCTGTTCGACCTCGTCCCCGACGCCGATCACGGTCACGACTTGAGCGCGCTGGAGCAGCGGCAGGGCGTCGTGCAAGGCGCGCCTCGCCTGAGGCGCATCCTTCCAGCCGATGACCACATTGGAAAAGCCGCGGCCCTTGGCCGCCTGCCCGAAACGCAGGACGGGGCCGCCGCCGTGGATGGCGAGTTCGCCTGCGTTCGGAAGCAGGCAGGCGACCGGCGGCGCCGAGGAGGTGACGAGCAGATCGGCAGTGAGCAGGTGATCGCACAAGGAGCGGGCGGGCTCCGCCACGCCGGAAATCCATTCGGCGGTTTTCGCATCGGAGCCGAAGACTTGAAGAAAAGCGCCGTGGGCGGCAGCGAGGGCGGCCTCCATTCTTCGCGTGTCCTCGAGGACCGAGAGGGGGTTGCTCGCCAGAGCCGTCCTGAGCGCCGACGTGCGGGGCCAGGCGAAGCAGGCCGCTTTCACTCGAGCGTCGAACCCCGCGGCGAGATCGCGAGCATGTTCCAGGGTCTGGACGAGATCGTCCCTCGGCGTCGCATCGACGATGATGTCGCGGTAGATCATGACTGTTCTCCCGTCCTGTCCCTGTATGCCAGCAGTCGCAGGGCGTTGAACACGACCAAAAGCGTGGATCCCTCGTGCATGGCGACAGCGGGGCCGATGCCCAGGCCGAATATCGTCGCCGGAACCAGGAACGCAACGACCCCCAGGCTGACGAAGACGTTCTGAAGGATGATCGCCCGGGTTCGGCGACTGAGACCGACAGCAAAGGGGAGGTGGGCCAGATCGTCGGCCATCAGGGCGACGTCAGCGGTTTCCAGCGCCACATCCGAACCCGCGGCGCCCATGGCTATGCCCACAGTGGCGTTGGCCATGGCCGGAGCGTCATTGACGCCGTCGCCGACCATGGCGACCTTGGCCTCAGCTCGGAGCCTGTGGATCGCCTCGACCTTGTCTTCGGGCATCAGATCGCCCCAGGCCTCGTCGAGCCCGACCTCGCGCGCCACCGCGTCGGCGACTTTCTGATGGTCGCCCGAGATCATGATCATGCGGCGAATGCCCAATTTTCGGAGCTGCGCGAGCGCGATCCTGGCGGCCTCGCGCGGCGTGTCCATCAGGCCGATGGCGCCCAGGTCCCGGTCCCCCTGCCGAACGACCATGGTGGTCCTGCCATTGTCCCGCAGGGCCGCGATCGCTTCCTGCATCGGGCGGGACAGGGGGGCGACGCCCTCTGAGCCGAACAGTTCGGCCTTGCCGATCAGGATCGTCTGGCCGTCTACCTGGGCGGAGACGCCGCGTCCCGTCAAACTGTCGAGGTCGGAAGCGAGAGGCAAGGCGGTCTCACCGAGCCGCTCGCGACCATCACGCGCGATGGCTCGAGCCAAGGGGTGGTCGCTCAGACTCTCGACTGCGACCGCTATCGACAGCAAGGCGGTTTCCGTCACGCCGGGGGCGGGGACGACATCAGTGATGCGGGGGCGCCCCTCGGTCAGGGTGCCCGTCTTGTCGAAGGCGATGGCCGAAAGCGATCCCAGGTTTTCGAGTGGGCCGCCCCCCTTGACCAGGACGCCGCCGCGGGCCGCCCGCGCCACCCCCGAAAGCACCGCGCTGGGCGTGGCGATGGCCAGTGCGCAAGGGCTAGCGGCGACCAGGACCGCCATCGCGCGATAGAAGCTGTCGCGGAAGGGTTCGTCCACCACCACCCCGGCGAACAGGAGAAGGGTCGCCAGGGCCAATACAGAAGGCACGAAGATGCGTTCGAACTTCTCGGTGAAGCGTTGGGTCGGGGATTTCTGCGTTTCCGCCTCGCTGACCATCCGCACGACCTTGGCGAGGGCGCTGTCTGTCGAGCGTCGGGTCACTTCGATCTCGATGGCCCCGCTGCCGTTGATGGATCCGGCGAAGACGCGATGGGCGGCGTCCACCGCATCGGGTGTGCGGCGGGCTTCGGCCTCGTCATCGACCGGACGCTTGTCCGCCGGAATGCTCTCGCCGGTGACGGGAGCCTGGTTGATGCTGCTGACACCCTTCAGGACAAAACCGTCGGCCGGGAGGCGCGCATCGGGTTTCACGACGACCACGTCGCCAACCGCCAGCTCCTCGACGGGCGTTTCCACCAGTTCACCGCCCTTCCGAACCAGCGCGGTGCGCGGGGCGAGCTCCGCCAAGGCCTCGATAGCGTGCCTGGCTCGCCCCATGGCGTAGTGCTCCAGCGCATGGCCCAGGCTGAACAGGAACAACAGCAAGGAGCCTTCGGCCCAGGCGCCCAGCGCGGCGGCTCCGGCGGCCGCCACCAGCATCAGGGTGTCGATCTCGAACCGCTTCAGCCGGAGGTTTTCGATCGCCTCCCGAAGGGTGAATACGCCGCCGAAGACATAGGCGCCCAGATAGAAGGCCAAAGGAACCCACGAGGGCAGGGCGAGCAGTTTTTCGATGGCGAACCCGACAATCAACAAGGCGCCGCAGACAAGAGCGAAGATGAGTTCCGCGCCGCCGCCATGGGCGTGGGCAGGCTCTGCGCCATGTTTCGGTTGGCCCGACCCGTGGCCGTGATCGCGACGTTCGACCGACTCCGCGGGGGGCGCCGCCGGTCTGGCTCTCACTCCGAGAGCCCTGTCCAGCTCCTCGCGGAGCGCGGGTTCGCCTATGATCGTGCGATCGTACTCGACACGGACTGTTCCTCCAGCGCCGACTTCAGCTTCCAGGACGCCCGGGGCGGCCCTAAGTCGTGCGCCGATCGTCCGTGCCTGGCGCTCATATCGACTGTCGATCCGCCACACGGCGTGGCCGTATCGCTGGGAGATGTCGGCGCCGGCCGCTGCAGCGAGTTCGCGAATCCGGGCCATAGACAGGAGGTCGGGATCAAAGTGAATGCACAGCTGCGCGGCCGCTTCATCGCTCATTGCGACGACGTGGACGTCGTCGACGCCCTCTCTTCCACGGATATCAGAGAGCAATCGGGCGACACAGGCGTCGGCCACGTCGGGGACGTCCGGCAATAGCAGCGGAATGTCGAGTCGGAGCTTTTCAGTCATTCTCGATCTCTGGCTCAGCGTGACGTGAAGTTGCGTTGATCCAGATCACACCCATGCAGTCGGCGCCGTCAACGCATAGTCGCCGTTTCCACGGCGACTTGGGACGAATACCGATTCCAAGCGGCGCAGGGGCAGGGTCTGGCGCTCCTGTTCTCGTCGTTTCGATCGATCAGGACTGTTGCGGGGCGAAGCATGTTCGCCAATGATCGATCAGGCCGGACATCGACGGCGCCCACCAGGAAGAGCTTCATGGCCCAAGGTCATTCTCACGGCGCCGACGCCAGCAGCAAGCGCCTGATATGGGCGCTCGCCCTGACGTCCAGCTTCCTGATCGCCGAAGTCGTCGGGGCCGTGGTGTTCAAAAGTCTGGCCCTGCTGTCGGACGCGGCGCACATGTTCACCGATGTCGCTGCGCTGGCGATCGCGCTGGCGGCGATCAAGATAGGCGAGCGTCCGGCCGACGCTGTGCGGACCTTTGGCTATCGCCGGTTCGAAATCCTCGCCGCCGCCTTCAACGCCGTCCTGCTGTTCGTGGTGGCCGGCTACGTCCTCTATGAAGGCGTTCTGCGCCTGTTTTCGCCGGAACCCGTTGGCTCCGTCGGGATGCTTGTCGTCGCCTCCCTGGGCCTGGTCGTGAACCTCGTGTCGATGCGGCTTCTGGCCTCTGGGGCGAACGCCAGCCTGAACGTGAAAGGGGCCTATCTGGAGGTTTGGGCCGACATGCTGGGCTCCGTCGGGGTGATCGGCGGCGCCGTCCTCATCATGCTGACGGGCTGGACCTGGGTCGATCCGGTTGTCGCGATCGGCATCGGCCTTTGGGTGTTGCCGCGGACCTGGATGCTGTTGAAGAATACCACCCATATCCTCCTTGAAGGCGTGCCCAAGGGCCTGTCTCTGGAGGCGGTGCGCGCGACGATCGCGGCCGTGCCGGGTGTGGCTGAAGTCCACG
>Ga0265296_1003577_pt1 | contig 14257 bp, 8 predicted proteins | sample MunlanPumphouse1_FD_189073 | JGI IMG/M metagenome (GOLD analysis project Ga0265296, IMG submission 189073) | Groundwater microbial communities from a municipal landfill in Southern Ontario, Canada - Pumphouse #1 | ecosystem: Environmental > Aquatic > Deep subsurface > Groundwater | place: Canada... | reverse complement strand
AATGTTCCCGGATCGCGAACGGACAGATTCCCAACCATTTCGGTGATACGCACGGATGATGCATCGGTGTATTTCGACGCGCGGAGAGAATCGGGTCTTGTGTGGGCCTCGCCGGTGCAGACATACCTGGAGCTTAATGCGGGGGATAAGCGCGATCAGGAAACTGCCTTGCAGGTGAGAGAATTGATCCTACGCGGGGTGCGGGAGAATGTGGAATGAATCGAATGGCGGAGTCGCCCATTCTCACTCGGCGCGTTCGATGAAGCGCTCATAGATTTCCCGGACATTTTTCTTGATGCGGCCCAGCCGTTCAAGGAACGCGCCGTTCCCCGGCACATGCGCGCCGGAGAGGCGCGAGAAATAGCTCTCGAAGAAATCCTCCCGCTCGGGGGACGGCGGGTAGGGAATCTCGTGCAGCGCCGCGGCGTGCTCCATCGTCCAGAAGAGCCGGTAAGCGGCGAGGAGCGAGGCGGAGTCCTCGGGCTCGAGCGCTCCCGCCGACCGTAGCTCCTCGAAGGCCCCGCGCGGATCCGCTGACGGGGCTTCCTCGACGATCCCGCGGAGCCGCGCCGCGGACAGCAGAAAATCGATGTCGTAGAGTCCGCCCGCCGCGTGCTTGACGTCCCACGGGCCCTTCGAGAGCGCCTCGAGCTTCGCGCGCGACTCCGTGAGCCGCGCCTTCCAGCCTTCCCGTCCGAAAACGACCGGCAGCGTGCGTGCGAGCATAGCCTCGACCGCCCGCCCCGTTTCCGGGGCGCCGCATAGAAAGCGGCACTTCGAATACGCGAGAATCTCCCAGAGGGAAGCACGCGTCTGCAGGTAGCTCTCGCAGTATTTGAGCGTCTGAACGAGAGGCGCGCCCTCCCCCTCGCCGCGGAGCCGCATGTCGACCGCGCCGAGACGGATCGCGCGCGCGTCATCGATGACACCGCGGACGATATTCGCCTCGAGCGCCGTCGAGCGCTCGTCTGTCGTCACGGCGATGAGATCGAGATCGCTCCCGAACCTCGCGCTGCGGGTTGCGAGCGAGCCGGCCGCGAAGAGCGCGAGTCCCCCGGTACCTCCGCCGTTCTTTTCGAAGAGAGCGCAGAGTGTGCGCTCCGACTCCCCCGCGAAGAGCGGGCCAAGAATCTCCGGGCCGCTCTCCGGAATCGGATTCCGGCAGTGGATGGAGAGCAGCGTTTCTTCGTACCGGCGCGCGAGGCGCGGGAGCGCGTCCTTCGCCTTCGGGTCCGGAAGTTCCCCCGGCGGCGCTCCCTCCGCGAGAAAATCGAGGAGCTCGATGCGGCCGGCGAGCGTATCCGAGAGCTTCGTCGAGAGGGATGCGATCGCGAGAAGGAGACGCAGGAGATCCCCCCCCCCCTCAAGAAGCTCGAGCGTCGATCTGACCGCGCCCGTGGCCTTCACGATCCGCACGAAATTCTTCAGCGTGAGGGAGGGATCAGGCGTAAGCGACACATGCTCCAGAACGCCCGGGAGCGATCTCGCGGCCGCCGCGAGCGTCTCGATGCCCTCGAGGCGCGGAAAATCTCCGAAGACGAGCGCGCTCAGGAAGCGGTGCGCCTCCTCCCCCTCGTCAAAACCGTATTTCGAGAGAATATCCTCGACCGCCCGGTCGCTCGCCGGGAGCGAGAGGAGGAGCGGGATTTCGCCGGGAACGCGGTTCCTGAAACAGCCGTCGAACAGGTGCTGCACCTCGGCGAGCGATCTCCCGAGCTCGGCGGTGAAATTCTCCGGCGTGACGCCGCGGAGCGCGCTTCGGCAGACGCGCTCGGCCGTTTTCGCGAGATCCGGTTCCGCGGAGGGAAGCGTGTGCGTGCGGACGTTGCGGAGCATCTGCATGCGGTGCTCGACGGTGCGGAAGAGGCGGTAGCTCCGTTCGAGCGTCTCCTTCGCCCCGGCGCTCAGGAGGTCGTTTCGCGCGAGGCGCTCGAGCGATTCGAGCGTGTTGCGCGAGCGGATCCCGGGGCGGCTCCGCCCGTGCAGGAGCTGGATTCCCTGCGCGATGAACTCGATGTCGCGGATGCCTCCCGACATGAGCTTGATGTTGCCCGCGCGTTCCTCGTCGGAGAGGTAGGTTATCCATCGCTCGCGCATCGTCACGATCTCGTCGAGAGGATCGATGCTCGGGGCGGGAGCGAAGATCGCTTTCGCGCAGTTGTCGACGAAGGCGTCGCCGACCGGACTGTTCCCCGCCGAGAGGCGCGCCTTGATGAGCGATTGCAATTCCCACGGCTTCGCCCTGCGCTGGAGATAGTTGATGTGATCGGCGAGCGTCACCACGAGCGGGCCGCTGTCGCCGTCGGGGCGGAGCCGCAGGTCGACGCGGTAGAGCGTGCCCTCCTCGGTCGGCGCCGAGAGATATTCCGTGACGCGCCGGGCGAGTGTGTCGTAGAAGGCGCGCTCGCGCTCCCCCTCGGTTGCCTCGCACACGTACATGAGATCGATATCGGACGAATAGTTGAGCTCGGTGCCGCCGAGCTTCCCGAGGGAGATGACGGCGAACCGGTGGTAGGGGACGGCTGCGTCGAAACTCCACGCCGTCTCTCCGGGACCGGCGCTCTCGGCGAGCTCCTCGAACGCCATGCAGGCTGCGGTTTCGATGATCGCATCTGCGAGAAACGAAAGCTCGGCGGTCACGTCCTCGACTCCGGCGAGCCCCATGAGGTCCCGCGCGCCGATGCGGAGCATCTCGCGGCGATAGTAGCGCTTTATGCTGTTGATGCGCCGCCGCGGGTCCCTGAACGGTTCGATCTGCCGCTGGAGCTCGAAGCGGTATGCGCTGAAGGCCTTCGTGTGTTCGAGCGTGCCCGCTTCGACGAGCCATGAGAGATAGCCGGGGTTGCGCGCGAGGATTTCCGTGAGAAAATAGCTGCACGAGAAAATGGTGACGAAGAGCCGCGCGATCGGTCTCGCGAGAAAAAGCGAATGGAGAAAGCGCGCCGGGGCGATCCGGGACTCGACGAAGCGGGCGAGGTTGAGGAGCGCCATGTCGGGATCGGGCGATGAGGCGAGCTCGGCGAGAAGATTCGCGACGTTTCCGGGGGGCGGCGCATCCGCTCCACCTTCCGGGACGAGCCTTCGCCAGAGCGAGACCGCCTTCGCGGGATCCGCGAAACGGAGCTCCGCGAAGAGCGCTTCGAGCTCCTTCGCTTCCGCCCCCCCATCGATTGCGCGCCGTGCGAGTCTGTCGTGTTTCGTTCCCATGAACGCGTCCGCGAACTTTCTCTGGAATGCCGGTTTCGTTTCCTGTACCCTCGTTCGAGCGCGGAGTATACCGGAGAGCGGCGCGGGAATCGAGGAGAAGCGATGAAAAAGATCGAAATGTATATCAAGCCCTTCAAGCTCGACGAGGTCAAGGAAGCCCTCATGGAGGCCGGCGTCGGCGGCATGAGCGTCACCGAGGTGAAAGGTTTCGGGAGGCAGCGGGGGCACACGGAGCTCTACCGCGGGAGCGAGTACAAGGTCGATTTTCTTCCCAAGATCCGCGTCGACGTCGTGGTGAAGGACGAGGACGTGGAGCGCGTCGTCAAGGGTATCATCGCAGCCGCGCGGACCGGGCAGATCGGCGACGGCAAGATCTTCATATCGAACGTCGAGGACGCCATCAGGGTGAGGACCGGCGAAAGCGGCGAGGAGGTCCTCTAGGGCCGATGGAAGAGCTTTACCTCGGCATCGAAACGTCCTGCGACGACACCTCGTGTGCCGTCTATTCGCCCGTTCGCGGCGTCATCATGCACCGCACGGCGGCCCAGCTGGATCACGAGAAATACGGCGGCGTCGTTCCCGAGATCGCCTCGCGCTCCCACATGCGCACGCTGCTCCCGCTCTACGAAACGGTGATGCAGGAATCGGGCGCCGCGCTCGCGTCGCTCTCCGGCATCGGCGTCACGAACGGCCCTGGCCTCACGGGCTCCCTCCTCGTCGGGCTCTCGTTCGCGAAGGCGCTCGCCTACGCATGCGGCGTTCCGCTCGCCGGCGTTCACCACATCGAGGGGCACATTCTCGCGAACGCGCTCGAGGGGCCGCTCGACCTTCCGGCCCTCGTTCTCGTCGTGTCGGGCGGGCACACCCAGCTCATTCACATGGAGAACATCGGCCGCTACGAGATCGTCGGGAGCACGCGGGACGACGCGGCGGGGGAGGCGTTCGACAAGATCGGAAAGCTGCTCGGCCTCTCGTTTCCGGGCGGTCCGGCAATCGAGCGTGCGGCTCGCGAGGGAAACGCCGCGGCCTATGATTTTCCCCGAGGCCTCCGGCATTCAAGCGGATGCGATTTCTCCTTCTCGGGGCTCAAGACCGCGGTGCGTCTCAAGGTGGAGTCGTTCGACGAGATCACGCCGCGGATCGTCGCGGACATCGCCGCCTCGGCCCAGGAGGCGATCGTCCAGAGCCTCGTCGAAAAATCGATCCTCGCCGCGCGGGAGCGGGGCGCGCGGCGGCTCTACCTCGCCGGCGGGGTCGCCTCGAACGGCCGCCTGCGCGAGCTCATGAAGGAGCGTCTCGCCGCCTCCGGCGTCGCGGTCGCCTGGCCCCGCCCCGAGTACTGCACCGACAATGCCGCGATGATCGCCTGCGCGGCTTCTTACCACATCAGGGCCGGCCTGATCGACGGCCTCAAGCTCAACAGCTTCGCGCGCGGAAACCTCGTTAACTGGGCCTCATGACGCCGGTTGCCCCCTGGTCTCGTAATGCAAAACTGATTGCAGATTGGGCTTTCGCCCGTCCGCCCGGCTTTTCCCTTCCGCTTTCGGCAACCCGCTGAAATAGCTGCAAGTATGCGCCGCATCGCCTCTCCCCAAGCCGCGCCGCCGGCGGCATTCATCCTTGGCATATGAATTGCGTAGCAACGAGTTGCCATTATCATGGCGTTCACGCGCAGGGAAGGGATCACAAGAGGAACGGAGTTTTCCTCATGATTAGTTCCGGCAACAAGCAGGGTTACAAGATCCTCGTTGTGGATGACGAGGATCATATCAGGCGCATTCTCAAGTTTCAGCTCGAGAAGCACGGCTATCGGGTCGTTCTCGCCGAGAACGGAGAGGTCGCGCTCGAGCTCGTCCGTCGCGAGAGCCCCGATCTCATTCTCCTCGATCTCATGATGCCGAGGATCGACGGATTCGAGACCTGCCGGCGCATCCGCCAGAATTTTCAGACTTCGCAGATACCGGTCATCATACTCACGGCGAAGAGCGAGCTTCCGGACAAGATCAAGGGCCTTCAGGACGGCGCGAACGACTATCTCATCAAGCCGTACTCGAACGAGGAGCTGCTGCTCCGCGTCCGGAACGTTCTCGAATGGAGCCTCAGGCAGAAAGAGGCGAATCCGCTCACGGGATTGCCGGGGAATCGCGCCATCGAGAAGGAACTCCAGGCGCGCATCGAGAGCAAGGCGCCCTTCGCGTTTCTCTATCTCGACATCGACAATTTCAAGCCGTACAACGACCACTACGGATACCAGAAGGGGGACGACGCGATCCTCTTCCTCGGCGACATCATCACCGAAGCGGTCAACTCGCTCGGCGGCGGGGGCGATTTCGTCGGCCATATCGGTGGGGACGATTTCGTCGTCATCACCTCTCCCGAACGCTCCGAGTTCATCGCGCGCCATATCATCGACGAATTCGACAGGGGCTCGCTCGTTCTGCTCCGCGAGGAGGATATCACGAGAGGATTCATGGAGGTCCGCAACCGTCTCGGCGAGATCAAGCGGATGCCGGTCATGTCCCTCACGGTCGCGCTCGTCCTCGATGAAGAGGGAAAGCTCAAGCATTACGCCCAGGTGAACGATATCGCTTCCGAGCTCAAGCAGTACGGAAAGGGACTGGTCGGAAGCGTCGTCGTGCGGGAACGCCGGAAAACGAACGAGCCGGCGCAGAAGGTGGAATCCGAGGGTTGATCGCCGGGCCCGGAGGTACATTCGTGGGACACGCGACCGAGACCAAACAGGACACGAGACTCGATCGCATCGTTGTGGATGCCCAGGAGGAGCTTGCGGCGCTCCGGCGCGAGCTCGCGCGGTACCGGGGGCTGTTCGATTCCGCCCGGTTTATCGTGGGGCACGAATTCGCGAGGCCCCTCACCTTGCTCAGCGGCTATCTCGAGCTCGTCGAGGAGAGGCTCGGCGCTGCGGCGGGCGAGAAGGAACGGGCCTATTTCTCGAAGATGCGCGACTCGATCGGTCATCTCGAGGAGCTCGTCGAGTCTTTCGTCCAGATGCTCCGTGTGGAGCAGGGCGTTGAAGACCTTCAAGCGCTCGAGAGGATCGATATCGCGGGTCTCGTCGAACGTGTTCGCGAGCGTTTCGACGAGAGCGCCTCGCTCATCGAGACGCACGTCGAACGTTCCATTCCGCCGGTTCTCATCCGGCGCCGGTGCCTCGAGGTCGTTCTCGAGAATCTCGTTTCAAACGCAATCAAACACGGAGAGGGCCCCATTCGCGTCACCGCGTCGCTGGCCAGGGAGCGCCGCGGCGAGTCGAAAGAGGCGCTTCTCGTCATTACGGTCGAAGACCACGGGGCCGGCATTCCCGAAGACAAGCTCGAAGCGGTGTTCACGCCGTTCTTCCGCCTCGAGAGCGGCGGGGGGAAGACCGGTCTCGGCCTCGGGCTCGCGGTCGTGAAGAGCATCGTCACGATCATGAGCGGCGAAATCCGGCTGCGGAGCAAACCGGGCGAGGGAACCGCGGTCACGGTCGTGATTCCCGTATCGAACGATATCAAAACGCAGTCCGACACGGTCGGCTGAAGTGAGGTTCGAATGGCCGCATATGGCAGAACAGATGAACGGATGTCCGCGATCCTGAGCGTTCAGCAGATTCGGGTCGTCGAAATCGTCTCGATCTTTTTCATCGTTTTCATCGCGCGGGAGATCGCGGGATTCGTTTTCAGGACGGAGCTCGTGATCTCCGTATTTCTCGGCGCGACCTTTCTGAATCTTCTCGCCGCCGGCCTTGGGAATGCTTTTGCCCGCAGGGAACGGAACTCGGTCCGCCGGCGCGAAACCTGGGCATGGGTGACGATCCTCATCGATAGCTCGACCGCGATCGCCCTCATCTATCTTACGGGGACGGCGCAGAGTCCGTTCCTCTTTCTCGTCGTGATACCGCTCTTCTTCGCCGGACGGCTGCTGCCGCCCGCCCGCGCGGGTCTCATGGTGACCGGGTTTTCGATCGGCGCGCTCGCGATCCTCGGATACCTCGAGATGCGGGGCGTCGTTCCGTTCTTCGGCTGCTACCCGGACGAAGCGGCGCTCCCGGCGGACGGCCGGTTCCTCGCCGGCACGCTCCTCATCCTGGGCGGCTTCATGAGCTTCATGACCTACCTGTTCAGCAGTTTCTACGAGAACTTCAAAGTCTACATGCACGGGGCCGAAGACCGGCTCCTCAACTCGCGAAAACGGATTCTCGAGCTCACGAGGCTCTACGACATCAGCCTCGGGATCAATTCGGTCATCAGTCTCGATACGCTCCTCAAGATGGTGTGCAAGGAGATTACCTTGCTCCTCAGGAGGCCGTGGGTCTCGATCGTGCTCATCAACCAGAAGCGCGAAGTCGTCGAGCACGTCGAGCTCGGGAGGAAAAGCGTCGTGAGCCTCGAGCCGGGGACGCCGCTCGCCGACGATCCGCTCATCATCGACATCTGCGCCCATGAGACCGGGCTCATCATCGACGATATGCGCGAGCAGGGCGCGGCCTCCCGCTCTCCCCTCGTCGCGGACCGCGCGCTCGGCTCCTTTCTCGCCGTTCCCGTCTATTCGGCCAAAGACAGCCTCGGCGTGCTCATGGCCGGCGATTTCGCCCGCGAGCCGTTCAATCCGGAAGACGTCCGGCTCATGACGATTCTCTCGGGCCAGGTCGCGATGGCGATAGAGAAGAGCCGCCTCTACGAGGTCATGAACGGACGAATCGAACGGCTCGATAAGGAGAACGAGGAGCTCAAGAGCTTGAACAAGCTCAAGATGAGCTATCTCTCGCATCTCTCGCATGAGCTCAAGACCCCGCTCACGTCGATCAAGGCGTACGCCGAATCGCTGGCCGACCATATCGACGACCCCGAGTTCCCGGAAAAGGGCGAATTTCTCGGAATCATCTCGGCGGAGACCGAGCGGCTCATCCGCATGGTCAACAAAGTGCTCGACGTGTCGAAGATCGAATTCGGCAACCGGACCCTCAAGCGCACGACCTTCAATCTCGACACGCTCCTCGCCGAGGTCGAATCCTCGATGCAGCCGTACCTGCGCGACAAGAAGCTCCGTCTCGTCGTGAACGTTCCGCGCGCGCTCCCGCGCGTCGACGGAGACGAGGATCTCGTGAAACAGGTTTTCATTAATCTCATCTCGAACGCGATCAAGTTCTCGCCGAACGGGTCCCGCATCTTCATCGAGGCGGTCGAGGACGCGGTCGCGATCAAGATCACGGTGTCGGACGAAGGGGTCGGTATTCCCCAGGAAGACCTCCAGAACATCTTCAAGCAGTTCTACCAGGTCCACCGCGGCTCGGGGGAAGGGGTGGGCCTCGGGCTCGCGATCGTGAAGAACATCGTCGAGCAGCACGGCGGAGCGATCGCCGCGACGAGCCGTCTCGGCGAGGGGAGCACGTTCACGTTCACGCTGCCGAAGGAGCACCACTTCAACGATCTCCTCGGCTACCTTTTCGATTCGATCGACGCGCGCGAGGAGATACAGGAAATGTTCCAGCTCGTCGTGAAGGTCATCGCCGAAATGCTCTCGGCGAAGATCGTCTCGCTCATGCTCCTCGACCAGGAGAAAAAGGAGCTCTTCATCAAGGTGGCCTATGGGCTCGACGAAGCCGTCGTGGCCCGCACCCGCGCGCGTCTCGGCAGCGGCATCGCCGGGAAGGTGGCGGAGACGGGAGAGCCGCTTCTCATCGAGAACGTCGAAACAAGCGGACTCAAGGGCGCTCCGAGCAATCCGCAGTACGAAACGAAATCGCTCGTGAGCGTTCCGCTCAAGATCGGCTCCACCGTGATCGGCGTGATCAACGCGAACAACAAGACGTCGGGCAAGCCGTTCAATCATGACGATCTCGCCCTGATCATGTCCCTGAGCGTTCGATTCTCCAAGGTGATCGAGCGGATCAGGATATCCGAGGATTCGCGCGCGTTCATCCAGGAGACGATCCAGTCACTTCGTTCGCTCCTCGCCGCGCAGGAACGGGACGGGCATGACGCCAACCGGAAGATCATCCAATGGTCGGTGCGGGTCGCCCGGAATCTCCGTTTGAGCGAGAAAGAGGTTCAGGTGATTCAGTACGTTTCGAGCGTGCACGACGTCGGGATGACGTGCGTGAGCGACGCGATTCTCAAGAAAACGCTCGATCTCACCGCGCAGGAGATGGAGGAGATCAAGAAACACCCGCAGCGCGGCGCCGCGATCATGCGCCCGCTCGAGTTCGTCGAGCTCGTGAGCCAGAGCATTCTTTTCCACCACGAACGGCTCGACGGCAAGGGATACCCGATGGGACTCAGGGGGGATCAGATCCCTATCGGCTCGCGCATTCTCGCCGTGGTCGACGCGTACCTGTCGATGGTGAGCGAGCGGCCGTTCCGGGTCCGCATGACGAACGCGGAAGCGGTCGACGAGCTCGTGCGCCACTCGGGAACGCAGTTCGATTCGCGGGTAGTCGCCGCGTTCGTCGAAGTGCTCATGGACGAGAGCCAGATCGAGGTGGACGCCTTCACGCGGATATCGGACGGGCTCCGGAACGCGAAGAAGCACCACCTGGTGCCCTAGAGAGAGGAAAACCGCGGTGATCCGCGAGATCGGCAAACGGCTGTTCGGCGCAAACGGCGCGTCTCCGGACGTAGAACCCGTGGGGGCCCGCTCCGCCCGGGAGGGCGAGCTCGAGCGCATCGTCGCGCGCATATCCGCCATCGGCTCGATGATTCTCGCCGATGCGCCGAGCCGGGATATCTTCGACGCGATGGTCCGCGGCATCGTCGAGGACTCGGGCGCGAACTTCGTCGTGTTGCGGATCGCCAGGCCGGGCGGCGACGTCTTCGAAATGAAGGCGTGCGCGGGTCTGGGCGACGTCCCCGCGGAGCCCCGGCGCTCCCTTTCGGTGAGCAGGACGACCTTTCTCAATCTCTGCGGCGGCGGCGAGCCGCTGGCCGACGGATTCCTCGTCGGGGTCAAAAAGGCGTGCGCGGAGCCCGACGGCCCGGTGCCGTGCTGCGCGGAATCGCCGGACAGGAAGATACTGCTCGCCGGCATCGAAGAAAACGGGGCCGTCACGGGTTTCTTCACCATCGGATTCTTCGACGGCGCTCCCGACGAGCGTCTCGTGTCCCAGGTAAAGCTGTGTCGGGACCGCGTGCTTCTCGTTCTGCAGCGCGAACGCGCGAAGGAGCAGCTCCGCGATAAGGAGCGCTCTCTCGCGATCTGCAGGGAGGAGCTCGAGAGCGTCAACCAGCTCAAATCCAATTTCCTCTCGGTCGTCTCGCACGAGCTTCGCACGCCGCTTACGTCGGTCAAGGCGTATACCGAAACGCTCCTCGACAACGTGGATACGATCAAGCGCGAGACGCTCCACGATTTTCTCCGCGTCATGGACGAGGAGAGCGAGCGGATCATCAAGCTCGTCGACAACATTTTGAATTTCTCCCGCATGGAGACGGGGCACCTCAAGGTGGAGCGGACCGCCTGTAACCTCAACCGGATGATCGAGGAGGTCCACGTCGGACTTCAGGCGAAGTTCGGCGCCGCAAGGATCGACACGGAGCTTCGGCTTCCGCGCCACCCGTGCCGCATCGACGCGGACCGGGAGCTCATCGCGCAGCTTCTCCAGAATCTCATGGCGAACGCGATCAAGTTCACTCCGCCGGGCGGCAAGGTGACGGTCACCCTCGAGCAGGAGGCGTCCGCGGCGCGCATCGTCGTGCAGGATACCGGCAAAGGAATTCCCGAGGATCAGATCGAGAAGATATTCGAGCGCTTTTACCAGATCGACACGAGCGATACCCGTGAGCACGGCGGCTCCGGGCTCGGGCTCGCGATCTGCAAGAACATCGTCGACTGGCACGAGGGAAAGCTCTGGGTCGAGAACGTGAAGGATTCGGGCGCGAAATTCGTCGTCATGCTGCCGATGAAGGACATCATCGTCCGGCAAGCGGCATCGGCGGGATTCATCGGATCGCGCCGGTTCGAGCGCGAGCGGTATCTTACGCTTCTCGTCGAAATGCTCTCCGAGTTCCTGCAGGCGCGCAAGGCGTCGATCATGCTCCTCGAAAAGGACCAGCAGATACTCAGGATCGTCGCGGCGAAGGGGCTCGACAGCGAGTTCGTTCAGAACACGCGGCTCGAGGTCGGGGATCGCATCGCGGGAAAGGTCGCCCAGACGGGCGAACCGCTCCACGTCTTCGACATCGAAAACGACGGCGAGTACGGACGCGCAAACAACACGCTCTTCTACGGAACGCGCTCGTTCATATCGGCGCCGCTCAGGGACGGGGACGAGATCGTCGGCGTCATCAACGTAAGCGACCACGTCGAGGGGCGCGAATTCACGCGCGCCGACCGGGAGCTCCTCGAGGCGCTCAGCTCAATCATCATCGGCATGCTCAAGAAGCTGGACGCGTACGAGTTGGTCTCGATGAATTTCGAGAAGCTCAAAGAGGCGATGCGCGCGAGCCTCGAGATGCGGGAGGCGTGGGGAAGCGGGAATCTCGTCAACCTCACGCTCATCGCGCTCACGATCGGGAAGAAGCTCGCGCTGGATGAACGCTCGCTCACGGCGCTCCGCCTCGGCATGAACCTCTACGATCTCGGGCTCATGCGCATTCCCCGGAACATCCGCATCAAGAAGGAAGAGCTCACACCGAAGGAGCGCGAGGTGCTTCGCGGGCATCCGAATATCGGTTTCGCGCTCACCTCTCCCATGCATCTCGAAGACCGGGTGATGAAGATGATCCGGAGCCATCACGAACATTACGACGGGAGCGGATACCCCGACGGCCTTTCCGGGAGCGAGATACCGGTCGAGGCCCGGATCGTGAGCGTCGTCGATGCGTTCCGCGCGCTGATGAGCGAGGGGCCCTACCGGAGAACCTTCTCGCTCGACGAGGCGCGCGCGGAGATAGAGAAGGGCGCGCTCACGAGCTTCGATCCGGACATCGTCAAGGCGTTCGTCGAGAGCCTCGACGACCTCGGGGCGCGGGACGACAAGCACGAGCTCGTGCTCGAGGCCGTCGAAAAGGAACTGCAAGAGGGACGAAGCGAACGGAATAAGAGGCCGGAGATGCTTCAGCGGGAACCCGTGAAGGAGGAAATTCGATGAAGAAGGGAAAAGTTCTGGTTGTCGACGACGAGGTGAACATCACGCAGATCCTCGAGTTCTCGATCGGCGCCGAAGGCTTCGAGGTGATCACGGCGCAGAACGGCGAGGAGGCGATCGAAAAGGCCCGTCGGGAACAGCCCGATCTCATCATACTCGACGTCATGATGCCGAAGATCGATGGCTACGAGGCGTGCCGCATCCTCAAGGCGAATCCGCTCACGAAGAATATCCCCGTCGTGCTCCTCACGGCGAAGGGGCGGGACATCGACAAGAGGCTCGGAATGGAAGTGGGCGCGACCGATTACATCGTAAAGCCGTTCAGTCCCAACAGGCTCGTCGAGAGGATCAATCAGCTTCTCTCCTGCCACAAGAAATAGCGGTTTTAGTTGCGGGGAGGGAATAGCTTCCGTATTGTGGGCGGTATGGAAACCTCGCTGAAGCCGTCCTCTCTCTTCGACGTCGCCGTCCCGTTTCCCGTCGACAAGCTGTTCACGTACGCGGTGCCGGAAGCGCTTCGGGGCCGGGTGAAACCGGGCTCGCGCGTGCTCGTTCCGTTCGGACCCCGGCGCGTCACCGGCTACGCAATCGCGGAGCGGCGCCGGGTGCCGGGCATGGTCAAGCTCAGGGAGATCGCGGCGCTCGTCGACGAGGAGCCTCTCCTCACCGAAGAGCTCCTCGATCTCGCCCGCTGGATGTCCGCGTACTACATCCATCCGCTCGGCGAGGTCCTCAGGGCGGTCCTTCCATCGACGATCAAGGGGAAAGGGCGGCCGGCGGGCGAGGACGAGACGAAAGGGAAGTTCCCGGCGGAGATCGAATATCCCGCGCTCACCCCCGATCAGGCAGCGGCGTTCGAATCGATTCGCGCGGCGCTCGACTCCGGCGCATCCGCGCGGTTCCTGCTCCACGGCGTCACGGGGAGCGGGAAGACCGAAGTGTATCTCCGCTGCATCGAGGAGACGTTGCGCAGGGGAAAGAGCGCTCTCGTCCTCGTTCCCGAAATCGCCCTCATCCCGCAGACGACGTCCCGTTTCAGACGGAGATTCGGAGAAGCGGTCGCCGTGCTCCACAGCCGGCTCTCGGGCGCGCAGCGCGCGGCACTCTGGCACGGCGCCCGGAACGGCGAGATCCGCATCGTGATCGGCGCGCGATCGGCGGTCTTCGTGCCGCTCACGCGTCTCGGGATCATCGTCGTGGATGAGGAGCAGGATTCCTCGTTCAAACAGGAGGACAAGCCTCGTTATAACGCGGTGCAGGCGGCCGAATTCAGGGCCCGGCGCGAGGGAGCGGTACTTCTTCTCGGCTCGGCGACTCCGTCGCTCGAAGCCTATGATGCCGCCCGGCGGGGGGAAACCGGCTATCTCGTTCTGCGCTCGAGGCCGCTCGGGCTCGAGATGCCGCGCGTCGAGATCGTCGATATGCGGGGGCGCTACGAGATATTTTCCGAGGAGCTTCTCCGGTCGCTCGAGGAATGCGTCGCGCGGCGCGAGCAGGCGGTCGTTCTTCTCAACAGGCGCGGGCACGCGAACTTCGTCCAATGCCGCGGCTGCGGCTGGATCGAGCAGTGCCCCAACTGCTCCATCTCGCTCACGTTCCACAGCCGCGGCCAGAAGCTCCTCTGTCATTACTGCGGACACCGGGGCAGCGTTCCCGACGCCTGCCCTCGCTGCGGAAAGTACAAGATCGTGCATCGAGGGACCGGCACGGAGCGCGTGGAGATGGAGCTCATGAATCTGCTCCCCGGAGTGAGGGTGGCCCGGATGGATCTCGATACGACCGCGGGGCGCGCGGGCCACCTCGCCGTGCTGGAGCGATTCTCGAGCGGCGAGAAGGACGTGTTGCTCGGGACGCAGATGGTTGCGAAGGGCCATCATTATCCGAACGTCACCCTCATCGGCGTGCTCTCGGCGGACCGGGGGCTCAGTTTTCCCGATTTCCGCGCGGCGGAAAAGACGTTCCGGC
>Ga0265296_1003575_pt1 | contig 14258 bp, 10 predicted proteins | sample MunlanPumphouse1_FD_189073 | JGI IMG/M metagenome (GOLD analysis project Ga0265296, IMG submission 189073) | Groundwater microbial communities from a municipal landfill in Southern Ontario, Canada - Pumphouse #1 | ecosystem: Environmental > Aquatic > Deep subsurface > Groundwater | place... | reverse complement strand
TTTGCTCTCAGGGGACTTCTTCAAAGCTCTCGATAGGTTATGAAAAGCCTCTTTTTACTTCCTCTGGGCTCTTCGTAGTTAACGTTTATCTGAAGTCTACAGAAAGGAGAAATAAGAATAATGAGGATTGTTCCCGCTATTTTGACTGATAAATTGGAAGACTTTCAGAATATGTTGAATATTGCAAAGGGGTTCACCGATTATGTCCAGGTTGACTTTATGGATGGGGTTTTTGTCCCTTCAAAGAGTATATCTTTGGATGCTTTAATGGGAATGAAAATCCCTTTAGACATGGAGGCCCATTTAATGGTGAAAGACCCTAATGCTTATTTAGCCTCTCTTAAATCTATAGGGGCTAAAAAGGTCATATTACATTTTGAGGCAGATCCAGATCCAGAGAATGTCATCTCTAATATCAGGAATTTGGGTATGGAAGCAGGTTTGGCTATTAACCCCAAGACCGCTATTTCAGAGTTTCAGTCTTTAGTGCCCCATGTTGATTCTTTTTTGTTTCTATCAGTGGATCCCGGTTTTTATGGCAGCCCTTTCATACCTGGGGTGCTTGATGAGATAAGGTGTTTTCGCGCTCAATTTCCGTCTGCCTTTATTGGGATAGATGGTGGGATTAGCCTTGATAATATAAAGAAGCTGAAGGCATCTGGGGTGGACTATGCATGCGTTGGTAGTCGAATCTTCCTGCAACCGGATCCAAAGGAAAGCTATGAGGCGTTTCTAAGGAGTCTTAACGAGGATTCATAATGGTCACTCTCTTCCAAACCGAAAATTGGACAAACTACCTGTTAGCGCTTATACCAATCTTTATAGCAATAGATGTCATCGGAGTCCTCCCTATATTTATATCGTTAACCGAGGAGATAGGAAATGATGAAAGAAGGAGAATCGTAAAACAGAGCATTATTACCTCCTTTGCTGTCAGCATGGGTTTTCTTGCTATCGGGAAGTTTATTTTTAAGGTCTTGGGTATTTCAATACCCGACTTTAAGATTGCAGGCGGTATAATCTTGTTGATAATTGCCACCACCGATCTGCTTTTTCCCCAAAAGACCAGCAGATTAACCAGTCCCACTCTGGGTGTTGTTCCCCTTGGTATGCCGCTAATAGTAGGCCCGGCAGTCCTCACCACAATCCTCATCTCCGTTGATTTATACAGTTATCTGCCGACTATCTTCTCACTGATTCTTAACCTTCTCCTTGTATGGGTTGTCTTTCTAAATTCTAACTATATCATAAAGATCATGGGTGAAGGAGGGGCAAAAGCCTTTGGCAAGGTGGTTAGTGTATTACTTGCAGCATTAGCGGTTATGATGATCAGGAGAGGGATATATGAGATGATTTCTGGAGGTTAGATGGGGGGTTTATGGAAGAAAGAGATAAACAGAGGTGCTTGAAGATGCTTCCCTCTGTTGACAGGATACTGCAACAGGGTCAAGTTAAGGACCTTCTCGATGAATATCCCCGTTGGTTGGTATTGAGGTCGGTTCAACAAGTGATAGAGGGAGAACGGAGAGGGATATTGTCTTCTGATCACGATACATTGTCTGAGGATGGTTTAAGCCTCGAGTACTTTTCCAAAAGGGTGTCGGAGACCATCTCTGCTCTCGGGCAATTGAGTCTGAGGAGAGTGATTAATGCCACAGGGGTTATTCTGCATACCAATTTAGGGAGGTCATTATTAAACCTTGAGGTGTTGCAAAACCTGGTAACGGTTGCTTCCAACTTTTCTAACTTAGAATACGACTTAAAAGAGGGGAAGAGAGGTTCCCGGTACTCTCATGTGGAGAATATGCTATGCGAGCTAACAGGTGCAGAGGCGGCATTGGTGGTTAACAATAATGCCGGGGCTGTCCTTTTAGCCCTCAATAGCATAGCAATGGGTATGGATGTTGTAGTATCCAGGGGGCAGTTGGTGGAGATAGGCGGGTCCTTCCGGATCCCCGATGTTATGAGAAGCAGTGGAGCCAGGTTGGTGGAGGTTGGCACAACCAATAAGACCCACCTGATAGACTATAGGAGAGCCATAACCGATGATACCGCTTTGCTTTTAAAGGTGCATACCAGTAACTTTCAAATCGTCGGGTTTACATCTGAAGTTAAACTGGAAGAACTGGTAGGCCTGGGAAAGGAATTTTCTTTACCGGTAATGGAGGATCTTGGAAGTGGATGTCTGATAGATTTGGACCAGTATGGCTTAACGAGAGAGCCTACAGTACAGGAGGCAATCAGTAAGGGTGTTGATGTAGTTACCTTTAGTGGAGATAAGCTTCTGGGAGGCCCTCAGGCAGGGATAATTCTGGGAAGAGAAGAGGCAGTTAGAAGGATTAAGGAGAATCCCCTTAACCGGGCACTTCGAATAGACAAACTCACCCTGGCTGCTCTGGAGAGTACCCTCCGTATATATATGGAAGAGGGAAGGGCGGTTGATGAGATACCAACCCTTCGGATGTTAACAATGCCTTTGCAGGAAATAGAGAAGAGGGCAAAGAGTCTCTATCGCAGGTTGAGAAAGGTGAGTTCCGGGAATTTCCATATAGTGATTAAGGACGATAACTCCAAGGTAGGAGGAGGAGCTCTTCCATTGCAAGATCTCCCAACCAAAGTGATTTCTATTAAACCTGTCCACCTCTCTCTTGAGGGATTAGAGGAAGGATTAAGAAATTATAATCCACCTATTATAGCCAGGATAGATGACGGCCAGCTTCTTTTAGATGTACGGACATTACAGGAAGGTGAACCAAAGATAATTGAAGAAGCGATTAAGAGTATTCTTGGAAATGTTTAGTTTCCTTCTTTCCCTTAGAGTCCAATTGTATGAAAGAACGTGTTATCACTCTGAAATGTGGCAAAAAGGATCTCTCCTTTAAGATACCGTCCGATAATTTGCTAGGAATCGTTACCCCAAAAGAAATCCATCCTCCTATAGACACTTTTGGACTCATTGAATCTGTATTAGATACCCCCACTTCCTGCCCACCTTTTGATGAGATGTTCCGAAAAGGTGATAGAATCACCATTGTTGTCTCCGATATTACCCGTTACACAGGAAGCGAAATATACCTTCCTGTTCTAATTAACAGGTTGAACAGGATTGGTGTTGGGGATGAGGACATCACGATTGTCTTTGCCCTGGGGATTCATCGGCAGCAACTGCCACAGGAACACAGGATGATAGTTGGAGATGAAGTCTACAAACGTATTAAGGTCTATGATCATAATGCCTTTGATCCAAATAATATTGCCTCTTTGGGTAAAACCGATAGGGGTACAAGGGTTGAGATAAACAGGTTGGTGGCAGAGGCCGACAAGGTCATTCTAACAGGAACCATAGGATTCCATTACCTGGCAGGTTTTGGGGGCGGCAGGAAGAGTATTCTACCCGGTGTGGCTTCATTCGATAGTTGTCTTGATCTGCATCTTCTGGCTTTGAATCCGCCCGCGGTTGGAGGGAGACACCCCATGGTTAAGACCGGGGCACTTACGGGGAATCCCTTTCACCATGCTATGATCCATGTTTGTGAGATGTTATGTCCTATATTTCTCTTCAATACAATTCTGTCTCCAACTAAAGAGATAATAGAAGTAGTTGCAGGAGATTATTTATCGGCCCACCAGCAGGGATGCGATTTCCTTTTAAGGAACTTCAGTCCTGAACTTAATACGAAGGCCGATCTTGTTGTGGTTAGCTGTGGAGGGTTCCCTAAAGACATAAATTTTATCCAGGCACACAAAAGCATTGAGTATGCAATAAATATCCTTAAAGACAATGGGGTAATGATTGTTTTGGCAGAGTGCTCTGATGGCCTTGGCAACCGCACTTTCCTCGATTGGTTTAAATATGATGATCTTATGGATTTTGAGGGCGCCCTGAGGGAAAATTTTGAGATCAATGGACAGACGGCTTATTCTGCCTTGATTAAGGCAAAAAAGGCGAAGATTATCTTGTTCTCTGAGTTAGCCAGTGAGGATGTGAAGAGAATGTCTATGATTCCAGCAGACTCAATAGATCAAGGGGTCTCTATTGCCCATGAAATACTTGGGGGAGACCCTTCCACGTATATTATACCTGATGGGGGAAGTGTCTTCCCAAGGGTCAGGGGAGCAGCTTAGCGAAGATGATAGAAAAGAAGGTTATTGATAAGATAAAAAGGATTGTGGGTAAGGAGCATGTTCACTCTGAACCGGAAGAGAGGGTCTGTTATAGCTACGATGCTACCAATCAGAGTTACCTTCCTGATCTGGTCGTTTTTCCTGGTAATGCCCAAGAGATTTCGGATATTCTTAAGCTTGCCAATGAAGAAAAATTCCCTGTTATACCAAGGGGCGCTGGATCTGGATTTACCGGGGGAACCCTGCCGGTGGAGGGTGGATTGGTACTGGTAATGGCCAGGTTTAACAGGATTATAGAGATCGATACGGAAAACCTCATAGCCTTTGTAGAACCCGGAGTGGTAACTGGAAATTTTCAAAAAGAGGTGGAAAAGCTGGGGCTCTTTTATCCTCCGGATCCAGCCAGTTTAAAATTTTCCACTCTGGGTGGGAATGTGGCCGAGTGTGCCGGGGGACCTAGAGCAATAAAGTATGGTGTGACCAAAGACTACGTTATAGGTCTGGGGGCAGTCTTGCCTACAGGGGAGATTATATCCACAGGGGTTCAGACAGTAAAGGGGGTAGTTGGCTATGATCTTACAAAGCTAATGGTTGGCTCGGAAGGTACCCTGGGGGTTATTACCAGGATTATAGTTAAGTTACTCCCCCTGCCGGCATCTAAGAAGACCATCTTAGCGGTTTACCCCAAACTTGAGGATGCAGCCCGTACTGTTACCGGGATAACCGCTTCGAAGATTACCCCTTCCGCCCTTGAATTCATGGATCATTCAGCTATTGTTTGTGTGGAAGACTTTCTCAGGATTGGTTTGCCTGTAGAGGCCGAGGCGATTCTGCTTTTAGAAGTAGATGGTGATTCCTATATAGTAGAAAGAGATGCCGCCAGAATCCAGGATATATGTATGAGATATGGAGCAAGTAGAGTGGAGATTGCTGAAGACGAAGAGAGTGAAGAAAACCTGTGGAGGGCAAGAAGGGCCATATCCCCTTCGTTACTTAAGATAAGCCCTACAAAGATCAACGAGGATATCACGGTTCCCCGCAGCAAAATACCGGATATTCTAAGAAAGATCAATGAGATTGCGAAAAGATCAAGGTTAGATATTGTTAACTTTGGACATGCGGGAGATGGCAATATCCACGTCAATATAATGATAGACAAAAGGAAAGAAGAAGAGGTAAATAGGGCACATGAGGCAGTAAAAGAGATATTTCAAGCCGTTTTAGACATGGGGGGAACTATATCAGGGGAGCATGGCATTGGTGTTACAAAAGCCCCTTATCTGAAGATGGAGCTGGGCGATCTTGGAGTTGAGATAATGAAGAGGATAAAGAGGGTTTTCGATCCTAATAATGTCCTTAATCCAGGGAAGATTTTTCGAGATTAACCTTGACGGCTTCGTAAAAATCTGACAAAAAAAAGAACCTCAGAAGGGTTACCCCTCTGAGGTTCTTTGCATGAGAGAGTATTTTACCCCTCAATTAGAATACTAGTTTAATAGCCCAAGCCGCTTTCCATGCATTATCAGGCTCCATCGATGATGAAGTCTTGAAATAGTCTCCAGCAAAGAGATAATCCCCTTCAACTGAAAGTGTTAGGTTCGGAGTCATCTGGTAATGTGCCTCAAGATCGACCTCATGCCCAATATTCTTGTTTCTGTAATTGGAGGCAGCAGGGAACTTTTCGGCGGTCTGGAGGTACCAGTATTTGGCTACGAGCTTCAATTTGTCCACAGGCATAGTAGCGCCCACCATGGTAAACCATCTGCCTAAAGAAGATCCGCCCTCATAGGCACTATAACCGGACGGCGGCAATAATATCTGTGCATATTCTTCTGTAGCAATACCATTACCCCAGTATAAGAGGTTTGGACCAGGGAAGAGGAGCCCAAGAGACGGATACCTGCCATTCGCATCTGCAAACGCAAAATTCTTCATCTTAGTGTCAGAGGAATCATTATCACCGGAGACGTAGGCGCTCAAGAAATCGAGCGTAGGCCCACCCAGATTTACAGTGCCGTTTACCTTGAGGTAGTACCCGCTGTAATCAAGATCGGTACTGCTGGCGCTATAGTAATCCCTTGTTCCAAATGAATAGATCGCATCAATACCGAGTTTTGCCGGCCCTGCCATGAAACCAGCCCACACCCCTGTCCAGTAGATATCGTCCTTGTACGTCATGGCTGATGTAGTAGTCCCTGTAGAGGCAGCAGAAACATCGTACTCCCTGTGGTCTGCGTTATACGCACCGTAAACGCCAAAGTCGTAAGCCTTTGTTTTTTGGCTGAACTCTACAAAGTATATATCACTGTCTGCATCGCCATTGCCCCGGAGCGTGTTGCTGCTTACAGTACCCTCAGCCATCTTTGTCCACCAAAAGGCTAAGTTGGCCCCATCGGCGATTTTGTAGTCAAACCTGATCGCCGGGGAAGCCGCTATAGCACCACCAAATATAGCCATGGCATGGTCCCAAGTGAACATTTTACCGGCTGTCACTGTAAGGGGCATACCCGGCACATTAAACTCAATGTATGCCATCCTTACCTCTATGTTTGTAGAGGGTGTATCCGCAATCACACCATTATCGCCACCTTGGTTATAGGTCGATCCAATACCATTATCGGTATAGCTCTTGCCCCATTCATCCCAGCCTACCTCAATGCCAAAGACCCCTTTCACATTATCCATAGCAGCGATATGGGTAAGGCGGAACCTCTGTTCCACATAGGCTGCATGGTCGTTCGTATCTTTATTGCGGTCACTGACATTATCAGATGCTATACCCACAACCTGATAGTCACCCTTGAATATCATTTGCGGGGCAGCGGCAGAGGCTCCTTTTGGCATTGTAAAAAATGCAATCAGCGCCACCGCCATGGTTAGCATTACAAACTTTTTCATTATTTATACCTCCTGTTTATAGTAACAAACCTTTTTTAACTCCTTCTTTTGCTTCACGATCTCACGATCTCTCTCTTATCAAGCGGAATTGCCTCTATTTGTTCATTCCATCGCATCACCCACCTTTCTTTACTGAAATATTTAAGCTGCTTTTTCTTAGAAGTAGTAAACGATGTACCCCCCTAAAACGCTTTATTATCAATATGATTTTCTGTATTATCCCCTTTTCGGAGAGTAAAATAACACCTTTAATATGGCCTTGTCAAGAGTTTTTTTTAAACCTTTTTTACCTTGACAACCTTGCCTACTTCTAATATTCTTTTTATAGCAACTATTCAGGTAGGCACAAAGGCACAGAGCAACAAAGGCACAAAGTAGGAAAAAACAACGAAACGACCCTGCTCTGCTTTGTGCCTCTGTGCCTTTGCCACTTTGTGCCTGAGTAGTTACATTGAATAAGATACTGGAGAATTGATGAGAAGGCTTTCTATTGTCATTTCCCCCATTTTAATCATAATTATTCTCCTCTGTTATGCTGGATATTCGTTCTCTGAAGACATGACATTAGGGGATCAAAAGATCGATAAAAGACCTATAAGAATAAATGCGGATAAGTTAGAGTTTGATGGCAAAAAAAATACCTATATAACTCAGGGAAATGTGGAAATTGTCCAGGACAACAGGGTATTAAAGGCAGATATGATAAAGTTAAATCAAGAGACTAAAGAGGCGGAGGCAACTGGTAATATTACCTTGACCACTAAAGAGGATACGTTGAAGAGTGATAGGATGGAGATCAATCTGGACACCCAAAAGGGTACTGTCTATGATGGAAGGCTATTCTTTAAGAGAGAGAATTTGCACCTGACCGGTAAGAAGATTGAGAAATGGGATAAAGATAGGTATCGGATAATTGACGGAGAGTTTACCACATGCGATAGCCCTTCTCCTCCGTGGAAGTTTACCGCTAAAGAGGTAAACGTAACCATAGAGGGTTATGCCACTGTTAAACATGCCACTTTCTATATAAAAGATATACCTGTTCTATATCTTCCCTACATAATTTACCCTGCGAAGATCAAGAGACAGACAGGTCTTTTAATCCCTTCTATTGGATATTCCAATGAAGGGGGGGAGGAGATAACCCTTCCTTTCTTTTGGGCCATCTCAGAAAATATGGATGCCACTTTTTCCCTGGACTACCGAAGCAAAAGAGGGATAGGAGAGGCGCTGGAGTACCGTTATATATTTAGCAGGAATAACTCTGGGAACCTTTATCTCTATAATATGAGAGAGATGAACAGTTACAGAGATTGGAAGGAAGAAAGAAAGGGAGAAAAGCTCATCAGTGGCCTTGATAGAACGATGCTCAGGTACCGGCATGAACAGTATTTCGATCCTTCTTTCTCTGCAAAGGCTGATGTCACCCATGTAAGCGATAGAGCCTTTTTCAAAGATTTTGGCAGAATTGTTGATGATAGATCCAAAGAAAAACTGGAATCGACTGTTTTTGCGACTAAACTCTGGCAGAAATTTAGTCTAAATTCTGAGCTTAGGTATACCGAAGACCTGGAAAAAGAGGATAAAACTACCCTCCAGAGTCTTCCAAGGGTGGAGTTTGCCGGCTCGAAACAGAGTATTTTGGGATTCCCTCTATTTTATAGCCTTTCCTCTGCGTTAGATAATTTTTGGCGGGAGGGAGGAGAAACAGGCCAGAGGGTAGATATTTATCCAAAGTTACTGTATACCTTTCATACGGACTATTTTGAGTTAAAGCCGGAGATCGGGGGGAGAGAGACAATATACAGGCTCAATGAAGGAGAGGATAAGATTTATACCAGACAAATCTACGATCTTAATCTGGGATTAATAACCACGGCCTTTCAAAGGATATTTGATGTTGATGGAGAAAGACTTAAAAAATTAGAACACTCCGTTAAACCGGAGTTAAAGTATACGTTTATCCCGGATGTGGACCAGGGAAACCTTCCAAACTTTGATCCTGTTGATAGGATTGACAAGAAAAACTCCCTTACCTATTCCCTTATCAGTAATCTCACAGGAAAGATATATGAAGGAACAGATGACCCGTATTACCACAGGCTTGTCAGACTAAAACTCAGCCAGAGCTACAATTTCTCTGATACGAGAACATCCACCGATGATTCTCGTCGCCTCTTCTCTCCGGTATCGGGCGAACTGGACATATATCCGGCTAAAAACACTTCCTTGAGGCTAGATGGGGAGTATAATACTTACGATAGTGAATTTACAACATATAATGTTTTAATAGGCCTAAAGGATGAACGGGGAGATTTCCTTGATTTCGAATACAGGAATACGAAGGGCCAGACTGGGAATCTTGATACGATTCCCCAGATTGGGAATCTTAATATGAAGCTAAAGGTTAAGCTTTCGGATTCCGTAGACTTGAAGATAGAAAATAGGTACTCAACGCTGGAAAAATTATCTTTAGAAACGATTTTTGGACTTAACTATAAAGCCCAATGTTGGGGGGTAAGGGGAGAGTATTCAGACAGGGTAATCGAGAACGAGGACAGAAGAGAACAAAGGTTCATGATTTTCTTTTCCCTTACCGGTCTTAGTCAGGCTGAGAAATAATGTAACTATTCAGGCACAAAGAGACAAAGGCACATAGGCACAAAGCAGAGTGGGGTCGTTTCGTTGTTTTTTCCTACTTTATGCCTTTGGTGCTCTGTGCCTTTGTGCCTACTTGAGTAGTTACGAATAATTGACCAAAAGTTACAGGAGGGATTGTTTATGGCTAGTCAGGTATTTTACTCGGACTTACGAGTTACTCCCAAGAAAAATATCTTTGTTAAATTGGCTTCTCTCTTTGATCGTATAGGTTTAAATTCTAAAATCAAGAAAGGAAGTTTGGTTGCCATAAAGGTGCATTTTGGTGAACGGGGCAATACGAGTTATATAAGTCCTGTTTTGATCAGGCAGATCGTAGACACTGTGAAGAAACATGGGGGAAAACCGTTTCTCACCGACTGCAGTACCCTTTACAGCCTGGGCAGGGGTGATGCTGTCTCCCATTTAATAACGGCTATTGAGAACGGTTTTGACTATTCTGTAGTTGGCGCACCTTTGATAATCGGTGACGGGCTCAAGGGAGGCAGTGGTGTTAAGGTCAGAATTGACAAAGGGATATTTAAAGAGGTCAGTATCGGACATGATATATTTCATAGTGACAGCATAATCAGTGTGGCACATTTTAAGGCACATGAGCTTTCCGGCTTTGGGGGAACCATAAAGAACGTGGGGATGGGCTGTGCCTCTCGGGCAGGGAAACTCCAACAGCATTCAAATGTCAATCCGGCGGTTAACACAAAAATCTGTGTTGGCTGCGGTGAGTGCCTTAACTGGTGTGCTCAGGAGGCCCTATCAATCGTGGACAAGAAGTCAAGGATTGATCCTGAAAGATGCATAGGTTGTGGAGAGTGTTTTTTGATCTGTAAAGAAGGGGCTATTCAGGTCAAATGGAATGAAACGAGCAGCGTTTTCCAGAAGAAGATGGTAGAGTATACCCTTGGTGTGCTTAAGGGCAAGGAAAAAAGATCGGTATTTATAAACTTCATTACCCATGTTAGCCCTGCATGTGACTGTTATCCATGTTCTGATGTGCCTATTGTTCCTGATGTGGGTATCGTTATTTCCACTGATCCTGTGGCCATTGACCAGGCATCCGTAGACCTGGTTAATCAACAGATAGGCAATCAAAATTCAGCCTTGAAGGACAACTTCAATCCGGGAGAGGATAAATTCAAAGGCGTCTATCCGCACCTGGATTGGAGAACCCAATTGGAGTATGGAGAGGAGATTGGGCTGGGGACAAGAAAATACAAGCTGGTAAAGTTATGAGAGCCTTATGTCCACTTGTTTTCAGGAGAGAGGGAGACTATTTTACCAACCGTATTCTGCACTGCGAGAGAGAGGCTGATTGGATGATACCTGGGGTTTTTTAGGAGGAGACTGATCCCTTCGCCGGCCTTTTGGGGACTATTATTGATCTCACTAAGATGGAATAAAATGACATGCCTAAGACCTGTATGATATACCTCTTTGATAAGTGTTTCTGCCTGATGATTGGAGAGATGTCCGAGGCGGCTTTTAATCCTCTGTTTTACTTCCCAGGGATACGGTCCCAACTTTAGCATCTCTTCATCGTGATTAGACTCCAGGATAAGGAGGTCGCATTTTTTTAACCTCTCTGTTACAAGCCTTGTTGGAAACCCCAGGTCTGTAGCGATGCCTATTTTTACTTCTTTGTATTCTATTGTAAACCCAACGGGGTCAGCAGCATCATGGGGAACTGAAAATGACTGGAAGAACAGATCTTGAAGTAAGAATGCCCCTCCTGTATTAAATTCCCTTACATCTCCCTTGATCCCCGGTCCTTTCATATTGGAAAGAGTAGGATGGTTTATGTATACAGGCAGATTCAGTTGATTGGATAATACTTTAAGCCCCTGAATATGGTCGTTATGCTCATGAGAAACAATGATAGCATCCAGGTCTTCTACATGAACATCTATACTCTGGAGTCTCCTGCGGGTTTCCCTCCCACTTAAACCGGCATCGATAAGAACCTTTGTTTTACCGGCTTCAATATAAATTGCATTTCCTTTACTTCCACTGGCGAGGGTACAGAGGTTTAAGTTGATTTTGGTGTCTCCCCTGATTTTAATGTGTTAGTAACTATTCAGGTAGATAGGCTGAAGGCTGTTAGGCTACAGTCTAACAGTCTACAGGCTATCCACCTGAGCAGTTACATGTGTTCTTGGTAACAACAAATTAGTTACTGCTATGTTGTGTAACTGTTAATCTACACTACAACATATAGTATGTCAAGAAGAATACTGCGCCATCAGTATTGGTCAAAACTGCTTCACATAGGAGAGGTTTCTCTGGTTGTGGCTCGAATGGGTAAGACAACCATCTGCAAACCCTGATACTGTAACCTTCGTTGTGTGGCTAAGGCAGCCTGGTTATGTAGAAATCGGTTTAGCGAGTTTTCTTGCTGGAAGATCAATTTGCCTGCAAAAAAGACGGTACGAGGGAACTCCTTGATCACATCCTGACATAATGCCTCGAGTTCATCCAGCCGGTCAGTCCCGAAACGGCACCGGAATTCGGCATGGAACCCGAAGCGGGTGGCCAGGTCTACGTATTGTAGCAGCATCATCTCCACGGATTTTTGCAATTGAGCCAACTCTTCCACCCCTTTAAAGCGGCTGGAATCTACTACCCCGGCTGATATAAAGATAAAATTCTTGTAATAATTAGGGAATAGTTTCTGGATAGAGAGAAAGGAATGAACCCCCAACCCACTGTAAGCCGAAACAAGCAAGACCGCTGTGGGTGCCTGCGGGTTACGGGATGGCCTTTCCGCAGGCATTTCCGGGGCGGGCAGGCTTAATAAGATGTCATCCAGGCTTCTTAAACAGCATTCCACCCCCTCATAATGTTTGCGGGTCATCAGACAACCTATGACAAAGGAGCCGGTAATCAGGAGGGTCAGCCAGCCTCCTTCAAAGAATTTTATGGAAAGGGTTACAATCAGGATAGATGCAGTTACTATGAGTCCTATGAAGTTAATGCCTATTTTTTTTGACCAGCGCTGGTCCTGCCGGCGGGCTCGCCACCAGTGGATACACATCCCCAACTGAGCCAGCGAAAAAGTAATAAAGACGTTAATGCTATAGAGGACGATCAGAAAACTGACCTTACCCCTGGCAATCAGAAGAATGGCGATAGAAGAAAGCCCCATGATATAAATGCCATTCTTGATGACCAGTCTTTCAGAAAGATGAGAAAACTGTCGGGGTACCCAGTTATCCACAGCCATGTTGGCCAATACACGCGGACCAGCAACAAACCCACTCTGGGCAGCTACAAAAAGCAATGCCCCTTCAGAAAGCAGGATTATAAGCCAGAAGGCATATCCTAGATGATTAGAGCCTAAGTTCCATGAATTGATCATGTCCTGAACCAGAGTGGCATTGAGGGTCTGTCCGGCTTTAGGATAGGTTTGGTTTAAGAGGTAGGAGAGGATAATCCCACCGGCCATGAAAGCCAGGGAGATGGACATGTAAAGCATGGTCCGACGCCCCGTATGAACGCGAGGTTCTTTCAATGCCTGCATCCCGTTACTGACCGCCTCTATCCCGGTGAATGTGCCGCCACCCAGAGAAAATGCCCTCATAAAGATATAGAGGACAGGAAAAAAACCCAGGGTTTGGATGTCGGTGAGGGTACTGTCCTTTGTTGTAACTATCAAGTTGGGCAAGTCTCCCACATGGCGAAAGACCCCGTAAAAGACCACCACCATATGGGTCAGGAGAAAGACTATAAAGATGGGGAGCAAGAACTTGATTGATTCCTTAAGCCCTTTCAGGTTGATCGTAATTAAAAACAAGGTAAAGAATATGGTGACAATCAATTTATAAGGTTGAAAGTCAATGGGAAGGAAACTGAAGATGGCATCTATCCCGCTGGCCATAGAAACGGCGATGGTCAGAACGTAGTCCACTACCAGGGCGGTACCTGAAACCAGGCCTATTTTACTCCCCAGCAACTTGGAGGCTACTAAATACCCCCCGCCCCCGGAAGGGAAGATTTCGATTAACTGGGAATAGCTGGCCGAGATAACAAAGATGGTTATTGCTGTGGCTGCGCTTAGATATAATGCCAGGTAGCGGTGGGCGCCCAGGGCATGGAATGCCTCTTCCGGGCCATAGCAGGAGGATGACAGCCCATCGGCACCAAGCCCAACCCAGGCAAGGAAGGCAGTCAAAGCCAGGGTGTGAAAGATATTAGGATCCAGAGGGTTACGGGTCTCTCCCATGAGGGTATGTTTAATACGTGCGTAAAGGGAGTTTGTAGGCATAGGGAACTTAGCTCCGCCGTATTCAAATGATTTTGTAACTACTCAGGCACAAAGTGGCAAAGGCACATAGGCACAAAACAGAGTGGGGCAGGGTCGTGAATCGATTTACGACTTACGATTCACGGATTACGAATTTGTGCCTTTGGTGCTCTGTGCCTACCTGAGTAGTCACATGATTTTTTGAGAGTCCATTGATATCCTATCAGAAGGTCAGAAATAATTCAACGGAAAATCTTTCCAATGATACGCATTATAATTATTTAGTTTTTCCGGGTCTCTGTAATCTCTTGACAATGATCAAAGAAAAAATTAAGATGCT
>Ga0265296_1003574_pt1 | contig 14258 bp, 10 predicted proteins | sample MunlanPumphouse1_FD_189073 | JGI IMG/M metagenome (GOLD analysis project Ga0265296, IMG submission 189073) | Groundwater microbial communities from a municipal landfill in Southern Ontario, Canada - Pumphouse #1 | ecosystem: Environmental > Aquatic > Deep subsurface > Groundwater | place... | reverse complement strand
TATTGAGGTATGGCTATCAATTCTTTTAGTATCTCTTTCTCTTTCATGACTCTCCTCCTTAATCATTTTTAAAGGTGAAATATATCAGATTATTTAGACATAGTCCACACTTATTCCAGAAGAGCCAGTTTTCAAACGTTAAATTTTCATCACGTGGTTTTGATGGATAAATCTTTCATCTGCCGCTGATACATTTCCCATGTTACAAAGAAGAAAATCACATCGGTGATCGGAAATGAAAGCCAGATTCCGGTCGTCTTGAACAATGGCGGAAGAATCAGCAGTAACGGGATAAGACAAATCTGCCGGAATACGGCAAGGTAAAGCGCCTGTTTGGCTTTCCCGATTGACTGAAAAAGTGTGCCTCCGGTGATGATAAAACCAAGCAGTGGAAGCGACGATACGAAAATGCGCATCGCCGGAACGCCACGTTCGATCAGTTGTTGGTCGGTTGTAAAAAGGCTCAGGAGAGCTTTTGGAAACAGGAACAGCCCGAGAAAACCGAGAATTGAAATACCAGTCGCGGCTTTGTTTCCGAGATGAACGGCTCGTCGGGCTTTGTCAAAACGCTTCGCGCCGAAATTATAGCCGGCGATCGGTTGAACGCCCATGGAAATGCCCAACATCGGCATCATCACAAATGCCACCAACCGGTTGATGATTCCAAAAATAGCGATATACACATCGCCGCCGTAAAATTTCAAAGAGTGATTCGCGACGACGGCGATGAAACTCGATGACACCATTCTGAAAAATGAAGCGGAACCGACGGCGACGATTTCGCGCATGATTTTCCGGTCGATCTTGAAATCCTGCCGGGACAATTTCAGAATGCTTTTACCCGCCCCAAAATAATAAACGAGATAGACGACGGTGACAGCCTGAGAAAGAACCGTTGCCCAGGCGGCGCCTTTGATTCCCCAGCCGAACCAGAAAATGAAAATCGGGTCGAGGATCATATTCAGCCCGGCAGAAATCAGCATCGTCGTCATGGCGACCTTCGCCTTGCCTTCGGCGCGAATGGTTCCGTTTGTCGCCATCGCAAAAGAAAAAAGCACAGACCCGAAAAGGATGATGCTGGCGTAATCTTTGGCGTACGGAAGAATCGAGTCAGTCGCGCCGAACAGTTTCAGCAGTTCGTCGATAAAAATGTTGCCCAGCGTAGCGAAAATCACACCGATTACGATGACTCCCGTCAGAACGTTGCCGAAAGTTCGGTTGGCGCGCGGCAGGTTTCCTTCGCCGAGACTCCGCGAAATAAGCGATGCGCCGCCGATTCCCAGCATTTGCGCGACCGCGCTCATAACCATCTGGATCGGGAAAACGATGGCGATTCCGGCGATTCCCAGCATTCCGACGCCGCGCCCGACGAAGATCGAATCCACGACGTTGTACAGCGATTGGACAACCATTCCGATCATCGCCGGAAAAGACAATTGCACCAACAATTTTCCGATGCGGTCGCCGGCTAAGATATGATTATTTTCTTTCAAATCTATTCGTTCTGCGAATTAAATGATTTCATTCTTTTTCAGGTTTCCGACAATCCTATGGATCAGAAGGAGAAATGCAGGGAATTTCTCAGGCGATTTCTTTGATAAAAACCCGGCGACGTTTATGCTGATGCATATCGAAGAACTTCCATTGCGCCTGAACTTTCAGGTTTTGCTCGAGTTCCGGATTGGTTTCCACATGGACGATTCCGTTCCGGATGAACGTCTTGCCGATTTCGCTCAGGATCAGCGCGTTAACGCCTTTGCCCTGATATTCGGGAAGAAGCCCGATCAGATACAGGTCTGCCATATCGTTCTTTTTCAGAGCGCGAAGCAGGTGAATGAAGCCGAACGGAAAAAGTTTGCCGTGCGATTTTTGCAACGCTTTGGAAAGCGACGGCATGGTGATCCCGAAGCCGACTACGCGGTCGTTTTTATCAACCACGACGGACACGAAATCCGGGCGGATGAATCCGAAATATTGCTTGGTGCAGGCTTCCACCTGTTTTTGTGTCAGCGGAACGACGCCGTAAAGCCCGGAATAAGCCACATCCAGAACCTCAAAAATGTGCGGCGCGTAGGGCAGTAATTCTTTCACCTTTTTTATTTTCAGCGTGCGGAGATTCAATTTTTCCCGAACATTGGCGGCGATTTCTTCGATCTTTTCCGGAATTTCCGTGGGAACCGATGACTCGAACTCTACCCAATCGACGTCTTTTCGATAGCCGAGCTTTTCGAGATGAACCGGATAATACGGATGATTGTAATTAGTCACCATTGTGCCGAGCCGGTCGAATCCTTCGACCAGCATACCTTCGCGGTCCATGTCGGTGAATCCGAGCGGACCGTGAATGGCGGTCATGCCGGTTTCCTTTGCCCAATTTTCGACGGCTTGCAAGAGCGCTTTGGAAACTTCTTCATCATCGATAAAATCGATCCAGCCGAACCGGATATACCGGTTTTTCCATTTTTCGATGTATGGATGATTCAAAATTCCGGCGATCCGGCCGGCGATCTCACCGTCTTTGTACGCCAACCAGTAGCGCGCCTCGCAGACCTCGAACGCCGGATTCTTGTCTTTCCGCAGAGTGTTTATTTCGTCGAAATCCAGTCCGGGCACCCAACAGGCGTTTTCACGGTAAATGGAATGCGGAAACCGGATGAATTTCTTCAGTTCCCGTCTCGTTTTCACTTCACGTATCTCAATACTCATTTAACAACCTCATCATTTCTGAAAACGATCATCGATAAGAAAGGCGAAATTTAGGAAATAAAACTAACTCTTAGATGTTTTATTTTCCCGGTTGGAAGTCATCAACGAGGCAAACTATTGGATAAAAACCAGATGCGCGCCCATTGTTTTGGCTACTTGCGTTTTCCGGTTGTGTAAATAGAGAAACTAAAATTCAAGCCTTTGGCAGATGTCACCCAGAGTCCGTGATTCAGTCCGATCGCCCAATCGAGATGCAGAAAGCCGGTGTGATAGCCACTGCCGAATGTCAGTTCTCTATGATCTCTGCCGCCGAGCGAGATACCGACGCGCACCGGCCATTTGGGAGATCGGGTGATCTCGGCGCCGATGCACCATTTCCATGCGCCAAACGAGAAAAGCCTGTTCTCGAATCCGGTTACGAAATCGCTGGAGATCAACGTTTTTTCATCGAATTGTTTCGCAACGCTGAATCGCGCGAGCGTCGGGTAACTGATCGAGAATTTTGTCGAGTCGTCGATGGATTTTCCCTTTCCCGGGAAAATATTCTTATAGGCGTCTTTTTTGAAGAATTTATCGAAACTTGCCTCGTTGATCTGGAATTCGTATTGAAAATATTTCCCGTTCCATGGGAGAATTTTTTCCGGATCGGCAATTCGCGAGAACAGCGTTCGTTTTCCCCAGTAGATTCTTCCGAAAAGATTTGTCAACGACAGGCCGAACCGGTAGCCGTCTATTTCCTTCGTCGAGAAACCCAAATCCATGGCGAAACCGCGTCCGCCGATCGACTGCTGGAAGAGATATTTCGCCTCGCCGTCGATGTAATTTTTTCCCTGCTCGAAGTAAGTATTGATGTAGCCGTAGGACGAATCCGGATTCAGGCCGATGTAGCCGATGCCTTGCAGATATTTGAACGTAAAGCCGAGCAAAAAGTCCTTCACTGGAAACGCCATGGAATAACTCCATTGAGACATGAGCAGAACTTCTTCGGAAAATTTTATGTCCAGGCTCTCGCCGATCGGATTCCCGTTGAAAATGAATCGGACAAGTCCGCGCGGCAGACCGAGATCGCCGATGGCAATCAAGTCCGAAGTGATCGCCTTGTTGTCGAAGGAATAATTGACGAATGGAAGAGCGATATGCGCATCCGCGAAGAATCGCCATCCGTCGGAAGGAATTTCGTCGAGGAATTCCTGCTTCAGCGCACCGCCGTTGGCTTCCAGATTTTTCCCGTTGTACTTATGATATCCATTCAACGACAGAAAATTGCTCGAAAGGCTCAGATTCAATCCCGTCCAGACGCGGTAGGATTTGTATTGATGCTCAATGGCGAGGTTCGCCGGATTGTAATCGATGCAAAAAACACCGCGGGAAACGGAGCCATAAGCGCCGCCCATCGCCACAGCGCGCGGATCCCGACGCGTCTGCCCGCTAACCGTCGTTGCCAATGCGAAGCCGAACAACAAACACGAAACGATCACTCGCGTACGCATCGCCGACTCATTTTCTCTTAGATAGTTGTTGTGGTTGAACGACCGGCTTGGGAATAGTATCCGGTTCCTGATCCGAGAAGAATTCGCCGGTATCGAGTGTCAGTGACATCAGCGCCAGAACACTCACCTTATCGTAAAATCCGACGACGACGAAACTGTCCGTTCCGTCTAAGTGAATTCTCGGACGGATATAATGTGTCTGATCGCTCATCAGAAACTCGAGTCGCGACGAATCCAGTTCGCTCGTGTGGCGCCGGTATCCGGGAATTACCACACGTCCTTCGGCGTCCATCTTCATCGGCGTCGGCAAATCGATCCGCATCAGCGTATCGTATTCGATATGAACCAAACCGGTGTCGGTCATTGTGAACAACGAATCGTTGACCTGGAAATATCCCGAATCCAGCGAATCGATGCTCAGCGGAAAATAATCATAATTCGCGACGAGGATTTCCAGACTTCCGGTCATCGGGAAATCGTTCTCCACGTCCGTCATGATCGACGCCTCGATGAGTCCGGATCGAATCCTGTCGCGTGTCTTTTTATCCATCGGCGAAATCTTATTGGACTTGACAGGAATAAAAGTCATCGGATTCATTTTCAGCCGGAACGGCACGACGATCTCGTATTCGCCCCAGAAACTTTTATTGACCTGAAGTTTCGACGTGTCACTGGCCGGAATCGCCGCTTCGCCCGAAACGATAATGGAGTCGGGAACCATATTGAAAACCGGTGCGATGTCGATGTTCAGTTCGGATTTAGCCACAGGTTTTTGATCGGTTGCTTTCGATATTTCTCCGTCGGCCGAAATCAATTCCGGGTTCATTCCGCTCCGGAATCCCTGAATAGAAAAACTCAGGTTCGTCTGCGCTTGAATCTCATTGAAAAAAGTAAGATTCAGCAAGACCTGATCGAAGTCAACGTCGCCGAATCCTTTCGGGACATTCCGGATCGTCATCGGCGGAATCTGGAATGTTTCGTTGAAGAATCCGTCGATCTGGTTGAATTTGATGGCGGAAATTCCGACCGACACGTTCATATAATCGTCGCTCATGTTCAGCGGAATGGTTACGACCGTATCTCCGGGATCGGGCAGAAGGAGAATTTGTGTCGAGACCGTGAATGAATCGACAATGGAGACGCCGTCCGGATTTCGAAGCGTATCCAGATCGAACCGCTCGTAGGTCGTTCCCGACTGCCGGGCGTTCATGACGGTATCGATCGAAAGCACGCCGGTTTCACCGTAGAAATTTTGAAAGTCGATGCGCATTCCCACATTGAGCGGCGTTTGGTTGTTTAACGACAACGCGATGACGTTCGTGTCAAGCGTTCCGGTGGTTGTCTGTCCGATAAAACCGCGGATGACCGTATTGTTTGATGGCGGAATCGCTTCGCCTTTTGTAATCGCGATGGGTTTGGGAATGCCGGTGCAACTTTCGATCTCTTCGACCTCGAAACGCGCGCCGATGCGCATGTACGGATTGGTTCCGGCGAGAATGGTAACCGGCTGACCGTCACTTCCGGCGATGATGGCCGTATAAACAATCCGAACGGAATCCTGAAGACGTTTTCCGTCGAGATTTCCCGGAACGCGGTCGGAGCGCGTCTCTCCGCTAGGGATCGATTCATAGAACGTAGTGACCAGCACTTCACCGTCCCGGTTCAGCAGTTGGAGTTGGACGGAATCCAGATCGACAAGCAACTGGTTTTCGATTTCTGTGCTGAACGTGCCGCGACCAATCGTGATATAATCGACCCGCTCGAAATAAGGAATTCCGTACCGGTCGAAAACCGGAAAGGAACTTTCACTTTCCGGAAACGCAGTCCGTTCGATAAAAGGCAGGACGAGGTCTTCCGCCTGCGGGAGCGGCAGTTCGAATTGTTCGGAAAGTTTGATTTGCCGGGAAATCGAGATGTCGATCGGTTGGTTCACCGAAGAGATTTGAGAAAAATCCTGCCGCATATTGACGGGATCGGCCGCCGGGATCATGAAGATGTCTTCGGTCAGCGTCACGGTGTCGAGCAAACCGCCGAATTTGAAATAGATCATATCGGCGGAAGAGTCGCCAAAAATGAAGTTGGTCGAATCGACCAATCCGGAGATCGGGAGTGAAATTTCGGTCAATGGCAGATTGAGTGTTTGATAGAATTTCGGCATATCGGGCGCAGGAAACGGATCGTAGGTACAGCCAGCCAACAAGCCGACGACGATAATTATTGCTAAAAACCGGGAAATCTGTCTGCGATTAAACAATTGGCTGTTGGTCATTCGTCAAAGTACCGAAGTTTCTATTTCTTTGTTTTGCCGGTAAAATAGGCGCCGAGCGAAAAATTCAATCCCTGCGCCGTGTGAATCCAGATTCCGCGGTGAAATCCGATCGACCAATCGAGATGCGCGAAGCCAAGACTCAATCCCGTGCCGAGATCGATTTCGTATCCGCTCAAACCGCCCAGCGCGAATCCCATGCGGAACGGAAATTTTTTAAAGTAAGAATACTCGACGCCGACCGAAGTTCTCCAGCCTTTCCAGTAATTCAGGCTTTCCTGAAAGGAAGCCGCAAACTCCGCCGCCACCAGCAAGTCCGGATTGACATGTCTCGCCAGTCCAACGCGTAAAACTAACGGCAAACGCGTGCGGAAAACGGTCGAATCCATGACGACTTTCCGATGGCTGACGAAATAATCGCCGTACGAACTGTCGCCTTCGAGAAAATTGTCACGGTTGACATCTTTGATTTCAAAAGAATAATGGTACGACTCGCCCGCGAAATCCAGATCGATGTCGCTGTTTTTCATGTAGCCGTTCTTGATCATCAGGCCCATCAGACCCAGCGGCCAGTCCTTCAGGGTTTTGGAAACCAGCGTTTCGGTGTTCCAGCGAATGACCGAACCGATATTGATCAGGCTGATTCCTGCCTGCCAGCCGTTCAAATCCTGAAATGCGACACCAAAATCGACACCGAATCCGCGTCCCTGCGTCGATTGCCGAAAAATGTAGTCGCCAGAGCCTTTTAAGATGAAGTCGGCTGTATCGACCATAACGGAACCGGTTCGATGATCGGGATCGAGTCCGTAATAACCCAGGCCCTGATAATATTTGAGGGAGAAACCGAACGCCATATTCTCGTACGGAATTCCCATCGAGTAGGCATATTCGAGAGCCGTCAGAGCGTCGCATCTCAAATCCAGCTGGTAATCGACGCCCTTTTGCAAATTCCCGAAGATCAGATCCAGCGCCGGTCGGGAAACGTAATAATCGGTGACGTAAAGCAGGTTGGCGGTAAATGCCTTATTCCCGGACGAAAAACTGACTAACGGCACAGGCATGTTGAGGCCGATGGAAGAGCGCCAGCCGTCTTCTGGTAGTTCGGATAAGAATTCCTTCTGCAGTTTTTTATTGTCGGCCGTCAGGTCTTTTCCGCCATATTTCGCGCTCGTCATCAGCGAATAGAAATTGTTGGTGGCGTAGCTGTTGATCCCGAACAACGTGATGTAAGATTTATATTCGGACGGCAGAGCCAGATTCGCGGGATTGAATCCGACGCTGAATACGCCGCGGGAAATTGCCGTGAAGGAACCGCCCAGCGCATTCGATCGCGCATTGTCGTAGGATTGCGCCGACGCCACGCTTGCGATCGTCAAAACGAGGGCGATCGCTATCAGCGATCTCTGCATTGGTCTTGATATTTTATCGACTGCTTTCATTCCGAGTTTGTCGTGTCCTTCCACGACCGCGACATGGCGACGGGATCGAAAAGCAGATTCAAATAAGTTTTCAGGCGAATCGATTGATCGCTCTTCAATCCGGTTTTGACGGAATCCGAATTGACGAACCGGAACACCGGCTCGATATAACAGGAATCTTCCATCAGCGCAATCGCCGTCGGGCTCGATAAATAAACCTGCGAGGTTGTGCCGGTGCGGACCAACTCGCCGTCTTCGTAGGTCGCTTCCGTGAATTCCACAGCCGCCAGCGTATCGACGACGACGATCTGCGTATCGGTTCCAAAATGAAACCATGCACCGTTCGCCCAGCCAAAACCGGTCTTTGCCAGCGTCGAATCCGTCGGAAAGAACGGGAAGTTGCCGATCAGGATATATAAACTTCCGTGAAATGGCGACCGGTTCTCGATGAAAATGTCCATTTCCGCGCCGTTCTGCGCTTTGGTGATATTCGACCGCGTGGAACTATCGGTGATGAAAAACGTTGTCGGTTCGGCGGCAGCGAGGAAAACAACCGGCGGCAACGTGAAGATCAGCGGCGCAGAGATTTCATATTTCAATCCGATGTTCTGATTCAGAACTTGACCGGCAGAAAACCAGTTGTTCGGTAGAGAGGCTTTGACGGTGAATCGAAGGCTGTCGGGCAGATTGGAGATTACGTCGGGAATTTGCATGAAAAAAGTATCCGCGCTCAGAGCAAAAACCGAGTCCAGTGATGAGTCGGGTTTTCCGAATTTTTCGCCCGAAATCGTTGTCCAGATTTTAGTGAAATCGTTCGCCGGATCATCGATGATGAGCCGGACGCTTGTCGAATCGAAGATAATATCATCGGCGCCCGCCGGACTGTTGTAGAAAAGTTGCGTGGCGTGTTGTCCGCTGGCAAAGACGGTTCCGTAAAAGTTATCCAGATGGATCGGCGAGACTCCGATTTTCACCGAAAGATGCTGACTCAATGAAGAAACGGGAACCGACAGCGTTCCCTGAACCTCGACGGTGACGTCGAATTGGAGAGAATCGATGGTCGAGTGACTGTTTATTCGGACGAGCGAATCGTTCGAAACGTCGATTTCGGTTTTCTGGAAAAGGGAATTGACCGCCAGCGCCAGCGTATCCCGAAGCGTCGTTCCGTCTGCCGTGTTTTCAAAATTCCGGCAGGCGAAAATCACCCGGACGTCGTTCGGAAACGTATTGCTGAGCGAAACGGAGAGAAACAGACGATTGACATTCGCGCCGCTCTGATTATCGATCAAACCGGTTTTAATCAGCGCTTTTGAGTCGTCGGTCTTTCGACGGATCGAGAACTGAAACGCCTTGACGCTCTGAATCGGATTGATCCGGACATGTTTGGACATCTCGATCGTCGAAGAATCTTCTGATGAAGGCAATGTCCAAAAACTGTCCGCTATCGAGATGGCATTCGGAAACGAATCGGCCGAAAAATAGAACAAATTTCCGGAAGTGTCGGCAAAAATCGAGTCTCCGGAGTTTTTGTAAATCAGGTCGGAAACGTTGTATGTTTGATTCAGCGCAGGGATAATGACCTTAGAATCCCATTTTTTTGGAAGTTTTGGCAACGTGGGAAAGTCAAACTCACAACCCCATATCCAGCAGAGAGCAAGGATATTCAGATAGAGTAAGATTTTTTTCACTTCTCAATTCCTATGGGAAATTCCCTTCTGAGAAGCCGGAATGTTCAGGTTCCTTCGTTGTACGCCGTCTGATAACGAATCTGCTCGTCGGTCAGTTTGTCGATGGAGACGCTCATCGTTTCCAATTTCAGTCCGGCGATTTCCTGATCCTGCTCCTCGGTAATGTCATAGACTTTCTTTTCCAGCCGGGCGCCGTTTTTCGCGACGAACATCATCGCCATGAACTGATTGGCGAACGACATATCCATCACTTCGGACGGATGTCCTTCGGCGGCGGCGAGATTGACCAGACGGCCTTCGGCCAGAACAAAAATATGTTTTCCGTCTTTCAGCGTATGTTGAACGCAGTTCGGACGAATTTCTTTCTTGGAAACCGTCAGCGTTTCGAGTTCTTTCAGATTGACTTCGCAGTCGTAATGGCCTGTATTGCAGACGATCGCGCCGTCTTTCATGACCTCGAAATGCCGCTTGACGATCACGTCCTTCATGCCGCTGGCGGTGATAAAAATGTCGCCGATCTTAGCCGCAGAGTCCATTGGCATCATGCGAATGCCTTCGAGGATCGCCTTCAACGCGGCGGTCGGTTTCACTTCCGTGGCGACGACGTTTGCGCCCATCCCTTTAGCCCGCATAGCGACGCCCTTGCCGCAATGTCCGTAGCCGGCGACGACAAACGTCTTTCCGGCGAGTAAAATAGAGGTCGCCCGAATGATGCCGTCAATGGAAGATTGGCCGGTTCCGTACACGTTGTCGAAGTCCCACTTCGTCTCGGCGTCGTTGACGGCGATGATCGGATAGAGCAATTTACCATCGTTGCCCATCGCTCTGAGGCGATGCACGCCAGTGGTCGTTTCTTCCGAACCGCCCAGCACCTGCTTGGCCAATTCGGGATGTTTGTTGTGAATCGTGAAAACGAGATCGGCGCCGTCGTCGAGTGTGATCGTCGGCTTTTGAAGCAGAGTCTGCTCGATGCACCAGTAAAATTCATCGGTCGTCAATCCGTGCCATGCCCAGATCGGAACGCCTTCGGCATACAAAGCCGCGGCGACTTCGTCCTGAGTGCTCAACGGATTACATCCGCTCCATGCAACCTGCGCTCCCGCGGCGATGAGCGTTCGGATCAAAACCGCCGTTTCTTTGGTGACGTGCAGACAACCGCTAATGCGCATTCCGGCGAGCGGTTTCGTTTCGCAGTATTTCTTTCTCAGCGTCATCATGACAGGCATGTGCGCTTCCGCCCATTCGATTTTCAGGCGGCCTGCGTTGGCGAGTTGAATATCTTTAATTTTTCCAGTCATTTTTTATCTCCGAAATAACGTTTCAATTCTTCGGCTTTGTCCTTCTTTTCCCACGTGAAATCTTCGTCTTCACGGCCGAAGTGACCGTAAGCCGCCGTCTTCATGTAAATCGGGCGTTTCAATTTTAGATGTTTGATGATCTCCGCCGGTTTGAGCGGAAAGACTTTCCGAACTGCTACCGCCATTTCGTCGTCATCGACTTTTCCGGTTCCAAACGTATCGACACGTACCGAAACCGGATCGGCAATGCCGATCGAATATGCCAATTGAACTTCGCACCGGGAAGCCAATCCCGAGGCGACGATATTCTTGGCGACGTAACGCGCCATGTACGATGCCGACCGATCGACTTTCGACGGATCTTTTCCGGAAAATGCGCCGCCGCCATGACGACCCATTCCGCCGTACGTATCGACGATGATTTTGCGTCCGGTCACGCCGGTGTCCGCTTCCGGTCCGCCGACGATGAAAATGCCGGTCGCATTGATGTAATATTTCGTTTCGGGCGTCAAATATCCCTGACAAACCGGTTGGATGACATGCTTCCGTATGTCGGCGACGATCTTCTCGTGCGAGACTTCCGGATTGTGATGAACGGCGACGACGACGCTGGTGATGCGCTGGGGTTTATCGTCGATGTATTCGACTGTCACCTGCGATTTGCCGTCCGGGCGCACCCAGTTCAGAATGCCTTTTTTCCGAACTTCGGCCAAACGCATCGTGATCTTGTTGGCCAGGCTGATCGGCAATGGCATCAGTTCGGGCGTTTCGTCGCAGGCATAACCGAACATCATGCCCTGATCTCCGGCACCTTGTTCGTGTTCTTCGGTTTCATTCACGCCAAGCGCGATGTTCTCGCTCTGTTCGTGGATGGCGGTGATGACCGAGCAACTCCGGCAATCCAGTCCGAAATGCGGATCGGTGTAACCAATCTTCTCCAGCGTTTGCCGGACAACGGTAGGAATATCGACCCAGATTTTCGTGGATATTTCACCGGCAACCATGACCAAACCTGTCGTCGTAAGCGTTTCACAGGCGACGCGGCTGTCAGGATCTTTCACAAGCAGAGCATCGAGAATGGCGTCAGAAACCTGATCGCAGATTTTATCGGGATGTCCTTCGGTTACGGATTCGGATGTAAATAAATATTTCTTCATAAAACTCCTTTAAAAAAATCTCATTAACATAATCAACGGCGGTTATAAAATCAACTCAAATTCTGACGGGAAAAGTCGCCCAGATCAAAAACACCGCTGATACCTTTAGCCTCGGCGTTCACGCCGATGAGGCTGTTGTTCAAATTTACGTCTTCCAGAATAGCCTTTTCTGAGATGATCGAATTGGCTACGACCGAGCGAATCAGTTCGGCGTCGGCACCGACGCTGACGTACGGACCGACGATCGACTCGCGGACGACCGCGTCCGGATGAATGAAAACCGGCTGAATGAGAGTCGTGTCCGGATATTGTTTTCCGGACGGTTCAAGATTCGCCAGCAGATTACGGTTGGCTTCAAGCAATGCCTCACGCGTGCCGCAATCGTGACACGCCGCGATCATTTCCGTCTTAATTTTTTCACCCTGAGAAAGCATTACCTGAAGCGCGTCCGTCAGTTGATATTCGCCTTTGGTTGTGATGTTTTTTGCGATGATCAGATCGACGGCTTTTTTCAGTTTGGACTGATTTTGAATGAGATAAATCCCGGCGATGGCGAGATCGCCGTCAAATTTCCGTGGCTTTTCGACAAGCCGGGTTATCCAGCCGTCTTTCAGTTCGACCATGCCAAACCGGCGAGGATCATCGACTTTCATGACGCCGATGACGTTCTCTTTGTTTTTTGCGAAATCGGCGAAATTCAGGTCGAGAATCGTATCCCCGAGCAAAATCAGAGCCGGTTCGTCGGAATTTTCCAGTCCCAAACCGACCGCGTGACCCAGGCCGCGCCGTTCGGTTTGATGAACGAATCGAAAATTCAGGTTGAAGTTCGACGTCGAGTAATCGATGACCTGTTGGGCTCTGTAACCGACAATAACGGTTACGTCCCGGATGCCGGACAAAATGATCCGGTCGTAAATATGGCCGATGATCGGTTTACCGGCGACAGGCAACAGAACTTTCGGTTTGGTCAGCGTCAGCGGTCTGAGTCGTTCACCGACGCCGGCCGCCGGAATAATGGCTCTCATTTCGGGTTTCTCCGGTTATTCATAATCCTTTTTCAGGTAAGATTCGAGGTCGTTTTTTTCCGCTTTTTTCCGAATGGTCGCTAATAGTTTCTTTTGAAATTCCTTGGCGGCGTTTTTGCCCATGTATTTCAGAATGTGGTTCAAGGCAATGACTTCGGCGATGACGGTGATATTTTTCCCGGGATAGATTGGCAACCGGATATGCGGCGCCGCCACGCCCAGAATTTTCGTGTTTTTCTGTGTCGTCCCAACTCGTTCGTAAACGCTGTTCTCGTCCCAATCTAAAAGTTCGACCAGCACTTCGACGCGTTTCTGCTGGCGAATCGCGCGGATTCCGAAAACGCTCTTCACATCAACGATTCCCAACCCGCGGATTTCGAGCAGATGCTCGTTGTTTTCCATTCCCGTTCCGATGATGACGTTGTCGGCGCGGCGGATGATCTTGACAAGATCGTCAGCGACGAGCCGCTGGCCTCGCTCGACGAGATCGAGTGCAATTTCGCTTTTTCCGATCCCGCTTCGTCCCGTCAACAAAATGCCGACGCCATAAACATCGACCAGTGAGCCGTGAACGACCGTTGACGGCGCCAGATGCCAGTCTAAATAATCCATCATCTGCGAAATGATGTGGCTGGTTGTCAGCGGCGTGGACATTAGCGAGATATTGTTCGTATTGGCGAAGGAAATCGCTTCGGGGAACGGCTTGGTGCCGTGCGCAAAAATAGCGGCCGGAATTTCCGACGAGAATATTTTCCGGAAAATAGTGATGCGTCCTTCTTCGGAAACGGTGTCGAGATATTTCTTCTCCTTCATCCCGAAAAGCTGGATGCGGCTTTTGTCAAAATAATTCCAGAAACCGGAGAGTTCGAGTCCCGGTCGATTCATTTTCGATGATTTGACCAACCGCTCCTGACCGACGCCGTCATTGATCCGGCTAAGTCGCAGTTTCTTGCGATTATCTTTGAAAATCTGTTCGACTGTCAAATGGTTTTCCATCAATGAGAAATCCTCTTATCTTTGAACTTACGTAACTGCCGACCCATTTTTTCGACGGCGGAATCGATCGACTTCACCATGTCGTTCGTGCATTCGGTGGCGATCATGTCTTTGCCGGAAACATGAAGGGTGAGCGTGATGGTCTCTCCGTCCTTGGTTTTTTCAAGAATGACTTTGCATTTGGAGATCAGGTGTTCGAATTCGCCGAGGTGGG
>Ga0265296_1003572_pt1 | contig 14261 bp, 12 predicted proteins | sample MunlanPumphouse1_FD_189073 | JGI IMG/M metagenome (GOLD analysis project Ga0265296, IMG submission 189073) | Groundwater microbial communities from a municipal landfill in Southern Ontario, Canada - Pumphouse #1 | ecosystem: Environmental > Aquatic > Deep subsurface > Groundwater | place... | reverse complement strand
GCCTGTCGCCCAAGTCGGCGATGGCAAAGGCGCTCGCCTATGGCCGCAAGCGCTGGGACGCGCTCACCCGCTACATCGGCGAGGGCATGGCGGAGATCGACAACAATATCGCCGAGCGCGCCATCCGGTCCATTGCCATCGGCCGCAAGAACTGGCTGTTCGCCGGATCGAAGGCCGGCGGCGAACGCGCCGCCGCCATCTACTCCGTCATCGAGACCGCGAAGCTCAACGGGGTCGAGCCGCAGGCCTATATCGCCGATGTCATCGAGAAGATCGCCTCGGGTTGGCCCGCCTCCCGCTGGGACGAGCTCATGCCGTGGAACTGGCAGGCCGAGCAGCAGCAGATCGCTCAGGCCGCATAGCTGCGGTCTTCAGGCCACGCTTACTTTGCTCAGGCGGCGGTGGCGATGACACTCGTTTCGAACGTCATTTCGGCGGCCTTTTTATCGACCCAGTTACCAGGCAGCAGGTCGTCGATGGGCTCGCCGTCGCGCCGGGTGACGATGCGGGCGAGGACGTCAGCCAGGTAGGCGGCGGGGTTGATCGCACCCAGCTTGCAGGTCTCGACCAGCGAGGCGATCGCCGCCCAGTTTTCGGCGCCGAGCTCGTGACCTGCGAACAGGGCATTCTTGCGCTGGAGAGCTATGGGACGCATCGACCGCTCGACCGGGTTGTTGTCGATGTCGATCCGGCCATCGTCGAGGAACCGGACGAGCCCGGCCCAGTGGCTCAGCGCATAGTTGATCGCCTTGAGGGTCGGCGAGCCGCTGAACATGCGCCGGCGCTTGGCGTCGAGCCAGCCATGCAGCTCGTCGACGACCGGCCTGGATCGCGCCTGGCGGACGGCAAGGCGCTCTTCGGGCATGTGGCCATTGATCTCGCGCTCGATGTCGTAGAGCAGAGCGATCCGGTGCAGCGCTTCGGTGGCGATCGGCGCGCCATCGCCCTTGCCGCCAGCGTCGAAGAAGCCGCGGCGAACATGCGCCCAGCAATAGGCCAGCACGGAGGGTCCGCCGGGACGGCCCGCCTTGCCGAACTGGCCATAGGCTTCATAGCCATCGACCTGCAGGATACCGTGATAATCACCGAGGAGCTTCTCCTCCCACATGCCGCCTCGGCCCGGCATGTAGCTGTAAATGATCGCGGGTGGATCGACGCCGCCAGATGCCCGATCATCTCGGACCATCGCCCACAGGTAGCCGGTCTTCGTCTTGCCGCTTCCCGGTGCGAGCACCTTGGCTGTGGTCTCGTCGACGAACAGGCGATCGCTCTTCAGAAGCTCCGCCTTCTGCCGGTCGACGATCGGCTTCAGATAGCCCGCCGCGCGGCCGACCCAGCCCGCGAGCGTCGCACGGTCGATCGTCACGCCCTGGCGCGCCATCATCTGCGCCTGCCGGTAGAGCGGAAGGTGGTCGGCGTATTTTTTGACGAGGATGTCGGCGAGCAGCGTTTCACTCGGCAGGCCGCCCGCCGCCACATGCGCGGGAGCCTTCGCCTGCGCGACGCCATCGCCGCAGGACCGACACGCCATCTTCGGCCGCACCGTCACGATGACGCGATATTGGGCGGGGATGATGTCGAGCCGTTCGGACCGATCGTCGCCGATCCGGTGCAGCGCCCCGCCGCAGCCCGCGCAGCAACCGGCCTCGGGAGCGATCTCGATCTCGTGACGCGGAAGATGCGCCGGCAGCGAGGCGCGGGGCTCGTCGGCCGCCCGCTTGCGCCGTGCCGGCGCGATGCCGGTGGCCTCCTCACCCTGTTCGACGAGCAGTTCGGCTTCGGCCATCGACACGTCGCGATCTTCGAGCGCCAGCGCGAGCTGACCGCTGTCGATCTTTTCCGATCGCTTGCCGAAGTGCATGCGGTTGAGAACATCAAGAAGGTGCTGGAGCCGGGCGGAGCGGAGCCGTTCGGCGATGATCATCGCCTTCAGTGCCTCGACGTCGTCGGGCAGCTCTTCCACCCCCTCGCTCATGGTGCGGATAGATAAATTATGTCGCGGTTTTCTGCCCGTTTTCTGCGGCCAGACGAGTCATTTTCACGGCCTATAACGCCATCACCGGACGCGCCACGCGCGGGGCATGAACACGCGCCCAGTCGAGCCCTTCGATCAGCGCCGAAGCCTGCGCCGCGGTCAGGCTCATCACCCCGTCGCCGAAGCGCGGCCAGCGGAACGTGCCCGTCTCGAGCCGCTTCGTCACCAGCACCAGGCCGGTCCCGTCCCATAGCAGAAGCTTGATCCGATCGGCCCTTTTGCAGCGGAACACGAACATGATTCCGGAAAAGGGATCGCGTTGCAGTTCTTGCTGCACGAGCGACGCCAGCCCCACCATTCCCTTGCGGAAGTCGACCGGCTTCACCGCCACCAGCACTTTGAGCGGTCCCGGCGGAATGATCATGTCGACACCTGCACCGCCAGCAGCACGCGCTCGATGTGATCTGCCGTCGTGCCCTCCGGAATGCGGATCGTCATGCCCTTGATGTTGATCCGGATCTCGGCGCTGTTCCCCCGCGCTTTCGGCTCCTCGACCATCGCTGGAACGAAGGCCGGCGCGTCGGCCGATTCCATCCGCTCCCGCGCTTCCCGGCGCCAGGCGTAGAGCTGCTGCGGCAGAATATCGTTCCGGCGCGCGATATCCGAGACGTTCGCCCGCGGCGCCATGCTCTCCGCGATAATCCTGGCCTTCGCTTCCGGCGTCCATTGCCGACGCTCGCGACCTGCCGGGATCACCTCCATCGGGCGAGCACGGCCGTTCCCGTTGCTTTCGAAGCCACTTTCGAACGTCGTTACATCACCCATCACTCGCTACGCTCCCGATTCAGCAGGCCCGCAACATAGCAATCTCAAAACATTCGAAAATGTGGGGGTAAATTATCGCTTACTTAGAACCCAGACGATCCTCGCCAGCTTGTTGGCGAGAGCGACGACCACCGTATTATGGTGACATCGCGCCTGTAAGCCGCGCAGCCATTCGCCCAGTGCTGTGTCGCCCTTTGCCAGACTGGGCAGCGCGGCTCTCGCGCCGTGGATCAGGAGCGTCCGGAGATAAGTGTTCCCTCGCTTGCTGATCCCCAGCAGCCGCGGCTTCCCACCTGTCGTATGCTGTCGCGGAACGAGACCCAGCCAAGCTCCGAGATCTCTCGCCTGGCCAAAGGCTTCTGCTCGACCAACTGCGGCGACGAGGGCCGTGGCGTTGAGAGCGCCGATGCCGGGAATCGTCGTCAGGCGCTTGGCCACTTCGTCCGTGTGCGGATTCCGACGATCCCGCGCAGGGATACCGACATGATCACGCGCATCGTTCCGATCTGATCCCGCGCGGGATTCCGATCTGATGCCGCGCACGGCTCAGAGCCGTCATCGACGTAATTTGCTTTCACGCTATTCGTATTTTGGTCAAGCAGTCTGTGGGTGCGGGCGTCGCAGCGAGTCACCTTCGAGAGTGACGCGGTGGGCGTTGTGAACGAGGCGATCCAGGATGGCGTCGGCGTAAGTCGCGTCGCCGATCAGTTCGTGCCATTTTGTCACGGGAAGCTGGCTGGTGACGAGGGTGGATCGATTGCCGTACCGGTCCTCAAGTATCTCAAGCAGATGATGGCGGGCATTGGCGTTGAGCGGCTCCAGTCCCCAGTCGTCGAGGATGAGCAGGTCGATGCGCGCGAGGCTTTTCAGCCGTACCGCAATACGTCCATCGCCGCGCGCCACGCTCAGTTCGTCAAGCAGCTTGCCAAGCCGGACGTAGAGGACCGACAGATTGTCGCGGCAGGCCTGGTGCCCAATGGCACAGGACAACCAGCTCTTGCCCGTTCCGGTTGGGCCGGTGATGACGAGATTGTCGTGACCTTTGATCCAGTCACCCTTGAGAAGGGTTTCCATAAAGCGCCGGTCGAGCCCGCGCGGTGTCCGATAGTCGATATCTTCGGGGACGGCGCGGTGGCGCAGTTTGGCGTGGCGTAGCCGCGCTGCCATCCGCTTTTCCTGACGCCAGGTCAGCTCATGGTCGAGGATCAAGCCCAGCCATTCGGCATGGCTGAGCGTTCGCGCATCGTCATTTGTCGCCATGGCGCCGAACGCCTTGGCCATGCCATAGAGGCCAAGGTGATTAAGCTGATCGAGGGTGGGATGGGTAAGCATGTCTTCTCCTTCAGTTGTAATAGTCCGGACCCCGGATGTTGCCGTGATCGATGGGCTGGTGGTCGCTGTCCCGGGGCCGCAGCGGTTGGCCATCGAGCCCCTTTTCGAGGATCGACTTGACCGAGCCGTAATTGCGCGCGCCGATCTCGAGAGCGCGCAGTGCCGCAGCTTCGAGGCGCTGCGCGCCAAAGTGCTTTTCAAGACCGAGGATGCCCATGCACGAGCGGAAGCCCTGTTCGGGATGGGGGCGATCCTCGAGGATCTTTTCGCATAAAAGCTGCGCGCAAGGTCCGACCCGTCCAGATTCGGTCAGGATCTTCGCGAGCGTCCAGTCGGCAAAACGGCGATGCGATGACGGCATGTGCTCGGGCAAGGTCGTATGCCGGCCATTGCCGCTGCCGCGCATGTGAACCGCGATCCGATCGCCGCGGATGAAGATCTCGACCGTCCGCGCCGTTAGTCGCTTCAACCGGCTGGCGCGCATAGCGGTGGGGCACCGAGTAAAAATGACGCGCGACCTCGACATGATAATCGAGCCCCACGCGCCTGGCTTGCCATTCGGCATGAACGTAAGGCTCAGTCGGCAGCGGCATCAGCAGCGGCGCATCGAGCTCTTCGAACAGCTGGCGACGGGTGCGACCAAACTGGCGCAGCACGCGCTCGTCGTTGAGCCGTGCGATCAGCGCTGCGATCGCGGCATTCAACTCGGCAAGGCTGTAAAATATCTGGTTGCGCAGCCGCCCGAACAGCCACCGCTCGACGATCCCGACACACGCCTCGACCTTGGCTTTGTCCCGCGGCTTTCGCGGCCGCGTCGGAAGGCACGTCGCGCCGTAATGGCGCGCCATCTCGGCATAGCTGCGATTGACCTGCGGATCGTAAAGACACGCCTTGATCACCGCGACCTTCGCATTGTCGGGCACCAGCAGTCTCGGCGCGCCGCCAAAGGCGGCAAAGGCCTGGACGTGCGCATCGGTCCAGTCCGCCAGCGTCTCGGTCCAGGTCGCACAGGCAAAGGACAGGCTCGATGCACCCATCACTGCGACAAAGATGTGCGCAGCGCGCCTTTCGCCCGTCCGGCGATCGATGACCACACCCAACTTGTCGCCCGCGTAGTCGACAAACAGCTTGTCGCCCGCCAGGTGCGTCTGGCGCATCGTCACCGGCAGACGGCCTTCCCACCCGCGGTACAGGTCGCAATACCGGCTGTAACGATAGCCGTCGGGATGCGCCTCGATATATTCCTCCCACAAAGTCTGCAGGGTCACATGCTTGCGCTTCAACTCGCGGTGCACCGCCGCCCAGTCCGGCGCGGGAAGCCGGCGGCGCCCGGGCTTGACCCCAGCCGCACCGTAAAGCTTCGCCTCAAGCTGCGCATTGTCGAGATCCGCCGCCAGCGGCCATTCGAGACCCGAGCGGTCAAACCGCTTCACCATCTCGCGCATCGTCGATTCAGCAATCCCAGCGCGGCGCGCCGTCTCGCGCACCCCAAGCCCCGCTTCCCGGTGCAGTCTCATCAGTTCGCGCACCTGGCGCATATCCATCCTCCTCGTCGGCATCAGCGGCTCCTTCCACAAAGAAGGCGCCGTTAATCGACAAGGCTCTGACATTCTCACCTGCGCGGCATCGCATCGGAATGCTGCGCATGATCAAATCGGAATGGTGCGCAGCTTCAAATCGGAATGCTGCGCGAGATCACGTCGGAATGCTGCGCACGATCAAATCGGAACACTGCGCGTGATGACCTCGGAATCCGCACCCCCGCCACCACGGGCAGAAGCCCGATGACATTGCCGATTTTAAAAAACATTTGCAGTCCGCCTGGCAAAAATCAGGAAGACCCTCCCCAGAGGCACGCCTGTAGAGCTGTGGTGGCAGGACGAGGCCCGGATCGGCCAGCAGACCAAGCTCACGCGCCGCTGGGCAAGGCGCGGGACCAGGCCCTGTGCGCCCAAAGACCAGCGCCGCGCCTCAGCCTGGATCTTTGGTGCCATCTGTCCGGCCGAGGGCAAGGGCGCTGGCATCGTCATGCCCCGTTGCAACAGCGAGGCCATGAGCATGCACCTTGAAGAAATCGCCTTCCATGTCGCGCCGGGGGCGCATGCCGTCTTGATCCTCGATCAAGCCGGATGGCATGGCTCGGCAGAACTGATCGTGCCCGCCAACATCACCCTCATGCCGCTGCCGCCCAGATGCCCCGAATTGAACCCCGTCGAGAACGTCTGGCAGTTCATGCGCGACAACTGGCTGTCAAACCGCATCTTCTCATCCTACGATGACATCGTCGATCACTGCTGCTTCGCATGGAACCGCCTCGTCGATCAGCCTTGGCGCATCATGTCCATCGGCCTGCGCCAATGGGCGCATGGGTTCTGATCAATGCTCTTTGGTATAATATTTCAATTCTGTGACCCGGCTTGTCATGCGAATGCGTTCGACTTCCCCGCAGGCTTTTTGGGACGGACTGCGTGACGAAAGCGGTGCCCAGGGCGTTTCAGGAACAGCGCCGGCGTGGCCCACCTTCGGCCTTTCAAGAAGTACGTGTGACGGCAAATTGCGCCGCCTGAGCGAGAGCATGTTTGGCTTCGCTATGACAAAGGTCGAAAGTTGTTCGACCGCAAACAGGCTATGCTGAGACGAGCCCCGAACAGGCTGCCGAATGGAAGGCACCGCTCCTCCCATCCTTGGTCGCGATATCCTTCCGGACAGTAGGCTCGACAGGCGTCTCTCCCGCGCATTTTCAACATGCGCGCCTCTTCATTTACACTGTCTGATTTTCTTTCCGGACTCGGTCAGGGTGATCCCGCTTGTGTCTACCGTCATGGTCACTCCACCGCCCTGGAACGGTCCGCCTGTTTCATTCGCCTTGAGCTGGGCAAGATTGCCATCGGTCCGGAGCGTGGCCGTAAGACCATCATTCAGGAAATCCACAGAGACTATGCCGTTGTCCTGGCAGCGATAGGTCACACTTTTCTCGATTGCCGGTGGCAGCTCTGCGGGAGCGACCGGTTTCGCGACGTTGGTTGAGTTGCTCGCGCTTGTCGTGCCGCTATCGCAGGCTGACAGGAGAACGGTAGACGCGAGCGCCATTCCGCCGAGCATCCACACGATTGAAGACGATAGGTTGCCCATGTGCTTCCTTTTATTCTTCCGAACATACAATTCGGTTGCGGTTGTTTGATCTGCTTTTTTTCAGGCGTAGCCGAGGGGGGCCCGCGCTTATGCTCTCCGAGGTCCGCTCGTTTTCCCCGTTCGGCTCGTCCTGCCAGCCCCGGAGACGAAGGATGGGTCGCCGACCGCCACTCGTTGGTGTTTCCAAGGTCATCATACCAGCCTTTCGCGGCGCTCGCCTCGACGGACGATGCTTTCATTGGTCCTGCCAGCCGGCGCGACGCGACCCGAAGGGCTTCGACCAGTGGACAATGGTAGCCGGTTCAGGGAACACCGGCTGGCAGGTGGCGGGACCCGGCGCCTAGGGTAGGGAGAAATAGCGCAAACGGGCCCGTCAAACCGAACGGGAAAAACAATGCTGCCGAGAACCGCATGATCGCGAGTGACCGTGCCGGCTTCCACAGGGGAATGAATGCGCTGGTTCCCATTATCTCTCCGGAGCACGTTATGAAATGAGCGCTCACTCCTATTTCAATTAGGCAATCCCGATTCTCCGGTCAAGCGGTAATTCAATCCTGGTACAGCGTCTGTGGCTGCGGACCACACGCCTCGCGCTTCCGGTCTTTAAAGCGCCGATCCCAGCGGGCACGGTGCAATCACCTCCGATGCCGCTGCCGGCTAAATTCGGCGGCATCATCGATTACCCGTCGCCCGCCAGGGTAGCGGCCCCAGAGCTGCACAGTCGCCGATGTCATGATGGGTCCTCCCCCGCTTACGGCCGTGCGCGCATTTCGGAATCGTCACGGCTGGGTTTGCACGCGACCACTTTCCAGTTCCGCCAGACCAAGCGCGCGCATCATCAGGCAAGCTGTGCTGTGGCTTGTCGCTTCGGGATCGACGGGTGGTGACATCGCCGTGCGGTGGCCGAGCCCGATGAAACAGGCCATCATGACATCGCCATAGGCTTCGAGCTCGGCCGCAGGCACATCGGGCCGTGCAAGCGCAGCGAGGCGGCGTATGCCATCGCGGTAAAAGGCGGTCTGCTTCTCGAACCGCTCTGCGACTGTAGGATTTCGGCAAGCCTCCGCCAAAATCTCATAGAACAGGCTGCCATCCTCATTGTGCAGCGAATTGGCAGCGATTGCCTTGATCGCCTCGAACATCGCAAGCTCGCGCCGTTCCACGGCGTCGAAAATCGAGTGCATCTCGGCCAGACGAACGCGCACATTTTCCTCCACTATTGCGAGGATGACGTCGTCCTTGTCGGTAAAGAGTCGGTATATCTGGCCGACGCTGACCGACGCTTCTTCCGCCAATTCAGCCGTTGTTGTCGCATAAAAGCCCTTCGAACCGAACAATCTGCGAGCGGCATTGACTATTCTCTCGCGCGGAGACTCTCCCTCGGCATAATTTCTTGAAGAACGTTTCATTCGAGACTTTCCCTGCGTCCTCTGTTTGACGATCTTCGGACGCGACACATGCCGATCCGCTCCATCCGGGTCTATCCCGCAAGCTTACATTTCATATGGATGAGGGGGAAGCACTAACAGTTCGCTGAAACGGGCTTCATCGCGCGGTCGACAGGATTCCATTCCCGTCATTGGATTAGACGGGCCGGTTGTGATCCGCGGTTCGGATGTGAGGTTGGGGAAGCTGTTGTGCTATGTGGGTCCCATGCGGCCGTTCCGCCGGATTGATCATGAACAAGGCCAGCTCGGTGTTCGGCCGCATCGCTGTCGCCCCGGAGAGCGCATGCCTGAGATCACGCAGGATTATCTGGCGGCGCGGCGATCCGGACGGTTGTGCAGCGCCTTACGATGCCCCCCCGCCCGCCCCGCAAGATCCTGGAACCTGAGGTGCAATTGAGCCGATGATTGCAAGGCGGCATCGGTATTGCCCGCCGCAGATCGAGCCTGGCGCGTTCGTACATTTGGCATTTGACGAGCTTCAAATCGGTGATCTCAATCTCGGTTTGTCCATTGGACCAGATCTGATGGCTGCGGACCGACCGAACCAATATCCCTGTTCGCCTTCGGCAGAGCAAGGATCGCGCAAAGTCTTCGGAATGCGCTACGTTCATCTCCATAGGCCCGGCTTTGTGGCTCCGCCGAACTCCAGCCAGACGGCTCCCTACATGGTGAAATCTGCTACCGACACGGCGACGAATATCCCTTCATCGCTCAAAATGGACTTCTTCAACAGCCTGCTAAAGCCACATCAATCCCCAAGCCAAAATCACCAGCCGCCATCTTGGCGATCAGATTGACAGCGTCGAGGTGGGGTGCTCGCATCGCTAACGTTCGCGAACGCCTGTCGTAACACTCACCGCGACCTGTTGCCGTCATTGATCATCCGGCGCCCTCGACAGCCGAATAGGCCAGAGGTCGCTGCCTCTGTTCGGTATTTCGAACCTCCGGCCGTCAAAATCCGACCTCACCGTGCCTTCCGGCGTGGCTCTCCGGCGAACTCTCCCTTGCTCTAGACGCTCGCAACCAAGCTGCACCGCAAATGCTCCATGAGAATTTCCGACAGGCGAAATCCCTGAATATCTCATCACGCCCAACTCCGCATAGGCGGGTGACCTGTAAACCGGCACACAGTAAGATCTATTACCGCTCGGGGGTGGCCCAGTTGAAATTCCATATGTGCTGATGCAACCAATCTTCGAGGATTGGCTACAGGGACCGCCTCTGCCTGAAGGCCGGAGAATGGCCAACCGTCATGCTGCAAAGGCGGGGCCGGATGGACCAAATATCTCTTCGGACCATTCAGTAAATACGCAAACTCTGTACGCGAACGAAATCATTATCGGACGATGCTGCGCCTCACACCTATCGAGCCCATTTCCGACTCCAGCCCCATGCAAGCCCGGAAGATGATGGACCACGCCATCGGTTGTCGGTCCCCATCACTCATGTGATAAGCGCCCGGTGGGGCTATCCACGCGTGCCCCAATGCGCGATGGTTGTTTGAAGACGGTCGTGCACACAGCGACAAACGCAGGTAAGCCTAGGAGGAGGTCATCGCGTGACGAAACAATCGTTGAGCAGCATCAGCACGGAACCGCTTTCCAGCCCTAGGACGGTGCTGATCCTTCTTACGCTAACCTTCGCAGTGAACTTCGCCGATCGCACGATCATCAACACCGTAGGAGAGGCGATCAAGCAAGACTTGCAGTTGTCGGACATGCAACTCGGTCTGCTCGGAGGGCTGAGCTTCGCCTTTCTTTACTCGATCGTCGGTATCCCGCTTGCCCGCCTTGCGGACCGCGTCCGCCGCAAACGGCTCCTCGCGGTAGCGATCGGCTTCTGGTCTCTAGCAACGATGATGTGCGCAACCGCAACTGGTTACATCAGCCTCCTTTTATGGCGGATGGGCGTGGGCGTGGGCGAAGCGGCGGGATCACCCACTTCGCAGTCAATAATCACCGACTATTTCCCAGCTGAGAAGCGCGCCTCGGCGATATCCATCCTGTACCTTGGGATACCGCTTGGCATCATCTGCAGTGCGCTGGGCACAGGATACATCGTGGAACACTTCGGCTGGAGGTATGCGTTCCTAATCGTGGGCGCCCCCGGGCTGCTGCTCGCAGCGGTTATCGCGTTGGTGTTGAAGGAGCCGCCGCGCGGCAGGTTCGATCCTGCGGGGTCAATGAGTGGCCCCACACCCACCACTCGAGACGTTGTCAATCACATGGTCCGGACGCCAGGCCTGATGTTCGTGGCCTTCGGCATCATGTTCGCCGGCATGTCCGGCTATGCGTTTGGTCAGTTTTTCCATCCGCTGCTAGTGCGCTTTTCGGGCATGGGTTACGCCAACGCCGCGGCAGTTTTTGGCATCGTCAGCGTGCTCACCTTTGGCGTGGGATCGCCGCTTGGTGGCTATTTGGTAGAACGCTTCGGTAAGAGTGATCCGAGCATCACCTGTCGGATACCCGCAATAGGGATCGCACTGAGCGTCCCGTTAAAGGTCCTCGGGTTTATCAGCGGCTCGACCACCACCATGATAGTCATGATAGTGCTCGGAGGCATCGTGTTCAATATGTATCATGGTCCGGCCTTCGCGGCGATCCACAACCGCACTCCCCCGATGATGCGCGCCACTGCAACCGCAGTCGCGATTTTCCTATCCGCTTTTGTCGGGCTTGGCATGGGGCCGCTGCTTGCGGGATTGCTGAGCGATATCCTGATGAATACGATGTATGCAGGACCCGGCAGTTTCGCCACCAGTTGCGGGCATCAGGCATTGGCTGCCGATCCCAGTCTTACTTCCTTCTGCACTTCTGCATCAGGCGAAGGACTTCGCTATGCGCTCGCCGGCGCCCAGGTATTCAGCGTGCTGGCTGCCATCTCTTTCGCGATGGCAGGAAAGCAGATGCTCCTTCCAACGCCAGGCTCGAACGGAGCGGTTCCCTCGGCATCCGAGCTTTGATCTGACACCCTTCGCGGGGGGCATCTCCGCTGGGTCGGGAAGGGGGGCTATCTAGACGGTCACGCCGGGCTTGGGACTAAAGTATCGGCAACACCCTGGCGACGTCTGGCTTGAGGGCGAGATCACGCTTTGCCCGCGCCGACACGCGTGTGGATCGGCGTGCAAAAAGGACCCCGTTAGCGGGGTGATCGGCGTCTAAAAGGGACCCCTCATTTCGATGGTTTAAGCAGCCGGCTGGATTTTCAGGCGGCGAGATCGGGATGTTGGTTTTGGAGACAGTGGTTCGGATTCGGCGCGAGTATGCCGGTGGTAAGGCGATCAAGGCGATCGCGCGGGATTTGCATGTGTCGCGGAAGGTGATCCGCAAGGCGATCCGGGCGCCGGAAGGCGCATTCGATTATCAGCGCAAGGTTCAGCCGCTTCCGCGGATCGGGCCGTTTCAGGATCGCCTGAACACACTGCTGGAAGAGAACGAGGTGCGCGGCAGGCGCGAGCGGCTGCGGATGACGCGGATCCATGATCTGCTGGAGCGCGAGGGTTTTGAGGGTTCCTACGATGCCGTGCGGCGCTACGCGGCGCGCTGGAAGGCCGACCGGCGCAAGGATGCCGGCGATGGTGTCACGGCCTTCATCCCGCTGATGTTCAAGCCGGGCGAGGCCTACCAGTTCGACTGGAGCCATGAGGATGTGGAGATCGCCGGCAAGCCGATGCGCGTGAAGGTTGCGCATATGCGGCTGTGTGCATCGCGGGCGGTCTATGTCCGGGCTTATCCTCGCGAGAGCCAGGAGATGCTGTTCGACGCGCATGCGCGCGGCTTTGCCTTCTTCGGCGGCGTGCCGGGCCGCGGCATCTACGATAATATGAAGACGGCGGTGACGAGCGTGTTCACCGGCAAGGAGCGGGTCTTCAACCGGCGGTTCCTGATCATGACCGACCATTATATGATCGAGCCAACCGCCTGCTCGCCGGCTGCGGGATGGGAGAAGGGCCAGGTCGAGAACCAGGTGCAGACGATCCGGGGCCGCTTCTTCCAACCCCGGTTGCGGTTCGCCAGCCTCGACGAGCTCAATGGCTGGCTGGAGGCCGAGTGCCAGTGCTAGGCGGAACGACAGGCACACCCGGAACAGGGCGAGCTGACCGTGGCGCAGGCGCTGGAGATCGAGCGATCGGCACTGCAACCGATGCTGGGGCCGTTCGACGGCTTTAACGAGAGCGAGCATGCGGTGACTGGCACCTGCTTGATCAGCTTCGATCGCAACCGCTACTCGGTTCTCTCGACGGTGGCGCGGCGGACGGTGCAGGTCCGGGCCTATGCCGACCGCATTGTCGTGCGCTGCGGCGAGGAGGTTGTCGCCGAGCATCCCCGCTACTTCGGGCGCAACCGCACGATCTATGACCCCTGGCATTATCTGCCGGTGCTGGCCCGCAAGCCCGGTGCGCTGCGGAACGGCGCGCCCTTCCAGGACTGGGATCTGCCGCCGGCGCTGGCGCGCCTGCGCCGCAAGCTTGGCAATGGCGACGATGCTGACCGCCGGTTCGTCCGTGTACTATCGGCCGTGCTGACCGATGGGCTGGAGCCGGTCGAAGCGGCCGTGCGCGAGGCATTGGCAACCGGCACGGCGAGCGACGACCTGATCCTCAACATCCTGGCGCGCCGCCGCGAACCGCCGCGACCGCTCACCATCATCACCTCCGAAGACAGCGCCTTGCGCCATCCGCCGATCGCCGACTGCGCCCGTTACGACCAGCTGAGGACCTTCGATGCAGCGGCATGACATGATCGAGGCGATGCGCGGGCTTGGGCTCAAGGGCATGGCGGGCGCGTTCGACGATGCGGTCACCACCGGCCTTCAGCGCCAGCGCACCACGATGGAGATACTGACCGACCTTCTGCGCGCGGAAGCAACACATCGCCATGCTGCCTCGATCCGATACCGGATGGCGGCCGCCCGGCTGCCGGTCGTGAAGGATATCGATGCGTTCCGGTTCGAGGGCACGCCGATCAACGAGGGGCTGGTGCGTTCGCTTCACAGTGGGGCGTTCCTGCCCGCTCGGCGCAACATCGTCCTGGTCGGCGGCACGGGCACCGGGAAGACCCACCTGGCTATCGCCATCGCCGCCAATGTCGTTCGCTCGGGTGCGCGAGGCCGCTACTTCAACACCGTCGATCTGGTGACCCGCCTCGAAGAGGAGGCCCGGATCGGCAAAAGCGGCGCTCTCGCCGCCCAGCTATCCCGCCTCGATCTGATCGTGCTCGACGAACTGGGATATCTGCCGTTCGCCCGCTCAGGCGGCCAACTGCTGTTCCATCTGGTCAGCAAGCTCTATGAGCAGACCAGCGTTATCATCACCACCAACCTCGCGTTCGGCGAATGGCCCACCGTGTTCGGCGATCCCAAGATGACCACCGCGCTGCTCGATCGCGTCACCCATCATTGCGACATTATCGAGACCGGCAATGACTGTAGCGCGACGATCTGGATGAGAAGTTAGCGACGATCAGGATGAGAAGCGCTGATCGCGACGAGGTCGTTTTGGTGTGTTTGATTGCCGCTGGCAAGACCTATGTCTCAGGTTGATTGTCGGG
>Ga0265296_1003571_pt1 | contig 14275 bp, 13 predicted proteins | sample MunlanPumphouse1_FD_189073 | JGI IMG/M metagenome (GOLD analysis project Ga0265296, IMG submission 189073) | Groundwater microbial communities from a municipal landfill in Southern Ontario, Canada - Pumphouse #1 | ecosystem: Environmental > Aquatic > Deep subsurface > Groundwater | place... | reverse complement strand
CCTATAAGTTCTGGGGCGGTGGTGGAGGAAGTTCAGCGCGGCTACACAATGTGCGGCAAACTAATTCGCCCAGCGAAGGTGAAAGTCACGAAGTAGACTTCCATCCTGAGCCCGCCGAAGGATCAAAATTAGTAAATAAAAAAATAATAGTCTTATAAATTCCGAAGGTTTGGAAAATGTAAGACAACAAAAAAATGGACAAAAAACAATTAATAAAAAAAATTGAGGAACAGAGAAAATCAAAAGTTATTACATATATAACCAGTGACAGGCAGGGACCGGTAAATGCGAGGATTGCAATGGATGTTGTGCCGATTATTTCAAAGCAATTGCAAAAAATTAGTAAAACAGAAAACATTGACTTGTTTTTGTATAGCAGCGGGGGAGACACTATGGTTCCATGGCGTTTGGTCTCAATGATTAGAGAATACTGCGACAAATTTTCTGTTTTAATTCCATACAAAGCCCACTCTGCAGCCACAATGATTTCTTTGGGAGCTGACGAAATTGTAATGAGCGATTTATCTGAACTTTCGCCTATTGACCCATCAACCGCTAATGTTTTTAATCCTGCAGACCCTCAAAATCCGCAAAATAAAATTCCAATTTCCGTTGAAGATGTTATGGCTTATTTTGACTTGGCGAAAAATAAATTTGGAATTAAAAATGACGAAGAGTTAGCAAAAATTTTTAATAAATTCGTAGAAGCAAATCCGCAAATTCACCCTTTGGCTTTGGGCAATATTAACCGAACTCATAATTTAATAAGAATACTTGCAAAGCGGCTTTTAAAAAGCCACAAATTACCAATGAAAGAAGATGAAATTGATAAAATTGTTGATTATTTTACAGAAAAACTTTATTCGCACCAGTATTTTATCGGCAGAAAAGAAGCAAAAGACGACTTAGGATTAAAAAATGTTGTTAATGCAGAAGAGCCGCTGGCAAAAGTAATGACAGAACTTTACGAAGCATATCAGCAAGAAATGGGGCTTGGCGTTGGAGTATGGAATCCGGAAAACGAACTTGGATTAAATGTAAGCCAAAACAAAAAAGATTATAAAATTGCCAATATTGAAAGCGTTGAACTTTCCAATCATTTTGCGCTTTCAATTGACTATAAACGTCAGCAAGTTAATATGGTAGAACAAGTAATCTGGCGAGTAGTTGACCAAGGCTGGAAATAATGTTGTTAATTAAATTTTAATATCTATAATATGCAAGTAAAAACAATAAAAGAAAAAATAAGCTTTGAAGAACTAAAGAAGATCGCCCTTGAAGGTTACGGCGAAATGGTAAAAGCAGTAGTTGATGTTGAAACGGGAATTATGGCAGTGGGGGGAGAATTGCATGCAGATGAGAGCGAGGCATTATTTGAGCAGGGGTCGAAAAATGAGAACCTATGGGGAATAAATATTTATTTAAACAGGCTGAAAGAAGATTGTTTAGAATATAACTCTTTGATTAATGTAAAGCCGTCTGTTAACAGGTCAATGGATATTTTAAGCTTAGAAATAAAAGAAAAAATAATGAAAATTGTTAGTAATTTGATAGAATGGAAAATATAAGCAGTAAAAATTTAGACATAGAACGCTGGCAAAAACTTTCTTTGAGCCAGCAACTTGCGAATATCGGCAGCGAGGTTAGCAGAGTTTTAAGTTTGCAGCAAAAAGGAGATAAAGAAAATATGGATATGTCTTTTTTTCGCGCGATAGAATTAGTTGACTTAACTATTGCTGATAAAAGGTGGAAAAGCCGTCTTTCTGAAATTTTTAAACTGCGTGAGATTATTTGCGATTCATTTTTCGGAGAAAATGTTTTCAAAACAAACCCAGAGTTTTTGAAAAATTACTTTTTATTTTTCGCTTTAAACATCTAATGTGGTAAAAATAATTAAATAAGTAAAGGCCAATTCAGGTTCCGCAAGAACAAGTCATTTGGTGCGTTGTAGACCAAGGCTGAAAATAAAAATTTATTAAATAAGAACGAGGGTGGTATATCCTTCCATTTAGAAAATGAATAATTATATATTCATCTAAATGTCAGGATGAATTTTCTCACTCCGTTCGTAAAATTCAAATAATATGAGTAAAATAATTGGTATAGACTTAGGTACAACATTTTCGGCGATGGCGGTGGTGGAGTCGGGTGAGGCGAAAATTATTGAGAATAAAGAAGGGGCGAGGACTACGCCTTCTATTGTGGCAATCACAAAATCTGGTGAAAGAGTTGTGGGAGTTTTGGCAAAAAGACAAGCTGTAACAAATCCGACAAATACAATTTTTTCCGTGAAGCGATTGATTGGCAGAAAGTTTTCTGACGCAGAGGTTCAAAGAGACAAAAAATTATTGCCTTATGAGATTAGAGAGTCGGCCGATGGCGGAGTGGATGTTAAAATGGGCGATAAATGGTTAAATCCTGCAGAAATTTCAGCAATGATTTTGCAAAAATTAAAAGCAGACGCAGAGGCAAAATTGGGCGAAACAATTACCGAAGCAATCATAACTTGCCCGGCATATTTTGACGACTCGCAGAGAAAAGCCACAAAAATTGCAGGCGAAATTGCCGGCTTTGATGTAAAAAGAGTTATTAACGAGCCAACTGCCGCGGCTTTAGCTTACGGATTAAATAAAAAGAAAGACGAAAAAATTGTTGTTTATGATTTTGGCGGAGGAACTTTTGATATTTCAATTTTAGATGTTGGAGTAGACACTGTTGAAGTGAAAGCAACCGGCGGAGACACGCATTTGGGCGGAGATGATTTTGACCAACGCATTATGGATTGGGTTGTAAAAGAATTTAAAAAAGACAACGGAGTTGATTTGTCAAAAGATAATTTGGCTTTGCAAAGAATAAAAGAATCTGCTGAAAAAGCAAAAATAGAATTGTCTTCAAGTTTAGAAACAGAAGTAAATTTGCCGTTTATAACTTCAGACCAAAACGGTCCAAAACATTTGCTTTTAAAATTAACAAGGGCAAATTTAGAAAGTATGGTGCATGATTACATTGATAAATCTATTGAGTTGGTAAAAAGCACTTTGAAAGAAGCCAATATACAGGCAAAAGATATTAATGAAATAGTTTTGGTTGGCGGACAAACCAGAATGCCAAAAATGCAGGAAGAAGTTAAAAAACTTTTTGGAAAAGAGCCAAACAAAGAAGTAAATCCCGACGAAGTTGTTGCAATTGGAGCCGCAGTCCAAGGCGGAATAATGCAAGGCAATGTGAGAGACGTATTATTGCTTGATGTTACTCCCCTTTCTTTGGGCATTGAAACTTTTGGCGGAGTTGATACAATTTTAATTTCTAAAAATACAACTGTGCCCACAGCCAAAACACAAGTGTTTTCAACTGCCGCAGACAACCAGACGCAGGTTGAAATTCATGTTTTGCAGGGCGAAAGGCCAATGGCCCAAGATAACAAAACTTTGGGAAGATTTATTTTAGACGGCATACCTCCCTCGCCAAGAGGAATTCCGCAGGTTGAAGTTTCTTTTGATATTGATGCTAACGGAATTTTAAATGTGTCGGCAAAAGATAAGGCAACCGGAAAATCGCAGTCAATAAAAATTGAAGGGTCAGCCGGAATTTCAAAAGAAGAAGTAGAAAAAATGAAAAAAGAGGCAGAGCTTCACGCAGACGAGGACAAAAAGAAACAGGGTTTGATTGAGGTGAGAAATGTTGCTGATGCGTTAATTTATACTTCAGAAAAAACTTTGAAAGAAAATGAGGTAAAGGGCGGTGAGCCTGCCTTCGCTGAAAGCTTCGGCGAGGTAAAAGATAAAATTAATGCCTTGAAAGAAGCCCAAAAAGGTGATAATATAGAGGAAATTAAAACAAAGACGCAGGATTTATCACAGACAATTCAGAAAATTGGAGCAGAATTGTATAAACAGCAGAAGCCCGAAGATAAGCCAAAAGATGAAAAAAATAATACAGAAGAAGGAAAGTATACAGAGAAGTAATTTTATAATTTTTAAATTTTTATAATTTTTAAATAATGTCTAAATTTCTAAATGTTTAAAAATTTAAGCATTGGAAAATTATTTTAAAAATTAAAAATTGGAAATTAAAAATTTTAGACTATGGATTATTACGAAGTCTTAGGGGTGCAGAAAACTGCCTCCCAGGATGAAATTAAAAAAGCGTTTCATAAACTGGCGCATAAGCACCATCCCGATAAAGGCGGAGACGAAAAAAAATTTAAAGAGATAAACGAGGCTTATCAGGTGCTTTCAGATAAACAAAAACGCGAACAGTACGACCAGTTTGGCAGAGTTTTTGAAAACGGAATGCCGGGCGGAGGCGCTGGCCAAGGGTGGGATTTTAATTGGGCGTGGGGAAATCGCAATCAGGGCAATCAGGAATTTGAATTTGATTTTGGCGACATAGGAGATGTTTTTGAAGAATTTTTTAATTCTGGAAATCAAAGGACAGCAAGAAAAGATGTTAAAAGAGGAAAAGATATTCAAGTTGACATTGAAATACCGTTAGAAAAAACTTTGAAAGAAACTGTTGAAAAAATTACTTTGGTAAAATATGTTGTCTGCCACAGATGCAATGGAAATGGCGCTGAACCTTCAACTAAAATTAAAGAATGTTTTTCTTGCAGAGGAAGCGGTCAAGTGCAGCAAGTTAAAAAAACTATTTTTGGCTCTTACACAACTTTTGCAGTTTGTCCTGAATGCCAAGGCGAAGGCACAAGGCCAGAAAAACCATGCAATGTTTGTAAGGGCGAAGGCAGAGTAAAAGCAGAAGATATGATAGAAGTTGCCATACCAGCCGGCGTTGACACAGACCAAATAATAAAAGTTGAAAAAAGGGGTGAGGCGGGCAGAAAAGGCGGAAAAGCAGGAGATTTATACGCAAGAATATTTGTAAAGAGGCATTCGGTTTTTGAGAGGAGAGGAGATGATTTGTACACCTCAATATCAATAAATTTTTCTCAGGCGGCGTTGGGAGATGAGGTTGAAGTTGAAACATTGGATAAAAACCTTTCGGCAGGCTCAGGGCAGGCAAAACTTATTTTAACCGTTCCTTCGGGAACTGAGTCAGGAAGGGTTTTGAGAGTTTCTGGAAAAGGGGTTACGCACTTTGGAGGTTACGGCAGAGGAAATTTGTATATTGAATTAAAAGTAAAAACGCCGAAAAAATTATCACGAAAGCAAAAAGAACTATTAGATAAACTGAAAGAAGAAGGCTTATAGCGCTACGCGGAAATATGAATATTTCCGCTTCGCGCCCTTGTAGCTCAATTGGTAGAGCAGTTCCCTTTTAAGGAATTGGTTTCGAGTTCGAGTCTCGACAAGGGCACAGTAATTTCTTCGCACCTTTACAAGGACGTTATGGAGAACAATCATGTCAAGCCTGCTGTGGATTTTTGCTATTCTGATCAGTTCGGACATGGTTCTCAAGGAGGGAATTCTCAGGATCTTCCCTGAAATGTCAGATTGTTTGAACGAAAACGAACTATAGAAGGAGGCGATTATGAGTCGCAGTAGGGAATTAAGAGGGTTTGTAGTCGCTTTTTTTATCTACATGTTTGGGGTATCGCTCTGCATTGGCGGGGTAATTGAATATTGGATGAGGAATGATTCCTCGGGCGCGATATTCAAGCTTTGCTTTGGAATTGCGATAATGCTAATTGTAAAACAAGGTTTTGATTTTTACAACTTTCAGATGCTGCGTCTCGTGAAGAGATACAAAGAAAGAAAAAGGCGAAAGAGGCAAAAAAGGTTTGTTGGGAAAAATCCCCAGCAAGACAGCGCATAAAGTCTGGTTTTTACCGGACTTTTTTATTTGTAAAATTTTTGTATAATGAAGTGTACTAACAATATGATTCAAAAAGGCATAGCCACATTTACATTAGATTATGGAAAATGCCCGAAGTGGCTTTTTGATAGAATGGTAAAACTTTCTCGGCAAATGGTTTATGCGATTATTGCAGAAGAAGGCCCAGATGAATTTATAAAAAGGATTTCAGATCCGGTTTGGTTCCAGTCTCTTGGAACTGTTTTGGCTTTTGATTGGAACGCATCTGGATTAACTACAATTTTAACGGCGGCGTTAAAAGAAAGCATACGAGGAAGCGAAAAAGATTTAGGAATTTTTATCTGCGGAGGAAAAGGAAAAACTTCGCTGAAAACTCCAGAGCAAATTTTAAGTTGGGCTGAAAAAATAAATCTGGCAGAAAAAAATGCAAACGCATTAGTATATAATTCTAAAATGGCGGCAAAAGTTGACAGCTCTTTAATTCAGGACGGATTTCAAATTTATCACCACAGTTTTTTCTTTTCCAAAAATGGCGCGTGGACAGTTGTGCAGCAGGGGATGAACATACAAAACCAATCAGCGAGGCGATATCACTGGTTTTCAGACAACGCAAAAGATTTGATAAACGAACCGCATTCAGGGATTACCAGCAATATAAAAATAGACGAAGTTTTAAATTTAACAGCAAATAAAAGTTCAAAAAATCGGCAGATCGGTTCAGAATTGGTTTCGCAAAGTTTCAATACTTTAATGAAAGACATAACTTTGCTGAGAAAATATTATACGCCATTGTCCCAAACAATTTCTGTGGAAAAAGGCAGGGAACAATTAACATTATTGAATTTAGAAAACAAAGAATTTCATTGGCATCCGGTTGTCAACGAAGATTTTTCAAAAAGTAAATATTTAGAAAAAATTTTGTGGCGTTTGTGCGACCAGAAACCAGAAAACTACGAAAAATTGTTGGCAACAGAAGGCGTAGGCCCAAAAACAATAAGAGCATTGGCTTTGGTGGCCGAAGTAATTTATGGAGCCAAACCCTCATATGAAGATCCGGCGCGCTATTCTTTTGCCCACGGCGGAAAAGACGCAACGCCATATCCGGTTGACCGCCAAACCTACGACCAGACAATTGAAAAATTAAAAAGTTTTATCAAAAAATAAAGAGCTATTAATATCCGTATTTTTGCAAGCGCGATTTTTTTGTTGAATATATAGGGTAAAAAGTGGTAAAATTATTAAATAGGCAGTTAGCTCAGCGACACCTGCCTGCCGGCAGACAGGGAGCATTGCATCATGCTAAAACCTTATGGGTGTATAGCTCAGTGGCAGAGCGTTCCGTTCACATCGGAAAGGTCGAAGGTTCGATACCTTCTACACCCACAAAAACTATGGCAGGTTCGTATAAAAAACTTTTTTGGACGCAGCACTCGGAAATAAAAATGAAGCAGTACGGGCTTTCAAAAACTAAGCTGATAAATTTGCTTTCAAGGCCGGAGAGAAAAGAGAATGGAATTGTGCCCGGAACCGAGGCAGTAATGCGGACAAATAAGGTTTTTAAAAAAACAATTTCGTTATTGAAAGAAAAAAAGCAACCTGCCTTCGCCAAGACTTCGGCGTGGCGAAGAAAAGTTCCTGGAGAAATTTGGCTCATGTATAAAGATGTTAAAAAGAAAGACGAGGGTCAAATAAGAAAAATAATCAGCGCTTGGCGGTATCCTGGAATTTCAAAACCCGGCGAGGAAATTCCAGTTCCAGAGGACATCCGCCAAGAGCTACTTAACAATGATGAGTATAAATAAAATTGTATCGCTACGCTAAAAAAATATGAAAATAAATGAAATAATAGGTTATGTTTTGTTGGTTTTGGGAGTGGTGTTAATTGGCTGGACGCTTTGGCAGTCTTATAATATTTTTATGGGAAAAATTTCAGCTCCTCTGGTTTTTACGACGCCGGCTTTGGTAAATTCATCGGCAAAAAGCGTGGGTTTGTTTGATATCTCTAGTCAAATACAAAGCCAGTTACAAAACGCCTTGGGCCAACAATTAAGCCAGATGGTTCCTGCAGATTCAATAACTAAGATTTTAAATTTGGTGAGCTGGTCGGTTTTTGCCGGTATTTTAATTTTTGGCGGTAGCGCGTTGGCAGGAATTGGTGTAAAATTAATAAAATGACAGAGCAGAATATTTTAACCGTGTGGTTTTTGTGGCATTTTTACGAGATGCCGATGTTTTTATTTTCAGTCTGGAAAAATTATTTAAAGTTCGGCTCAAACTATTTTTCAATTCCTCTGCTTTTTAAAACGTTTTTTTCTCCGTGGAGAAGATACGAGTGGATGTATCATAAAGGTTTTGATATTATTGAATTTTTTAATACTTTAATTTCTAATATTTTTTCTAGAATCATCGGGGCTTTAGTGAGAGTTGTTTTGATCGCGTTGGGAATTATTTTTCAGGTTTTTATTTTTGTGGCTGGCGTCGTCGTTATTTTATTCTGGATATCTACTCCGCTAATTGTAATCGCGGGATTTTTAATAGTTTTTTCAGCATAATTATTTATGGAATTTGATATTAAAAAAACATCAGTATTTCGGGCACTACAAACAGAAAAGTTTTTTATTTTTAGATTTGCAGAGTTTTTAGAAAAAACTTTTTTATATTTGTTTATTTTTTCGCTTTTTCTTATAGCCCTTTCTTTGTTTAACTCTTTTTCCGGGACATTTGCCCTACAAATATCAATTACTTTTTTAATGCTTTTTTTGTTGTTTTGGGAATTGTCTTTGTTTTCAGATCTAAAGCTAAAAACAGCAAATTTGCAGGAAATTAATGCAAAACTATCTGATGCTGTCCGCCAGCCGGCGGATTATAACTTAGCTGAATTTTTGAGTTTTGAGGCGTGCAAAATAACTGAAGGCGCAATCAAATTCTGCAGGCAAAGAAAAATCACTGAAATTAATTCAACCTCGCTTTTTTATTCGGCAATAAAAAACGGAAAAGATATAAAATTGATTTGTTATAGGTTGGGTTTGAACGTAAGAAAACTTCAAGATAATTTAAAAAACTTTTTAGAAAAAGTCCAAAGACAAGCCAATGCCGCAGAAAATTTTTCTGATGATTTTCAAAATACAATTTTAGAGGCAGCGAAAGTTTGCGCAGAAAGAGGGCGAAAATCAATTGGCGAAAAGGAAATTTTGGTTGCTTTAGCAAGGCATAACGAGTTTTTAAAAAAGGTTTTAATTTACGCCGATCTGAAAGAAAAAGATGTTGAAAATATAACTTTGTGGCTGGACTCTGTGGAAAATGCTTTGAGCCAGTATAAGAAATTCTGGACGTATGAAAACTTGTCAAAAAACGGATCTTTGGGAAAAGATTGGGCTTCAGGATACACCATAACCCTAGACCAATATTCAATTGACTGGAGAAACGTTGTTTCGAGGTGGACATTCAAAGAAATTATTGGGAACCAAAAAGAAATAGAGCAGACAGAAATGGTTTTAGCCAGAGACAGCTTGAGCAATGTTTTGTTAGTTGGAGACCCGGGCGTGGGAAGAAAAAGCATTGTCCAGGCTATAGCCCAAAGATGTTATTTGGGAAAAAATTTAGCAGAGTTGAATAACAAGAGAGTTGTTGAGTTAGATATGGTTTCTCTGCTGGCCAGAATTCAGGATTTTGAAAAGTTGGAAACTATTTTAGACAAGATTTTTCAGGAGGCTTTAATTTCTGGAAATGTGATTTTAGTTATTGACGAGCTTGGTAATTTTGTCGCGGAAAAGACGTCCAGGCCCGGCTCAGCTGATATTACGGGAATTTTATCAAAATATCTGCCTTTGCATAATTTTCAGTTTATTGGAATTACCACTTACGACGGCCTCCACCAAAAAATTGAACAAAATTCCTCTTTCTTGCAATATTTTAGAAAAATTGAAGTGCCCGAGGTCTCAGAATTGGAAACAATTAGAATTTTGCAGAATTTTGCCTTAGAACTTGAGCAAAAGCACAAAATTTTAATTTTATATCCATCAATAAGAGAAATAGTTAATTTAACAGGTCGATATTTTCCAAGCGTTCCGTTTCCCAAAAAGGCATTAGATGTTTTAGACGAGGTGGTTATTTATGTTTTAACGCAAAAGGAAAAAATAGTTATGCCGCATCATGTGGCAAAAATAATTTCTGATAAAACAGAAATTCCAGTGGGTAAAATGGAATTTAAAGAAAAAGAAGTTTTGCTAAATTTAGAAAATTTAATCCATCAGAGAATAATTAACCAAGAAGAAGCCGTAAAAGAAGTTTCAATTGCAATGAGGCGAGCCAGGGCCGGCATTGCAAGTAAAAAGCGTCCAATGGGAACATTTTTATTTATGGGGCCTACAGGCGTCGGAAAAACAGAAACTTCAAAATCATTAGCGCAAATTTATTTTGGAAATGAGGAAAAAATGATAAGAATAGATATGTCTGAGTTTCAACAAATTTCAGATATTCCTAGATTAATCGGAGCCATATCTCCCGTGGAACAGCAGGGGCTTTTAACAACGCCGGTAAGGGAAAATCCTTTTTCATTGGTTTTGCTGGATGAAATTGAAAAAGCCCATCCCAATATTTTGAATTTATTTTTGCAGGTTTTTGACGAAGGATATATTACAGACGGACAGGGGAGAAAAGTTATTTTTACAAATACAATAATTATCTGCACTTCCAATGCCGGAGCCGAAACAATTTTTAAAGAGGTTGAAGCTGGTAGAACAATAGAAAAGCAAAAACTTTTAGCAGAACTTTTTGAAGATAAAATTTTCAAACCAGAACTTATAAACCGTTTTGATGCCACAGTAATTTTTCATCCGCTGACAAAAGAAAACCTTTTGGCTATTGCGCAATTAATGCTGGGCAGCTTGAAAAAAAATCTTGAGGAAAAAGAAATTGATTTTGAAATTACAGAATCATTAAAAGAAAAAATTGTTGAGCTTTCATATAAGCCGGAGTTTGGCGCAAGAGAAATGAGAAGAGTTATTCAAGACAAAGTTGAAAACTCTGTGGCAGAAGCCTTACTGTCTGATAAAATCCAAAAAACAGACAAAATAGAAATTGACCCAGAAACTTTTGAAATTTTGATCAATAATCCCGTCACCTAATTGTTTGAGGGGGCAAAGTGGGGGAAACGGTCTAAATGGCCGGTTTTTTGTTTTGTTCGGAAAACGCAATTTGGCAACTGTGGATAAGCGGGGGATAAAAAAGCCGTTTTACGACTAAATTAAGCAAAATTTTAATGGTGTTGACCTTATGCTATAAAGTGGAGTATAAATAAGGAGAAGTGGGAATATGTGGATAACTGTGGGAAAACTTAAGTAATCTGTGGATAACTTTCCTACGAATTACGAACGAATCTAATACTAACACTTAAAACCTATGTTGATAGGGCAATACAAACACACAATTGATAATAAAAAGCGCTTGGCCTTGCCTGCAAAATTCAGGGGCGAACTGGGCGACAAAGTGATAATTACAAAAGGAATTGAAAAATGCTTGGTTATTTACACGCAGAAAGAATGGGAAGTTATGTCTGGCAAATTAAGCAATCTGCCAATTTCAGCGCCCGAAGCCAGATCTTTTACCAGGTCCATATTAGCCAGCGCAATGGAAGTTGTTTTAGACAAGCTTGGCAGAATACTTGTGCCCGATTATTTAAAAAATTATGGAGGTTTGAAAAAAGATGTAATTGTTTGCGGATTATCTAACAGGTTAGAAATTTGGGATTCTGAAAAATGGGATGCTTACAATAAAGAAGCAGAAAAGGGAATTGAGGAAATTGTTTCAAAACTTGGACATCTGGGAATTTAGAATTTTGAATATAGAATCTAGAATAGAATAAAGAATTCAAAATATTCAAAATACAAGATACTAAATTCAAGATTCAAAAATAGATGATACACAAACCAGTATTGGTAAAGGAGGTAATGGATTGTCTTGACCCTAAACCTGGTGAGAACTTCATTGACTGCACGGTGGGCGAGGGCGGGCACGCAGATGCTATTTTAAAAAAAAATGGACCGGCAGGAAAAATTTTGGGAATTGATTTGGATCCCCAGCAAATTGAAAAATGCAAATTGCAATTGGCGCAATTTAGCGAGAGAGCAATTTTGGCAAACGATTCGTACGCCAATTTGAAAGAAATTGTTGAAAGAAAAAATTTCCAGCCTGTAAATGGGATATTGCTGGATTTGGGAATGTCATCTGCGCAATTGGAGGGGACTCATAAAGGATTTTCTTTCCAGGCAGACCAGGGGCTGGATATGAGGTACAACGACGAGGCAGGATATTTAACAGCAGAAAAAATTGTAAATGAATGGCCGGAATCTGAAATTGAAAGAATGTTAAAGGAGTATGGAGAAGAAAAATTTTCAAAAAAAATTGCAAAAAATATTATAGAGCAAAGGAAGCAGGGGAGAATTAAAACTACACTTCAACTTACAAAAATAATTAAAGACGCAACGCCGTCGGCATATTGGAGGGGTAAAATCCACTATGCGACAAGGACATTCCAGGCATTAAGAATTGCGGTAAACGACGAATTAGAAAATATAAAAAAAGTTTTGCCCGAGGCAATTTCAGTTTTATCTTCTGGCGGAAGATTGGTAGTAATATCTTTCCATTCTTTAGAGGATAGAATTGTTAAAAATTTTTTAAAAGAAGCCGCCTCCGCTAAAGCTTCGGCTGGCCAAGTAAAAATATTAACTAAAAGCCCCATAACAGCGGGTTCTGACGAGATAAAAAATAATCCTCGTTCCAGGTCTGCAAAACTCCGGGCAGGTATAAAAATATGACAACATTAACGCTATCTTATTCTTCCGCGCACAAAAAGATAAACATTAACTGGAAAATAGTCTGTATAATGGGATTTTTGATGGCTTGTTCTTTATTAATTCTTTACGCGTTTTTAATAAACGAGCTTACGGGAGGAACATATCTGATCAAAAACTACGACAAGCAAATAGATACTCTTTCTCAGGAAAACAAAAACTTGGAGGTAAGTTTCACAAAAACAAGTTTTTTGGGATCAGTTAAGCAGAGGGCCCAAGAATTGAATTTTGAAAAAACAACATCGGTAAAATATATCCAAATTTTAGATGCTTCTTTAGCCAAGGCAAAGTAGAAATAAATAGAAAATGAAGAATTGGCGGCTTAACCTTATTTTAATAGTGATTTTTATATTTGGAGCAGCTGTTATCAGCCGCTTATTTTATCTCCAGATATTAAATCATAAATTTTATCAATCGCAGGCGTTAGGCCAGCAAGCTGGTTTTCAGGAAATATATGGCTCTCGCGGCCAAATTTTTTTTGCAAATAGCCAAGAAAACAAAGGTGAATCTGGAACCGGGGAAACCAAGAGCCTGGCGATAAATAAAGATTCTTTTGTTGTTTCAGTTATGCCAAACGAGATTGAAGATAAAGATATTTTTGTAAAAACTCTGGCAGAAAATATTGGCGAGACGCAAGAATTGATACTTTCAAAATTAAAAGGCCGAACTTCTTACACAGTTATAAAAAAAGGTTTATCGCAAGAGGACGTTGATAAAATTAAAAGTTTAAATTTAAAGGGCTTATATTGGGAAAGAACTCCCGCAAGATATTATCCTCAAGAAAATTTAGCGGCTCAAGTTGTAGGATTTTTAGGTGGCGATGGAACTGGACAATATGGTTTAGAAGGATATTATGACCAAGATTTAAAAGGAAAATCTGGAATTAAGGAAAAGAAAAGGGGATTGGCTCTGGTTTTTTTGCAAGATACTCCAGTTTCCTTAGACGGAGCTGACTTTTATCTGACAATAGACTATAACATCCAGTTTGAGGCTGAGTCTTTATTAAAAGAAACCAAGAAAAATCTTGATATAGCGTCAGGACAAATTATAGTTATAAAACCCGATTCTGGAAGGGTTTTAGCATTGGCCAATTATCCTTCGTTTGATGCGAATCAATATTCAAAAGAGAAAAATTTGGATATTTTTCAAAACTCAGCCACCCAAAAACTTTTTGAACCAGGGTCTGTGATGAAGCCCTTTACCATGGCAATTGGAATAAATGAGGGGAAGGTAACGCCGGACACAATTTTTACTGATTTAGGTTTTGTGAAGGTGGGGACTGAAACGATTTATAATTTTGCCAGGGAAAAATATGGCAAGCAGACAATGACCGGAGTTTTAGAAAAATCAATCAACACCGGAGCTGTCTTCGTTGAGCAAAAAATTCCACACAACACTTTTATCAATTACATGGATAATTTTGGTTTTTTCAAAAAAACTGGCGTTGATTTGCAAGGGGAAGTTTATTCTCAAAATTATTTGTTAAAAAATGGCCCTGATGTGGAATATGCCACGGCAGCCTTCGGCCAGGGAATTGAGCTTACTCCGATGCAGCTTATTCGAGGTTTTTCTGTTTTTGCCAACAAAGGAAAATTGGTAAAACCTTATTTGGTAGAAAAGATTACGCAAGATAAAAAAGAAATATATACAAA
>Ga0265296_1003570_pt1 | contig 14285 bp, 11 predicted proteins | sample MunlanPumphouse1_FD_189073 | JGI IMG/M metagenome (GOLD analysis project Ga0265296, IMG submission 189073) | Groundwater microbial communities from a municipal landfill in Southern Ontario, Canada - Pumphouse #1 | ecosystem: Environmental > Aquatic > Deep subsurface > Groundwater | place... | reverse complement strand
CCACACATTCTCGATATTCCTCGGGATTGCTCTTGCTCTCTGCGTCAGTCTCTTAACCTGGGTGTTTGCATATCCGATTGCCTCCATCTTCTCTTATTCACAGGAAAGCGCCCACCTCTACCCGGGTATAGCCGCATTCATCGGTGTCATGTGCCTGTTTTATCCATTTGTACCACTGGGTCTGCTTTCGTCTTCCGTATTTCAGGGAGTCGGTAAAGGACCGACCTCCCTGTTTCTCACGTTCATGAGGAGTCTTGTGTTTGCCGCAGTTTTTGCGTACATGCTCGCAATCCCTATAGGTATGGGAGAACAGGGAGTCTGGTGGGGGCTGGTTGCTGGTGAAATGCTCGGCGGTTTGCTGGCATTTGCCTGGGTGCGAATGTATCTTTCACAACAGGACCGCTTGACTAGGGAAGAAACTCCCCTCCAAAAGGAGGAACCGTAAACCACGTGAAAAAAGACGACCCGCAGGATCAAAAATGTTGAGGGAATACACATGAAACAGCACCGTTAAATCTAAAAAAATGATTCTGGAACGTCATACCCGGGAATACTGGCAACTGGTATATAATCAGGATGCGGACACCTCACAAGGCTAAGACCTGGCAAAAATCCTGCCTTGTGGGATTAACCAATTGTACAAAAGAACCTGTTTTTACCCTCTCTGTCTTGAGCCGGTACCGGGGACGAAATTCCAGTGATGCCACACGGGTAATTTCTCCGAACAAAGCACGTTGAATTTTTTCTAATCATAATCAACAATCCATCCAATTTAAAAAAACACAATCTTAATCCCTGTACCGGCCAAACATCAGGACGAGAAACGCACATGCTCTTCATGGAATTTTCAAAGACCTGCGAAAAACTGGAGGGGATCTCCGGCCGATTGGAGATGATCGATCTCATCAGCACCGTGTTGCCCAATCTCGCTCCTGAAGAGCTCCCGATCTTTGTAAGGTTTGTCATGGGGAGAATCTTTCCTGACTGGAGTGCACAGAAACTGGGGATCGGACCCAATCTCCTTAACGAAGCGATCGGGTATGTGGCAGGCATCAAAAAAGAGCAGGTGATCGAAAAGATCAACAGGACCGGTGACGTCGGGCAGGCTGTTGAAGAACTCTTAATGGAAAAGTCAATGACCACGTTCTTCCACGAGGAACTGGACCTTGTCCGGGTGTACCATGAACTGGTCAGCATAGCAGAGATGGAGGGAAAAAAATCCCAGCGGGAGAAACTCCTCGCTGTCCGCCGGCTGCTGGGGAATGCCCACCCGCTCGAAGGCAGGTATCTCGCACGGATCATGCTCGAAGAGCTCCGCATTGGTGTCGGGGAAGGAAGCGTTCGGGAAGCGATTGCAAAGGCATTTTCTGTTGAATCAGCCCTTGTCGAACATGCCACACAGGCCTTAAACGATTCAGGAGAGGTGGCCCGGCTCGCAAAGATCGGGCCCGATGCACTCAAAGATGTCCATATCACACCCTTCCACCCAGTACGGATGATGCTCGCACAGCAGGGTACTATTGCCGATATGATCACCGGTTATGGGCAGATTGCAGCAGAGTACAAATACGATGGTTCACGTTTTCAGTTCCATAAAAAGGGCAACTGGGCACGGATGTACTCGCGGCGGCTTGAGGATGTGACGGGGGCATTACCAGATGTAATCCAGCAGCTGCTCGGTGCAACCGATCATGACGTGATCCTTGACGGGGAAGTCATTGCGATCAAGGACGGAAAGCCCATGCCGTTCCAGTCCGTGCTCCGCCGCTTCCGGCGCCGTCATGATGTGGCAGAGGCAACGGTGGCAATCGAGCTGGTGCCCAATGTCTTTGATATCCTCTGGCTCGATGGCGAGACACTGATCGATCTTCCGCTTACAGAACGAAGGAAAAAATTAGAGAGCGTTGTGAAGATGTTCATCGCTCCGCAGGTGATGAGCAGCGATGCCGCCATGATTGAAAAGACCTATACCGATGCTCTCGCTGCCGGGCACGAAGGTATTATGATCAAGGTCCCCGCTTCACCGTATTCACCGGGCCAGCGGGGTAAGAACTGGATCAAGATCAAACCTGAAGTGGATACACTCGATCTCGCGGTGATTGGTGCCGAGTGGGGCGAAGGGAAGCGGGCACATGCGTTCGGTTCGTTCCTTGTCGCTTGCCAGAACGATGGGAAACTCATACCATTGAGCAGGGTAGCCACCGGATTTTCCGATGAGCAGCTGGCCGAAGTATACGAACTGCTCAAAGACACCGTGATCGCAAAGAGCGGTAAGGAAGTGACGTTTGAACCGTCGCTGGTCTTTGAGGTGGGGTATGCAGAGCTGCAGGCCAGTACCAATTACGATGGCGGGTTTGCCCTGCGTTTCCCCCGGTTTATCCGGATCCGGGATGATAAGGATCTCACCGATATCGAAACGCTTGACAGTATCCAGGATAGGTACAAGCGGCAGGCAAATTCCGCACAGGCATACAAAGCCTAAAAGAGCGTCCTCTGGGTTTTGAGTTCAGGTATGAGAGTACTGTGCATGAACCACGACCCGGAACCGAGCCGGGTTGATACCTGATTGACAGCCACATCGAGTGCCGGGCAGATCATGGGCTGTGTGTGCATCGCTTTTCTTGTTGCCTCGCGTATCACCCAGGTGCCAAGCGGCGCCCAGTAATCGCTCGATATGCTGCGAATGACTATCACTCTCGCGCAGCGCCGGATGCTTTTGAGATATTCACAGACCCCAAGCCGTGCAGAATAGTATGCTCCGGATATCGGTGAGTACCCTTTCTTGATCATACCCTCCCGGTCCTGCACAATCACCTCCTCATCTCCTGCCCACAGGGTTCGTTTCCCCCAGATCTCAATCATCTCGTACTTCCAGTCGCCCGGGATAAGAATGCAAAGGATCCGGTTGCCGTAGATTTCCCCGTCAAAAAGGCGAATTTCTTCAAGCGGGGGGAACCGGACAATCTCTTTTTTCAACTGTATCGACAGGGTATCATCAACGGCCGTGATCGCCCAGCGGGTGGGAACGAACTTCCGCCGCTTGCCAAGCAACCCGGCAGTCATCAGTTTTGTTATCTGGTACACATCGATATCTGCATCCATGAGGGAAACGCAGGCATCGGTAGCCATCACATCTGTGTCAGACGTGATCCGGTCAACTGCCCGTTCCACCCGGGCACTACCGATCACATCCATATGTTTGACCGGGCCGCAAAGTCCGACCGGTGCGACCGTGCCATCGAAGTTCAGGTTGAACGCAACCGGTTTTACGAACGATACATCAACATCGAGCGGGATAGATGAGAGGGCAATCTCCTGCAGGTTACCGGCAACCAAGTGCAGTCCCGTATTACCGCGGATCGTGCGGGAACGGATACCAACGATATCCTCCATCCCGAGATTGCGGTTGATCCAGTCAGGAGGATTATCGGTATCATTGATCAAAAGGGGTCCGCCCTGCAGATCCGGATACCCGTAACTGCCGATGAAAACCGACGGGGAACTGCCCTGGTAATCCATAGCGGGCTTTATTGCGAGCTGGGCATGGAAGCGGCTCATAATCGGGCAGCGGGGCAGACCGCACAGGCCTTTTCCCTTGCACTCGGCGCACCGCATCATATGCATCTTTTCCAGTCAGTCAACAATCGCACCTGTTCTCCCGTTAAACAGGATCACTCGTTAAAATAATTAAATGAGCACGGTCTTTACAACCTTGGCTTCAGGCCCGGTAAATGAGACGCGCCAGCCTACGTCATACCGGGCTCCGCACTCCGGGCAGATGAGGACCACCCGGTAAACATCCCGCGTGGATTTGACAGGATTGTCTTTGACGGTATTCGAGTTGAGAACCGATGTATGAAACCCGCGATCATAGCCACAGTTCGGGCAGATATGGAGCTCATCTTCAACAGTCAGGAATGTTATTTTGCCAAGGTCCGTCATAAAAAATCTTATTAGAGCATTACGATCTGGATATGATATTATAATTTCCTGCGGTTCGCTGCTGCGATAATGATATCAGTGGCATTCTTTCTCCCGTTGATCGCAGCATGAACCTTTTGGAAGGGGCGCGGAGTGAGGGCAGAGGTTGTAACAATTTTCTGCTCAAGTTCCTCTTTTGTAACGGTCTTTCCGTCCACAAACGTTCCAGCACCCATATCCACAATCTTCCGTGCATTGTTCTGCTGTTCCGGGTGATTCGGATCCATAATGATCAGCACAGGTTTTTCAAACAACATTGCTTCGTGAAGGGTTGTAAGGCCGCCATGCACTATGGCAATCCGTGCCTTTGCCAGGTGCTCGTAGATGTTGGGAACAAATCCATGCGAGAAAAAATTATCAGAGGAATCCGGAAGATCCGGCCCTGTATAAAATGCATCGAAAATCAAATCTTTGCGCTTGTCGGCGATGGTCTTTAACATCGCATACAAATGGAGTTTGTACGGTTCACCGCCAAAACTGGTGAAGATCGTAGTCTTCTCATTCCTGTACCGGGTGGGATCAAATTCATAGAACGGGCCGGTAAAACTGAAACGACCTTTATCCCGAGAGGGAATCCGGATATTATATTCACTTATCGTATCCGGTGCCGGATAATCCGGGATGATAATGTGGGTTGCGAAGCGCAAGTACAGACTGATCAGGAGATTTAAGATGATCCAGACCGGGTTTGTTGCTCCATCCCGCCCGCTGAAATGATTCTGGTTTGTGATAAAAATGCACGGGACTTTCCGGAATCTGGCAGACATTACTCCACCGAACATAGTATCACACACCACGCAGTCAAATGAATGAACTTTCAACAGCCGGCGAACTCTAACCGCTGATTTCAGCAGGTTATACGGGATCCATTTAGAGAACATGAGTGTTTTTTTGAGGCTGAAGAACCCTTCATCTCCTTCGAGATAGACTTCACGCTGGGTTTTGTGCAGGTTGGTACATCCATGCTGCTGCATGAAATCGTAGGATTTGCCATAGCTGGCAAAATGGATCGTGTGTCCCTGCTGTTGCATATAATGCCCGAGATGGAGACAACGGGATGCATGCCCGAGTCCTTCACCGCAGACGACAAAGAGGATCTTCATAAAACTTCCATAAAAAATTACAGTTGCTGGATAATTACAGGTTCTTTATATCACGTTAGGGAGGAATTTCCTTCATCAGACGAACCTTCTTCCGGGATAATGATCCATGCAATAAGATAGGCAATTATGCCGATTCCTACCGACAAAAGGGTTAACACTGCCCAGACAATCCTGATGACCGTGGGATCGACATCAAAATATTCCCCAATCCCGCCACATACACCACCGAGGATGCGCTGGGTTTTCAAGCGGTACAGCCGTTTCATACAATTACTTTTGGAAGTCTGCTCCATTAAAAGTGATTGGCCGATGCACAAATCCTGATAATGGGGTAATTGAATGCCCGGGTTGATGAAGAAGATCGGTCATATCCATTTGTGCCATTGGACAAATCCCGTTACATAATGATTAAGGCTGATCTCATTCAACGGCTCTCCATTCTAATAGAGATAATCATCGCGGTTGGTGCAGAGTTTATCGCAGCAAAAAAGCAGAAACATTTAGGTTGGGCAATTGTTGCCACATCTGGCCTTTTTTGTAATTTTCGATCTCTAACGGAGGGGATTATTCCCAATATTTGCCGGGAGTGATACGTTCTTGTTCCTTGCTGCAAATATCGTGATGCTGATCGCTGTGTGGCTGATGATCAAGGAAAAATAAAAGGAAAGATGGGCCCGCTGAGATTCGAACTCAGGACCTCCGCCATGTCAAGGCGACGTCATAGCCAACTAGACCACGAGCCCTCTAAAATATGATGCTCTATAACATCTGTGCTGGTATTATTAAAAATTAGTGCAATCAATGGTCAAAAACTATGCCAAGAACAGGTGCCCGTGAACTATATTACGAAAACCCGCACATGTTGAACTGGTGATTGTATGTCCGAAAGCACTGATACAAAACAACTCTTTACGTACGAGCATGACGCAGGCCGTCTTGAACTGCTTATCCGCATCATCTACTGGATCCTGATCGGTATCGTCCTCTGGGTCTATGGTATCATCGCGTTCATCTGCCTGTTCATCCAGTGGTTCCACATCCTGATTCTGGGCAGCAGGAACGAATGGCTCTCGAATGTTGCCAAAGGATATCTCGAATACCTGGTGAACGTCATGAGCTACACGTATATCATGACCGATACGCGTCCGGAGATCTTCCCGGTTGCCGTGAAGATTTTTAAAGAGTGAGAAAATCCTGACCGGAACCGGTCAAACCTTTTTTCTTTCAGCGAAGATACCCGGTTGAAATCGCGTCATGTGAGATCATATCACGTGACCATCATGCCGGTTCATTTCCCCCACATTGATTTCTCCACGATAAAATTCCATCTCCCGAATCGACTCCGGGTTCAAAGGTTTTAACCAAGTAAAGGCAATAACAGAATTGTGGGAATTCTCGATACAATTGTTTCATTCTTTTCGAAATTTTTCGGAAAGAAAAAACCCCCGATCTATGAGAACTGTTCTTTCTGCGGAGAGCGGGTGTACCTTCCGTTCCATTGCGATTACTGCGACCGGTATTTTTGCGGCAAGCACCGCCTTCCCTGTGAGCATGACTGTAAAAATATCAGCGAATGGAAGAAAACCTCGGCATCAGAAGGCACAATCGTGGAAAGTAAAGCAGGGAACCTGTTTGTAAGGAAATAAGTGTTTAATGCCCATGTCAGGAAAAACAGCGGGTAACACCTCAAAAATCACCGGGCCTTTCTGCAGTGATTCGACACCACAAACCAGTTTTTGCAATTGATCATCATGCATTAGAGATTTCACGGAAGAGAGTCAGTGCTGGCTTCCCTTTATATTCCACTCATGACAACCATTGATCTGTATGATTGACGCTATCATTACCAAGGTGAAAGGATTCCTCCTGAGTCCTGTTGAGACATTCCAGCAGTCCAGAAATGATGAACCGGGTGTTGTATTCACGTATTTTGCCGCCCTTCTCCTGCTCCATTCAATCCTCGTCGCACTTATCGCCACTCTCGGGATCGCAAAAATGCCGATGTATCCCGGAATGCCCTCGGGGATTGCAGTTCCGGTCATAGTATTTTTAATGGCGCTGACCGGCGGGTTTGTCTTAACGCTCATCTGTGCCGCATGGATTCACTTGTGGGTGTATGTTTTAGGCGGGCGAAAGGGAATCATGCAAACATTCAAAGCGATCATCTACGGGCACACACCCCGTCTGCTTCTCGGGTGGATTCCCTTCATCGGGTTCATTTTCATGCTCTGGTCACTGGTCCTTGGGATTTTAGGAATCCGCGAACTTCAGGAAATCAGTACCGGTAAAGCGATCCTTGCCGTTGTCATTGCCATCATTATCCCGCTCATCCTAATCATCCTCATTGGAGCCTACTTCATAACCTCGTATATGACAACTACGGCAGTCCCGTTCCCTCCGATGAATGCCTTTCCGACCGCGGTAAATTGAGCATACGGGTAAAGAGCATCAGACATTATTCTCTTTTTTTGATTTTTTAAAACGATGATTTCTTTGTGTGTGGGTTGATTTTTGATCTTTGATAAGTCGAAACGAAGACGTTTTGCCGTGAAATCCTAAATCAGATTCGACTCTTTTATCAATTGCAATAATTTCATTCGGATGATCAGGCACGCATTACATTACATCACGTTTTTCCGCAGTTAAACAGGAAGACGATGACACACCCGGATCATCGTGATGCACGTGCACCAACCTGAAATAAAAAAAAAGAGAATCCCTAACTAAATCTTCTCGCTGGATATCTTGGCAAATGTAGCGGTAAAGATCCCCGGCATCCCGCGTATCTCTTCCATCACGCTGTCAGGAACTTCGCTGTCCACGTTCAGCACCATGATTGCCTTATCGCCGGGATTAATCCGTCCGACCTGCATGCCGGCAATGTTGATGTGGTTCTTCCCAAGGATGGTGGATGCCCGCCCGATAACGCCCGGCTGGTCAAGGTGGCGTGACACAATCACGTAGCCTTCAGGGATCATATCCATCGTGTAGCCGCCAACTGCAACAATGCGGCTGCGGCCTTTGAAGAACACCGTACCGCTGACCGTCTCTTCTCCCTTGTCGGTCTTGATACGGATGGTGATGAGGTTCTTGAATCCGCTGGATTCCTGCGTAACGGTCTCGCTGACAGCAATCCCGCGTTCCTTTGCTATGAAATCCGCGTTTACAATATTGACCGGTGCCTGGAGGACCGGGTCGAGAAGCCCCTTGAGGGCAAGACGGGTTACATACTTCATGCTGCCGGCATAAGCAGAGAGTTCGCCGCCATAGATAAGCTCAACAGAAGAGAGTCTGCCACTCGCGATCTGGGTGACGAACCGTCCCATCTTCTCAGCGAGCTGGGCAAAGGGTGCGAGGACTTCTGCATGCTCTGGAGGGACCATGGGAGCGTTAACCACGTATTTCGCAGACCCGCCTTTTAAGACTTCCACGCATTGCTTTGCGACAGAGACAGCGACATTAACCTGTGCCTCGACTGTGCTTGCCCCGAGATGCGGAGTGACAATAATCTGGTCGAGCGTGAGCAGTGGAGACTCGGTCGGGGGTTCGGTCTCAAAGACATCGAGGGCAGCGCCCGCCACCTTGCCGCTCTTGACCGCATCATAGAGCGCCTTCTCATCGATAATGCCGCCGCGTGCACAGTTGATGATCCGCACGCCGTCTTTCATTGTCGCGATGCTCTTTTCGTTAATGACGTGCTTTGTCTCGGCGATCAGGGGGGTGTGGACAGTGATGACGTCAGCGACCTTGAAAAGATCGGCCATCGACATCATCTCGACACCGAGCTGGGCAGCCCGCTCCTTTGTTATGAACGGGTCGTAAGCAACGCATTTCATGTCCATTGCGTTGGCCCGCTTTGCCACTTCGCGTCCGATACGCCCGAACCCGACGATACCAAGAGTCTTCTCGTTGAGTTCCACGCCCATAAACTTCGAGCGCTTCCATTCCTTCTTCTTCAGGCTCGCGTTTGCCTGCGGGATGTTGCGGGCAAGGGACTGCATCATTGCCATGGTGTGCTCTGTTGCGGCAAGGGTATTTCCTTCCGGCGCATTGGCAACGATGATACCTTTTCTCGTTGCTGCATCCATATCGATATTGTCCACACCGACACCGGCACGCCCGATGAACTTCAGCTTTTTGCCTGCCTCGATCACCTTTGCATTGACATCTGTGCTGCTCCGCACGAGCAGGGCATCGTAGTCCCCGATGATCTTGATGAGCTCTTCTTCCTTGAGGTCAGTCTTGACGTCGACGTCGACTGCCGCACGCAGGATAACAAGCCCTTCTTCCGCCAGCGGATCACTGACGAGCACCTTTGCGTTTGCCATAAAAACCCATACAATATCTGCGCCATACTTAATCAGGGTTATTCTTTACGGCCGGCATGCACTCGTGTAGAGAAAATAAAAAATACCGTAATAGCAGGAATTGCAAGCAGGTATGGTGACGGGCGATGATAATTATTAAACAGGGTGGCGATGAGATCATAAGTGGTGCGAACATGAAAAATGTCCCTAATATTCTCTGGTTAGAGGAGATCAGGAAGGAAGATATCATTTCTGTCGGGGGTAAAGGAGCATCTCTTGGGGAAATGGCCTCTATCGGCCTTCCCGTACCGAGAGCCTTCGTGGTTACCGCTCAGGCCTTCCGCAGGTTTTTAGTTGAGACCAATCTTGAAGAAAAGATATTTTCATCGTTCGATAAGCTCGATGTCGAAGACAACGCGGCTCTGGAGAAGGCAGCAGATCATGCAAAAGATCTCGTGATGAAAGCAAAGATGCCCGTAATCATCCATGATGAGATCAAGAAAGCATACAAAAAGATGTCTGCCGAAGATCTCATTGTCGCAGTACGGTCCAGCGCAACCGCAGAAGATCTCCCGGACGCCAGTTTTGCCGGCCAGCAGGAGACCTATCTCAATATCAAAGGAGAAGCAAACCTTCTTGACTCGGTCCAGAAATGCTGGGCTTCGCTCTATGGGGCACGGGCGATCTATTACCGGTCAAAACAGGGATTCGATGACCACACGGTCAATATCGCTGTTGTCGTCCAGCAGCTTGTCCATTCCGAAAAAGCAGGAGTCATGTTCACCTCTCACCCGATCACGGGTGAAAAAAATACTATTATCGAAGGTTCGTGGGGACTCGGCGAGGCAGTAGTATCAGGCTCTGTCTCTCCTGATAAATATGTCTTTGACCAGAAGACCGAAAAAGTCATCGACACACTCATCTCAAACAAGAAAGTCGAAATTATCGCAGACGGTGATCATGGGACAAAACTGGTGGATGTTCCACCAGCCCGGCAAGACGTACAGGTGCTCTCGGACGCAGAAGTTGCCAAGCTGGGAATGTACGGCAAGATTGCTGAGAACCATTACGGCATTCCGCAGGACGTTGAATGGGGAATTGTAAAAGGGACTATCTATATCCTCCAGTCCCGGCCGATCACCACCATTGGTGCAAAAAAAGAGAATAAGAGTATGTCCGGACAGAAATCGGAAGCAAAGATCATCTTAAAGGGTCAGGGTGCAGCACCCGGTATCGCTTCAGGAAAAGTCGTCGTTATCCGGGATGTCAAGGACACGGGGTCAGTCCGTGAAGGCGACATCCTTGTCACCAAAATGACCAACCCGGACATGGTACCGGCCATGCGCAAAGTGGCTGCAATTATCACCGATGAAGGCGGCATGACCTGCCACGCAGCGATTGTGAGCCGGGAACTCGGCACACCGGCGATTGTTGGCACCAAGACGGCCACGAAAATACTCACGAACGGGCAGCTGATCACCGTTGATGGTGAGATGGGACTCATCTACGAAGGGTTACTCCCGCAGGCAGCAGCCCCGGTGCAGGGTGCAGCTCCCCAGAGGCTGGTTGCCCCGGCTTCCTCAATCATCACCGCAACCAGTGTCAAAGTGAATGTCTCCATTCCCGAAGCTGCCGCACGGGCTGCGGCAACCGGTGCCGATGGCGTTGGCCTGCTCCGGATCGAGCACCTGATTCTCGGCCTGAACAAGACACCGGGCTGGTTTATTGCCAACAACAAAGAAGAGGAATTCATCAAGGAGCTCCACGACGGTATCAAAATTGTCATGGACGCATTCCCGGGAAAAACCGTCTGGGTCCGGACGCTCGATGCACCCACAGACGAATTCCGGAATATGCAGGGCGGGGAGAGCGAACCCCATGAACACAATCCGATGCTCGGTTGGAGAGGCATCCGGCGCGATCTCCAGAGCCCGGAGCAGTTCCGGCTCCAGGTAGAATCATTCAAACGCCTCTGGAAAGAGGGATACGAAAACCTCGGCATCATGTTCCCGATGGTCTCCCATCCCGACCAGTTCCTGAAAGCAAAAGAGATGATGCGATCGTACGGTGTCGATGTCGAAAACACCACACTCGGCATCATGATCGAAATCCCGTCAAGCGCGATTATGATCGAGGATTTCTGCAAAGCAGGGATCAAATTCGCCTCGTTTGGGACCAACGACCTGATCCAGTACACCCTCGCCATCGACCGCAACAACGAAAATGTTGCAGACATGTACCAGCCACAGCACCCGGCGGTCCTTCACCTGATCCACAACGCAATCCAGGTGTGCAGGGCCTATAACATCGAATGCTCCATCTGCGGCCAGGCCGGTTCCGACCCGAAGATGGCAACGTGGCTGGTCGAACACGGCATTACCAGCATCTCGGCCAACATCGATGCGATCGCAAAGATCCGGGAAGCGGTTGCCCGCACAGAAAAGCGTATTATCCTCGAAGCCGCGAGATCAAAAGATGCTGAATAAGGGTTGTTCTGAAGAAGAACTCTTCTCTTTTTTCTCCCAAAAAAAACGGGAAGATCTTGATTACGGTTACATCCTGAGCTCCATGTGCACACTTCCCCACCCGGTTGCGGTGCGGGCGCATTGTTTGTTTATGGAGACTAACCTCGGCGACCCGGGCCTTTTTCCCGGCACGGCCTCCCTTGAACAACTCCTCATTAAAAGGTTCGGCGTTCTTTATCACTGCCCGGAGGCAGGGGGATATGCCACCAGCGGGGGTACCGAATCCAACCTCCAGGCTCTCCGGCTTGCAAAGGTGCAGAGGAAAGAATGCCCCTACCCCAATGCAGTAGTCCCGGAATCAGCACATTTCTCGTTTAAGAAATCCTGCGATATTCTGGGCATTGAGATGCGGGGCGTGCCACTCTCTGATGACCTACGTATGGATGCTGATGCAGCCGCAGAGCAGATAGACAGCAACACAATAGCTCTTGTCGGGATTGCCGGCACTACCGAATACGGGATGGTAGACCCTATCGCAGATCTCGCAAAGATTGCATACCAGCACAACGTGTTCTTCCACGTGGACGCGGCATTTGGCGGCATGGTAATCCCGTTCCTGGACAAACCTATACCGTTTGATTTCTCACTGCCCGGTGTAACAACGATTGCTGTAGATCCGCACAAGATGGGGATGAGCACCATCCCGGCCGGCTGCCTGCTCACCCGGGAACCGGATATGCTCAACGCACTCAACATTGACACCCCGTACCTCACGGTGAAACAGGAGTTCACGCTTGCTGGCACCCGCCCGGGGGCACCGGTTGCCGGGGCGCTTGCCGTAATGGACTATCTCGGGGTTGAGGGCATGCGGGCAATCGTATCAGGATGTATGAAGAACACGCACCGTCTTATTGCCGGCATGGAAACGTTTGGGTTCATGCGGGCGGCAACACCGGACGTGAACGTTGCAACATTTATCGCAAAGAAAGAAGATATCCCGGCGCCATGGAAAGTCTCATGGACAAGGCCGGGCCACCTGCGGATCGTCTGCATGCCCCATGTGCATGCCGATCGCATTGAGGCATTTTTAACCGATATTGGTGAATTACATGCTTGACCGACTGGTAGAATCCTTAGAAACCTGTCCCATGGTGAAACGGGGGGAATATAACTATTTCATCCACCCGATCACCGATGGCGTACCGATCGTTGAACCCGCACTGCTCCGCGATGTCTGCACCGCGATGATCAAAGTAATGGACTTGAACAACGTCGACAAGATAGTGGTTGTTGAAGCAATGGGCATCCACATTGGCGCAGTTCTCTCCACAATGACCGATATCCCGATGGTCGTTATGCGTAAGCGGGTATACAGCCTCCCCCACGAGGTCCCGGTCCACCAGACTACCGGCTACTCAAAAGGCGAACTCTACTTAAATGGCGTATACAAGGGCGACCGTGTCGTGATCATCGATGATGTGGTGAGCACGGGTGGCACGATGGTTGCACTCTTAAAGGCTCTCGAGATTGCGGGAGCCGAAGTCATCGATGTCTGCATTGCGATCCAGCGGGGCGAGCCGGATATCGGAAGGCCATACAAATCACTGGTAAAGATCGAGGTCACCGAAAAGGTGCGTGTGGTTGAACGATATCTCTGATCTGGTCAATCGGTTAAAACAACGGGGGGCACGGAAGGTAGCCCTCCAGTTTCCCGCCGGGTTGAAACGAAGGGCAGCAGAGTATGCCGCTCAGCTCAGGACTGCCGGTTTTGAAGTTATCATCAGTGGTGATCCGTGTTACGGCGCCTGCGATCTTGCGCTTGATACCCTTACCTATGCAGATCTGCTCGTGCATATCGGCCACACCCCGGTTGATGAACGGGAGAAGGTGATCTTCGAACCCTACCCGGTAGATTTTGATGTCGCCGTACTGGCAAACGCACTCCCGCTCCTCAAAGAAAAGATCGTAGGGCTCGTCACTACCGTGCAGCATATCCACCTGATTCCCGCGATGGAATCGTTCCTGCGCGAGAAGGGGATCGATGTGCGGGTGGCAGACGGGGGAACACGGGCACCGAACCGTGGGCAGGTGCTCGGGTGCAGCTTTGCCGCAGCACGATCAACACATGCTCCGGAAATTCTCTTTGTCGGCACCGGTGTCTTTCACCCGATCGGCATTGCCCTGTCCACGGGATCCCGGGTGATCGCACTCGATCCATTGACAGGAATCGCACAGGAAGTGAGTGGTGATGCACTCCTGCGCCGACGTTTTGCAGTGATGGAAAAAGCGCGGGATGCAAAAAATGTCGGCATCATCGTGAGTTCCAAAAGCGGGCAGGAGCGTATGGCACTCGCACAGCGCTTATCTGCTCTCTCGCCAAAAGCAGTGATCGTTACCATGCGGGAGGTGAGCCCGGATGAACTGCTCAA